>Ga0302319_10000560_pt1 | contig 84313 bp, 69 predicted proteins | sample Bog_T0_2_FD_203319 | JGI IMG/M metagenome (GOLD analysis project Ga0302319, IMG submission 203319) | Peat permafrost microbial communities from Stordalen Mire near Abisko, Sweden - Bog_T0_2 | ecosystem: Environmental > Terrestrial > Soil > Wetlands > Peat | place: Sweden: Abisko, Stordalen Mire...
ACCGAAAGTCCCGCCGGCCAGTATCAGTTCATCGACTCATCGGCTGGCAACCCGCAGCGATTCTATCGCGTGAAATTGCCGTGATGGTGGCCCGGAAAAATCGGCGGCTGCCAGCTGAATGTCCGGCCCGGGCCGCGGCTATTTGAGCTTTTGCACGTCGCTCAGGCTTTCGTGATAATCCACGGTGCGGTTGATGATCACTTCACGGCCTTCCAGATGCCAGTGCACCTCGCGCGTGAACCAGAGTCCGTCGGCGGTCCGGTCGCGCTCGAACCCGTAATTGAATTTCCAGACCGCGCCGACGAGTCCCCAGCCGACGTTCACCTGCTGCGTCAAATGCAGTTCGGCTTTCACGAGGCTGTAATCGGCCGTGTCAATCCAGACCCGGCCCGCGGCCTTGTTGATGAAACGTTCCTTGAGATTCCGCTCGGGCAAGGGCCGGTTCGCCGGAACAAAATCAACCATCCAGGCCGGCCGGCCATCGAGCCGGTCGCGCCCGACGATGGTGAATTCAAAGCGGCTGATCAAATCTTCGTTCAACAGGAAATCCTTTTTCTTGAATTGCTGTCCCCGGACATTGGAATGGGTGTCCGAAACGGCCTCGGTATTTTCCGGAACCGGTTTGGGTTTGGCGGCGGTGGCGGGCGCGGGAGGCGTCGCGGCGGGAACATGCACGCTGGTGGTCGCGTCGTGCTTTTTTAACTGACCGGCGGAATTCCGGAATTCGCTGAGCTTGGTCCGGTTGTAGCGATAGCGCTCGTCGAACGCGCGGTCGTTTTCGCCCTCATCCTTGGCCCGCTCCAATACATGCTGCAGCAGCGAATCAAAGGTCGGCAGGGGCGCGTTGGTGTCCGCCGCCGGCAATGAAACCGGCGTCGCCAGCAAAATGGCGACGGCCAGTTTCCTTCCAAATTGTTTGATGATGCCCATGGGAACCGACTCGTTTCAGGGCGAGTCGCCGGCCAGCTTCGGCGAGACCCACCGGCGCGGCAAGCCTGGAAATAGTTTGCCAGCCGCCGCTTTAATTTTTACAACGGGTCCCGACCGTTCAACATGGCCACCATCATTTTCGACATCGAGACCTCCGCGCTGCCACTCGACAATTTTGACGAGGCGCAGCAGGAGTACCTTTTCCGCGAGGCCGGAAAACTCGCCGACGAAGCGGCCCGGACCGCCAAGCGGGAGGAAATCACCAAATTCATGAGCCTGTGGCCGTTCACGTCACAGGTCGTCTGCATCGCCATGCTCAACGCCGACACCCTGCGCGGGCAGGTGCAGTTTTTGGCGGAAGATTTTGAAGCCAGTGAAAGCGAGGCCGGCCCCGTGGAATTCGTGCCCTGCGCGGACGAGGCCGAACTGCTTACGGCGTTTTGGGACGTGGCGAAGCATTACGATTCGGTCGTGACCTTCAATGGCCGCGGCTTCGATGTGCCGTTCATTTACCTGCGCTCGGCGCTGCTCAATGTGCCGATCTCGAAAAAGAACTGGCTCGGCTACCGTTACGCCACCGACCCGCACTGTGACCTGGCGGAACAACTGACGTTTTACAGTGTGAGCGGACGCGACGGCGCGGCCCGGCGGTTCAACCTGGATTTTTACTGCAAAGCCTTCGGCATCGAGTCACCCAAAAGCCACGGCGTCAGCGGGATGGACGTGGGCACGTTGCTGGCCGAAAAGAAATTCCGGGAGATTGCCGAATACTGCCTGCGCGACGTCCGCGCCACCGTCGAGCTTTACAAAATCTGGAAGGAAAGGCTGGCGGGGATAAAGTGAAATTCCGCACTTTCATCACAACTCAATGGCATGACATCAAAGGAAATGCCAAATGGGATAGCGTCTCTGGATGATTTGAGCTAAATGTCCACACTCATTTGCTTCGCCCTGAAAGAGGAAGCCGCGCCGTTTCGAGAAATCGCGGCGGGCAAGGCCGGCATCTCCATTCTACTTACCGGCATCGGCCGCCAGAACGCCGAAAAAGCTGTGCGCGATTTTCTCGCCGCCAGTTCACCGGAACTGGTGCTGACCTGTGGTTTTGCCGGCGGACTGAATCCGGATTTGAAACCCGGCGAGGTGGTTTTTGAAGTGGCAGACGTGCCCCTCGCCCCATCCGTCTCCCCGCAAAGCGGGGAGAGGGTGTCCGCCAGGACGGGAGCGGGGTTGTCGGCCAAGCTTCTGGCCATCGGTGCAAAGCCAGTCAGATTCTTCTGCGCCGACCACATTGCCACCACCGCCGCCGAAAAGAAAAAATTGCGCGAGGAAACCGGCGCGGACGCGGTGGAGATGGAATCGGAAGCCATTCACGCGGTCTGCCGCGAGCGTGGCATTCCCTGCGTGACCGTCAGGGTCATTTCCGACACGGCCAGCGAGGATTTGCCGCTGGATTTCAATGCGCTTTCCAAACCGGACAAGAATCTGGATTACGGCAAATTATTTTGGGCCATTGTCCGGTCGCCGGGAAAAATCGGTGCGCTGATGCAGTTGCAAAAAAGGACCAAATTTGCCGCGGCACAACTGGCGGAAATTTTGGCCAAGGTTTGTTTCAAAGTTTAGTCGCGGAACGGCTAAAAAAACCAAGCAGCCTTATTCCGCCCCTACGGTGCTCCCAAATGCCGCAGCAGGATTTGAAAAACGTCCGTTGATTCAACCGGCTGTGTGCCCAAAAATTCCGGTCGTCCGGTGATGAACACCGGCCAGTCCTTTTTGTTCGCCGGTCGCCGGCCATGCGAACCTTTCACCAGCGTCGCGTCGAGCGGAACCACGTCCATCAGCATCCGGAAGCCGAGTTTCTTTTGCAGCAGCCGCCAGGCGATTTTCAGTTTTGGCAGCGAAATCTTCGGGTCGAGAAAGAGTTCCACCGGGTCGTAGCCCGGCTTGCGATGAATATCCACCGTGCGCGCGAAATCCGGCGCAAACGCATCCTCCAGCCAGTAATAATAGGTGAACCACGCATTCTCCGTTGCAACGGCCAGCAGATCGCCGGCGCGAGGATGGTTAATGCCGGCTGCGGCCATTTCTGTTTTGCCCAACACGCGTTCGACACCGTCGGTCTGCTCCAGCAGCTCGCGCACGGGTTTTTCCAGTCCCGATCCGGCATCGGGATTCAGGTAAACATGCGCGACCTGATGGTCTGCCACGGCAAAGACCTTGCTGGCGCCCGCGTCGAGAATTTCCAGGCCGAGTTCATCCTTCACTGCCAGCCAACCGCTTTTGCGGAACAGCCGGTTGAGATGAACCGGCGTATCCACGTTCGTGATGCCATATTCAGAAAGTAAAACGACCGGCACGCCGCGTTGGCCGAAGAAATCAATCAGGTCGCCGACGATGGCGTCAATCTCGCGCAGGTCCCGGTGAATTTTGGGGTTGGTAGGGCGCGTCACTCCGTGCGCGCCGGCGGCGGGCAGAGGACTGCCCGCCCTACCTGCGAAAAACGGCCCATGCCGCTGCAGGTTGTAATCCAGATGCGGCAGGTAAATCAGGTTCAGCGTAGGCTGGTATTTGTTTTCAATCCATTTCGCGGCGCCGGCAATCCAGCGCGACACGGCGTCGGCCCGGCCTTGCGGAGTGTCCACGCCCGCGGCCGGACCCCAAAAACCGAAGAACGGAAATTCGCCCAGCTCGCGTTTGATTTCCGGGCGAATCGAATACGGCCAGGAATAAACATCGAAAACCTTCCGGCCGTCAGCGGGATACATCGGTCGCGGCGTGAGGGAATAATCGGCGGTGGAATACATGTTGAACCACCAGAAGAGATTTGCTGCCGCAAATGGGTCCGGCGTCCGGGGTCCGGCGTCTGGGTTTGAGACGCGGAGCGCATCCCAGATTTTTGGGCCCTGGACCAGGTGATTGGATTGCTTCCAGAACTGGATTTCGGCGAGGTCGCGGTTGTACCAGCCGTTGCCGACGATGCCGTGCTGCGACGGCAGTTTGCCGGTAAGATAATTCGATTGCGCGGTGCAGGTGACCGCCGGGAATGCGGGTGCGATTTGGGCGAGCGCGCCGCGCCGGCGAAATTCCGTGATGCGCGGCGTGTGTTCGCCAATGAGCGCCTCGGTGAGGCCGACAACGTTGATGACGGCGAGCCGGTTCATCAGAGGCTGGCGCGGAGGATTTTTTGCGCCCGCAGGACGTGGCGTTCGCGCAGTTCGTGAATCGCTTCAACCACCTTCGGCAGGTTCAATTCATGGACTTCCACGCCCTGGCCGATTTCGCGGAGCAGGGTGATGGTCAATTCGCCGCCGAGATGTTCGCGGAATTCGTTCAAGCCGCCGAGCACCTGCAAATTGCCGTCCGAGGTGACATTCAGCAATTCATTGGCAAACAGGTCAAAGCCAAGCCGTTCGAGCAGCGCGAGGACGCGTTCGGCGGATTTGCCGTCGAGTAAGCCGATCTGGCGCGAATAAATCACGTCCAGCGCAACGCCGATGGCGACGGCTTCGCCGTGCCGGATTTGAAAGTCGGAAAGCTGCTCCAGCTTGTGCGCCGACCAATGGCCGAAATCCAGCGGACGCGCCGAACCCAGCTCGAACGGGTCGCCGCTTGTCGCAATGTGGTCCAGGTGCAGTTCGGCGCAGCGCTGAATCAACCGCTTCATGGCGGCTGGCTCGAACGCGGCGAGGTTTCCCGCGTTGCACTCCAGTTCATCGAAAAATTTCGCATCCCGGATGCACGCGACCTTTACCGCCTCGACGTATCCGGCGCGTTTATCGCGCGGCTCCAGCGTGGCGAGGAAGTTGAAATCGTTGATGACGGCGTGCGGCGGCGCGAACGTGCCGATGAAATTTTTCTTGCCGAAGGCGTTGATGCCGTTTTTGACGCCGATGCCTGAATCGGCCTGGCTCAGGGTCGTTGTGGGAATGCGCACGTGGCGGATGCCGCGATGCGCGGTGGCGGCGGCAAACCCGGCGGCGTCCAGCAACGCGCCCCCGCCCACGGCAATCAAATACGAATGGCGGTCAAGGTGGTGCCGGTCAATCTGCGAATGGATTTCGACAACCTGCAGGGGGGAATTTTTGGCGCGTTCACCGCCTTCGATGACCAGCGGCGGACCGGCGAGCTTCACGCGGCCGTCCGGGGTGGAAAAATAATCCTCAATCCGGCGCGCGAGTCCGGGCCAGGCTTGCGCCAGCGATTCATCGAGGACAACGAGCGCCTTGCGTGACGCGTGGCCGGCGTCATCACCCAGCGCGGTTTTCAAGACGAGGTTGGCCGGAGCGAAAACATCTTCGGTGAAAAAGACGCGCAGTTGCCAGCCGACTTGAATGGAGCGCTGAATCACAGACATGGCCACCAATCTGAAATCTTGGACAACGATTTTCGAGTTTTATTTGAAGCAAAACGGCAGGCCGCGGCGTTGTCCGGACGCCGCCTGGAGGCGTCCCCATCCGGGTTATTTCCCGATCTGTTTGTCCACCGGGATGCGCATGGCGTAAAAGGAGCGATAAACGAAGGTGAGGGCAATGAGGAAGAAGACGATGCCGATGCCGGTCTTCAAGGGTTGGTTGGTCATGGTGACGGCGATTTCTGCGGCCAGGAGGCCGAAGAGGGTGGTGAACTTGATGATGGGGTTCATGGCGACGGAGCTGGTGTCCTTGAAGGGGTCGCCCACGGTGTCACCGACGACGGTGGCGGCGTGCAGTTCGGTTCCCTTCTGCTTCAAATCCACTTCCACGACCTTCTTGGCATTATCCCAGGCGCCGCCGGCGTTGGCCATGAAGATGGCCTGGAAGAGGCCGAAGAAGGCGATGCCCACGAGATAGCCGATGAAGAAGTAGGGATTGAAGAACGAGAGGGCCAGGGCCATGCAGAACACGACGATGAAGATGTTGATCATGCCTTTCTGGGCGTAGATGGTGCAGATTTCGACGACCTTTTTGCTGTCGGTGATGGAGGCCTCGGCCTTGTTGAGGTTGAGGTGTTCCTTGATGTAAACGACCGCGCGATAGGCGCCGGTGACGACGGCCTGCGCGCTGGCGCCGGTGAACCAGTAAATGACCGCGCCGCCCATGAGCAGGCCGAGGATGACCTGGGGCTGGACGAGGCTCAAGTGGGCGATGACGCCGCCATAAACCTTTTCGAGCAGCATGATGATGCCGAAGATCATGGTGGTGGCGCCGACGACGGCGGTGCCGATGAGCACGGGTTTGGCGGTGGCCTTGAAGGTGTTGCCCGCGCCGTCGCCCTTTTCGAGTTCGAGCTTGGAGTTTTCGAAGTCGGGTTTGAACCCGAAATCCTTTTCGATTTGGGCGCGGACGTTGGGCACGGATTCGATGCGGCTCAATTCATAAATGGACTGGGCGTTGTCGGTGACGGGCCCGAAGCTGTCCACGGCGATGATGACCGGCGCCATGGCCAGGAAGCCGAAGGCCACCAGGCCGAAGGCGAAGATCGGGGCGGCGAAGGTGAATTGCGCGGGCATGAGCGCGAGCAGGGCCGGGTTTTGCGAGAACAGATAGGCCCCGAACATCAGCGCGATGATCACCAGCCCCATCCAGAACGCGCAGAAGTTGCCGGTGACGAAGCCCGAGAGGATGTTGAGCGACGCGCCGCCCTGACCGGAGCAGGTGACGATTTCCTTCACGTGCCGGGACTTGGTGCTGACGAAGATTTTGGTGAATTCCATGATGAGCGGCCCGGCCAGCGTGCCGCAGGCGACGATGCCCGCCAGCACCCACCAAAGATTGGTATATTGCGCGCCGGTGGCCGCATCCGTCGTCACCACCCCGCCCAGCAGGAACCTGCTGGCGACGAAGGCGACCGCGATGGAAACGATGGAGGTCAGCCAGACGAGGTTCGTGAGGGGCTGCTCCCAGTTGAAATCCTGCTTGTTGCCGTAAAGCGAGGTGCTGAGGGCCTTGTTGACGTAAAATGAGGCGAGCGAGGCAATGACCATCAGGGCTTGAATCACAAAAATCCAGACGATGAGCTGGCCGCAGATGCCCTGGGTTTCAATCGCGCCGCCCAGGGACAGGGCCAGGAACGAAACCAGCGCCACGCCGGTCACGCCGTAGGTTTCAAAACCGTCCGCGGTCGGTCCGACGGAATCACCCGCATTGTCGCCGGTGCAGTCGGCGATGACGCCGGGATTTTTCGGATCATCTTCGGGCAGGTTGAAGACGATTTTCATCAGGTCCGAGCCGATGTCGGCGATCTTGGTGAAGATGCCCCCGCCGATGCGCAGGGCCGCCGCGCCGAGGGATTCGCCGATGGCGAAGCCGATGAAGCAGGGGCCGGCCAGATCGCGCGGGATCCACAGCAGGATGCCGATCATGCAGACCAGTTCCACGCAGACCAGCAGCAGGCCGATGCTCATGCCCGAACGCAGCGGGATCATCAGCGTCTGGAGCGAGTTGCCCCGCAGCGAGGCAAACGCGGCGCGGCTGTTGGCGTAGGTGTTGATCCGGATGCCGAACCACGCCACGCCATAGCTGCCCAGAATGCCCAGCACGGAGCTGGCCAGGATGACCGCCACCGCGCCGACGGGTTTTTCCTGCAGGAAGTAGAAGTAATAAACGATGCAGGCGGCAATCAAGACCCAGAGCAGCAGGATGAACTTCCCCTGCTGCGCCAGATACGTCTTGCACGTCTCCCAAATCATGTTGGAGACGCTGCTCATGGCCTGGTGCACCGGCAGTGCGCGGCACCGGGCGTATTCCCAGAAGCCGAACAGCGCCCCGACCGCGCAGATGGCCAGCCCCACGTACAACAGGGCGTGCCCGCCCAGACCGACGCCCGGAAACGTCACTTGCGTCAGGTCAGGCAGATTGATGTCCGCGTCGCCGGCATACGCATTGGCCCCGCCAAACAGCGCGGCCAGCAACAGTACAATACGAAAGGGTGATCGGTAACTTCCCATAGAGCCGGCACAGCTTGCCGCAGCCTTCGATGGCTATCCAGCATATTTTGCTAAAAAATTGCCAAAAAAATGTATTCTCAAGCCCCTGCCGACGGTGGGGTGTATGGAATCGCGCTTGCTGCCGGGCGGCGCATTTTCCATGCTCAACGCAATGTCTGACCGGCCAGTTTCCACCTTGAACCAGCCCGACACGGCGTTGGAGATGACGCTGCGTCCGTCGCTCTTTTCCGAATTCACCGGCCAGCCCAAGGTGAAGGAACGGCTCGAAATCGCCGTGGCCGCCGCGAAGAAACGGAAGGAGCCGCTCGATCACGTTTTGTTGAACGGCCCGCCCGGCCTCGGCAAGACCACGCTGGCCAACATCCTGGCCCGGGCCATGGGTGCCAACCTCAAGTCCACCAGCGGCCCTACCATTGAAAAGGCGGGCGACCTCGCCGGGCTGCTCACCAACCTGGAGGAAGGCGACGTGCTGTTCATCGACGAGATTCATCGTCTGCAAAAAACCATCGAGGAATATCTGTATCCGGCGATGGAGGATTTCAAACTGGACATCATCATTGACCAGGGGCCGAACGCGCGCAGCGTGCGGCTGAATCTGCCGAAGTTTACGCTTATCGGCGCGACGACACGCAGCGGCCTGCTCACCGCGCCGTTGCTCACGCGCTTCGCCGTGCGTGAACGGCTGGATTATTACGTGGCGGTGGATTTGGAGACCATCATTGTCCGCTCGGCGCGTTTGTTGAAGGTGGAAATCGAGCCGGCCGGCGCGCATGAAATTGCCCGGCGCAGCCGCGGCACGCCGCGCATCGCAAACAACCTGCTGCGCCGCGTCCGTGATTACGCGCAAGTCCGGCACGATGGCCGCATCACCGCCGACGTCGCCGACAAGGCGCTGGCGATGCTGGAGATTGACCAGAGCGGTCTCGATGAAATGGACAAGCGCATCCTCGAAGCCGTCATTTTGAAATTTGGCGGCGGCCCGGTGGGCGTGAATTCGCTCGCGGTGGCCGTGGGCGAAGAGCCGGACACCATCGAGGAGGTTTATGAGCCGTATCTCATCATGGAAGGTTATCTGAACCGCACGCCCCAAGGCCGCGTGGCCACGGAATTGAGCTACCAGAAGCTGGGGCTGCGTCCAAACCCGCAGAATCAGGCCCGCCTACTTTGAGCCGGTTGGGCTTGCCTTCGCCGCTTTTGGCAGCGCGTCGAGCAGCATTTTGCGGCCAATATTCACTTGATTGGTTGCTGCCGGAACCGATTCGGCGGTGAACTGGAAAGCTTCAAGTTTTCCCCGGATGTTTTCTCCGGGTTGCAAGTCCGCCAAAAACGATTTCCATTCCTGCGCGTGTTTCCCGTCCAGACTGCTTTGCCAAAGGCAATATTCTGACAGTTCATCGCCATCGAGAATCACATTTCCAAAATGCGCTGTTTGAAACTCGACATCCGGATGGCTCCAGCTGGCGTAACACAGGACGGGCAGGGGCCGATTCTCATCCAGATCCGCCGCCCAAACAACCTGTCCGTCGTGCCATTTGCCGTTGGAATGATTCGGGGCGTGATCGAGCGCCAGCTTGACGGTTAAATGATCAACCCCGCCACCGGATGTATCCAATGGTTCCAATAATTTTTTAAACAAATCACCAGGCACATCCAGCGGCTTCGGCGCCTCCAGCTTGGGATCGGATTTCCTTTTCTTCTCCCATTCCTTGACTTTGGCCTGATAAAGGTCGCTCCGCGCCAGATAATTGGTCCACGATTTCTCGAGCGCTGCGGGATTTTTTAAGACCGCAAATGATTTGGGTGGTGGATCGGACGCCGAAATCCCCAGCTTGTCCGTCACCAGGCGCTGAACCAAATTCAACATGGTAAAACCATCCCCGCTGTCCCCGGCGGCCAGATACACCTGGGGCGCGTCTGAAGGTTTCAGGTAGCCGCGTTCGAGCAGATACTGGCCAAAGCGGACGGCGAATTCTTGAGGGGCGTTCGTGTCAGACAAGGCGCTGACCTGTTCGACCCATAAATACAGTCCGGCGTTCTTGAGGTCGCGCCGGAAATCTTCGTCCAGAAATTTGCGCAACTTTTTGTAACCGCGCTCGCGGCCAAACTCGGTCCGTGTCCAACCGATGACTAAATCGGTAATTTGATCTGCCGCCTGGAACCCTTTGGCGGTTTGCGCGGCCAGATCGTCGTTGCCGCGAAAGCGTTCCGAGTAGAACCCCGCGTCGCCGAGGCTCGTGGCAAAATTCGTGTAAGCGCCGGCGCCCCCCCCGTCCTTGGGCAGCGGCCCGGCAAATTCCCCCGTGGCAACATGCCGTTCCCCGTCCGGTTTCACGGCCCCCACCGGGTAGGCGCGGCTGATCATCGTGAGTTCATTGGAGGGGAACGCCTGATAATTTGGAACGCCGTTGGAATTGCCGCCATCGGCCCGATAGAAAACCAGCGTCCGTTCAACGACGCTGCCCTTGGGCTTGAGTTCAACGGTATAATCGTTATGCGGGCAGCCCGTGAGCAGCGCGCAAAGCATCGCCAGAAACGAAGGCAATAAGAAGCGTTTCTTTGAAAGGAACACGCCGCCAAAAAAATCGCGCCCCATGGGTTTCATGGCTCAATGTTACGGGCGCGAACCGCTGAAATCAAGGACCGCGGGCGATGGTCACCGGCTTGGTTTTTGAAACCGGGGATGACCTTGTGGTTTCGCGCGGCCAAGGTGTGGCGATCGCGAATAAAAATTTAAAGAGGTGCGGGGGTTCAGACATCCACAGCCTGCCCGTCAACGGCGCTGGAGCGATCATCGCTGACCAGATGTACGAATTCGATTATGCCGGCAAGGAAGTTACCAAACGGCTGCCTGCGCCGCATCCTGGCGCTCAAGGATTCAACATCACCCGGTAGAACAGGTTGGTGTTGGTAAAGCCCCCCCGGATCGATCACCGTCATCACCGGCGTGGCGGTGGTGAGGTTGGTGAAGGTCAGCCAGTTCGTGGTGGTCGGAACAACCCCAAGGTTGGCGTGGCGTATCAAATCAAAAAGGCTAGGCGATGAAACTGACTCAAAGCGAAAAGCGCGCAATCCTGATTGGGACAATCATTGTTGTTGTGGTAGCTGTCATTATGAAAATCGCTTTGCATTTCACGCCAGTCATAACCATAAATTCAAATTAGGTGACTACCTAAATTGGCATTTTTTGACCTGAAACCGGGGTTGGTGTGCCTGTTTCGGTTTACGGAACCGGCTCCAATCGCAGAAAATACTTCGGGCGGACGGAGCCAAGTGCGGTTCCCGTGCAATTTTACCTTTCAATCGCCGGCCGGTCCGTGTTCAATCTGTGGCCGTTTGAACGATGCCCAAACGCACTGACATCCATTCCGTCCTCATCATTGGCGCCGGCCCGATCATCATCGGCCAGGCGTGCGAGTTCGATTATTCCGGCACCCAGGCCTGCAAGGCGCTTCGCGAGGAGGGTTACCGCGTCATCCTCATCAACTCCAACCCGGCCACCATCATGACCGACCCGGAGTTCGCCGACCGCACCTACATCGAGCCCATCACCCCGGAATGCATCGAAAAAATCATCGTGCGCGAGAAGGCGGAAATGGCGAAGCTCGGCGCGAAGGGGAAATTGGTTTTATTGCCGACGCTCGGCGGCCAGACCGCGCTCAACACCGCCATGGCCCTGCACCGCTCCGGGGTGCTCCAAAAACACGGCATCGAAATGATTGGCGCCAAGGCCGAGGCCATTCACAAGGGCGAAGACCGGCAGGCGTTCAAGGATCTCATGATTTCCATCGGCCTGGACGTGCCGATTTCCGGCGTCGCTCATGACATGACCGAGGCCCACGCCATCGCGGAAAAGATTGGCCGGCTGCCCTTGATCATCCGGCCTGCCTTCACACTTGGCGGCACCGGCGGCGGCATCGCCTACAACCGCGATGAATTCGAGGAACTCGCCAAACGCGGCATGGACCTCTCGCCGGTCAGCGAAATTCTCATCGAGGAATCCCTGCTCGGCTGGAAGGAATACGAAATGGAGGTCATGCGCGACCAGGCCGACAATTGCGTCATCATCTGCTCCATCGAAAATTTCGATCCCATGGGCGTCCACACCGGCGACAGCATCACCGTGGCGCCCATCCAGACGCTGACGGACAAGGAATTCCAGATCATGCGCGACCAGAGCTTTGCCGTGATCCGCGCCGTGGGCGTGGAGACCGGCGGCTCGAACATCCAGTTTGGCGTCAATCCGGACAACGGCCGCATGGTCATCATCGAGATGAACCCGCGCGTCAGCCGCAGTTCGGCGCTCGCGTCCAAGGCCACCGGCTTTCCCATTGCGAAAATTGCCGCCAAACTCGCCGTCGGCTACCGGCTCGACGAAATCCGGAACGACATCACCCGCGAAACGCCGGCCAGTTTCGAGCCCACGATTGATTACGTGGTCACCAAGATTCCGCGGTTTGCGTTTGAGAAATTCGCGCAAGCCGACCCGACGCTGACCACGCAAATGAAAAGCGTGGGCGAAGCAATGGCGATTGGCCGGACGTTCAAGGAATCGTTGCAAAAATGCCTGCGCTCGCTGGAGATTGGCCGCAGCGGTTTGGGCGGCGACGGCAAACCCTGGCGGATTGGAACAGAAGTTTACGGAGACAGAGACATTCTTCCTCGTGATGTCATTTCCCGCAAACTCTCCGTCCCAAATGCTGAACGGATCTTTTTTATCCGCCACGCACTGCGGGCTGGATTCACGATTGAGGAAATCTTCGGTTTGACCAAGATAGACCGCTGGTTTTTGGTGCAGATAAAAGAGATTGTGGATTTTGAGGAAGAGCTGGCAGGGGCGAAGAATTAATCAGGTGGGGCGCGTCACTCCGTGCGCGCCAGCGGGGCGAGCGTCCCCGCGAGCCGTAATTGAGACAAGACAACTTGAAATCACAAATTGTGATTTCAAGTTTTGACCACTCCGCCAACGCAATACAAGTGAGACTCTTAAGCTGAACCGGTCACAATCTGTGACCGGTTCAAACTTGAAGTGCCAATTTGGCACCTCAAAATTTGTTGCCCTTTAAGGTTGTCACAAACTGAGATAGCCTCATCCGATTCAAGTTTTTCCCCCTCACCTGTCCTGCGCCTCAGCGTTTGAGATCACAAATTGTGACCTCAAACAAGATTAGGTGGTCGCAATTTGAAACCACCTTTGGTAAAGATTGCGCATGTCCAACAGCGTCAGCGTTGTTCCCATTGAGCGAATTGAGCGGCCAATCCTCTCCATCCGCGGCGAGAAAGTGATGCTCGACGGCGACCTCGCCGAAATTTACGGTGTGGAAACTCGCATCTTGAACCAAGCGGTTACACGGCAAAGCTCTTCAAAGATGGGAGGCCACCTCTCCAATGGGACTCGATCAAAAAGCAACTTACTGTGGTCGATCCACATTTCTATTTTTATCTCCGCTATAAAGGAAAGTAGGAGCGGGCTGTAGGCGAAGTACCAGCGACAGGTTCTTTCGCTCAGCCATACGCCCGTGTCGGTCGGGCAAACTGTTTTCTACCTTCTCGCTATTTCATCACCGACTGGTAACCCTGCCACAGCCATTCCAGGGCTTCAGCCAGCGTTTGCTGTTTCACCCGGCCGTCCACGTGTCCGGCGTTGCGGGCAAACACAAACTGGTAATGATAACCCTTGGCCGCCAGCACCTTCGCCATGTTTTCATTGGCAACGACCCAGTCGTGCATGTTGTCGCGCATGATGTTCGGATTGAATAGGTCGCGATCGCCGACTTCCATCCAGATGCGCAACGGCTTGACCGGGCTGTTCGGGATGAGGTGTTCATGAAATTCCCAGGCGCCGTGCGGGGTCGCGGCGTTATATGGCCATTGCTGGTTCACATAGGTGCCCGAATACGTCAGCACGCGGTGATAAAGGTCAGGGTGATACCACGCCATGATCAAGGCGCATGAGCCGCCGGAACTGCCGCCCATCGTCGCCCGGCCGTCGGGATTTTTTGTCAGGGTCACGTGGCATTGCTTTTCCACGAGGGGCAGCACCTCTTGCTCGACGAACTCCGCATAGCAGCCGGACATGGTGTCGTATTCCAGGCCGCGTTCGCTGCCTTGGGCGTCACCGCTGCCATTGCCGATGGAGATGGCAATCATCACCGGCACCTTTTTCTCGGCGATGAGATTGTTCAAAGCCATGAACAACGGTCGGTCGGGTCCGTCCGCTCCGACAATGAACGGTGCGACCGTGCCGGGGACGTATTGTTTTGGGACATAAACCGACACGTGCCGGGTGTAGGGTGCCGGGTGACTGGTGGTCACAATGAGTTTGGCGGGGTCGGTGGGATCCACGGTGCCAAACGTTTTCGGCGCGCGCGCGATGCCGGGATAAATTTTGCTGTCCGCCGAATTCATGGTGAAATCATAGACCGTACCCTGCGGCACATTGGTTTGCATCATCATTTCCGGTGCGCGATTGTGAGTCGGGCCGATGATGAAGTTGCCGTCGGCATCCGCCGGCGGAATGGCGCCGTCGGGCAATTCCGTGGCCGTGACATAGCCGGGCGTGTGCGGATCGCGGGTGGGCGGCGCGGTCCGCGAGGGGTTTGGGCTGGCCATCAAATTCAACACCGTGCAGAACAGCACGGCATTATGGGTCAGGTGGGCAATCATGGTCAGCGCGCTTTTGCCTCGCCCGGCGGAATCAGGGCGTTGTGAATCGGTTCAAACCATTGCTCCTTTTCAATGTCATAGACCACGAAGTCCGAATCGAATTGCCAATAGGCCCAGCTCCAGCCGTACTTTTCCGCCAGGCGCGCCACGAATTCGGTCCAGCGCACGCGCGACGCCAGGTCGCCCTTGTCATACGCGCCGAACTCGCCGAGGAAGATGGGGCGCTGATGTTTTTGGGCCCATTCTGAAACCTTCTGGAAATCCGCGTCAATCGCCGCGTGGTCCTCGGGTGTGCCCAGCCACGCCACGCCGACCTTGTGCATCGGATGCACCCAGGGCGCGCCCTGATGGGTGAAAGCCATCGGCTTGTAAAAATGCACGGTCACAATAATGTTGCGGTCCGGCTCGGGCAGCATCAGTTCGTCCAGGTGGTCAACCGAATTATGAAAGGCGGGTCCGATGATGACGGTGCGGGCCGGATTGCTCTCGCGGATGACGGCCAGCGCCTCGACGAGATACTGGTTCCAGACGTCCGGCGTCATGTCGCGATTCGGTTCGTTCATGATTTCAAAAAACACCTTGTCCGGCGCATCCTTGAAATGCGGGGCCACCTGACGCCAAAAGGAGAGGAACTTGGCTTTATTGGCCGGGCCGTTTGTTCCCATGGTTTCGTATTCGTGGAAATCAAGAATCACGTTGAGATTGGCGGCGAGGGCGTTGGTGACCACCCATCCGGTCGTACGCCACCAGGAATCGCTTAAGGCAAAATCGGGCGCGGGGCCCATGTGCCGGAACGGGTAAAGATTGACGCGCAAGGTGTCGAAGCCGCCGTCGTGGATCATTTGGAAATACCGTTGCTTGAACCGGCCCTGGGCAAAGGAACCCCAGATCGGGTCGTAGCCGAGCACGTTCACACTGCGGCCCAGCATTTTGTTTTGGGCAAAGGCGTCGGTTTCTGCGGACATCGCCGCCCGGCCGATGGAAGGTGAAATGGTCATAACGATTATGAAAAGACAAACCGGTTTTAATAGGTGTAAGAGCTGTTTCATCCGCATGGGATTCACGGCGGGAATATTGCCTATTATTTCTCATGAACGCCAGCGCCTTTGTCCGGCGGAAGCCAGGCACCATCGCCCAGCCGACATTGTCCTAATTTCAAAATTTGGGTAGGGCGGGCGGTCCTCTGCCCGCCGCGAATGCCGAAAACGGCGCGCACGGAGTGACGCGCCCTACCGAAATCACGACACCGCCGTCCAGCCATCTTCGTTGACGATTTTTACGCCTCCCTATAGCTTCGCATCCATGTCCATCTCCCGAAGTCACCCGAGCCTTTCCGTGTTCATCCTGCTCGTCCTGCTGGCCGGGCCGGGTCGCGGGCTGGCCCAAAGTTCCAATCAGACCCTGGTCCTGGACGGCGCGGTTCCGGGAAAAATATTCGAAGGTATTGGCGCCGTCAGCGGCGGCGGCGCGACCTCGGTGCTGCTGAAGGATTATCCCGAACCGCAACGCAGCCAGATCCTCGACATTCTCTTCAAGCCGCAGTTTGCCGCCTCGATGCAGACGCTCTACATCGAGGTCGGCAGCGACGGAAATTCCACCCAGGGCACCGAGCCGACGCACATGCGGTCGCGTAACGATGAGAACTACAGCCGGGGTTACGAGTGGTGGCTCATGGCCGAGGCCAAACGGCGCAATCCCGCCCTCACCCTCGACGCCTGCGCGTGGGGTTGCCCGGGCTGGATTGGCAACGGCGATTTCTGGTCGCCGGACATGTGCGATTACTACGTGAAATGGGCCAAGGGCCTGAAAGCCAATTACGGCCTGGACCTGGATGCGATTGGCTGTCGCAACGAGCGCGGCTCGGTCACGGCGTGGGTGCCGCAGTTTCGCAAGGCGCTGAATGACGCCGGCCTGAACCACGTGCGCATCCACGCGTTCGACAATCCCGGCAACCGGCGGATGTGGGATTGGATTCCGCAACTGAATACGAACAAGGAACTCGCCGCCGCCGTCGCCATCCTCGGCAATCACTGCCTCACCGGTGTGCCCCTGCCGGCGTCCGTGCGCGAGACGGCCGACCGGCTCGGCAAGCCGATCTGGGACACGGAAGAGCACGTTTACGGAGGCCGAAAACGCTACCCCACCGAATTCGCCGCCGCATTGGGTTGCGTCCATCTTTTCAATGAAAACTACATCGAAGATGGCGCGACCAAAATCGTCAACTGGTATCTCTGCGGCTCGACTTATCCCATCGAACCGTACTACGACCAGCCGCCGGCGATGTTCGCCAGCAGTCCCTGGAGCGGCCATTATTCGCTCAAGCCGATTGTCTGGTCCTATGCGCATTACGGCCAGTTCACCAAAATCGGCTGGCGCTACGTCAATGGCGGCTGCGTGAAACTGGCGGTTGGCGGAACGGCGGTCACGCTCAAGTCCGACAGCGGCGACTATAGCGTGATTGTCGAAACCGCCGGCGCGGCAGATTCGCAAGCCGTGACCTTCAAGGCCGGCGGCGGTTTGTCCGCGCACGCGCTGTGCGTCTGGCGCACCACGCGCGCTGCCCAATTTGTGCGGCAGGCTGACATTGTTCCGGCCACGGATGGGACGTTCACATGCGCGTTCGAACCCGACGCCATCTATACGCTTTCAACCACCACCGGACAGCAGAAGGGCGCCTTCGCGGATGTGCCGGCGGAAAAGCCTTTCCCGTTCCCGTACTTCGAGAATTTCGATCATTACTCCAACCCGAAACAATTTGGCTATCTGCCGCATTACCTGGCGGACATCTGCGGTGTGTTCGAAATTGTTGACCGGCCCGACCACACGGGCAAATGCCTGCGCCAGGTCGTGGCGCAGAAGGCGCAGAGCTGGGCGCCGGAATGGAAGCCCTACACCATTTTGGGCGACGCGGATTGGACCGATTACGAGGTCAGCGCGGACGTGTTCTTCGACAACGGCGGTTGGGCCGGCGTCATGGGCCGCGTGAACGCCACCGGCAACGGCTGGGACGGGGACCCGAACGGTTATTATGCCCGGCTCAACGCCGATGGCACCTGCGCCCTGTACATCGCGAACCAGCGCTTGAAAGGCACGCGCGATTCGCAACTGGCGGCGAATGCGGTCACCGGCTGGAAAGCCGGCGGCTGGCACAACGTCAAGCTGCGGTTCGAAGGACCAAAAATCACGGTGCTGGTGGATGGCGTCGCGGTGGTCAGCGCCGAGGACGGGACGTTTCCACGCGGCCTGGCCGGGCTGATTACGGGCGATGCAGGCGACGTGCGAAACACCGCGCTGTTCGACAATCTACTCATCAACCACGTGAACGGCGGCGCGGTCAAGCCCACCGTTTTCGCCCAGGACGAATATCCTATTTACGGCCCGTAATGACGCGACAGAGTCGCGCTCTTGACGGAATTTGTGTTGGTTTGGATCTCTCGAGCTGCAAAAATACAAACTTGATGGGGCCGTTGCGCTTTTTCTGATCAAAGAACGTCAAGCCTCCAGCCAAGAATTACGGATTAGACCCCCGCCGCGTATACCAGTCTTTATGGGGGGATTACCTTTTTCAGGGCATTGAATTCCGCTTCCGCACTAATATATTCCGCGAGGTCCGCTTCTTTTGTATTCAAGCATTGTTGAAAAAAGTCCAGCGCACCCACTTTGTCCCCCGCGATCAAATGCTTCATACCCACGTAATAATTTGCCCGACACTTCCACCAGTTTCTTGTTTTATCATCCGTCGATTTCGCGCAGTCCAAGAAATTCTTTTCTAAAAATGAGCCAACAAGAAATGCTCCAATTGCGGCAGACCAAGTTAGTTTTTTGCTTTTATTCGAACTAACATAGTTGTTCAAATCTTCATCAGCTTCAACCCTGTCATCCAAACGCGATCGAATCAACCAAATGCGAAATCTGCATTCTTCGAGCGAAGGGTCAAGGCGCAGCGCCTCTTGGAAATAATTTAAGGCCGATTGAAATTGAAAATGGTCATTTTGTAAAAGTCCAAGCCCAAAATAAGGACGAGGATCTGCAGGGTTTAAATCGATGCTTTTTTTAAAGTCGGAAATTGCTCGCGCATAATCATTGAGTTCGTATTCAGCGTTACCTCGATTTAGATAGGCAAACGCGCCGCGAGGACTCAACTCAATACATTTATCAAGGTCAATAACGGCCTGCGAATAGTTTTTTATATCGAGCTCGGCCAGTCCGCGATTATTATAGGCTTCCGGGAATCTGGGCCTTAATCGGATGGCTTCGGTGCAGTCAGTGATGGTTCCAGCATAATCTTTGAGATGCCACCTGGCGAGCCCCCGCATATTGAAAGCATCGGGAAAATTAGTGTGCGACTCAATGGCGTTGCCGAAATCCACGATGGCGGCGGTGTAATTTGTCAGGCCTTGCTCGATCAGACCCCGATAATAATAGGCTGAGGCGTAATCCTTTTTTAACTTGAGCGCCTTGGTAAAATCTTCAACAGCTGCCGGATAGTTTGTCAAATTGGCCTCGGCGAGGCCGCGTCCATAGTAGGCGGGAGCATAAGTGGAATCTAAATTGACAGATTTTTTAAAATCGGAAATTGAGTCGGCATAATCTTTAAGAGCATACTTGGAAAAGCCGCGAACATTATAGGCCGGTTCCCATTCAGGCTTTAATTCGATGGCCTTGTTGGCATCAGCGATAGCTCCCCTAAAATCCTCAAGGTTATATTTGGCTTTGGCGCGGAAGCTGTACGCCTCGGCATAATTTGAACATGCTTCAATGGCCCGGGTAAAATTGGTGATGGCTCCGGCATAATCTCCAATTTTGGATTGGTTTGCGCCGGCCTCGTAAAACGACCTGGCTTCGGTTGTCGTCTTTGTCGGCAACCGGTGTTCCCAATGGAGATATGAAAATCCGTTGAGCAACGACAGCAACAGCAAGAGAGCAATCTCAACCCACAAAATATAAACAAGCGCACGGCTTGCCCCAAACCGTCGGCTGGCTTCTGCAAGCTTTTCGGGAATACCAAGGCGAATCCAAAACCTCGCTTCAGCCGATAAATAGCGCAACCAGGCATCACGCCGACAAGTGGCAACAAAAAGTAAGACGCCAAGACCAGCGGCTATTGTCAGCGAGAGCCAAAACCATCTATAAAAGAATTGCAGATGCTCGTTCATGTCGCCGTGATGAAATTAAGGAAATTACGGACAAACACGTAAGAATAACAACAGATTACACTCCGACGTTGAGTGCTTGAAGCAATACCACGCCAGCAGACAAATTTGGACAGGCTTTGTTCGGTTTTCATGATCGTTCTGCCCTTTCTGATGCATGATTTATGCCTATGGCGTTGTCATCAGTTGCACGTAAACACTGGTGTTTTGCCGCTGGCGCAAAATTTTGGGCAGGTCTAGCACCGCACTTGCATATCCGAGCAATGAAAGCTTGGCTCATCCATTCCAACCGGCTTGTCCAGCCAAACTCCTAATTTGCCGACGGTATTTGAAATTCCGGCAATCCGAATTGCCACAGGAGAAAGGCCCAGCCATCGGCCCGTTGCTCTTCGCTTTGCTTTTTCGTTGACCCGATGCCGTGTCCGGCCGCGTAGTCCACGCGCAACAGGACGGGTTTGCCGCTGGCGGTGGCGGCCTGCAACCGCGCCGCCATTTTCGCCGATTGCCAGGGTTCCACCCTCGGGTCATTGATGCCGGTCTCCAGGATCACAGCGGGATATTTCGTTCCATCGCTGACGTGCGCGTAGGCGCTCATTTCAAACAAATCCCTGAACCCGTCCGCGGTCTTGACACTGCCGAACTCGGGAATGTTAGGCACGCCGTTCGGGGTCGTCTCGATGCGCAGCATATCCAGGCAACCCACCTGAATGATGGCCGCATCGAACAGATCCGGCCGTTCGGTAATGGCCCGGCCAATCAGGATGCCGCCCGCGCTGCCGCCGGTCCCGGCCAGTTTGGCCGGCGACGTGTATTGGTTATCAATCAGATATTGGGCGCAGGCGATGAAATCCTTCCACGTGTTCGGCTTGGTCTGCTTGTAACCGGCCTTGTACCAATCCTCGCCATACTCGCCGCCGCCCCGGATGTGGGCGATGGCAAACACCCCGCCTTTTTCACACCACGCGAGCAACGCGGGACCAAACGCCGGGTCCTGCGAAATGCCGTAGGCGCCATAACCCCATAGCAACGTGGGATTCGCCCCGTCCAGTTTGATGCCGCGCTCGTGAATGATGGACAGCGGAATCATTGCGCCGTCGTAACTCCGGGCCTTGACCTCGACGGATTCCAGATTTTCCGGCGCGTCAAATTTCCCCAGCGGCTGCAAGCCCGTGTTCGTGATTTGTTTCGTCCGGGGGTCGTAGGCGTAAATCTGCCCGGCCTTGGTCCACGTCGCCATGTCCAGCCACGTGCCATCCAGCCGCGGATCCGCAGCCGTCAACGACAGCGATCCGTCGAACGGCAACGCGACCGGTTCCGGTTTTCCCTGAAACGGCACCCGCCAGAGTCTTCCGATGCCGCCGTCGCGCAGTTGCACATAGAGCGCGTCCTTCGCCGCTGCCAGTCCCGTGATCACGGCCTGGCCGGCCGGCACGACCGTCCGGGCGGCTGCCAGATCGGGTTTGGCCAGGGAAGTCGCGATGATTTTAAACCGCGGCGCATCCTTGTGTGTCAGCAGAAAAATTTCCTTCCCTTTCAGGGCGCAATCGGTGATGTCATCGTCAACATCGCAAATTTTTTGCCAGGGCGGATTGGGCCGGCCCAACGATGCCAGCGGCGCCACAAACAGGGTCAGTTCCTCCCGCGTCCCGTGCTCAATCATGCCCAGAGCGTATTTGCAACCCGGCAGGGTGCTGATGAATGGGTCGTCCGCCGGGTCCATCGCGACCCGGGACGAAACCTCATAGCCGAAGACGGGCGGTTCCTGGTCGGCATCAGCGCCGATGACATGCAGGTACACGCGGTTCTTCTGGTAACGTTCGGTTTCCGGCATCCCCGGTTCCATTTTTTGCAGGCGATTGTAGAAGAATGACTTTCCATCCGGACGCCAGCTGACTCCGCCGTACTGGGCGCGGTCAATCGGTTTATCCACTTCCTTTCCCGTCGCGGTCTCCAGCACATGAATCACCGCGTCCTCGGAACCGCCGGCGGAAAGACCGCAGGCAACGTAGTTACCGTTTTGCGACGGCTCAAAATAATTGATGGCAAAGGGCTTGCCGGCCGCCCGGGCAAATTTCTCCGGATCGAACAGCAGCGTTTCCGGGCCGGTCAATCCCGCGCGCACATAAAGTTTGAAAACATTGTCCTGCGGCAATCGTTTGAGATAAAAATACCGGCCGTCGGGAAGCCGCCGGACCCCGTCCACTCTCGCAGCCACCGAGTTGTCGAGTTCCTGAATCCGGACGAGCAACGCTGCGCGTCCCGGAAGGCGATCCAGCACGGAGCGGGTGTACCGGTTCTGGGCTTTCATCCAGGCGGCCACCTTGGGATCCGACAAATCCTCCAGGTAACGGTACGGATCAACCACCTCCGTCCCGAAATATGTGTTCGTCACGTTCTCGATCGCCGTGGCCGGCGGACCGGATGTGGCCATCAATAAATTGGTGACGGGAGCTGCGGCGGCATCATCCGCGCGGGTGGATGGAATGGCCAGGGCCGCACACGCCATCAAAGCGGCGAGACAAAATTGTTTTGGTTTCACCCGGACAATCCACGAAAAGCTGGCGCCGGATGCAAGCCTGCTTTTGAAGAAAGTCGCCGTTTTACGGCGTTCGCCTGTCCGCCCTTGGACGGGACCGGCATAAAATGAGACAGATAACGGGACAGATTTTTAACGCACCGTCAATTTCCCCATTTTCATTCTTGGCTTTCGTCGCTTCTCGGGTAAACTAAGAGTTCCATGATTGATACTGATATTGAATTATTGAAGGGCATCGCCAATCAGTTGCGGATCCATTCGATCACCGCAACCACCGCAGCCGGCAGCGGCCATCCGACCTCGTGCTGCTCGGCGGCAGACGTGGTGGCGGCGTTGTTTTTCGGGCACATGCGTTACGACGCGAAAAATCCCCACTACCATAACAACGATCGTTTCATCCTTTCCAAGGGTCACGCCGCGCCGTTGCTCTACGCCGCGTGGGCGGAGACCGGCTTGTTCCCCGCGTCCGATTTGTTGAAGCTCCGCACCTTCGGCAGCGATCTCGAAGGCCATCCGACACCGCGCCTGCCGTTTGTCGACGTGGCCACCGGTTCGCTTGGCCAGGGCTTGAGTGTCGGGATCGGCATGGCGCTCGCCGCGCGGCTCGACCAGCTTGATTACAACACGTACGTCCTGCTCGGGGACGGAGAAATCGCCGAAGGCTCCGTGTGGGAAGCCGCGTCGCTGGCCGGTGTTTACAAGCTCAACAATCTCATTGCCATCGTGGACGCAAATCGCCTCGGCCAGAGCCAGGCCACCGCCTTCGGCCACGACATCGGCGTCTATCGCAAACGCTTTGAAGCCTTTGGCTGGCGGGTGGAAGACATTGATGGCCATGATCTTGAGGAAATTTCCGAGGTGCTCAGCGGCGTCGGCTTGAACGATCAGCCGCTCGCCATCATTGCCAAGACCTACAAAGGGGCGGGCGTTTCATTTTTGCAGGACAAGGACGGCTGGCACGGCAAACCCTTGAACCAGGAAGAAGCTGCCAGGGCGATTGCCGAACTTCAGCCGAGTTCCAAGTCCGGCATCGGCGTGGCGATTCCCACCCCGAATGCACTGCCCGCGCCGAACCTCGCCGCGCCCGCAGGTTACCCGCCGCTCGGTTACAAAATCGGCGATTCGGTTGCGACCCGTGAAGCCTACGGCAACGCGCTCGTCCGCATCGGCGAGGTGGATCAACGCCTTGTGGCGCTGGACGGCGACACGAAGAACTCCACCTATGCTGATAAATTTTTCAAAAAATTCCCGGACCGTTCCACCGAATGTTACATCGCCGAACAGAACATGGTGGGCGTGGCCACGGGTTTCGGCGCGCGCGGCAAGGTGCCGTTCGCATCCACGTTCGCGGTGTTTTTCACCCGCGCCGCCGACCAGATCCGGGTCGCGGGCATTTCGCAGGCCAATTTGAAGCTGGCCGGCTCGCACGTGGGAGTGAGCATCGGCGAAGACGGTCCGTCGCAAATGGGACTGGAAGATCTGGCGATGATGCGCGCGATTGCAGGCAGCGTCGTTTTGTATCCCAGCGACGCGGTGGCCGCGGAAAAACTGGTTGAACAAATGGCGCTCACCCGTGGCATTTGTTACCTGCGCACGTCGCGCCCCAAGACGCCGGTGATTTACAACAACGACGAGGCCTTTCCGATTGGCGGCGCGAAGGTGCTGCGCCAGAACGCAGGGGACAAGGTCACGGTGGTTGCCGCCGGCGTAACGTTGTTTGAAGCGCTCAAGGCCGCCGACACCTTGAAAAACGAAGGCATCGGTATCACGGTCATTGACGCCTACAGCATCAAGCCGCTCGGCCGGGACGTGATTCTCGCGGCTGCGAACAAGACGAACCACACGGTCATCACCGTCGAAGATCATTACACCGAAGGCGGCCTGGGTGACGCGGTGGCGGGCGAGTTGAGCGTGGACGGCGTCAAGGTCCACAAGCTGGCGGTAACGGCGTTGCCGCGCTCGGGCAAACCCGAGGAATTGCTGGCGCATTTTGGCATCGATGCCGCGGCCATTGTGAAAAAGGTCAAGGCGCTCTAAACGCCGGGAAATTTTTGCCAACCCGGAACGACGCGGAGAAATTTCTCCGCGTTTTTCTTTGGATTTCCGTGTCCCGGCGGTTTTCTTTTTGCCAATCCGGCAGGCGTGAGGCAGATTGTCGTGGGGCATGAGCGCGAACGGAAAATCCTTTAAAGGTCAATTGCTGCTGGACGGTGGAAATTTGAGCGGTTCATTTTTCCACCAGTCGGTGGTGTTGATTTGCCAGCATGATTCCGACGGGGCGTTCGGCCTGGTGCTCAACCATTCGCTCGGCAAAACGGTCGGCGAAATGATTGTGGCCGACCTGCCCAACACGCTCCGGGAAGCGCCGTTGTATCTCGGCGGACCGGTGCAGCCTGCCGCGTTGAGTTTTTTGCACACGGACAATTTCATTCCCCATGCCGACGTGCTGCCCAACCTGGCGCTCGGCCATTCCATCGATGAACTGGTGGACATTGGGGAATCCTTTTCGGCGGGGAAAAAAGTCAGGATGTTCGCCGGCTACGCCGGGTGGTCGCCCGGCCAGTTGGACACCGAAATGAAGCGCAAGTCGTGGCTGACGTTTCCCGCCTCCCTGGAACTGGTCTTCGAGACGCCGCCCGAACGGCTCTGGCAGAAAATCCTGAAAAGCAAGGGCGGCTGGAAAAACAGGCTGCTCGCCCAAACGCCGGAGGATTTGTCGCTGAATTGAATTTCGGCAGGGCAGGTTACCCGAGCCACTGATTTTCGCGGCTCATGAAGGTCGCCTCTCCGAGGTTTGATTCGCTTCGGCCCGCAGCAACATCGCCTCCGATTTCGCCAGGATTTCCGTTTGTGCCAGGTTCGCAGGAATCAAACCAAACTGGCCGGCGGCCAGGTTTGCCGAAATCGAACCGCTCCGGATTTCAACCTCACCGCGCACCGTGGCCACAATTTGCAGCCGGCGCGGTTTTAAATTCAGACCTGCTCCGGTCTGCAAATCCAACGCTTCGACATTGAACAGCGGATCGTTTACGAGCGGGCGCGATTTGATTTCACCGCCGCCAAACCGGCTCTGGACCAGGGCCGGCTCAAAATCCTCAAAGTTGATGCTCGCCAGCGATTCCGCAACCTGGAGCTCGCGCGGCCGGCCGTCCAGCCCCTGGCGGTTCCAGTCGAACACGCGATAGGTCGTGTCCGAGTTTTGCTGGATTTCGAAAATCACGAGGCCCGCGCCGATGGTGTGGACGCGGCCGCTGGGCAGAAACATGGCGTCGCCGGCGCGAACCGGGATTCGATGGAAACACCCGGCCACCCCGCCGGTCCGGATTTTCTTCTCGAATTCCGCGCGGGTGACGCCGCGTTTCAGCCCGACATACAGTTCCGCGCCCGGCGCGGCGTCGGCAATGAACCACATTTCAGTTTTCGGTTCGCCGCCCAACGCGGCGGCCTTGTCCGCCGGCGGATGCACCTGGAGTGAAAGTTTTTCGCGCGCATCCAGGATTTTGCACAGGAGCGGGAAACGATTGTTGCCGGCGGGTTTCGCGCCGCCGAGCAGTTCGCCCGCGTGATGTTCCATGAGCCAGCGCAAATCTTTTCCGGCCAGCGGGCCGTTGGCGATGACGCTCGCGTCGCCGGGGCGGTCGCTGATTTCCCAGGATTCGCCGATGGGCGCCTCGGGCGGGAGCGGCTTGCCGTAGAGCCGCTGGATTTCGCGTCCGCCCCAGACGCGTTCCTTGAAAATCGGGTGGAAAGTGAACGGATAAAGCACGGAAATTACGCCGTGGCGGCCGCGCGGGCCATGACATTGGCAGCCGGATTGAGCACCGGTCTGGTTTCACTGGCCGGAGGCTGGACTTTTTCGAGGAATTGTCCGTGGGCGCGGAATTTGTCGTAACGCTGCTTCAACCGGGTGGCCACCGGCAACGCACCGACGGTTTCAAGGTGTTTGAGCAGGTGCGCCTTCAAATTTTGTGCGGTGGCCGCCGGATTCGTGTGCGCGCCGCCGAGCGGTTCGGGCACGATTTCGTCCACGAGCTTGAGTTCGAGCAAATCCCGGGCGGTGATTTTGAGGGCGGCGGCGGCCTTGGCGGCGTTCGCGCGGTCCTTCCACAAAATCGCGGCGCACCCTTCGGGGCTGATGACCGAATAATAGGCGTTCTCCAAAATCAACACGCGATCGGCCACGCCGATGCCAAGCGCGCCGCCGGAACCGCCTTCGCCGATGACGGCGGCGATGATGGGCACTTCGAACAGCGTCATTTCGCGGAGATTGACGGCGATGGCCTCGGCAATGTGGCGTTCCTCCGCCCCGATGCCGGGATAAGCGCCCGCCGTGTCGATCAGGGTGATGATGGGCAGGCCGAATTTGTTCGCCAGCCGCATCAGGCGGAGCGCCTTGCGGTAACCTTCGGGATGGGCGGAGCCGAAATTGCGCAATATGTTTTCCTTGGTGTCGCGGCCCTTTTGCGTGCCGATGACGACGACGCGATGTTCGCCCAGTCTGGCAAACCCGCCCACCATCGCGCGATCCTCGGCGAACAGCCGGTCGCCGTGCAGTTCATGAAAATCGGTGAAGGTGGTTCCGAGGTAATCCAGCGTGTAAGGACGTTTGGGGTGCCGGGCCAGTTGCACGCGCTGCCAGGCATTGAGGTTGGAGAAAATCTGGCGCCGGGTTTCTTCCAGCTTTTTCTCAATCAACTGGATTTCCTCCTCGAAGCTGACGCCCAGGGAATGCTTGTCCGGGTGTTGACGGAGTTCCTCCAGCTTGCTTTGCAGTTCGATAATCGGTTTCTCGAAATCGAGCTGATGTTTCATAAGTCGCAGGCTATGCGTTTTCCACCCCATAATCAATGGGGAATTCCACAAATGCGAAAGGCCGGACTTGCGTCCGGCCCCCGCGGTGACGAGGTTTATACGCCTTCACCGAGGCGCTCAGAAGGGTGACGCGACCAACTTGGGGTCGCTGTCCGAGCCGCGTCACGAGCAAAACCTCTATGCCAACCCTAAACGAACAGCGAAATCACAATCTGCTCAAAGGAATAGACGGGGGGATGGCTGAAATGGTTCAAACAATTCAAAAAAAACTCAAGTTCAGGTCAATTTAGCCTGATTTCGCTGAAAATCCGGGTGTTTTTGCGCAATTGAATCACCCGGCCCAAAGGTGTTTTTCCCGATAAATCAAGCGATTCAACCAACGCCTTTTCTTTGCCGGCCCCCGAAATCAAGATCCAAACCTGTCTAGCCGCCGCCAAGGCATTGTAACTCAAAGAAATACGCCGGGGCGGCGGTTTGGGCGAGTTTTCAACCACCAGAAAGGGAGCGGTGCATTGGACGATTTTCGCCGGGGCGCCCGGAAACAACGAAGCGACGTGGCCGTCCTCGCCCATGCCGAGAAAAACCAAATCCAGGACCGGCTGGCCGGCCGGGTTCGAAGGCGCGATTTGGCGGAGTTCCGCCCCGGCCTTTTCCACGGCGGCTGCCGGCGAATCTTCACCCCGGATGCGATGAATCCGGTTTTGGGTGATTTTCAAGGGTGCGAACAACAGCTCATTCGCCAGGCGAAAGTTGCTTTCCGGATCGTCGGGGGGCACGCAGCGCTCGTCCGCCCAGAAAAAATGGACGTTCCCGGGGAGGGATGGTGTGCCGCCGTCCCCGATTTTTCGCGCCTTGGCCTGTTCGACGACCGACGCGAAAAGTTTTTGCGTGATGCGCCCGCCGGACAACGCGACACAATGCAGTTTGCCGGCCCGGTTGGCGGACTCGACTTCGTCCCGCCACGAGCCGGCGGCGGCCCGGGCCAGTTCGTCGGCGGTGGCGAAGGAAAGCAGCTCAAAGTTTTTCATTTAATTTGGGAGGGACGGCGTGTCGCCGTCCCTCCCAAAAACTTATGTTACCATCTGCGGCTCGTGCCAGGCGTGGCCGTTTTTGGCCAACAAGTCGTCTGACGCCACCGGTCCCCAGGTTCCAGCGGCGTAAAATTCCCGATTCGTCAAGGATTTGCCTTCCCAGCCTTTGCGGATGGAATCCACGAACTGCCACGCGGTTTCCACCTCGTCGCGGCGGATGAACAACGTCGCGTCGCCGGCGATGGCTTCGAGCAGCAGCCGTTCGTAGGCTTCGGGCGTGTAGGCGCCGAACTCGGAATCGTAGCTGAAGTGCATCCGCACGGGCCGCACGCCCAGGCTCATGCCGGGCACCTTGCCGTTGAACCGCAGATAAATGCCTTCATTCGGCTGGAGGCGCAACGCAATCGCATTGGGGTCGAGGTGCTGCCCGCACTGCGCGGCGAACAGCACGTGCGGCGTGGGACGGAATTGAATGCGCACTTCGCTGGCGCTCATCGGCAGATTTTTGCCCGTGCGCAAATAAAACGGCACGCCGGACCAGCGCCAGTTGTCAATGAGGAGCTTCAAGGCGACGTAGGTTTCGACGTTGGAATTCGGCTGCACCTTCGGCTCCTGCCGGTAACCGGGCCGCGCTTCGCCGTTCACGATGCCGGCAAAGTATTGTCCGCGCACCACCTGTCGGGCCACGTCCTCGGGCGTCAGCGCACGGATGGATTTGAGCAGCTTCACCTTTTCGTCGCGGACGGACTCGGCGGCAAGCGACACGGGCGGCTCCATGGTCACGAGCGAAAGCACCTGGAGCATGTGGTTCTGCACCATGTCGCGCAACGCCCCGGCCTCCTCGTAATAACCGCCGCGGTCGCCGACCCCGATTTTTTCGCTGACGGTGATTTGCACGTGCTCCACGGATTCGCGGTTCCAGAGCCGTTCGAAGATCGAATTGGAAAAGCGGAACATCAAAATGTTCTGCACCGTTTCCTTGCCGAGATAATGGTCAATGCGGCAGACCTGCTGTTCGTGGGCGTAGCGCGTCAATTCGCGGTTCAACATCTGGGCGGAGGCGAGATCGTGGCCGAACGGTTTCTCCACCACGATGCGTTGCCAGCCGGCGCCATCCTTGTGCAACAGGCCGGCGCGATGAATTTGTTCGATGACTTCGCCGAACTGGCTCGGCTGGGTGGCGAGATATAACAGGAGGTTTTCCCGCAGCGGGCCGCTGCCAAACGAGGTCAGCAGTTCTTCCAGTTTTTTGTAGGCCGCGGCATCGGTGAGGTCGCCCCGGCAATAAAATAGATTTTTGGCGAATTCCTTCCACACCACCTCGTCCACCGGCTGGGTCCGCGAGAATTGGTTGAGCTCCTCACGCAATTCGTTCCGCCACGATTCGTCCGTCTTGTCGCGCCGGGCAAAGCCGATGACCCGGAACGCGGACGGCAGCTGCTTGTCCTTGCACAGATGATAGAACGCGGGGATGAGTTTGCGCGCGGTGAGGTCGCCGCTCGCGCCAAAGATGACGATGGAACATGGTCCGGGCGGTTTGCGCTCGGCGCTGATGTTGCCCGTCGCCGGTTCCTCCATGGAAATCGAAGTATTCACAGCGACAACCATGGCGCACCGGGCGGATAAATTCAACGCTTCTTGTAGCGGACGCCTCAAAAAATGTCCGGTGTTCAAAAATTGCTCGCCCGCCGCGGCAATTTTCCGCAACATTCCCGCGTCAGCTCCAGATTCCTGGGGGTGCGAAGATGAAAGCAAAAATTGTCATAACTCCAAAGAAGGCCGTGGTGGATCCCCAGGGCAAAACTGTCCGGAGCGCGCTCGAACAGATGGGCCACCAGGGCATCCAGGCGGTGCACGTCGGCAAATACCTCGAAATCGAGCTGGACGGCGCGGACCGGGAAGCCGCGCGCAAGTCGCTCGATGAAGCCTGCCACAAATTTTTAAGCAACCCCGTAATTGAGGATTATAGGCTGGAAATTGAATGAAGACGTGATGAGTGAAACGTGAATCAGTTCACGCATCACGCATCACGCATCACGCATCACGAATATGAACTTCGCTGTTTTACAATTTCCCGCCTCGAACTGCGACCAGGACGCCGTTCACGCCCTGCGCGACGTGTTCGGCCATTCCGCGCGTTACGTCTGGCACAAGGAAACCGCGCTTGGCGACACGGATGCCGTCATTGTGCCCGGCGGTTTCAGCTACGGTGATTATTTGCGTTGCGGCGCGATTGCGCGGTTCAGTCCGGTGATGCAGGCGGTGAAACAGTTCGCTGACAACGGCGGACTCGTGCTCGGCATCTGCAACGGTTTCCAGGTGCTCACGGAAGCCGGCCTGCTGCCCGGCGCGCTCGTCCGCAACCGCGACCTGCAATTCCATTGCGAACACATATTCCTGAAGACCGTCACGCCCGACTCGCCGTTCACGGGCAAAATTCCCGCGGGCAAATCGCTGAGAATTCCCATTGCCCATGGTGAAGGCTGTTATTTCGCCGACGAATCCACGCTCGTCGGGCTCAAGGCCAACAACCAGATTCTGTGGCAATACTGTTCCGCCACTGGCGACGTGACCGAGAGCGCCAACCCGAACGGGTCGCTGCTGAACATTGCCGGCATCTGCAACCTGCGCCGCAATGTGGCCGGTCTGATGCCGCATCCCGAACGCGCCTGCGAGCCGTTGCTCGCGAGCGACGACGGCCGATGGATATTTGAGAGCATGATTGCCGCGTTGGAAAAGAAAACGGCAGCGAAGGCTGCGTGAGAAATTTTTCTCCATGACTGAACCCGCCATCACCCCTGAACTGGTTGCCAAACACAACCTCACGCCGGAGGAGTATGTCCGTGTCCAGGAAGTCCTCGGGCGCGTTCCCAGCTACACCGAGCTGGGCATCTTCTCGGTGATGTGGAGCGAGCATTGCAGTTACAAAAACACCCGACCGCTGCTCAAAACCTTTCCCACCAAATCCAAAAAAATCCTCGTGGGCGCGGGCGAGGAAAACGCCGGCATCATTGACATTGGCGACGGCCTGGCCATCGCGTTCAAGATTGAATCGCATAATCATCCGAGCGCGGTCGAGCCGTTCCAGGGCGCGGCCACGGGCGTTGGCGGCATCGTGCGCGATATTTTTACCATGGGCGCAAGGCCGATTTGCTCGGTCAACTCGCTAAGATTTGGACCGATCACGGATAATCGCCCACCTCATCCACAGCAGTTGGCTTATTCCCATCAACCCTCACCCGGCCTTCGGCCACCCTCTCCCGCTCCCGCGGGCGAGGGAGAAGCAACCGGCAGCAACGGGAAAGCCCGGGCAAGTTCAGGAATGGCGTCCGCCAGCGGTCTCCCTCTCCCCGGGGGAGAGGGCCGGGGCGAGGGCGAGCCAACCTTCGCCGCAGGCGCTGACTCTGAAATCGCAAATCGCAAATCGCAAATCGCAAATAATAAGCGCCTGTTCGCGGGCGTGGTGGCCGGGATCGCGCATTACGGCAATTGCTTCGGCATCCCGACCATCGCCGGCGAGGTTTACTTCGACAAATCCTACGAGGGCAATCCGCTGGTGAACGCCTTCTGCCTCGGCGTGCTGCGGCACGAACAAATCGCGCGCGGCGCGGCCAAAGGCATCGGCAATCCCGTTTTTTACGTCGGACCGCCCACGGGCCGCGACGGCCTCGCGGGCGCGTCGTTCGCGTCGCAGGATTTGACCGAGGAATCCGCCGAGCAACAGCGCGGCGCGGTGCAGGTGGGCGATCCGTTCATGGAAAAGCTCGTGTGCGAAGCGTGCCTCGAACTGCTCGCCACCGGCGCGGTCGCGGGCATCCAGGACATGGGCGCGGCCGGCCTGACCTGTTCCACCTGCGAAACCGCCGCCCGCGCGGGCACGGGCATCGAGATCGAACTGGACAAGGTCCCGCAACGCGCGCCGAACATGACGAGCTACGATCTCATGCTGTCGGAATCGCAGGAGCGGATGCTCATCATCGTCCACAAGGGCCGCGAAGAGGAGGTAAAGCGCATCTTCGACAAATGGGATTTGCCGTGGTCGGAAATCGGTTACGTCACCGACACCGGTCGCATGGTGGTGAAACAACATGACCGGGTGGTTGCCGATATTCCGGCGAAAAAAATCGCCGATGAATCGCCCGTGTATCAGCGTGATGCCCAAGAGCCGGCGTATTTAAAGGAAGTCCGCGCGTTCCGGCTGGACCACATTCCCGCAACGCAGGATGCCAGGGCCGATCTCCTGAAATTGCTGGCGTGGCCGACCATTGCGTCGAAGAACTGGGTTTACCGGCAATACGATCACATGGTGCGCGACGGTTCGGCGGTCTGTCCCGGCAGCGACGCGGCGGTGTTGCGCATCAAGACCGATTCACTGCCGGAATTGTCAACCCACAAGCCCACGCCGGACAAATACATTGCGCTGACGGTGGATGGCAACGGCGCTTACGTTTATCTCGATCCTTACGAAGGCGGCAAAATTGTCGTGACCGAGGCGGCGCGAAACCTGGCCTGTTCCGGCGCCGCGCCGCTGGGCGTGACAGACAACTTGAACTACGGCAACCCGTTCAAACCGGAACTGTTCTGGCAGATCAAGGAATCCGTGCGTGGTCTGGCGGATGCCTGCCGGGCGTTCAACGCGCCGATCACCGGCGGCAATTGCTCTCTCTACAATCAAAGTCCCGCCGGCCCGATTGACCCCACACCCACGGTGGCGATGGTCGGCCTCATCGAAAAGCCGGAGCACATCACGACGCAATGGTTCAAGGATGAAGGCGACGCCGTCATTCTGTTGGGCGAACTGGTGGACGCCAGCGACCCGTTGCTGGGGCTTGGCGGCTCGGCCTGGTTGCAGGTCGTGCATGGTAAGAAAACCGGCACGCCGCCACGTTGTGAACTGGAGCAGGCGAGAACCCTGCACACCACGCTGCTCGGCTTGATTCAATCCGGCCTGGTGAAAAGCGCGCATGATTGCAGTGAAGGCGGGCTGGCGGTCTGCCTGGCGGAAAGCTGCATCAGCCAGCTGGTGGCGCGCGGGACGCCCAGGTTGATTGGCGCGACCGTGGATTTGTCCACCGTAGCGGCACCTCGGCAGAGTGCCGCCGACTCATCCGAAGTCAAGCAGGCGGCGCTCTCCCGAGACGCCGCTACGTTGCGCCTGGACGCCCTGCTGTTTGGCGAAACGCAATCGCGCGTGGTCATCACCTGCCAGCCGCTGGACGCGGTCAAAGTGGTGGAACGCGCAAAACTGCTCGGAGTCCCGGCAGTTCAGATCGGCCGGGTGGGTGGCGACCAGTTGACGGTAAAAACCGGGGCCGGCGAATTCAGCGCACTGGTGGCGGAATTGCATGACCGGTGGTGGAACGCTATCGCGCGGGCCATGGCTTGAAATTTGAAGGGCTTTCGAAATTTTCCACGGTCTTATTGAACAAACGTTTCCTGCCGCGGCTCTTAATTTCAATGGTTCCATCGGTGAGCGGATTAACCGCTGGCAATTTATTGCCGGGCGGGTAAGCTGAGGGGAATTTATCATGCGACAGTTTTTCACCATCGCCGCCAATGCCTTCATGGAATTAATCCGGCAGCCGGTTTTTTTGCTGTTGATGACGGGCTCGGTGGCCTTTGAACTGTTTCTGGCGGTACCCTACTATTTTGCGTTTGGCGACGAGCCGAAGCTGGTTAAAAACAGCGCGCTGGCGGTGATGCTGCTGTCCGGATTGTTTGGCGCGGTGCTGAGCGCTTCCGCGTCACTGGCCCGGGAAATCCGCGTGGGCACGGCGCTGGCGGTGCTGTCCAAGCCGGTCGGGCGCGCGCAGTTTCTGCTGGCCAAATACGCCGGACTCGCGGCCGCGCTGACGTTGCTGACGTATGTAAACCTCGTCGGCGTGCTGCTGTGCAGCAAGATGGCGTTTGACTCCTACGGCCGCACGGATCTGGCCGCGCTCGCCATTTTCGCGACCGGCGTGGCCGTGGCCTATGCCCTGGGCGGCTTCAGCAATTTTTTCCTGCGCCGGCCGTTTGTGAGCGACGCGGTCCTGGCCCTGGTGGTGATGGCGACCCTGGCGGCGTTGATTATTGTCCGATTCACCCAACAGCAACAAAGCCTGTCCACGGAGGCGCAGGTGGATTGGCGGCTGGTGCCGGCGGGAATCCTGATTTTATTCGCGGTATGGATTTTGGCGGCCCTGGCCCTGGCCTGTTCAACGCGGCTGGACACGATTCCGACGCTGGCGGTCTGTTCGGCGTTTTTCCTGATCGGGCTGATGTCGGACTATTTCTTCGGGCAACGTGCGGAGACAGGCAGTTGGTGGGCTTCAACGCTTTACACCGTCATGCCAAACTGGCAGATTTTCTGGCTCGCGGACGCCCTGGACATGGGCAAAAGCACATTCCAATGGGATTATGTGGCCAAGGCCTTCGCCTACACCGTCGGCTACGCGGGCGCGGCGCTGGCCACGGGCGCGGCGCTGTTCGAAGAACGGGAACTTGGTTGATTTTTTAATTTTGCATTACTTATTTCTGTGGAACGCAACGTGCAGCAACATGGCCTGGTGAACCTGGTCGCCGCGGTGATGATGTTCATCGCCGCGTTTGTCGTGACCGCCTATGCCGGCTCGCTGGCGGGGCAGGCCGCCTCGATTTTCCTGGGGCTGGGAATGTTGGTGGCCTTCGTCAGCTGGTTCCAGATGCGGCTGGAGGAAAACGAGCGGCTGGAAAAGCTGGAGGTGGAGGAGCTTGCCCGCACCCGGGGCGAAACGGCGCTGTTTGCAACGAAGGGCGCGGAGGTTTTTCCGGCCCAACGCGCGCGCGAACAGTTCGAGAAATTTTTCGTGCCGGGCTTCAGCGGGCTGCTGTTGCTGCTGGAGGGCGGCGCCACCTGGCTGCTCTGGCGCTGGCTTTCCGAAAGCACCGGCGGCCTGACGCCCGACCGCGCGATGCCGGCGATGGCGTTGTTCGGCATTTTCGCGCTGTTGCTGTTTCTGGTCGGCCGTTTTTCCGTGACCATGGCGCGGCTGGAAAACCACCGATTGCTCCGGCCGGGTGCGAGCTTTTTGCTGGCCGGCGCCTATGTTTGTTTTGTCACCGCCCTCGGCATCGGCATCACCGGGGTTAAAACGGAACTTTCCCGCCTGGATTCCTGGGTGGCGCGCGCCGGGTGCGTTTTGCTCGGCTTGCTGGCGGTGGAAATGCTCGTCACGCTCCTGCTGGAAATTTACCGGCCGCGCGTGAAAGGCCGGGTCGCCCGGCCGCTTTACGACAGCCGGATTGTCGGCCTGCTGGCGCAACCGGAGGGATTGTTCACCACGGCACTCCAGGCGCTGGATTATCAATTCGGTTTCAAGGTTTCGGAGACATGGTTTTTCCAGCTGTTGCGAAAAAGCCTGCTGGTCCTGTTTCTGGCACAACTGGCGGCGCTGCTGCTGTCCACGTGCGTGGTCATCATTGAGCCCGGTGAACAGGGGGTGCTGGAACACTTTGGCCGGCTGGCTGCCGGGCGTCCCGTTTTGGAGCCGGGCGCGCATTTGAAATGGCCCTGGCCGGCCGACGAGGTCCGGCGCTATCGCACCGGCCAGATCCAGACGTTCAACGTCGGTTTTACGCCCGACGCGCAAAGCGAGGCCGAGCCGACCGTGTTGTGGAGCGTCGTCCACACCAAAGAGGTCAATTTTCTCGTCGGCAACCCGGCCGCGGCGACGATTACCAATTCGACCGCCGGCAGCGGCGACCGGCTGAAGGTGGTGTCGGTGGGGTTGATTGACATCAGTATCCCGGTGCAGTTTCAAATCACCAACGTGCTCGATTGGGCCTACCACAACGCCGACCCGACCAATCTGCTCCAGGAACTGGCCACGCGGGCGGTGGTCCATTATCTCGCGGGCGCGGATTTGAACGCGGTCTTGTCGCAATCGCGGGTGGAGGCGGCCCGGCAATTGGAGCAAAGAATTCAAGCGGACGCGAACCGGCACCAGCTCGGCGTAAAAATCCTGTTTGTCGGGGTGCAGGACCTGCATCCCCCGGTGGCGGTGGCGGGCGATTACGAAAAAGTCATCGGGGCCACCCAGCAGAAGATTGCCTTGACGAATGCCGCGGTGGCCGAAGCCATCCAGACCAATGCGCAGGCCGGCGCCCAGGCGTTTGCTGACATCAGCCAGGCCGAGGCGGGACGGCAGCAGACCGAACTGGCGGCGTCGGCGCGGGCGGGCTTGTTTACCAACCAGATTGCCGCGTATGACGCCGCGCCGTCGGTTTATGGGCAGCGCGCGTATTTTCATATGTTTCCCGCCGCCACGGCCAATGCGCGCAAATACATCCTGCTCGTGACCAACACGTACAACGTGCTCCAGTTTGATCTGGAGGACAAAATCCGCGACGACCTTTTGAACCTGAACGTGCCATCCACCAATTCACCATGAAACGGAACCTCATCACCCTCATCACCGGCGCCGTATTGATCGTTATTTTCGCGCTGCTGCTGTTTGTCTTTCAGGTGCGCCAGTCCGAAGTCGCCGTCGTCACGACCTTTGGCAAAATCACCCGGGTGGCGGACCCGGGCGCGCATTTAAAATGGCCATGGCCGATCCAGCGGGTCTATAAATTCGACGAACGCACCCAAAACTTCCAGGACAAGTTCAGCGAAAACCTCACCGCGGACAGCATCACCCTGCTGACCAGCGTCTATGTCGGCTGGCGCATTTCGGATCCGTCGGAGTTTCTCAACAGTTTCAAGGATGGCTCCGTCTTCTCCGCCCAAAGCCAGATTGAAAGCATGTTGACCAGCGCCAAGAGCGCCGTGGTGGGCAACCATCCGCTTGCCGATTTTGTCAATGCCGACCCGAACCAGCTCGAATTTGACCAGATCCAGGCGCAAATCGAACAAGCACTCCAAAGCGAATTGCACACCAACAGTTATGGCATTCAAATCGAGTTCCTCGGCATTCAACAACTTGGCCTGCCGGAAAGCGTCACCCAGGCGGTGTTCGACCGCATGAAGTCGGAACGCAACATCCTCATCAGCCGGGCGCAGAACGAGGGACAGGCCGAGGCCATTAAAATCAGGGCCAACGCCGACCGTCAGGCCAACGAAACCCTCGCCGATGCCCAGGCCGAGGCCACGCGGATTGAAGGCGAGGGCGTGGCGGAAGCCGCCAAAACCCTGCCGGTCTTCCAGAAAGACCCCGGGCTCGCCAATTTTCTGTTGAGCATCGACGCGATCAAGCAGGCGCTCAATCAGCGTTCCACCTTGTTTTTCGACGACCGGATACCGCCGTTTGATTTGTTCCACGGCGCCCTGACCAACGTGCCCGGCCATTGACCATGAGCGACGAGCACGACCATCACGATCACGCGTCCGGACCGGCTGCGCCGGAGCCGGTGACGCCCGACGACGCCGGTTCGCAGGCGCTGGCTGAGGCGTTGCGCAGCAGTTTTGTCATCGTCAAACTTGTGATGGTGGCGCTGGTGGTGATCTTTCTCGGGTCCGGCTTTTTCCAGGTCGGGACCCAGGAAAAGGCCATCATTCTGCGTTTCGGCAAAACCGTGGGCCAGGGACAGGAAGCCTTGCTGGGACCGGGGTTGCACTGGTCGTTTCCCTATCCGATTGATGAAGTGGTCAGAATTCCAATCACGGAAATTCAAAAGGTTGTCTCCACCATCGGCTGGTTCGCCGAAACGCCGGAGCAGGAACTCAGCGGCAACCTGCCGCCGCCCGGCCCCTCCCTGGTTCCGGGCGTGGACGGTTACGTGATTACGGCCGATCGCAACATCATTCATACCCGCGCGACCTTGTATTATCAGGTGGACGACCCGATCCGCTATGAATTGGATTTTGTCTCGGCCTCCAACACCATCCAACATGTGCTGAACAACGCGCTGTTGAACACCGCGGCGCGGTTCAAGGTGGACGACATTCTTTACGGCGACGTGGCCGGATTCCAGGACGCGGTGGAACAGCGCGTCAGCGCCCTGGCCGATCAGGAGCGACTCGGCATTACCGTCAAACAATGCAACGTGATGAGCATCCCGCCGCGCCAGTTGAAGTCCGTTTTCGACCAGGTCACGGAAGCGCGCCAAAATCTGAACAAGGTTCTCGATGACGCGCACAGCTATGAAAACCAGGCCACCAACAGCTCCGCCGCGCAGGCTTCGGCCATCATCAGCGAGGCCCGCAGTGCGCAGGCGCGTTACGTCCAGTCGGTCCAGGCCGACGCGAAGGCCTTCAGCGCCCTGCTGCCGAATTACGAGCTCAATCCGGGTTTGTTCCGGCAACAGCAACTGGTGCAGGTGATGGGACAGGCCCTGACCAACGTGGATTTCAAGACCTATTTGCCGACCACCGCCAATGGCAAACCCATTGAATTGAGGCTAATGTTGAACCGCGAGCCGCCGGGGCCGAAATCGGGCGCGCCGGCCCAGCCGTAAGTCAACATCCGTCATTTGAAAATTGAGTTATGCAAGTCACATCGCTTTTGAGCCGACACGAACATGAGCACGGGCCGGAGTGCGGGTGCGGCCACGACCACGAACATTCAGTGACGCACCTTTGGCAGGCCGTCGCGGGCGTCGTGCTCGTCGTCAATGCCTACATCGTGGACGCGTTGTTTCCCCAGGGTGGCGCCGTCGCCAGCGCCAGCGCCTGCCTCGGTGCGCTGATTCTCGGCTATCCGATCATTGTCACCGCTATCAAGGATTTGCGCGTCGGCCGGCTCAGCATCAATGAACTGGTTGCCATCGCGGTGCTCGCGGCGTTCGCCTCCAGCGATTACAAGGTCGCCGGCGTGGTCGCGTTCTTCATGCTGATGGGCGAAATCATCGAGAGCCGCACTGCCGAAGGCGCCCGCCTGTCCATTGAATCGCTCATCAAACTCACACCGACCCGCGCGCGCCGCATCAAAAAGGATGACAGTGAAGAGGAGGTTGCCGCCAGCGAACTTGCCGTGGGTGACCTGATTCGCATTCGTCCCGGCGACAACGTGGCCGCGGACGGTGTCATCGTCAGCGGCCAGGGCTCGTTCAACGAGGCCACCATCACAGGCGAATCCTTGCCGGCGGACAAGAAGCCGGGCGACGAAGTTTTTGCCGGCACACAAAATCTGACCGGCGTGCTGGAGATCAAGGTCAGCCGCGCCGGCACCGACACGACGCTGGGCCGGGTGCGCGAACTGATTCTGGCGGCGGAAAAGACCCGGCTGCCCATCATGAAGATCGTGGATCAATACATGAGCTTTTACACGCCGCTGGTGCTGGTCATCGGCGCGCTCGTCTGGGTGTTCACCCACGATTTGCATCGCGTCATCGCCGTATTCGTCGTGTCGTGCCCGTGCGCGTTCATCCTGGCGACCCCGACGGCGATGGTTGCCGCCCTGTCCGCCGCCGCGCGCCTCGGCATTCTGATCAAGAACGTGGCGGACATCGAATCCGCCGCCCGGATCAATGCCTTTGTTTTCGACAAGACCGGCACGCTGACCACCGGCCAGCTGGCGGTCAGCCGCCTCGCGCCGATGGGCGAAACCAAGCCCGCCGAACTGCTCCGCTTTGCCGCCTCCGCCGAGAAATACAGCAACCATCCGACCGCCAAGGCACTGGCGCAACTGGCGGCCGAGGCCGGCGTCCCGCTGGCCGAGCCGAAGGATTTTGCCGAAACCGCCGGGCGCGGCGTGAAGGCCGGGGTGAACGGCGCGGCCGTTTTGGTCGGCCGCGCGCAATGGCTCAAGGACAACGGCGTGGACAGCAGTTTCGAGCAGTCGGTGGACCTGAACGAGACCGAGGGCTGGAGCCTGATTTTTGTCGCGCGCGGCGGCCATTGCATCGGCTGGATCGGTTTGCAGGACCAGACCCGTGCCGAGGCCGGTGCCGCGCTTGCCGAATTGAAGGCGTCCGGCGTGCGCCGCATTGCCATGATTTCCGGCGACCGCCAGCCGGTGGTCACGCGGGTCGCCTCGGCCATCGGCTGCGAAGAAGCCCGGGGCGATTGTCTGCCCCAGAACAAGGTTGATTTCGTGCGCAGCGTGAAGGCAAAGGGGTATCGTGTGGCGGTCGTCGGCGACGGTGTGAATGACGCGCCCGCGCTGGCGGCGGGCGACATTGGCATTGCCATGGGCGCGGCGGGCAGCGAGGTGGCCATTCACACCGCGACGATTGCGCTGATGAACAACGACCTGCGCCGGCTGCCGTTCCTGGTAAAACTTTCGCGCAGCACCCGCGCCGTCATCAACCAGAATTTCCTGTTCGGCGGAGTGTTCATCATTGTCGGCCTGACGGTGACGTCGCTCGGCTACATCGGCCCGATCACCGCGGCCATTCTGCACAATGTCGGTTCGCTGATCGTGATTTTCAACAGCGCCCGGCTGGTGCGCAAGGGCGAGGAACTGGAACACTTCCATCCTGCACCGGTGGAACCGCCGCGCGCCGCAACCGGCCAATTGACGCCCCGGATGGCGTGATGCCTACGACCCTTTTTGTTTATGCCCGTCGCTGAATTGAATCCGCAATCCGCAACCCGCCATCCAGCATCCAGCGCCGAGGTGGTGGTGTCCGTTCGCGGGCTGACGAAGGTTTTCAAGGATTTTTGGAACCGCCCGAAGGCCCGGGCCGTGGACAACGTGGATTTCGAGGTGCGGCGCGGCGAGGTTTTGGGGTTGCTCGGTCCCAACGGCTCCGGCAAGTCCACGACGGTGAAGCTCATTCTGGGCCTGCTGTATCCGACGAAGGGGCACATCGAGGTTTTCGGCCATTCGCCCCGGCATGTGCAGACCAAATCACGCATCGGCTATCTGCCGGAGGAATCGTACCTCTACCGCTACCTGAACTCGCGCGAGACGCTGGATTTTTTTGGGAACCTGTTTGAACTGCCCAGGAGCGAACGCGCCAGCCGCACGGAGCAACTGCTCGAGATGGTCGGTCTGGGCAAAACCCAGACGCGCGTCATTGGCGAGTTTTCCAAGGGCATGCAGCGCCGCATCGGCCTGGCCCAGGCGTTGATCAACGATCCCGATCTGGTGATTCTCGACGAGCCGACCGCCGGCCTCGACCCCATCGGCTGCCGCGAGGTCAAGGATTTGATTCTCGCCCTGGCGCGCCGCGGCAAGACGGTGATTTTGAGCAGCCATCTGCTGGCGGACGTGGAGGACGTTTGCGATCGCGTGGTGATTTATTACGGGGGCAAGGTCCAGGCGATGGGCGCGCTCAAGGACCTGCTCGCCACGCCGGACACGCTGCGCATCACCACGCCGGTGCTGCCGCGCGAAACGCTGGAGCGGGTGCTGGAAATCATCCGCTGCGATGTGGCCGCCGACCAGGTGCGCGTGGATAATCCGACGCAAAACCTGGAAAGCTATTTTCTCGACGTGGTGCAACGGGCGCGCCAGGCCGCGGCCGAAACGAGCGGCGCGGTTTCCGGCGCGCGCGTGGCGCCGTATCTGCGCGCGGATGCCCGGGAACAAACGGGCACGGAAAAAATCCTCGACCGGCTGGCGTTGCCGGAAGCTGCCCGGCCGCCGGCCAAACCGGCGCCCGCGCCCCGGGCCGAATCCGCCATCAACGAGCAAAAGCTTGAAACTTTGACCAAGGCAGCGGAACCGGCCGCGCCGGCCAAAGCCGCTCCCGCTGCCAGGGAAGAACCGGCGGATTTGTCGAAGGCGGACGAGAAGCTTTCGTCGCTGCTGGGAGACAAAAAGTGATTTTAGCCACAAATTTACACAGATCGGCACCGGTGAAGAAGCCGTTTTGCAGCGAAAACAGATCTGGGTGAAATCTGTGTCCATCTGTGGCTGTTGACTGAAATGCAAAAAATTCTCGCCATTGCCTGGTTGACCTGGAAGGCCGCGTTTCGGTTCCGGCTGTTCCTGGTGATTGCCGTGCTGTTGCTGGCGGCGGTCGTCGGCCTCCCCCTGTTGCTCCAGGACGACGGGACGGCGCGCGGGTTCACGCAAATCCTGATCACCTACACCTTGAGCGTCATCACCGCGTTGCTCGGGCTTTCGACGCTCTGGCTTTCGTGCGGCACCCTGGCGCGGGACATTGAGGAATGCCAGATCCAGGTCGTGGCGACGAAGCCCGTGGCGCGCTGGCAGATCTGGCTGGGCAAATGGCTCGGGATCGTGTCGCTCAACGCGGCGTTGCTGGCGTTGTCGGGCGCGAGCGTGTACGGCCTGCTGCAATGGCGCGCCACCCGGCTGCCGGCGGCGGAACAGGAAATTCTACGCACGCAGGTGCTGGTGGCGCGGGGAACGGCGCAGCCGCCGGATTACAGCAAGGAAATTGATGCCCAGACAGAACAGCTGTTGCAGGAGCGTTTGAAGCAGACCCGCGTTGCCAACGCGGATTTGCCGGAAGTGCGGGAGCAGTTGCGGGAGCAGGTCATGGCGGTTTATCAACTCGTGCCGCCCAATTACAGCCGCGAATGGCAGATCAACCTGGGTTTTGCCAGGAATTTTCTGCGCGGCCAGCCGCTGCAATTGCGCGTGAAGTTCAATACCGCGCAGGGCAGCCTGTCCGGCACCTTTGTCGGGCTGTGGCAGGTCGGCGTGCCGGGAACGGCCAATGTCTGGCGCAGCGAACCGATGAGTTTGTCCGCGAACACCTATCACGAATTTGAAATCCCGCCGGATCTGTTCAACGACCAGGGCTTGCTGACGATTGATTTTTTGAATGCCAACGGCACGGCCCTGCTGTTCCCCATCGAGGATGGAATCCAGGTGTTGTATCCCCAGGGCGGTTTCACGCTGAATTTTGTCCGCGGCCTGGGAATCCTGTTTTGCTGGATGGCGTTGCTGGCGGCCATCGGCCTGGCTTCGGCCAGTTTCCTGTCATTTCCGGTCGCCACGTTTTTTTCGCTGGCCATGCTGGTGGTGGTGTTCTCCAGCGGCACCCTGGCGGACGCCGTGGCCAGCGGCACCGTCCTGGGCGTCGACGAAGAATCCGGCGTGGCGGGACATTTCAACGCCGACGTCGTGTTGATCCCATTTTTTGAGGGGATTTTGACCGTGGTTGACGTGGTTAAAAATTTTTCGCCGATTGACTCGCTGAGCAGCGGGCGCGTCATTTCGTGGGGTGAACTCGGTGCGGCGTTCGGGCAGATCGTGCTGCTGTTCGGCGGCATTGTCAGCGGGATTGGCATCAGCCTGTTCGCCCGGCGCGAACTGGCCACCGCCCAGGGAAATCAATGAGCCCGCGTGCGAAGAAAATTCTGTTGGTGGTGCTGGCGGCGGCGTTGCTGGCCGGTTCCGGACAGGTGCAACAGTCACTGAACCGCGACCGGCAGGAACTGGGTCTGACGCGCATGGCGCCGCTGGATAATGCGCCCCCGCTGCTGGCGTTCACCACGGTGGTGCTGGGCGGTTTCCGCGGATTGATTTCCAATGTCCTCTGGATTCGCGCCAATGACCTGCAGCAGGAAGGCAAATATTTTGAAATGGTGCAGCTGGCCGACTGGATCACGGATCTGGAGCCGCACTATCCGCAGGTCTGGATTTTTCAAGCCTGGAACATGTCCTGGAACATCTCGGTCAAGTTCACGGATTATGCCGACCGCTGGCGCTGGGTGCAGCGCGGGATGGAATTGTTGCGCGACGACGGCTTGCGTTACAACCCCGATGACGCGTTGCTGTACCAGTGGTTGAGCTGGATTTTCCAGAGCAAGATGGGCCAAAACATGGACGACGCCAATCTCTACTACAAGGAACAATGGGCCGGGGAAATGACGCCGTTTTTCGGTCCGAACGGGACGAATTTTGACGGGTTGCTGCACCCGCAAAACGCCGAGGCCGAAGCGCGGGTCACATTGTTCCGCGAAAAATACAAGATGGACCCCGTCTTTGCCAAACAGGTGGACGATCAATGGGGGCCGCTCGACTGGCGGCTGCCGGAGGCCAGCGCCATTTACTGGGCCGCGCTCGGTTTGGAAAAGGCGAAGGAACATCCGGACAAGGTGAATCCGTCCGAGGTCACGATGATCGGCCGCTCCCTTTACCAGTCCCTGCTTCAGGCATTTTATCACGGGCGGCTGGTCATCAATCCATTTACTAAATCATACGAACTTTACCCGGACCTTAACCTGGTCTCCCGGGTCAACGACGCCTACGAAACCAGGTATGCCGAAGAAACCGATCCCGGCCAGCGGAACGGCATTTTATCGGCGCACCGGAATTTTCTGGGCGATGCCACGTATCTTCTCTATGAAGACAATCGTCTGGCTGCGGCGGCGAAATGGTTTGGCTACCTCGGTCGGAAATATCCCGACCAGCCGCTCCTGGGGGCCGATACCAATTCCCTTCCTTCGCAGTTGACCCTCGACCAATACGCCATCGCGCGCGTGCAGGAAGACGTCGGTGGCGTGGACCAAAACCGCACCACGGCCGCGGTCGAAGGATTGCTTGCCCGCGCCTATTCAGAATTGGCCCTGGGCCAGGACGACCGCTACGCCGGGTTCAAGGCGCTCGCGGGCAAGATTTACGAGCGTTATCAGGCAAAGACGGCCAACTTTGACGGCGGGCAGCAGCGCGTCGGGCTGCCGCCGTTCGCCGACATCAACCGTACGGTGCTCAATCAACTGCTTGATCCCATGCAGGGAATGCCCATTGCCGCGCGCGCCGTGCTGCGCACGCAACTGCAATTGCCGCCGGAAACCATTTCGACCAATGCGCTGCCGGCTGAATCCACGTCCACCAACCTGCCCGAGGTCATGGATACGAACACCGCCAATTCCGTCACCAAATAATTTTCGACGCCGCCCGGCGCCTCGCGTAGTTTGATCCGCCTGTGACCAAAAAACATTCTCCTGAACGTCCGCTGCGCGTGGGCTTGATTTCACTCGGCTGCGCCAAGAATCTTGTGGACGCCGAAATCATGCTCGGCTCGCTCCTGAAAAGCGGCGTGGAAATCACCAATGACGCCGCCCAGGCCGACGCTCTCATCGTCAACACCTGCTCGTTCATTGACTCCGCGCAGGAGGAGAGCGTGGACACCATCCTCGAATCCGCCGAGGTCCGCGAAGCGAAAAATCGCGGTCAGAGCCTGATTGTTTCCGGCTGCCTGCCGCAGCGTTTCCGCGAGGAACTGCCGAAGCTCCTGCCCGAGGTGGACGCGTTCATGGGCATCGACCAGGTCGCGCAGGTTGCGGACATCGTCCGACAGGCGATGGCGCGGCGCGCGGAACGGATTGGGAAACATCGAACATCCAACATTGAACATTCAACCTCGAAGGGAAAAATCACCGGACGATTGGCTGAATTGGAAAAAAATCGCGCGACCGCCGAACATGAGAAATCTGAATCCATTCGCAGCACGGACAAATCCGGCAAAACCAAAACCGTTGTTTCGGGACAACAACTCAAAACTCAAAACTCAAAATTTAAAACTGGTTCACCACTGGTGGATGTCACCCAACGCCCGATCTTCATCCCCGATTTTGCCACGCCGCGCTTCCGCCTCACGCCCAGGCACTTCGCCTATGTCAAAATCGCCGAGGGCTGCAATCATCCCTGCAGCTTCTGCATCATCCCCCGGATGCGCGGTTCGCATCGCAGCCGGCAGCAGGCGGACATCGTGGCCGAGGCGAAGGCGTTGATTGCCGACGGCGTGAAGGAAATCAATCTGATCTCGCAGGACTCGACCTATTACGGACTCGATTTGCGACCGAACCACAGCCGCGCGATTTCGTCACCGGAAAAATTTTCCGCCGCCGCCCAATCGCTGGCCGCCGATGCCACGACCATCTGCACGCTGCTGCGCGAGTTGAATTCACTGCCCGGCGATTTCTGGATTCGCCTGCTGTACACCCACCCGGCGCATTGGACGGATGAGCTCATCCGGACCATTGCCGAATGTCCCAAGGTGGCGCGCTACGTGGACATTCCGCTTCAGCACATTCACGAGAACATGCTCGAACGGATGCGGCGCGAAACCTCGCAGCAATATATTGTGGAACTGCTCCGCAAAATCCGCGCGGGTATGCCGGGCATCGCGTTGCGGACGACCTTCATCGTCGGCTTTCCCGGCGAAACCGGGGCGAGCTTCAGCACGCTGCTCGATTTTATCCGCGAAACCAGATTCGAGCGGCTTGGGGTGTTTGCTTATTCCAAGGAAGACGGCACCCGCGCCGGTGCGATGGCCGGGCAAATTTCCGACAAAGTGAAACGGCAGCGCCGTCAGCTCGCGATGGCCGCACAGCACAAAATCGCCCGGCAGGTCTCCGAATCCTTTGTCGGCCGCGAAATCAAGGTGCTCGTCGAAGGCAAGGCGGACGCAAAACAACTGCAGGCTGCGAACGTCAGCTCCTGGGAGCACGGCATGATCCGTGAAGCGGAAATCAAAAACTCAAAACTCAAAACTAAAAACTACCTCGTCGCCCGCGGTGAAGCCGACGCCCCGGACATTGACGGACGGGTTTATGTGCGCGGCCGACTGCCGGTTGGCGAATTTGCCCGCGTCAAAGTCATCGGCCACACGGATTACGATTTGATTGCCGAGCCGGTCGCTCCCCGCCATGCTGCGACTTAGATGAGCAAACCGACCAAATCGCAATGGGACTTCGGCGAGTTGTTTCCGGCTTCGCCGGGAAGCTCCGGCGCGACCGGTCCGACGGAAGCGGCGCGAACGGTTCTGTCCGTCTCGGAACTGACGACACAGGTCAAGCGGTTGCTCGAAAAATCGATCGGCTCGGTCTGGGTAACGGGCGAGGTCACCAATTTGCGCGCGCAGAGTTCCGGTCACATGTACTTCACGCTCAAGGACGCCGGGGCGCAACTGAGTTGCGTGCTGTTCCGGGGCGAGGCGGTCCGGAACCGCAACGCGTTGCAGGACGGCCAAAAGCTTCTGCTGCAGGGTGACGTAACGGTTTACGAGGCGCGCGGACAATACCAGCTCATCGTGCGGGCGGTGGAACTGCAGGGCATCGGCGCACTGCAAATCGCCTTTGAGAAACTGAAGCAGAAGCTCGCGGCGGAAGGCCTGTTCGCACCGGAACGGAAACGTCCCCTGCCCGAATATCCCGAACGCATCGGCCTGGTCACCTCACCGACGGGCGCGGCGATCCGCGACGTGCTGCACGTGGTGCAACGGCGGAATCCGGCCCTGGAAATCATTCTTGTGCCGTGCCGGGTGCAAGGCGATGGCGCAGCCAAGGAAATTGCGGCCGCCATCCGGCTGCTCAATGAGTTCAAGGTAGCGGCGGTCTACGACCGCCGCTCGACAGGTGAGGAAGAAATGCGACGGTCGCAGACCGCAAATAAATTGGATTTGATTCTGGTCACCCGCGGCGGCGGCTCGCTGGAGGATTTGTGGGCTTTCAACGAGGAGGTCGTGGCCCGGGCGATTTTTGAATCGGCGCTGCCGGTGGTGTCGGCGGTCGGACACGAGATTGATTTCACCATCAGCGATTTTGTGGCGGACGTGCGCGCGGCCACCCCGAGTGCGGCCGCGGAAATCATCACGGAAGGCGTGTTTGCCAGCCGCGAGTTTGTGGCCGAAGCGGCCGCCGTGCTGCGACGGAAAGTCTGCCAGCGGCTGGAAGGTGTCACCGCGGATTTCGAGCAGCTTCGGGGACGATTGGCGCGGGCGCATCCGCGCCGGCGGTTGAATGAATTTCTGCAACGGCTGGATGATTTGCAAACCGGCCTGTTGCGGTGCGCGAAGCAGGGGACCAAGGAACGGCAGGTGGCCTGGCAGAATCTGGCGACACGGCTTTTGCGGGTGCGTCCGGCACAGCGGTTGCAACAGCGACGCGAGCTTTTGAAGACGAACCGGCAACGTTTGCGCGAGCTGGCGCAGGGCCATTTGCGGAACTGGCAGAATCGTTTCGGCGCAACGGAAGCGCGGCTGCGGTTGCTGGGTCCGGAACAGGTTTTGGCGCGCGGTTATTCCATCACCACGGACGCGAAGACGGGAAAAGTCTTGCGTGAAGCCGCCGGGGTAAAATCCGGGCAACGCTTGAAAACGCGGTTGAAAGCCGGCGAAATCTTCAGCCGGACCGAAGAATAGACGCGGTGATTCGCGCCTGACTCCGCGCTGGACGGGCGCAGCGGTTTTTCTTATCCTGTCCGCATGTCAAAATCAGCCAAGGCCGACGCAGGCAAAGGCAGCCTGCCGTTTGAGGACGCCTTGAAAAAGCTCGAAGGCATCGTCGAGGCGATGGAGTCCGAGGAATTGCCGCTGGAAGCCCTGCTGGCCCGGTATGAAGAAGGCACCCGGCTCGCGAAAATCTGCCAGGAAAAGCTGGCCGAGGCGGAATTGAAGATCCGGCAGTTGGAGAAGAACGCCGCGGGCGAACTGAAGTTGAAACCGTTGGAAAGCGAAGCGACTGAAGAATAAGACGTAAAACGTAAAACGTGAATCACGCATCACGTTTTTTTTAAAACTATGAGCCGATATCTCGACATGGTGGACGGACCGGAGCACGTGAAGAAACTCACGCTGCCGCAACTTTCGGAACTGGCCGCCGAAATCCGGCAGGAATTGATCGCCGGCCTGGCCAAAAGCGGTGGCCATCTGGGCCCCAACCTCGGCGTGGTGGAATTGACCCTCGCGCTGCACCGCGTTTTCAACACCCCCAAGGACAAATTTGTCTGGGACGTGAGCCATCAGGTTTATGTGCACAAAATACTGACCGGCCGTAAAAACCGTTTCCCGGCGATCCGCCAGACGGGCGGTCCGAACGGTTTCGCCTTGCGGACGGAAAGCGAGCACGATTGTTACGGCGCCGGCCACGCGGGCACGGCGCTGTCCGCTGCGCTCGGCATGGCGGCTGCGCGCGACAAAAAGGGCACGGACGAAAACGTCGTTTGTATTTTCGGCGACGCGGCGCTGACCAACGGCATTTCCTATGAGGCGCTCAACAACATCGGCCACACGACGAAAAAGTTCATCGGCATCCTCAACGACAACGAATGGAGCATCGCCAAAAACGTCGGCGCGATTTCAGCCTATCTGAACAAGCTGATTACAAATCCGCACTACAACAAGCTGTCGAAAGATTTTCAAAACTTCCTGCGCCGGTTGCCGAAAGGCGAGCTGGCCTTGAAGCTGGCGCACAAGGCCGAGGAAGGGTTCAAGGGCGCGATCACCGACGTCGGCCTGCGGCAAACCGGCAGCCCGGTGGACGCGGACGGCCGCGGCGGCTATGGCAGCTCGATTATTTTCGAGGAGATGGGATTGCGTTATCTGGGTCCGATCAACGGACACGACCTGCCGTTGCTCATCAGCACGCTGGAATTTGCCAAGACCTGCGATCATCCCATCGTCATTCACGTGCTTACGCAAAAGGGCAAGGGCTTTGACGCGGCCATCAAATTCCCTGAAAAATTCCACGGCACCGGCCCTTACGACGTCAAGACGGGCGATTCGGTGGCCGGCAAGGCCGGCGCGCCGCCGATGTATCAGGACGTGATGGGCCAGACGCTGGTGAAGCTGTGCCAGAAAAACAACACGCTCGTCGGCATCACCGCCGCCATGCCCAGCGGCACCGGCTTGAAGCATCTGGAAAAGGCGATGCCCGACCGTTATTACGACGTGGGCATTGCGGAGGAACACGCCGTCATTTTCGCCGCCGGCATGGCGACCATGGGTTTCCATCCCGTCTGCGCGATTTATTCCAGCTTCCTGCAACGCGCCTACGACTGCATTCATCACGATGTCTGCCTGCAGAATTTGCCCGTGATTTTCTGCATGGACCGCTCGGGCCTTTCCGCCAACGACGGTCCGACGCACCATGGCCTGTTCGACATCGCCTATCTCCGCTGCCTGCCGAACGTCATCGCCATGGCACCCAAGGACGAGGACGAACTGGTGGACATGATGTTCACCGCCACGCACCAAAATCATCCCACATTCATCCGCTACCCGCGCGGCGCGGCGGAAGGCGTGCCCATCAAGGACCAGCCAAAGCTGCTCGAAATCGGCAAGGCGGAAGTCATCCAGAATTTCTCCAGCAACGGCAAACGCAAGGTCGCCCTGTTTGGGCTTGGGCCGCTGAACACGCTGGCGCGCAAGGCGGCGGAGCAGCTGGCGGCGGAAGGGTTTGATTGCGCCGTCATCAATCCGCGTTTCACCAAGCCGCTCGACGCGGGCACGCACGAGTTTTTCGGGCACGCCGCCGAAGTGGTGGTGACGCTGGAAGACCACGTGCTGATGGGCGGTTACGGCTCGGCCGTGCTGGAACTGTTCAGCGAAAAAGGCGTGACCACGCCCGTGGTGCGCATCGGCTGGCCGGACCAGTTCATCGAACACGCCACGACCCAGGACGAGCTCCGCCGGAAATACGGCCTGACGGTCGAGAACACCGTGGCCAAGGTGAAGGCGCAGTTTGGTGAAGCCACCCCCGTGGCCTCGAAGCTGATTGAAGTGGCCTGATAAATGGCTACGGTTTTATGAGCACAAAACTCAAGGTTGTGCTCGGCATAATTTTCAGCGTAATCATTCTCGTTGTTATGGTGTCTTTATCCGTTGATACCATTCCACCGCGAAGCCTCACAGCAACTCGCATGTCGGTAACGAAGCGTAGAGTCATCGAATACGCTCGGATACAAGATCATTTGCCAATAAATTTATCAGTGCTTCCCTCAATGCCAGGCTACGACGCGCAAATTGAAGATGCATGGGGACGAACATTGCATTATAAAATCGATGCAGATGGTAATGTTGTATTGGCAAGTTACGGGCGCGACGGCAAGCCGGGAGGTGAAGGTGACGATCGCGATATGATTGGTGTTTTTGCCCCGAAAGATTCCAACGGAAAATGGAGTGACAAATCTGCCCGGTGGCTACGTGATCCGTTTTTTAAAAAATGATCCTGATAGTTATAACCCTTTAAAGTTGTCTTGATTTCCTTCGCATTCAGCCTTTTCCTCTTGTCTGCAATTTGAAACGTTGACTAAATTATGGCATACAAGGACGTGACGCCGCCCGCGGGCGGGAAAATTTCAATTCAGAACGGCAAGCTTGGCGTGCCGGAAAACCCCATTCTGCCATTCATTCGCGGCGACGGCACCGGCCCGGACATCTGGGCCGCCAGCGTGCGCGTGTTCGACGCCGCCGTGCAAAAAGCCTACGGTGGCAAGCGCAAGGTCGCATGGTTTGAAGTGTTCGCCGGCGAAGCGGCCAAGAACAAATTCGACAACTGGCTGCCGGACGACACGGTCGAGGCGTTCAAGGAATATCTGGTCGGCATCAAAGGCCCGCTCACCACGCCGGTGGGCGGCGGCATCCGCTCGCTCAATGTCGCGTTGCGCCAGATGCTGGACCTCTACGTCTGCCTGCGCCCGGTGCAATGGTTCACCGGCGTTCCGTCGCCGGTGAAGCACCCGGAAAAGGTGAACATGGTCATCTTTCGCGAAAACACGGAGGACATTTACGCGGGGATTGATTTTGAGGCCGGCAAGGAAGCGGCGCTCAAGACGATTGAATTCCTCAAGACAAACTTTCCAAAGGACTTTAAAAAGATCCGGTTCGGGGCGGAGTCGCCGGAGCTGGTCGGCATCGGCATCAAACCCGTGTCGAAGACCGGCACCCAGCGTCTGGTGCGGTCGGCCATCCAATATGCCATCGCACAGAAGCAGAAGTCGGTGACGATTGTCCACAAGGGCAACATCATGAAATACACCGAAGGCGCGTTCCGCGATTGGAGTTATGAGCTGGCGAAAAGTGAATTTGGCGCAGTGGAGATTGACGGCGGCCCGTGGTGCAAGATTCCTGATGGCAAACCCGGCGCGGGTCTCGTCATCAAGGACGCTATCGCCGACATCACATTGCAGCAGGTGCTCACGCGCCCGACGGATTTTGACGTGATCGCCACACTCAACCTGAACGGCGATTATTTGAGCGATGCCTTGGCGGCGCAGGTCGGCGGCATCGGCATTGCGCCCGGCGGCAACATCAATTACGTCACCGGCCACGCGATTTTTGAAGCGACCCATGGCACCGCGCCAAAATATGCGAACAAGGACGTGGTGAACCCCGGCTCGGTGGTGTTGAGCGGCGAGATGATGTTCCGTTACCTGGGCTGGCTCGAAGCCGCGGATTTGATTCTGAAGGGATTGAACGGTGCGATTGGCAGCAAGCGCGTCACCTACGATTTCGCGCGACAAATGGAAGGCGCGACAGAAATTAAATGCAGCGCTTTTGGGGAAAATATCATTTCCCACATGTAACCGCCGGTCGGGCATCCCGGCGCCTTCCAAAAATCCACACCAGCGGAAAGCCGGGCTGTTTTCAGCCGGCCGGACCGTGTGGTTTTAATTGACCTCGAACTGTTTGATAAAGATGGCGATGGCCAGGCCGGCCAGCAACGCCAGGGTAAGCTTCAGCCGGTCGTGGGAATGAAATTGCAGTTCGGGCAGCAGGTCGCTGCTGGCGATGCACAGGAATGTGCCGGCACAGAACGCCAGCGCCGAGCCGAGAAAAACCGTGTCGGAACCGGCAAAATGGCCGGCGCCGAAGAAAAACAGGAACGCACCGATGGGACTCGCCAGCGCGAAAAGTCCGTTTAAAACGTGCCGCGACAATCGGGAACTGCCACCCGCCGCCATCAAAGCGGAGATGGCCATGGCATCGAACGGTTTGTGGAGAATCACCACCAGGGCCACCCCGAGGCCGGCCAGCCGGGCGTGACCATACATGCCGGCTTCAACCGAGGCCGCCAACGCCAGACCATCGAGCAATGAATGCAGGGTCATTCCGAGCGCCGTGCCGATCCAGGAAAGTTGCTGGGCCGATTTATCGGCCAGGGTATGGGCATGATGCCCATGGTCATGGTCGTGGTGGTCGGATGCGGCCTGTCCCTGGTCGCAATCTTCCGGATCGCCTTCGGCCAGGTCGTGGTGATGAAAATGAAAAAACCGCTGCAGCAGGAACATCATCAGGAACCCGCCGAGCATCCACTCCGCCACCCGATCCAGCGAATGCAATTGCTCGTTGGCGTCCGGCAGAAAATGCAGCAGGGCGATGCCGAGCATGAGGCCCGCCACGAAACTGATGGCCATTTGCAGGCGGGTGTGGGTGAGCGGGATGATTAAAAGCAGCCAACCGCCCGCCAGCGAGGCCAGCAACACCAGCAGACAATAGATTGTCAGCAGACAGACCGGGGTCATGGATTCAATTGCAAATGATTTGCAATTTAACAGAAGGCCGGTCGGCGGCAAGTCTTATTTTGGGGCGCGCGGCGGAGCGTGTGTCTTATTTGCCGCAGCAGTGCTTGAATTTTTTACCGCTGCCGCAGGGACAGGCGTCGTTGCGGCCCACCTTGGGGCCGGTGCGGACGGGCTTGGCTTTTTCCGCCGCCGCCGCCGCTTCGCTGACCATGTCGCTGGGTTTGGCCGCTGGCGCACCGTCGGAGGTCCCGGTGGCGCCGCCGAAGGCGCTGGCGGACTGGTGGAGGGTTTGTTGGGGAACATTCCGCAGAAAATTTTCAAACGCCATCATGGAGGACGCGCTGCGGAAGATGTTGTGGCAGATTTCACTTTTGACGCTGACCATCAGCTCGTCAAAAATTTTATAGGCCTCGGCCTTGTATTCGACGAGCGGGTCACGCTGGCCGTAACCCCGCAGACCGATGCTGTAACGCAGGCTGTCCATTTCGTAAAGATGCTCCTGCCAGAGCTTGTCAATTGCGCTCAGAATGGTGTAGCGCTCGACCACCGCGAGTTTTTCCGGTTGCTCAAAACTGATCTTTATCTCGTACGATTTACGGATGCTGTCGCTGATGAAATTGCAGACGGCAAATTGCGCCGGGCTGAGCCCCGCGAACATTGAGCCGGGCACGGGCGTTTCCTTGCCGGAGTCGGCGGCCTTGATGATTTCAGCTTCGGGCATGCCGAGCGGAAAATTCAAATTCACCCAGTCGGCCAGCTGCCGCACCTTCCATTCATTCGGTTCGGCATCGGCGTCGGTGAATTGATCAATTTTCAGAATCACGACCTCTTCGAGGATGTCCATGAGGCGGTCGCGCACGTCCGCGGCATTGATGATTTCGTTGCGGAAGCCGTAGATGACCTCGCGCTGCTTATTCATCACGTCATCATATTCGAGCGTGCGTTTGCGGATCTGGAAATTATGCTGCTCGACGCGTTTTTGCGCCTGTTGGATGGAGCGGTTCAACAACGGATGGGACAGTTCCTGGCCTTCCTCCAATCCCATTTTTTCCATCATTTTCACAATGCGGTCGGAACCGAACAGCCGCATCAAATCGTCCTCGAGCGAAATGAAAAAGTGCGATGAGCCGGGGTCGCCCTGCCGCGAGCAGCGGCCGCGCAACTGACGGTCAATGCGCCGGGATTCGTGGCGTTCGGTGCCCAGCACGTGCAGGCCGCCGACCTCGGTGACGCCGGGACCCAGTTTGATGTCCGTGCCGCGGCCGGCCATGTTGGTGGCAATCGTGACCGCGCCGCGCTGGCCCGCGCGCGAGATGATTTCGGCCTCCTGCTCGTGGTATTTTGCGTTGAGGACGGAGTGAATCAAGCCTTCGCGCTTCAGCATCCGGGAAAGCATTTCGCTGGCTTCCACGCTGACGGTGCCCACCAGAATCGGGCGGCCCAGCGCATGCAGCTCCTTGATTTCCGCCACCACGGCATTGAACTTTTCGCGGCGGGTCTTGTAAACCGAATCGTGTGTGTCCTTGCGGATGTTCGGCTGGTTGGTCGGAATGGTCAGCACACCGAGTTTGTAAATGTCGAGAAATTCTGTCGCCTCGGTTTCCGCCGTGCCGGTCATGCCCGCGAGTTTCTTGTACAGGCGGAAATAATTTTGGATGGTGATGGTCGCGAGGGTCTGGGTTTCGCGTTCGATGGCGACCCCTTCCTTGGCTTCGACGGCCTGGTGCAAACCGTCGCTCCAGCGGCGGCCGCTCATGAGCCGGCCGGTATGTTCGTCCACAATGATGACCTTGTTTTCCTGGACGACGTATTCCACGTCTTTTTGGTAAAGGCTGTAGGCCTTGAGCAACTGCGAGATGGAGTGGATTTTCTGGGCTTTTGTTTCAAAATCCTGCTGCAATTTGGTCTTGGCTTCCATGCGTTTACGCGCATCGGTTTCCGTCCCGGTATCAATCTCGTGCAGGAGCGTTGTCAAATCGGGCAGGACAAAGGCTTCCGGGTCCTTGGGGCTGACGACGTTGCGGCCCTTTTCGGTGAGATCGGCCTCGTGACTTTTTTCGTCAATGGCAAACAGCAGCTCCTCTTTTTCCCGGTAAAGTTCCACCTTTTTCTGGTCCCGGTGCAAATCCAGCTCGGCCTGGTTCATGAGCCGCAGGCTTTCGGGATTCTCCAGGAATTTCAGCAGGCCTTCCGATTTCGGCTGGCCGGTTTTGACGCGGAACAGCAGCCGGCCGATTTCATTTTCCAGCGCGGCGGCGTCCGGGACGTTGGAGCCGTCGGCGGGATTCAGTTTTTTAATCAACGCCTCGGCTTCGGACAGAAACCGGCCGCACAGCCGTTCTTGGGCGCGGACGAGCGATTCGACCGTTGGTTTCCACTGCGCGTATTGCTCGTCAAACGTATGCAGGGAGGGGCCGCTGATGATGAGCGGCGTGCGGGCCTCATCGATGAGGATCGAGTCCACTTCGTCCACGATGGCGTAAAAATGCCCGCGTTGGACCTGATCCTCCTTGCGCACCGCCATGCCGTTGTCGCGGAGATAATCGAAGCCGAATTCGGCGTTGGTGCCGTAGGTGATGTCGCACTGGTACTGTTCACGGCGGACTTGCGGGGTCTGGTCGTGGAGGATGCAGCCGACGGTGAGGCCGAGAAATTTGTAAATCGCGCCCATCCATTCCGAATCGCGCGCGGCCAGGTAATCGTTCACGGTCACCACGTGAACGCCGCGGCCGGTGAGCGCATTCAGGCAGATCGGCATGGTGGCGACCAGCGTTTTGCCTTCGCCGGTGGCCATTTCGGCGATTTTGCCCTTGTGCAGCGTCATTCCGCCGATGAGCTGCACATCAAACGGAATCATCTCCCAAACCACCGGGCGTCCCCGCACCACCACTTCCGTCTTGCGCTCGGTCAGGCGGCGGCAGGCGTTTTTGACCACGGCGAAAGCTTCGGGCAAAATTTCATCGAGCGCGCCGGCCAGTTCCCGCTTGTCCTCAATTTGCGCCAGGCGCGCCTTCCAATCGGTGGTTTTCCGGCGCAATTCGTCGTCGGAAAGCCGCTGGAGTCCGGCCTCAAGTTCGTTGATGCGGCGGACGACCGGCCAGAATTTTTTCACCTCGCGGTCGTTTCTCGACCCGAAGATCATTTTTATGAACGCAATCATGACAATTTGCGGAAATGGCAGGTGACACGCTACGCGAGGAATCGCCCACCGTCAAAACGAATCGCTCCCGGCAAAAGGCCAATCCCTGGAACCGGGGGTAAATGTCCGGTATGATTCAGTTGGTTTCGGGACGCGCCACGGGCGCTGTCTGGAGTTGTTGGCATTGACAGCCGGTGGTGGGACAACACGGACCAAAGCCCGCCCTGAAGACGGGTCAGAACTTGTTCGATCGCGCCGGTTCCGGCTAATCCACCCGGTCCGGCCGCAGGTCGCTTTTGATAATCGAACCGTCCGCGGCAGAAAGGGTGATCAGCCCGATGTCCGCCTGCTTGTCGGGATTATTCAGTTTGGCCGCCCACAATCGGACCTTCCAGACCGGCCCCATGTCGCTGTGGTCCAAGGTCAATTGAGATGCCTTGAGCGTGAGGTTTTTGAGGAGCGGTTGGGACGTGGCCGTTTTTAACGCGTCGTCCGAGTCCACTTTCAGCTTTGACTTGTCAAGGATGTCGCGGTCGTGAAAGGGCATTTGAAACGGTTTGCTGGGATGCGACACCTGCAGCTCCTTGCCGCCGCCAAATTCCACATCGACGGATTTCATGCCGGTGGTGGGATCGTAATAAACCACATGCCAGACGTCCGGGATCAAACTCGCGACGGATTTTTCGGAACGTATTTGCAACACCATGTCCTTGCTTTGGACGCCGACAAAGGGATCGCCGGCCTTGACCAATTGAAAGGCCGTGAAATCACGGGCTGCCGCCGGACCGGCGATGGCGAGCCCCAGTAGCGTGGTTAAAAAGACTTTCGCTCTTATATTCATCGACCGAATCTAAGTCCGGGGGACAGGGCTGACAATACAATTTTTCCGGTGGTTCCGGTGGTTGTGCCGTCTGGGAGAAGACCGGTGGTTTGATTTCTGGCTTGCGTTGAAGCGGGTTACCTTACAGGCTCGGCGCTCAATATTGACGGCGTAATTTCTAATGAGCAATTCAGCGGAACTCAAAAGGCAAATCAAACGCATGTTGGTGGAAAACCTCATGCTTCAGAACCCGGCGGAGGAAATCGGAGACGACCAGCCGCTCTTCGGGCCAGGCGGTCTGGGGTTGGATTCGGTGGACGCGCTCCAGATTGTGGTCGCGCTCGATAAAAACTACAGCCTGAAGATCCCCGACCCGGAGACGGCGCGGAAGATCATTCACAGCGTCAACACCATCGCCGCTGCCGTCGAAAACCATCAATTGCTCAGTCCGCAAGACCGCCCGACATGAACTGGCCGGTGGTGATCCGGCGAACTGCCGGGTTCACGCCACCGTCAAGCCCCGGGCGCAGCCATCATTACACCCATCCCATAATTTCACGCTCGGCTTGCAGCCAGTCGTCCAATTCATGACCCGGCTCGGCGCCGCGCAGGAGATAAATTTCGTGCGCGCGGGCTTCGATTTGTTCGCGGAGGGAATCGGCTTCAAATATGCCGCTCGTCCTTCGATTTTGTGATTTCTTTTCGATTTTTCTGTTGGTTGCTTGCATGGCTTGTCCTTCGCTCTGGTTAAAGTGTTGTTGCAACAACATGTTGCGACTGGGACGACTTTTAGCACCTTCCGTGCCGGAATAGCCCAATAAAACCGAAGCAATGTTAAGAATTTTCGATCCGGATCCGCCGGCGGTCTGGAATCTTTCAGTCCCATTTCTCAAGCAATCCGGCAGGTGGCTGTCTTCGCCTAATTACGGCAAAACACGACTTTTTTGGCATGAGTGGTGCTTTTTCTTGACGTGCGAATCAGGAATGAGAGTTGTGCCTGCGCCGGGTCAAGTCCGTGGAACCATCGCCGGGTTGGTGCCGACCGCCGCAGAGTTGGTTCGTTGAAATGCATTTGGAACCATGACAAGTACTAGCATTGGCGTTAAGACAATTCTCTTTGTTGAGAACGATCCCGTATCACAGTCCATGTATCAAAAGCGACTGGAGCGCGAGGGCTTTCACCTTGAATGCGCGGCAGACGGGCAGGCCGCCCTCGATCTGCTTTCCCAGCGCGCCCCCGATCTGGTCCTGCTGGACCTGATGTTGCCCAAGGTCAGCGGAGCCGATGTGCTCAAGTTCATGAACGCCGACCCGCGCCTGACCAATGTTCCCGTCATTATTTTTTCCAATGCGCCAATGACCGAGGTGCCGCCGGACAGTCCGCTGGCGCGCGGCACCAAGCGTTTGCTCAAGAGTGACTGCACCTTTCCCAAGCTGCTGGAGACCATTCAGGAAACCCTGGCCTCGGCCCCGGATTTTATGGTAATCGAAGCTGACAAAATGCCGGCAATCCACCCGTCTGCGGCCGGCAACGGCAACGGGAACGGCAAAGCCAATCATTCCAACGGCGCCCCCGTACCCGCCGCGGAAGCCAAAGCCGCGGCCCAACGGGCGGAGTTTTTGAAAGAAGCCCTGGCGGTGATGCCGAAGATTCGCGAGTACAGCATGGGTTACATCAAAGCGCCCGGTTCGGCTGCCAGCCAGAGTCATCTCTCCGGGCTGCATCAGCGCGTACATCTGCTCAACACCAGTGCGAGCCAGGCGGACTGCGCCCGTGTCGCGTTGCTGACGAACGCGTTTGATGCCCTGCTTTCCGGGATTATTGACAAGCCTTCGACGGTGACCCCGTCGGCGTTGCAAACCATCGCTCAAGCGGTGGATTGCCTCGACGGACTGTTGAAAAACACTGACGGTTATTCCGTCGGACCGGCGTTCCAGGCCAAGGTGCTGGTCGTGGACGATGACACCGTTTGCAATCATGTCAACGTGACCTCGCTGAAACGGGCCAATTTCGATTCCGTCGGCGTCAAGGACCCGGCCGCCGCGTTGAGCCTGCTGGAAACCACGCAATACGACCTGGTGGTGCTCGACGTCAACATGCCCGGCATGACCGGCTTCGATGTTTGTGAGAAGATGCGCCGTTTCCCGCATTGCAAAAAGACCCCGGTCATTTTTGTCACGGCCTTCAGCAATTTTGACAATCGCAAGCAGAGTGTGCTGAGTGGGGGCAATGACTTTGTGTCCAAACCGGTTTCCCCGCTGGAACTGGCGTTGAAAGTAACGGTCAATCTGATCAAGGCGCGGGTCCAGGGTGTTCACGGTCCAGTTCCCGAATCCACTCCCGCTCCAACGAACGGCTCCTCCGACGCGCCTCAACCCAGACGGCCCGTTAAAGACGAGACGCCGCATCCGGAACCGGTGAACCGCCTGGCCCCGGCCGCCGAGTTGGGGGCCAAGGATGCCAAAACCGCGGGTCCGCGCAAAACCCAGCCCGAAGTTGAGCCGACCCCGGCCAGCCCACCCGAAAGCACCCTTCAAGCGAAGACTTCCACCCCGGCCGGCCAGCCGGGCAACGGGGCTGCGCCCAGTTCGGAAATTTACGAACGCCTGCGCCAGAGCACGGCGGGGTTGGAGCGGGCCAAAGCCGGTCTGGAACAGGAATCGGCGGAGCGGGCGCGCATGGAATCGCAATGGCGCGAACAAGTGGGGGCCGCGAGGGCGCTGATCGAACAGACCGAAAAAGTCCTCAAGGAAAAGGAGACCCGGTGCGCCCAGCTGGAAAAAGAGCTGGCCGGACTGCAAAAAGTGCGGGACGAACTTCAGAACAAGTTTACCACCGAACAACAGGCCGCGGCCAAGTCCCGGCAGGAGATCAAAGAACTTCAGGAACGTCTGCAACAAGGCACCACGGAGTTGCAACGGACGAAGACGGATTTGGAGAAACAGACGGCGGAGCGGACGCGTTTGGAATCCGAATCGCGCGAACAACTGAATGCGGCAAAGACGGCGGCCGGCAAGCTGGAAACGGTTCTGAAAGAAAAGGAAACCCGTTGCAGCCAGTTGGAAAAGGATTTGACCGGGGTGCAGCTGGTGCGGGACGAACTTCAGAACAAGTTTGTAGCCGAGCAGCAGGCCGTGGCGAAGGCCCAGCATGAAATCAAGGACCTTCAGGCCAGCCTGGGACAGCAATCGGCCGAGCGGACACGCCTGGAATCGGAATGGCGCGAACAATTGACCGCGGCGAAGACGGTGGCCGGTCAGACGGAAGCCGCGTTGAAGGAAAAGCAGGCCCAATGCGGCCAGCTCGAAACGGAATTGTCCGGATTGCGGCAGTCCCGCGATGAATTACAAAATAAATTTGTGGCCGAGCAACAGGCGGTGGCCAGGTCCCAGCAGGAGATCAAGGCACTTCAGGAAAGTCTGCATCAGGGAGCGACCGAGTTGGAACACGCCAAGGCCAGTCTCGAACAGCAGGCTGCCGAACGCAAACGTTTGGAATCGGAATGGCGCGAACAACTGAACGCGGCCCAGGCCGCCGCCAGCCAGACGGCCGCGGTTCTCAAGGAAAAGGAGGCCCGCTGCGGCCAGTTGGAAAAGGAATTGACCGGATTGGGACGGCTGCGTGATGAACTGCAGGGCAAGTTTGAGATCGAACAACAGGCGGCGGCGAAGTCCCAGCAGGAAATCAAGGAGCTTAAGGAGCGTTTGAGCCAGGGCAGCGCGGAGTTGGAACGCACCCGGACCAGCCTGGAACAGGAATCCGCACAACGGGCGCGTTTGGAATCGGAACATCAGACCCTGGCCGCAGCCAAGGAGGCGCTGAATCTGGAATTGCGCAATTTGCGTGAGAGCCACGCGGCGCGCGAGGCCGAACGGCAGGACCAGCAAAAGAAACTTTACGAGGGCTTGCGCGAGAACATCCTGCTTTTACAGTCCAGATTGCAGGAGGCTGAAAATTTGAACGGCGATCCCGCGGAAGCTTCCAACGGAAAATCCAAATCCCGCTGAACGACCCGTAGCCAACCGCAGGGATTGAACGTTGCTGATAAACCGCGTCAATTGATTTTGGCGGGTTGAATGGCGGTCCCGGCAATGGCCTTCAGGCGATGCATGGCCTCCAGACAGGCGCGCGAGCCGTGATACGGGCCTTTCCATTCGCTGACTTTGGGCAGGGTTGCGTCCACGCGACCTTCCGGTGTGATGCGCCAGAACCATTCGCCATGCGTGCGGTCAACCAGGTTCTGTTCGATGTAATCCCAGACCCGGCGCGCAGCGGTGAGAAATTTTTGGTCGCCGGAAATCTGGAAGGCGTTAAGAAATCCAACCACGGCTTCGGCTTGTGGCCAGCATTCCCTTCCGGGGTCGATTATTTTTCCGCCCCGGCCTTCGTAAGCCAATCCGCCGTCGGTGCCGACGCCTTCGGCCAGCGCCACTTCAGCCATGCGCCGGGCCGTGGCCTGAACCCGCTTGAGCAACGCGGCGTCGCCCAGGACGCCAGCGGCTTCGCCGAGCAGCCACGTCGCCTCAATATCATGGCCGAAGGTGTAAGTGTCCGAGCGGATGTGCCACTGCTCATTGAAAAAATGATTTAAATGTTTCGTGCGCGGATCGAGGATGCGCGTCAAAAAAATTTGAATCAATTCACGCAACCGCTCCGCCACGCACGGATCCGGCCAGGCGCGGAACAAATTCGTGCCGGCTTCCAGCACGTGAAGCTGGTTGTTCATGGATTTCTTTTCGCTCAGGTCCCGCTCGCTCAGGCGCGCGCCGGCGTCCGCTTCCGACCAGTCCCGATTACAGACTTCGAGGTAGCCGCCGTTTTTTGCGTCGTGCGCGTGGCGGTCGATCAGTTCAAACAACTCCCGCGCCCGTTCCAGCGCTGCTCGATTTCCAAAGGCCAGATGAAATTCTGTCAGCGCATAAATGCAAAACGCCTGGCCGTAGATCTTTTTTGAGTCATCCATTACCCGGCCCGAATCCTCCAGGCGCCAGAAGGCACCGCCGTGTTTTTCGTCCCAGAACTTGTCCATTACGAAATCAAACGCGCGCCGGGACATTTGTTGAAACAGTTTTTCGGGCCGCACGCGATGGGCGGCGGAAAACGCCCACAAAATCCGGCTGTTCACGATGAGCCCTTTGGGCTGCGAACGGTCGGGCTTGAGGTCGTTCGACAGCCGGCCCATCCAGCCGCCGTTTTCCCGGTCGAGCGCCGGGCCGCACCAGAACGGCAGGATGTGGCCGAACAATTGATCGTTGGCCCGGCGGGAGAAATCGTTCAACTCGTCTGCGTTCATTCAAAACGGCCTTTAATAGACTTCGGGTTTGTTCCCCGGACATTTTTCCGCCACGCATCGTGCCGCCGGCGTGGCCATGCGGTTGTGGCGCAGGGTACTCCCGCCCGGAATTGAACCGGAATCAGCCACTTACGGTAAAAACATTGACCAACCCACTTTAAATTGGGCTTGCCGTTGACCGTGAGATGAGCATTTTTAAGATGCCCTGCGTTCAGGTATTATATTAGCGGGCAGCGGAAAAGTGTAAATTTTGGATTGTGTTGATTATCACGAGCTTGCGGCTGTGGTGAAAAATAATTTGTGAAACGGCGGTTTTGAACGGTTGCCCCTATAGCTCAAATGGATAGAGCCCGCGTTTCCTAAACGCGTTATTCCAGTTCAATTCTGGATGGGGGTACCATTTACAAATCCAGATTTCGCAGGGATCGCCTGGGCCGGGATCTTTCCGACAAGGTGTTCTGCGCATGGAAATTTCACGACCGGGTTGGCATGATGGAACGAGGGCGGCAGCGAATGGCAATGAGGGAGTGAGGGTGCCAATGGATATCGCAGAGCCGCGCCCCACGATTCAATTCCGGGCGGGGCCGTCATTTTTCCGCCTGACCGCAAAACGCCGCATCGCTTGAATTCTTTTGCTGGCAACTGGTCGAATTAAACGGGTTTACATGATATGGTGCAAACAGCAACCAGGCCGCGTATGAAAAAATCAAATTCAGCCAGATCGATTTTAGGTTCGGCAATCTTGGTGTGGGGATTAACCGGCAATTACCTGCTGGATAGTTGCTCTGCCCAGGACCTGCCCGCCGATCTCATCTCCACTTCCTCCGACAGCGCGCCAGCAGCGAGCGCCTTGCCACCGGATGTGGCTGCGAACAGCCCGCTGGCGCAGGTCATCCGCCTGGCGCAGGCCGGCATGGAGCAAAGCGTCATTTTGACGTATATCAGCAACTCGGCCGGCCCTTTCAATCTGGATGCGGATAAAATCATTTATTTGAACGACCTCGGCGTGCCGACGGAAATCATCAACGCGATGCTGCAGCGTGACCAGGAATTGCAACCACCGGGGGCTGCGGCAGACGTCCCCGCAACGCAGCCAGCGGATGCAACCGAAACCCCGGCGCCGCCGCCGGCTGAAGTCACGGTAAATTATTTTTATGACAACCTCGCACCCTATGGCGGATGGGTGAACGTGGCAGGGTATGGCTGGTGCTGGCGGCCGACGGTCGTTGTTTCCAATCCCGCCTGGCAACCGTACTGCGACGATGGACATTGGGTTTATACCGATTCCGGCTGGTATTGGATTTCCGGATATTCCTGGGGCTGGGCCACCTTTCACTATGGCCGCTGGTTTCAGATGCCACGCTACGGCTGGTGTTGGTGGCCGGATACAATCTGGGCGCCGTCCTGGGTGTCCTGGCGTCATGACCGGGATTATTGCGGCTGGGCGCCATTGCCGCCCTATGCGGCGTATAAGCCCGGGGTCGGGTTTGTTTATCAAGGCCATAATGTCAGTGCCGGGTTTGACTTCGGTTTGGGCGCGAACGCCTTCGTGTTTGTGTCCACGAGGGATTTCTGCGACCCGTCACCATGGCGTCATCGCGTGGCGGCGGGCGAAGTAACGCGGGTTTACAATCAAACCACGATCCTCAACAACATCGACTTTGACAGCCACCACCAGGGCCTCGTCAATGCCGGCATCCCGCCGCATGATATTACCGCGGTTACCCGGCAGGAAATTCATCCCATCACCATTCACGACGGGGATGGCGGGATCGGGCGCGGTAGCCGGAGTGAACAACTTGAACGTGATGGCCGCACGCTGATCGTGAACCGCCCGCATTTTGTCGGCACCCCGGTTTTGTCTTCACATTCCGGAACTGTGCCAGGGGCTGAACCTTCGCCAAATGAATTTCGTCCCAACGTTCACGAGAATGAAAACATCCAGCCGCCGCACCAGGACGTAAACCCTGGTTCGCATCCAAATTTCAATCAGACCCAGCCACGGGTCCCGCAGACCGGGCAACCGGACGCCCTGCGGGATGCTCCGGCTCATCCGCAGGAACACAATAATTCCATCACCGCGCCGCTTGGAAATCATTCGACCTGGCCGGGCCAGAATCAAACGCCGAACCATAATTACGGTTTTGACAGCAAGGTTTTGGCTCCCAAGACGCAAGGATCAGATCAGCCGCCGCCGCACAATCCCACTTACAATCCTCAACCTCACGGAAACACCACCGTGCCACAATCCTTTTCCAGTCCTCACATTGTCAATCAATACTCTCCACCGGCAACCCCATCGCAATCCGATTCCCGTTCATCACCAAATGGATCTCATGACAGCGACCAACACTCCAATCGTTCCGGGTCGTCACCGTCGGAAGTTCCATCCCATGCCTCATCCCAATCCTCGTCTTCGCAATCCAACCGGCCGGGTCAGGACAGGGGCAACAACCAGGGGTGGCATTAAAATGTTGTCTGGCCGATGGGCCAAAGCATGCAGCGCTGCCGGCGTGGCTTTTTGCTTTCACATCTTTTCCGCGGCAGGCAAAGTAAGCGCGTGGGAATCACCCGTCGGCAATATGAACAAATGCAGCAGCGCCTTGGCGGCGCGACCCGCCGCACGGCTTTGCCTGTATTTGCGGCCAGTCCGCGGTCGCCCGCCCCGGCCCCGGCGCATGGCGTGATTCTCGGCGTGGATCCGTCCTTGCGCGGTACGGGCTACGGCGTGATTCGCCTGGCCCGACCGCATCCGGCCGTGCTCTGTCAGGGTACGATTTCGTGTCCGGCAACCTGGCCGCATTCGCGCTGCCTGGTGAAAATTTCCGAAATTCTCCGCGAGGTGCTGCGCGAACAGCATCCCACCGTCTGCATTGTCGAAGGCCTGTTCTATGCGCAAAATTTACAGACCGCGATCGTCATGGGCGAAGCGCGCGGCGCGGCCCTTGCGGTGATTGCCGAGGCCGGCCTCGAAATCTTTGAAATCGCGCCGCGCAAAGTGAAGCAGGCCATTGTCGGCTACGGTGCGGCCCAAAAATCCGCCGTCGCCAAAATGGTGCAGCGCTTGTTGAACCTGCCGAAGCCGCCCGCGCCTGATGCCGCCGATGCGCTGGCGCTGGCGCTCACGCACGCGCACGAAAACAGTCGCCACCACCTGACGGCGCCGAAACGGGTATGAAGGTTGCGTTCGCATGATTACTTTTCTCCAAGGCAAACTTGTCGAAGCGCTGCCCACCCAGGTGGTGGTGAACGTGAATGGCGTTGGTTATGAGGCGCTGATCCCGCTGTCCTCGTTCGATAAACTGCCGCCGCCCGGTCAGGATGTGAAACTGCTCACCCAACTGGTCATCCGCGAAGATGCCCACACCTTGTATGGTTTCATGACGGCGGCGGAGCGGGATTTGTTCCGGCTGCTGGTCAACACGGTTTCCGGCATCGGCCCGAAAATCGCACTGAACATTTTGAGCGGCATGAACCCGGTCGCATTCCGCGGCGCGGTGGCCAACGGCGATGTGAAATCGCTTTCGTCGATTTCCGGCGTCGGCAAAAAGACCGCCGAGCGCATGGTCGTCGAGTTGCGCGACAAGGTCGGCGCGGTGGGCGGGTGGGAAGCCACCAGCGCGCAGCGGGCATTGTCGCCGGATGGCCAAAAGATCAACGACGCCGTTCTCGCGCTCATGGCGCTTGGTTTCAAACAAACGGAGGCGCACGATGCGGTTCGCGCCGCGCAAACGATGCTCGGTGCCAGGGCCACCGTGGAGGAACTGGTCCGGGCCGGTTTGAAAAAAGGAGCATGATGGTCACTGAAAATCCACAATTGCCATCGCCCGCCGCCCGCCGTGAGACCCGAAAATCCGGCGTGATCGTGCCGAATTTGCCAAAATGGTACCAACGGCTCGGCGCCCGGGTGGTTTGGGCCGCGATGCGCCTGGTGGCGGCGACGCTGCGTTACCGGATCCATGATCCGCACGGGTTCCTGGGGCAAAAGGATTTCGGACCGGCGATTTACTGTGTCTGGCACAACCGGCTTGCGCTCTGCCTGAAAGTTTATTTTACCTACGGCCGCCGGCGCCACCGGGCCGCCGGGCTGGCCGGGCTGGTCAGCGCCAGCAAGGACGGTGCGTTCCTCACGGCGATTCTTGAATGTTTCGGCGTGCAACCCGTGCGCGGTTCATCGAGCCGGCGCGGCCCGCAGGCATTGCTGGAGCTGACCACCTGGGCGGAACGCGGTTACGATCTCGCCATCACGCCCGACGGCCCGCGCGGCCCGCGCTACACGGTGCAGGACGGCGCCATGGCGCTGGCCCAAATCACCGGACTGCCCCTGGTTCCGGCGTCGTATCATTTGCACTGGAAAATCGAGTTGAAAAGCTGGGACCGCTTTCAAATTCCGCTGCCGTTTTCGCGTTGCGACGTCTATGCCGGCCGGATTGTCCAGGTGCCGCGCGAAACCTCGGACGCCGACCGTGAGAAATTGCGCCAGCAACTCGAATCCGAATTGCGTGCCCTGACGCGCGATTGACGACCCATGATTGCCCGGGTCAGCCTCGAAATTGCGCTCCGCAAGGAGTTCGATTATTCCATTCCGCCGGGGCTGGTGGGACAAGTCGAGGTCGGCAGCCGGGTGCAGGTGCCGTTCGGTCCGCGAAAAATTTACGGTTGCGTCACCGCGCTGGCCGAGGAATCCGCCCACGCAAATCTCAAACCCATCCTGAAAGTCATCGGTGCCCAGACGATGGTTACGCCCAGGGTTTTGCGGCTGGCGCGCTGGATTGCCGATTACTACTGCTGCGCGCCGGAAACCGCCTTGAAGTCTGTTCTGCCCGAAGCCGTCCGCAAAAAAAAAGAGACGGAGGAAGGCTGGAAGAGGCAATTGACTGTCCGTGCGTTGCCCGTGATCGGCGCATTGCCCAAGCTGGCCAAACGCCAGCAGGAGGTCTGGAATCTTGTTGAGGAGCGGCGCGAATTGCCGCTGGCCGAATTGCTCGAGCTCGCTGAAACCACCGCCGCCACCGTGCGCAAACTGGAAGACCGCGGTCTCGTTGAAATCGCCCAGAAAATCTCCGAGCGCGATCCGTATGCCCGCGAACACATCCTGCCGTCGCAACCGTTGTTGCTGAATCCGGCGCAAGTCGCAGCGCTGGAACGCATAACGGCTGCGATGGACAAGCCCCCCTCAACCCTCAATGCCCAGTCCTCAACTTTTCTCCTCCACGGCGTCACCGGCAGCGGCAAGACCGAGATCTATCTCCAGGCCCTGGCCCACGCGCTCGAACAAGGCAAGGGCGCGATTGTGCTCGTGCCGGAAATTTCGCTCACGCCGCAGACCGTCGAGCGGTTCAAGGCGCGCTTCAGTTCCGGCAAACTCCAGACGCTCGTCGCGGTTTTGCACAGCCATTTGTCCACCGGCGAACGCCACGATGAATGGCACAAGATCCGGCAGGGCCGCGCCCGCATTGTCATCGGCGCGCGTTCGGCAATTTTTGCGCCGGTCGAACCGCTCGGCCTCATCATCGTGGACGAGGAACACGAACACACCTACAAACAGGAGGAGGCCCCGCGCTACCATGCGCGCGACGTGGCCATCATGCGCGGCCAGATGGAAAATGCCGTGGTCGTGCTTGGCTCGGCCACACCCTCGCTCGAAAGTTATTACAACTGCAAAAAGGGCAAGTACACGCTGCTCGAACTGCCGGAACGCGTGGACAACCAGAAAATGCCGCGTGTGCGGGTCGTGGACATGCGCCAGGCCGCATACAAGGAAAAAGGGCCGCCGATTTTTTCACCACAACTGAAGGAGGCGATTACCCAGCGGCTGGAACGCGGGGAGCAGACGATTTTATTTCTGAACCGGCGCGGCTATTCCTCGGCGCTGCAATGTCCGAAATGCGGTTACGTGGCGCAGTGCCCGAATTGCAGCCTCGCACTCACCTACCATCGCATCGAACAAAAGCTTTCCTGCCACATTTGCGGTCATAACGAGAAAGTTCCGTCGGTTTGTCCGAACCCCAAATGCAAGAATCCCGCCATCCGCTATGCCGGCACCGGCACGCAAAAAGTCGAGGAGCTGCTGGGCAAACTTTTCCCCGGCGCACGCGTCCGGCGCATGGACGCCGACACGATGAAACGCAAGGAGGATTACCGGAAAACGCTCGGTGATTTTCGCAGCGGCAAGACTGACATCCTCGTTGGCACCCAGATGATTGCCAAGGGGTTGCATTTCCCGAACGTGACGCTGGTCGGCATTATTTACGCCGACCTCGCGCTGCATCAGCCGGATTTTCGCGCGGGCGAACGCACCTTCCAGCTGCTTACCCAGGTGGCTGGACGCGCCGGGCGCGGCGACGTCGAGGGCGAGGTGTTCGTGCAGGCGTTCGCGCCGTTTCATCCGGCCATCCAATACGCGCGCCGCCACGATTTCACCGGATTTTACGACCAGGAAATCGAATTCCGCGAACAGTTGAAATATCCGCCCCTCAGCCGCGTCGCGCTGCTGACGCTCAAGGGCCGGAACGAGGAAAAGGTGAAATTCTCAGCGGAACATTTGAAGCGCGAGTTGGAGAAACATTTGGGGAGTGCGCCCGTCTCGGGCGCAGCCGTCAGCGTCCTTGCTGACGACACCGGATTGTTTGGCGGGGGTGCCGAACCGGGAGCGCGGGACGCGCGCGCTCCCCAAACAAATCGCCGACAAAATTTATTCTCCGATCTGGTCATTGCCGGTCCGGCCCCGGCGCCGTTGCTGCGCGCGGAACAATTTTATCGCTACCAAATCATGCTGCGGACGCGCGCGATGAGCAAATTGAGCCAGGCCCTGGCAAAAATCATCGAAACGCTCGCCTTGCCGGATGACGTGACGCTGGCGGTGGACATTGACCCGGTGAATTTGACCTAAGTTGCTAGGCGCATTTTTTTTTCAATCCTCGCTGCCACAAATCGAAGTGATACAGCGCGACGACGACGAGGGAATGACCGATTTTTTCGTCGGCGACGAGCTTGGGAATTTCTGACACCGGCACCAGCCGTGTCGCCAGGTCCTCGCCGTGGTCCCAATCCACCTCATGCTGCAACCGGCAGTTTTCAATCAGCACGGTGAAGGTCCGGTTGCTCAGGATGGCCGGGTTTGACCAGATTTTACCGAGCAGCCGCGCGTTTTCGCCGGCATAGCCGGTTTCCTCGCGCAATTCGCGCACGGCGGTCGCCACCGGGTCGGTTTCACCTGGGTCCATCATGCCGCCGGGGATTTCCAGTTCCACCGTGCCCGAGCCGTGCCGGAATTGCTCCACCATCACGAGCTTTTGTTCGGGCGTGACGGCGATGACATTGACCCAGTTGACGCTGTCGAGGACGTAGAAATCGTGTTCCTTGCCGGTGCGCGGCGAAAGGCTCACGTCCGAGCGCAGCTTGAAGATGCGGAAATCGCCGACGGGCGTTGAACGGATTTTTTTCCAGGGCCGAATCATCCGATCAGGAGAAAGGAGCAGGAAGCAAGGAGCAAGGAAAAATGAAATCCGACGGCTTGCTTCATTCTTCCTACTCCTTGCTTCTGCCGCCGGCGGCCCAGCCTTGTTTCATCAGGTTCAGCAAATGCTGCAAAGCTTCCTCGTAATTGCGGCCCTTTTGGGCGGCCAGCTGGCGGGCGCGTTTGTCCAGTTGCGCGGCCATCTCGGCGGATTTTTCGGCGGGACAGCCGAGGGCCGTCAGAGCCTGGGCTAGTTCGGAAATTTCCACGGCGGAGATTTAGACAGAATTGACAGAATGTTGCAGAACTAAATCAGGCATTTCGTTCATTCTGTAAATTCTGTCCAAAATCTTTTAGGCGCCAGCCGGGACGATTTTGACACTGACGACGCCGACGCGTTTTTGCGGTTTGCTCTGCTCGCCGGAACCGCTCCCGCCAACGGGTGTGCCGGCGATTTTCGCCAGCACGTCATCGCCTTTGACCAATTTGCCGAACGCGGTGTATTGGCGGTCAAGAAATGAGGCGTCGCCGTCGCAGATGAAAAACTGGCTGCCGGCGGAATCGGGGTTCGCGCTGCGCGCCATGGAGATGACGCCGCGCTGGTGCGAGCGGTCATTGAACTCGGCCTTGATCTGATAGCCGGGTCCGCCCGTGCCCCAGTGATGTTCCTTGGCGGCGTCCTTGGTGAGCGGGTCGCCACCCTGGATCATGAAACCCTTGATGATGCGGTGAAAACAGGTGCCGTCGTAAAAACCCTTTTGGGCGAGGGTCTTGAAGTTCTCGACGGTCTTGGGTGCGACGTCGGACCAGAATTCAATGACCAGTTCGCCTTCGGTGGTGGTGATGTGGGCCAGTTCGTTCATAGGTTTCCAGGAATTGATTTATTTCAAGGCGTCCGCCGGGACAATTTTGATGCTGAGGAGGCCGACACGCTTGAGCGGTTTGCTGGGTTCGCCGAACGCGTTCGGGCCGACCGGCGTGGCGGCGATTTTTTCGAGCACGTCCCCGCCTTTGATCAATTTGCCGAACGCGGTGTATTTGCCGTCAAGATATTGCATGTTGGGATTGTCGGCCGGGGCGTCGCAGATGAAAAACTGGCTGCCGGCGGAATCAGGATCCTGGCCGCGCGCCATGGAAAGAACCCCGACTTCATGGGCACGGCTGTTGAACTCGGCCTTGAGGGTGTACCCGGGGCCACCCGTGCCCCACCGGTCTTCGGCCGATGGATCCTTGGTCAGCGGGTCGCCGCCTTGAATCATGAATCCCTTCATGATGCGATGGAAACAAGTGCCATCGTAAAAGCCCTGGCCGGCGAGTTTCTTGAAATTCGCAACGGTACCGGGAGCAACGTCGGGCCAGAAGGCAACGACCATTTCACCCTCGGTCGTGTTGATAATGGCGACCTCGTTGGTCGCCGGCGATCTGGCCGCTGCCGGCTTGGCGGGGGCGTTGGTCTGGGTGTCGCCGGCCCAGGCTGTGGTCATTCCGACGGCAAGACTGACGGCGCAAAATATATTCCATGTTTTCATCGCCGGTGAATTTTCCACGCGCACAATGAAAAGTCACGCACGGAATTCACTTCTTCCTCATGGAACGCGTAATGAGACTGCCACGGTCGGTTTTGCGCGTCCGGAACAGCGCGAAAAGGATTACCACCACGGCAGCAACCAGAAGCGCCGCGCCAATGGCCAGGGCGCCTTTGCGGCTCAGGCCGGCGTGGTCTTCCGGCGGCGCCGGGGTGTTTGTGTGCGTTTCCGCAATTTTGGGCGGCGCGGCGTTTGTCGGAATGACCAATGATTTGACGGCCGGGGGCGGGTTTGATTCCACCCTGGTTGGTGGTGGGTTGGTCAGCACCACTTTGGGCGGGGTCAGCGGAATCAGGGTGGTGCTGACGTTTGTGCCAATAATCACCAGCGGCGTGATTTTAATGGCTGGGGCTGGCGGCGGAACAGGCGCTGGATTGGATTTGACGGGAGTGAGCGGCTGCGGCGGCACGGGCAGGGGTGGAAATCCGGGGAAATTGACCCCCACGGCCGAGGAATTGATCGTGAAGCCGATGAATTGGCCAAGCTGTGATCGCAGAACCACAATGAACGTCTGGCCAGCCTTTCCCAACTCGGACTGGTGTTGTTTGAAAGTGGCGTTGATGGCGTCATCGTACGGCGTCCCTTCGATTTCTCCCCCGCCATCGCAGAAAATCAACACCGTCAGCCGCTCGGAATTTCGTACCAGGCCAGTGACCTCGGGCGCGACCACATCAAAGTGTGTGCTTCTGGCATAGCTCTGGCGTTTTACAAAATTGGTGACATCCGATGCAATCATCGCCGCATTTTGTGGCATCCAGTGTTGCAGCGGAAAGTCGCCGGCGCGCAATTTGCGGTCAAATGCCCATACGCCGATGCTGTCACCCGGCTCCAATTGCCCGTTCATCATGGAAAGGAACAGCCGTTCCACGGCGTATTGCGTCGACGGCAGGCGCTTTTTCATCGCTGACGATGTGTCGAAAATGAGCAGATAACGGCTGTCGACCCTGCCCGCGACCGGTTGCGCCGGCACGGCGGAAATCAGAACCAATCCGGCGGACAGCGCGGCGATGAGCCGCCCGCACCGGACAAAGCGATTTAAAGGTGTCTGGCTGTTCATGGGTTTTGTTTCTTCTGTGGACGGTTGAACCGGTTTCGCTCCGCCCGATTATGGCTTCGCAATTCGTCCCGCAACTCCATCAAGGCATTTTCAATCGTGCGAATAAAATTCGTGCAACCCGCCGTCATGCCGCCCAGGCCGGTGACCGTGTCGCGTTCGGCATGATCATCCGTTACCACCAGCACCTCGCCATAGGGCTGAAACCGGTGCGTCGCGCGCTCAATCATTTCGTCTGCGGTCTGGCCGGCCCGCGAAAATAATACTTCCACCGCCGCGCTGGATTCGCGCGCCGGAACATGGGGGGGCGCGCCCGCTCCGTCAAAAAATACCGTAATCGGCTCGCCCGTCGCGTCGTGATAGCGCGTCAAAATGTGGACCAGCTCCTCGCGCGCGCGGGCCGAATGCCGTGGCCGGCCCGGAGCGAGCTCCGGCCAGTTGTGCAACAGGCTGTAGCCGTCCACCAGGATGCGCGCCAACGCCATGTCGCGAGGGTAGTTGAAAAAGCCCAAAGTCCAAAGCCCAAAGTCGCGGTTGGGTGGCGGGCTGCTTTGCGGTGTAAAAAATTATATTCCGAATTTTCTAAATTTCACGCGGGGTGCTAATTTTGCTTTCTCGGAATCAAGAAAATTAGATATTGGAGGTTTCCTTGTCCCTTATCATTGCTTGATACATCTCAAAATCTCCGATTACGCCCGCAATAGGCTGGACACTTAAATATGGGCTTCCATACAATTTGTATCCTTGGTTAAGGAGATCATTAACGGCTTTGTCCAAGGCTGTGGCGTTGTTTGCGCTTACAGTTTTATATTCGATAACTCTCGCTGGATTATTCATGGGATTTGTATTGTTGGAATTGCAATTTCTTCAACCGTCCAAATAGGGTCACTGATACGCGCTTCCATCGCTGGCGTCACGCGCAATGTCTGATGGCTGCGGCAAGAGTCATGGTTCATCGTGTAAATCGCCATCGTGGGTTTGTGGTTTTCGATTTTCTTTGAAAATGCGTTCGTTAATGTACCGGGCAGGTATTATGATCAGGAGGAGGGCGCTGGAGTATCTAACAAGGTTTTGATGCTTGTTGTTGAAAAACACCGAATTAGAACGCTCCCCTAACCGAAGAATGTCATGCCAAACGGCACACCCTTAAGACACTACCCGCGGTTGGCTTGACTTTGGGCCTTGGACTTTGGACTTTAGACTCGAATGCCTGCCGCCCAATCCATTTTTCAGGTCGCAAACCGCCGGATCGCTGTCATCGCCCTGGTGGTTTTCGGCCTCGACCAATTCACCAAATGGCTGGTGTTGCGGATGCTCCCGCCCTACCACGAAAATATCGTCATTGATGGCTTCTTCAAATTTGTTCATTGGGGCAACACCGGGGCGGCCTGGAGCCTGTTTCGCGGCAACAACAACGCACTCGCGCTGGTCGCGTTGCTCGCGCTGGTCGCGCTCTTTCTCACGCGGCATCATTTCAGCTCGAACACCTTGCCCGGCCAGATCGCGTTCGGACTGATTTTTGGCGGTATTGCCGGAAACCTCACCGACCGGCTCCTGCCCGGGCGCCACGAGGTCATTGATTTCCTCTATTTTTACCTGCAACAACGCGGCGGCGGTGAAGTCGGGTTTCCAGCCTTCAACGTCGCTGACTCCGCGATTTGCACGGGTGTGGGGCTGATCTTTCTTATCACCTGGAAAAACGAGCACGCGTCCAAAAACGTGGCAGGTGACTTGTGACAAGTGACATGAGCAATTCCCCACCGCCGCCCGTACAGCACTCCCTGCCACCTGCCATCGGTTACCCGTCACGCTGAAAGAAATGTCCACGCGCACGGAAAGGTTCATGGTCGAGAAATCGCTCCCCGCCGAACGCCTGGACACGTTTCTCCGCCGGAAATTTCCGGCCGCATCGCGGGTTGCGCTCAAGCGGTTGATTGAGCAGGGCCATGTGCGCGTGAACGACCAGCCGGCCAAGCCCACGCACGCGCCGCGCGCCGGTGAACAAATTGAAATTCACTGGCCGGAACCCCGGCCGGCCGTCGCGCAGCCGGAACAAATCCCGCTCGACATCCTGTTCGAGGACAAGTCGCTGCTGGTGTTGAACAAACCCGCCGGGCTGGTGGTGCATCCCGCCGCCGGACACGAGGAACACACGCTCGTCAACGCGCTGCTGCATCATTGTGGCGGCGGGCTGAGCGGCATTGGCGGGGTCGCGCGCCCGGGCATCGTTCACCGGCTCGACAAGGAAACCAGCGGCTGCCTGGTCATCGCCAAAAACGATGAAACGCACATCGCGCTTTCCGCGCAGTTCGCGGGACGGAAGGTCAAAAAGATTTACCACGCCATCGTCTGCGGCGAACTGGCGCGTGACGCGGGCGAGATCCGCGCGGCCATCGCGCGGCATCCGTCCCATCGCAAACGCATGGCGGTGCGCGACGACGCTTCCGGCCGCGCGGCGCACACGAGCTGGCGCGTGCGCGAACGGCTGAATTCCGCCACGTATGTCGAGGTGCAATTGCACACCGGTCGCACGCACCAGATCCGCGTGCATTTCCAGTTCCTCGGCCACCCCTTGGTGGGCGACGGAACCTACGGCGCGGCGCAAAACAAGCGGCTGACGGAACTGACCGGCTACGCAGCGCCGCGGGTGATGCTGCACGCGCACGAGCTTGCCTTTGTTCATCCGCGCACAAAGAAGGAAGTCGGTTTCGAAGCGCCGTTGCCGGGGGATTTTCGGGAGGCGTTGAAATTTCTGCGGGTGAAAGCCTGAAACCGCAACCGCGAAATACGCCAACGACCCGAACCCGTGTTTTCGCGGTTCCAGATTCCGGAGACCCCCGGGTTTTATGCAAACGGGATGGTATTTTTGAAACCGGAAGAGCGATCTCAAAATTCATTCGCCTGTAACGCGAAATTTTTGCATGCTGGGGGTGATGAAATCCATGACGGGCTATGGTCGCGGCGGATGCGCCCAGGACGGCTTCAAAATCACCGTTGAATTGAGCGCGGTGAACCGCCGCCAATCCGAAATTTCCCTGAACCTGCCGCGGGAACTGGAATTGCTTGAAGCGCCCATCCGCGACGCCATCAACGCCAAAATCGCGCGCGGCCGGGTGATGGCGCGGGTGTCGGTTCACGCCGGCGCGGGCAAGGTGTCCGCGCGCATGCATATCAATCTGCCGCTCGCCCGGGCTTACGCGGCGGAACTGAACCGGCTTGCCAGACAACTCAAACTGGCGGGCGAAGTGACCCTGGACCAGTTGATCCGCGCGCCGGGCGTGCTGCAGACGGATGAGGAACTGGTGGAGGCCGAAACAATCTGGCCCATCGTTGAAAAGGCTTTGAAAGCGGCGCTGGCCGCGCTGGTCAAAATGCGCGAACGCGAAGGCGCGCACCTCGCGCAGGATCTGGCCGCGCGCATTGCCCTCATGCGCAAGGCCGTCGGCAAGATTCAGAAACAGGCGCCGTTGACGGCGGAGAACTACCGCCAGCAACTGATTGAGCGGATCCGCAGCGCCGGGCTGGAATCGTTGGCGCCGGATGACGAACGGCTGGTGAAGGAAATTGTCCTGTTTGCCGACCGGTCGGACATTTCGGAGGAACTGACGCGGCTGCAAAGTCATTTCCAACAGTTCGAAGATTGCCAAAAATCGAAGGAACCGGTCGGGCGCACGCTGGACTTTCTGGCGCAGGAAATGAACCGCGAGGTCAACACCATCGGTTCGAAAGCCAATGACGCGGTCATCTCGCGCGAGGTGGTCACGCTGAAGGCGGAGCTGGAAAAATTCCGTGAGCAGGCGCAGAACGTCGAGTGAAGAGTCCAAAGTCCAAAGTCCAAAGTCCAGCCGCGGAAAAAAAATCCGCGCCGCTGCTGATTCTCATCTCCGCGCCCTCGGGCGGCGGCAAGACGACGTTGTGCCAGCAACTGCTGGCGGCGCGGCCGGACCTGACCCGTGCGATCACCTGCACCACCCGTGCGCCGCGGGCGGGGGAAAAGAACGGCGTGGATTATCATTTTTTGGACGCGGCGGAATTTGCGCGGCGCGTTCAGGCGGGGGATTTCATCGAGCAGGCCACGGTGTTTGGCCGGAGCTACGGCACGTTGCGTTCCGAGTTGCTGGACAAATTGCGGGCGGGCCGGGACGTGCTGCTCAACGTGGATGTGCAGGGCGCGGCGACCCTTCGTGAACGCGCGCAGGCCGAGCCGGAATTGAAACACGCGCTGGTGACGGTGTTTCTGACGCCGCCGTCGGTCGCCGTGCTGGCGGAGCGCCTGAACCATCGCCGGACCGATGCGCCGGAAGAAATTCAAAAGCGCCTGGGTCGCGCGCGGCAGGAAATCGCGCAGTGGACGAATTTCGATTATCTTTTGATCAGCTCGACCATCCCGGAGGATCTCCGGCGCATGCTGGCGATTGTCGAGGCGGAGAAACTGCGCGCGTCGCGGGCCGCGGCGCCGGGGTTTTAAGATTTGCGGTTGCGGATTGCGGATTTGCAGTCAGATTCATGACATGAGCGTTTCACGAAACATTGTTCTGGGCGTGACGGGTTCGATCGCCGCGCACAAGGCGGTGGACCTGGCCAGCCTGTTGACCCAGCAGAAATGCCGCGTGAGTGTGGTGATGACGGCCGACGCGCAGCGCTTCCTCACCCCGTTGCCGTTCAAGGTGCTCACCCGCCGGCCGGTCGTGACCGATCTGTACGACGAGGAGGAAGGCTGGCAGCCCACGCACATCCGGCTCGCGGATGAGGCGGATCTGTTGTTGATTGCGCCGGCGACGGCGAACGTCATGGCGAAACTGGCGCACGGCATCGCGGACGACGCATTGAGCTGTGTCGCGCTGGCCTTGAATCCGAAGGCAAAAATTTTAATCGCCCCGGCGATGAACGGAAAAATGTGGCTGCACCCGGCCACGCAGGAAAACGTGGCCGTATTGAAGTCGCGCGGTGCGGAATTCATCGGGCCGGACGAAGGGATGCTTTCCTGCGGTTACGAAGGGGTTGGCCGGTTGTGGCCGGTGGAAGCCATCGCCGGGTGCGCCTTGAAGCTGGCGCGCTGAGGTTTTCCATTCCCGACAATTTTATGAAACCGAGCCATGGGCAATGGCTGAGGCGGGTGCTGGCGGCAATGGAAATACCCGCCCCGGACCCGCCCCGTTTGCTTCGCCGCATCGAGCTGATGGAGCGGGACATCATGCTGCCGCTCAAGGCGTTTGCCATCGGGATGATCCTTTACTCCTTTGTTTCCACGCCTTGGTTCGGCCTGGTGTCGAGCATGTTGGACATTGCCATCGAGACGGTTCAATACCTATTCTGGTTTTACGTGCTGGCCTGCGTGGCCTTTGCCTTGTTGATGATGAATCCCGCGCGATTGCCCCTGGCGATTGTGCAATGGACGGTGGTCACCAGCAGCCTGGTGGACGGGCTTTTCATTGCGGGGATGGCGCTGTTGACCGGCGGCCTGGACAGCATCCTATTCTGGTTGTTTGTGGGGCTGATCATTCGGAATGCCGTGAGTGTGCCGCCAGGGGTTTCCCAGCTCATTTTGAATTTTGCCATCAGCCTCTGCTACATCCTGGTGGGGGTGCTGGATGTTTCGGTTTTGAGCAATCTTGATGCGGACACGTTGCGCACCCTGCATTTGATGCCGCACGAAGATTTGGGGCAACCGTTTGTGCTGCGGCTGACGGTCTTGTGGCTGACGGCGATTTCCTGTTATGGCGCGCAGGTATTGCTCGAACGGCAGCGGCTCGCCACCGAGGAAGCCGAGGAATTTGCCGCCCGCGAAGGCCAGTTGCATTCCGCCGGACGGCTCGCTGCCGAATTTGCCCATCAGATCAAGAATCCCCTCGCCATCATCAACAATGCCGCCTTCTCGCTCCAGCGCGCCTTGCGGGATGGCCGGACCGGGGCCGCGCAACAGATCGAAATCATTCAGGAGGAAGTTTCGCGCGCCGACCGCATCGTCACCCAGATCATGGGATACGCGCAATTGACCGAGGGCCGCGTGGAGAAATTGAACGTCGTCGAGGAACTCGACCGCGCCATCGCGCAGGTTTTTCCTCCCGCCATGCCGACGGATATCCGCGTTCATCGTGAATTTGGCCGGATGTTTCCCCCGTTGTTGATGCAGCGCCATCATTTGTCCGAAGTTATTGTGAACCTGCTGAAAAACGCGCGCGAAGCGGTCGGTGAAAGGGGAAATGTTCACATCACGGCCGTCAGCCGCCCCGATCATTCGGTGGAAATCATCGTGCGCGACGATGGTCCGGGCATTCCGCCCGATAAAGTTGAGTGCATTTTTGAAGCTTACTACACCACCAAGGAGCACGGCACCGGCCTCGGTCTGGCAATCGTCAAACATAACGTTGAGCTTTATGGGGGCACCGTGCGCGTGGAATCCGGGCTTGGAAAAGGGGCCGCCTTCACTTTAGTCTTTCCGGCAAAGACGCTGATGAAACTCAAGCCATGAGCACCCCCCTGCCACCGGTTCTCGTCGTGGACGACGAAAAGAACATGCGCCGTTCGTTGCAAACGATGCTGGCGGACGAGGGTTATGCCGCCCGGGCCGTTGAATCCGCCGAGGAAGGCCTGGAGTTGCTTGGGAGCGGAGAATTTCTCATGGTCATCACCGACGCCCGCCTGGGGGGGATGAGCGGCTATGATTTTCTGGCCAAAATCCGGCGGCAATGGCCCGGGCTGCCCGTGATCATGCTCACGGCTTACGCAACGCCCAAGCTCGCCGTGGAAGCCATCAAGGCCGGTGCGATCGATTATCTCGCCAAACCGTTCGCGCCCGAAGAGTTGCTCCACGCGGTGTCGCGCTGCGCCGAGCGGCACCGGCTTCTGTGGGAAAACGCCGCGCTGCGTTTGCGGGCCGGCGAAACGTTCAGTCTCGACCAGATCATCGGGGCATCGCCCAGGATGGGCGATTTGAAGAAATTGATTCAAACCGTTGCGCCCACCAACACGCGGGTGCTCATTTTGGGCGAAAGCGGGACGGGCAAGGAACTGGTGGCGGGTGCGTTGCATGGTCTCAGCCTGCGGCGCGAGGCCCACTATATTCGCATCAATTGCGCGGCCATTCCGGAAACGCTGCTCGAAAGCGAATTGTTTGGCCACGAAAAGGGCGCGTTTACCGGCGCGTTAAGGCAAAAACCCGGCCGGGTGGAGGAAGCCGACGGCGGCACGATTTTTCTCGATGAAATCGCGGACATGAGCAAATCGCTTCAGGCCAAGCTGCTGCGTTTTCTGGAGGACGGCACCTTTGTGCGCGTCGGCGGCACGCAGGAGCTGCGCGTCAACGTGCGTTTGCTGGCCGCGACCAACCGGGACATTGCCCAGGCCATCGCCGCGGAACAGTTCCGGGAAGACCTGTTTCACCGGCTGAATGTCGTGCAGTTGCGCCTGCCGCCGCTGCGGGAACGGGGCGAAGACATTTTGCTGCTGGCGGAGCATTTTTTGAAAATGTTCCGGATGGCGATGAACAAAAACGTTCAAGGCATCACCGCCCCGGCGCGGCAAAAATTGCTGGCGCACGCCTGGCCCGGGAACGTGCGCGAATTGCGCAACGTGATTGAGCGGGCGCTGATTCTGGAGGCGACCACCGAAATTCAACCGTCCAGCCTGCCGGATTTTCAGGTCGAGGCGCGCTTGCAGAAGGCCCCGGCGATTCACCCGGCGCCCGGCGAGTCGCTCGATGACGCATTGATGCGGTTGGAACGCGAATTAATAACCCAGGCGCTGGAACAACACGATTTTAATCTGACGCGGGCCGCGGAATGTCTTAACCTGACACGCCATTCGCTCCGTTACCGGATGCAACGGCTGAACATGAACGCGGGTGACGGCGCCCCGGGTGACACCCCGTGACCACCCGCCGGCAAATTTCCGGGAATTGATTTTACTCGATATTATGGATGACTCGCTGCCAGCCGTCGGGCCGTTGACCCCCGTCTGGGTGGATTATTTCATCATGCTCGGAGTGTTCGCGCTGATTGCCATCGGTGCGCTGGTTTGGGCCTACTTCCTTCGCAAGCCGGGACGGCGGCAAAAACGGCGCCGGCAACGTGCTGACCGCCACCGGCTTAATCCCACGCTCGCGGAAATCGGCGGACTGCCGCCGGCGCGACCGGACCACGAAGCTTCCGGACCGCAACCGCCAACGCCAACTTCTCCCCCGTGATGCACAGCCGCGTGATCACCCGCAAAAGCGCCTCCAATCTCGCGCTGGCTTTCCTGCTGCTGCCGCGGGCCAAACGCGATGCCATGTCCGCCCTGTACGCCTTCTGCCGCCAGGTGGACGATGTCACGGACCAGGAATCTGCGCCCGTTGAAAAGCGCCGGGAACAGCTGGCCGCCTGGCGTGCCGACGTCCGCCGCGCCTGTGCCGGGGAAACCCCGCAATTCATCGTGAATCGGGAACTTCAGCCGGTCATCCGTGAATACCGCCTCCCGTTCCCGCTGTTCGACGAATTGCTCAAGGGGTGCGAGATGGATTTTGACATCAAACGGTACGAGAACTTCGAGCAGCTTGAACTTTACTGCTATCGCGTCGCCTCGGTGGTCGGCCTCCTGAGCATCGAAATTTTCGGCTACCAAAATCCCGCGTGCCGCGATTACGCCGTCTATCTGGGCAAGGCGCTCCAGTTGACCAACATTTTGCGGGACGTGAGCACCGACGCGGAGCGGGGGAGGATTTACCTGCCACTGAACGAGCTGAAAAAATCCGGCGTTTCGCCCGATGAAATCTTGCGGCACGAATACTCCGAGCGATTTTCCCAACTGGCCGCCGGCGTGGCTGGCCGCGCCAGACTGTTTTACCGGCGGGCGCGTCAAACCCTGCCTGCCGAAGACCGTCACGCGATGGTCGCCGGCGAATTGATGGGCTCGGTTTACTGGCAATTGCTGCAAAAACTCGAGCGGCAACAATTCAATGTTTTTGGCCCGAAGCCCACCCGCCTGAACAAGGTTCAGAAATCCTTGCTCGTGGTTCAGGCCTGGCTCCGGCTTGTCTTCGGCGGCACGACACCAAACTACGGTATGCCGTAGGGAATTTTGCACCAACTTCAGCCATGCCGCCGGTTGCTTTAACTCCGGATGCCGAACTCCGGATGCCGAACTCCGGATGCCGCCTCATCGTCACTGCGGATGATTTTGGCCGCTCACACTCCATTAATAAAGCCGTTGTCCACGCTCATCGTGAAGGCATTTTGACCGCCGCCAGTTTGATGGTGAACGAGCCGGGCTTCGATGAAGCGGTAGCGCTCGCGCATGAAAATCCCGGGCTCGGGGTGGGTCTGCATTTGTCGCTGGTGTGCGGACGCTCCGCCCTGCCACCGGAACAAATCCCCGGGCTGGTCAATGGACGAGGTGAGTTCAGCCAAAAACCCGTGGCGACCGGTTTCCGCTATTTTTTCCAAAGCCGCCTGCGTGAACCATTGCGGGCGGAGATCCATGCGCAGTTTGCAAAATTCCGCGCGACCGGCCTGCCGCTGGACCATGTCAATGGCCACCTGCATCTGCATCTGCATCCGGCTGTTTTTTCAATTTTGATGGAAGATGCCGTGTCGCTCGGCATCCAGCGCGTGCGGCTTACGCGCGATTGCCTTTCCCGCAGCCGCCGGATGACCCATGGCCACTGGTTTTATCGTGTTTCCCACGCGGCGATTTACGAATGGCTTTCCCGCCGCGCGCGCCGACCGCTGCAGCAACGCGGCATCCGCCATGCGCAAATCACCTTCGGTTTGTTGCAAAATGCGCGCGTGGACGAGGAGTATATTTTGAAGCTGCTGCCGGAATTGCCGCCGGGCGATTCGGAGCTTTACTCGCATCCATCGCTGGACGGGTTTAAACCCGAATTGGACGCCCTCGTCAGCCCGCGCGTGAAGGAAATGGTCGGGAAACTGGGCATCGAGCTGATTCGTTACCAGGATTTAGCCGCGGATTTTCACAGCTGAAACCCGGATCATTGTTTCTTTGAATCGGTGTTCAATCTGTGGTCATCTGTGGCCCAGGAATATGGTAAAATTGCTTTTGATTTTGCTGGTCGCCCTCACCTTCGAAGCCGCCGGGGTCGTGCTGTTGAAGAAGGGCATTACGCACGTCGGCGACCTGAACGGCATCACCGCCGGCGAAATCTTCCGGGTTTGCAAGGCCGGCGCCACCAATCCGCAAATCCTGCTTGGCATGTTTTTTGAAGCGCTGTTTTTCGGCTGCCTGCTCGTTTTGCTGGCCAAAAGCGACATCAGTTTCCTCTGGCCGATGACGGGATTGAGTTTTGTGTTTTCCACCTTTGCCGCCATCTGGTTCCTGAACGAACGCGTCTCGGCGGTGCGCTGGATGGGCGTGGTGCTCATTGTCATTGGCGCGGTCTTCATCAGCTACAGCCAGCAGGCGAAGGAAAAACCCGTGCCGCCGGCCAATAGCCCGTCGCAGAGCGACACGGGAACCAGATTGAATCAGTAAGGTGTTTTTCGAATCCTGCCGCGGCAGATTTTGGAACAAACAAGTTCATCTTGAGCATCCAGGCTTTTCGTGTATCATGTATTCATGACCGCACTGCTTGAAAAAGCAATTGAAGAAGCTTCCGCACTGCCGAAAAAAGAGCAGGAAGCGATTGGTGCGTTGATTCTCGAAGAGATTTCGGACATCCGTACTTATGACGCTTTGCATGAACGCGCCCATTCAGAAATCGCCGCCGGTCAGTTCTCAACCTTGACGACTTATCGCGCCAGCCGGGGGCGCAGGAAAAAGAGCTAAAACTGTTGACGGATTTCTTGAAGAAAGTCTGGCGGAGGCCATGACATCTTCAAACCAGATGAAATTTCAGGTCATCCTGCCCAAATCGGTCCAGAAGGAGCTGAATCGGCTGCCGGATGAAATTGCCAACCGGATTCTCACCCGACTTTCCGCGCTGGAAACTATTCCGCGCCCGGCGGACGTGAAAAAACTCAAAGGCCGCGACGCATGGAGAATTCGTGTGGGCGATTACCGGGTGATTTACGAAATTCACGACCGCGTTTCACAAATCATCGTCATCACCGTTGGACACCGTCGGGAAGTTTATGGCTGATGGCAGTTTGAATCTTAGCTTTTAAAAGCTTACTTGGGTTCATCAAAATTTCATACTAGAATCCATTGGTATGGATGACATCCGATATTCCGAGCTTCAATTTCTTCAAGGACTTGCGAATCGGTCCATTGAGTATTTCAACCATCAGAACGAACAACAGAAGAAGATTCTTGCCAATATTCAGGCGCCATACCACGAACTGCCAATCGCACTAGCCGAAGATTTGTTCGTTCGATTTGAAGATTGGCATTCTCATTTATTGATTACGAAACTTCGCGGCGAGATTAGTCCCGAGAGTAAACTTCGCGCTGGCTTTCCTCAACACGAATGGGAAAACCCTCGTGACGCGCTTGAAAATATTTTTATGTCAAACGTGACCCAACGCATGCGAATCACCTACCGCGGTTTGCGTCGTATTGAAGAACTTCGCGATTTGCTCCGCCGTGATCGAATTCTTGAACCGTTTGGCATTTTGTTAAGCATGCAATATTTTCATACGGATTTGGAAGATGCTCTCCATCGTGCTTCCGATATTTCGGTTTCGGTGCTTTTCACCGACATGGATCATTTTAAGCCCATCAATGACAAACTAGGCTATGATGCTGGTGATGTGGTGATGAAGGCTTATCTCGAAGTAGTACGAGATTGTATCGGTCTTTTCGGGACTGCCTATCGCGGCGTGAGGCCGTGTGAAAACTCTGGTGGAATGATCAGGAAAAGATTTTCCGGCGGTCCAAAAGTTTGGGTCGCCGGGGCACACCCGAGGA
>Ga0302319_10000569_pt1 | contig 83958 bp, 77 predicted proteins | sample Bog_T0_2_FD_203319 | JGI IMG/M metagenome (GOLD analysis project Ga0302319, IMG submission 203319) | Peat permafrost microbial communities from Stordalen Mire near Abisko, Sweden - Bog_T0_2 | ecosystem: Environmental > Terrestrial > Soil > Wetlands > Peat | place: Sweden: Abisko, Stordalen Mire...
CGCCGATTTCTACCCCTGCTGCCCCGAAGCCCCGCTTAAGGGATCGCCGATGGCGATCAATGATTTAGAACTGGCGTCGCGCGCGCTCACGTCCCGCCGTCCTCGTCGTACGGCGTTTCAATCGTCGGCGGCTCGATGGCGATCGACGTCGCGGAAGCGTCCGCGTCGCCGGCGTCCGCAGTGCGACGCGCACGCGGTGCCTGGAGCGGGGGTGACAGGGGGAGGCGCTCGCGCAAGGCGCGATCGAAGAACGCGAGCGCGAAGCTCACGTCGACGTCGGGCAAAGCGTGCCCACCCTCGCGTGAGACGAGCTCGTGCGGCCACTTTGCACGCGTGAGCTCCTCGTCGAGCTGACGCATCTCGCCGTCCGAAGGGTCGTCGTCGGCGGTGAGGAGGAGGAGCGGTGGCTTCGCTCCCGCAGCATGGGTCGGTGGTACGGGGCCTCCATGCGCAATGGCGATCGCCTCGAATCGTCCGAGCGCGCGCGTCGCGACGAGAGTCGCGAAGTAGGCGCCATTGGAGAAGCCGAGGAGCACGTTGGGGCCGGGGCCGAGCCGCGCGCGGGCGGCGGCGATCGCGGGGGTGAAGCGCTTCACGAATGCGGGGCCGTCGTCCGCGTTGCGCGGATTGCTCGGCCAGCACCAGGTGTCCGCGAGCTCCTGCTGGGTGCACTCACCTTGCACCCCGCGCATCGCGAGGACACCGAAGCCTTTCGCCGTTCCGAGCTTCGCGACGCGGGCCTGGCGCGCAAGCTCGTCGTCGAGCGTCTTCGGCGAGTAGCGACCGTGGACGTAGACGAGGAGCGTCGTGGACGCCGTAGCTCGTGCTGGCGTCGCGAAGCACCCGCCGCCGGCGATGGGCACGAGGCCGGGCGCACACCAAGCTTCGAGGCCCGGGTCCTCCGTTTCTTCCGGTGCGAGCGGGCCGGTGACTGGCGAGCGACGCGACACCACGAGGACGAGCGCGATCGTCAACCCGAGCGCACCGCACGTGGCGCCGACGAGCAGCCACCGGGCGCGGGTCATGACGTCGAGCAGAGCAGGGATGGTTCCCCGGCGCCACGCGTAGCTCGGTCCTCGGTATCCCGGGCGTGATGCTCATGCATCCCGGTGGTCCAAGCGTGGGCGTCTGCTGCGTCCCTGCGTGAGCTTCGTCGTCGCCGCGTTCACGGTGCCGGTACGGGCGCATCGCCGGGGAGCGAGAACCCATGGCGACGCAGGATCGATCGTCCGGCCTCCGACGTGACGAAGGACTCGAACTTCCGAGCGTCCGCCTGCATCTTCGAATCGAGCGCGCCGTGGCACACGACGATTCCTTGCATCAAGGGGTCGTGCAGGGTCGGATCGAGCGGCAGCACGTGACCCCCGCTCGCGGTGGCCAAGGAGAGCGCGACGATCGCAGCATCGGCGTTCCCCGACTGCGCAAACTGGAGCGCTTGCTGGACGTTCTCGCCGTAGACGATCTTCGACTCGACGGCGCTCCACACTCCGGCCTTCACGAGGGCCTGCTTCGCGGCTTTGCCATAGGGCGCGTGCCCGGGATTCGCGATCGCGATACGCCGGATCTCCGGACGGGCGAGGTCGGCCAGCGTGGATGCCGTGAACGGAGCGTCGCTCTTGGCCCAGAGGGCAATGTGTCCCTGCGCGTAGACGATCTTGGTGGCGGCATCGCACGCGCCCGACTTGATGACGTCGTCCACGAAGGTGAGGCTCGCCGCCGCAAAGACGTCGAAGGGGGCGCCTTCCTCGATCTGCTTGGCCAGAAGCCCCGACGCGCCGAACGAGAACGTGGTCTTCCGCCCCGTGTCCCTCTCGAAGGTGGATCCGACCTCCGCAAACGCCTCCGACAGATCTGACGCGGCAGCGACGCGCAACGGTGCGTCGGGAGCAGCTGTCCGCTTGCACGCGGGAACCGCGGCCAAGGTGATGAGCAGCCCTGCCGCACGAAGAATCCCCTTCATCGCCGCACCCTCGTCTCTGGGTCGCATTTCCTGGTGCATCCCAGCCGCAGGCAAGGATCGACGGCCAACATACCCTTTGATTCCACGTCGGGCGCATGGACGGTACGATCCGGCACCATGAACTACCGACGATCCGCTCTGTGGCTGGTCCTACCGATTGCTGCGCTTGCCTGTAACAAAAGCGACAAGGCCGCGCCGACCGCTCCGGACGCGGCCAGTAGCGAGGTCGCACCGCCCGCGCCCTCCGCGTCGGCACCGGTGGCTGCGAAGTCTCGTGGGCCGAAGCGGGGACCCGGTCACGGTGGCGTCGACGGGGTCCTCTTCGCCGCCGCGCGCGACCTCACGCTGAGCGACGCGCAGCAAGCGAAGCTCGCCGAGCTCGAGGACGGTCTGCACGATCACAAGACCGAGCCGCGCGACGCGATGAAGGCCTTCGCCAAGGATCTCGCGAGCCAGGTGAGGGGGGGCAAGATCGACGCTTCGAAGCTCCAGCCCGACGAGGTCGCCCTCGACGCCGCGATGAAGCTGATGCTCGACAAGCAGGCGACCGCGCTCAACGGTCTGCACGCGGCGCTCGACGCCGGACAACGAAAGTCGCTCGCGGACGCCGTTCACGCCAAGGAGGTGGCGCGCGCCGCCGAGGAGAAGGCGCGCGACGGCGGCGCTCCGGACTGGAATGCCCGGCGGCTGCAGCGAATGACCGACGACCTCGCGCTCGATGCCGGGCAGCAGAAGACCGTGGGCGCGCTGCTGGCGAAGCAGCCGAGCATGGCTGCGGTGCGCGACGAGATGGACAAGCAAGTGGACGCGGTCCTCGCGGCGTTCCAGGCGGAGACCTTCGACGCGGCGACAGCGCTTCGACCCACGATCAAGGCGCCACACGAGGCGTTGGACCGACAGATCACCTTCACGGGACAGCTCTTGCCGCTCCTGCATCCGGACCAGCGCGAGAAGCTCGCCACGAGCTCGGCGAAGCCCGGGCGTGGAGGTCCTGGCGGATGGTCCCTCTTCGATGATGAGGACAAGCATGGCGGGGGTGGCGGAGGTGGTGGTGGAGGAGGGGGCGGCGGCGGAGGGGGAGGCGGCGGTGGTGGAGGCGGCGACAGCGACGAGCGCTGACGAGGATACGCAGCGGGTATCGAAGTCTCGGTCCGGGTCCGCGCACGGGGATTGCTGACAACCCTCGCGCCTCGGCACGCAGCGGAGTGACGGTTACAAAACTGTCACTCCGCTGGGATGCCGTGTCACTCGGACCGCGAATCTTTTGCGCGATCTTTCCGGGTGATCTGGCTGCCCTTTGCGCCGACCTCTGGAGGATTCATGACGCGTCGATTGATCACTTCGAAGCTTTCGCTCGACTCTCGCGCCGCGCGACTCGTCGCCGGGATTGGAGCCGCCACCCTCTCCGTGGCGACCATGGCCACGCTCTATGCGTGCTCGGGCGATGACAGCAGCGCGACGACGACCCCGCCGCTGAACGACGCCGGCTCCGACAGCTCGCCGGTCACGCAGCAGGACGGGGCTCCCAACACGAACCCCGAGGCCGGCAGCGACGGGGCCGCTCCCAAGCCGTCGTGCGAGTCGCTCCCGGGCACGATCGTCTACATCGAGTCTGCCGACACGCAGGAAGCGCTGCTCGACGCGGTCGGGCGCGAGATGCGCGACAAGGCGAACGTCACGCTCGTCTTCTGGCTCGGTGGCTCGTGCACCGTCACGCCGGATATCTATGGCGGTGGCTCCGGTTCGCTCGTCGCGGGGAACTCGAGCATGCTCTACATCCCGTCGACCGCGGAGAACCCGTCGTGGACCCCCGCGGATCCCGAGTCCGGGTGCACGCTGGCATCGGCGCACACGCCCGATCTCGGCATCGCCGCGCTCTTTCCGTCCAGCTGTGCAGGCTTCGCGACGCCCCCCGCAGGTACGAACATCGCGCAGTACATCGGACCGACGCAGGCCTACACGTTCATCGTGCCGAACGCCGAGTTCACCAACGGGCAGACCTCGATCTCGGCCGAGGAGGCCTATTACGTGTTCGGTGACGGTGCCAACAACGGCATCACGCCGACCGAGTGGAACCTGCCGAACGAGTACTACCTGCGGCCGGGAACGAAGAGCACGCTGGTCTCCACGGCGTTGAACATCGGCCTCACCGCCAAGGAGATGACCGACTCGCTGCCGGACGGCGGGACGGCGGACGGAAGGAACCTCGTCGCGTCCTCGGGCGGCTGCGAGAGCGACGTCGCGGCGGCCACGACGCAGGCGCAGGCCATCGGCATCCTCGGCGACGAGGTCTACGACTCGAACCGTGGGGCGGGGGTCAACATCCTGGCGTTCAAGGCCTTCGGCCAGGACTACGCCTACTTCCCCGACTCCACGCAGACCGCCTACGACAAGCAGAACATCCGCGACGGCCACTACACGCTCTGGTCTCCCGACACGTACATGGCAGCGTCGAGCGGCGGGGTTCCGACGAACCCGACGGTTCAGTACATCCTCGACGTCATCCTCGGAAACCCGGGCGCGACACCGCCGGACGGTGGGGCGCCGATCGACGCTCTCTCGATCACCGCCAACGTCGGGCTGACGCCGTCGTGCGCGATGCAGGTGACGCGCACGGCAGACGGCGCACCGGTGACGCCGCACACGCCCGCGGCACCGTGCACGTGCAAGTTCCTGAACGATCTGAGCTCGAAGGGGGTCGCGCTCCCCTCGAGTTGCACGATGTGCACGACGTCCGCCGATTGCGGCGACGCCGCCGGCCTCGTGGGGTGCTTCAACGGCTACTGCGAAACGACCCCCGCGCCGCTCACGCTAACGGGTAATGATGCGGGAGCATGCGACGACACGACAGCGGTCGGCATCAACGCCTGCACGAACGCGACGGGCATCTCCAAGACCGTCACATTCGGTGCGGCGCTCGCCGACGGCGGGCTCAGTCCGGTCACGCAGTAGCCATGCGGGGGGCTGCGTGCCTCGGCGCGCTGTTCGTCATGGCCTTCGCCATGCGAGCGCGCGCCGAGGGGGCGCCCCCGCCGGCGACGGAGCGCGCTGCAACACAGGCTGATGTGACGCCGGGGCCGGCACTTTTGCCGGCTCCGCCGCCACCTCCATCGCCCGACGACGCCGCGGCCCTCCACGCCGAGCTCGAACGTCAGGCAGCGGCGCTCGACGACCTGCGTGCCTCGATCGCCGACGAGCGACGCACGCGAGAGTCGGGCGCGCGCGTCTCCGGGTACGCGCAGGTCGATTGGGTCATCCACAATCAGTCTTCCCAGAACCAGCTCAATGGTTCGACCGGCGCGCCGCTGAACCTCGACCGGTTCACGCTCCGCCGCGGGCACCTGCGCGTCGAGGGTGACCACGGGTTGATCAGCGGCGCTCTCGAGATCGACGCGAATACGACGAACGGTCCGCAGGTCCGTCCCATCGCGGCCGAAGGCTCGTTCCACTGGCCGGAGAAGCCCGACCCAAGGCTCCCCGAGATCTGCGTAACGACGGGGCTCACGCAGATCCCGTTCGGCTTCGAGGTTCAGGAGCTAGACAACGTGCGCCCGTTCCTCGAGCGCTCGACCGTGATGGAGGCGCTCTTCCCGGGGGCGTTCGATCTCGGCGCGAAGCTCAAGGTGAAGTACCGCTTCGCCAGCGCCGCCATTGGCGTCATGAACGGCAACCCGATCGGCGACAAGGTGTTCCCCGATCTCGACCCATCGCACTCGAAGGATCTCGTCGCGCGGCTCGGGGTCGACATCGAGATTGTGCACGGCGTCCGTCTCCTCGCCGGTGCGTCGGCGGATACGGGGACGGGGTTTCACCCGGGGACCGCCGCGACGCCGTACGTCGTCGTCTGGCAGGACCAGAACGGAGACGGCCTCGTCGAGCCGAACGAGCTCACGGCCGTCGGAGGGACGAGCGCGACCCCCTCTCAGGAGTTCCATCGCTTCGCTGTCGCTGGTGATGCGCGGCTCGTCGTGACGCTGCCGGTCCTGGGCGATCTGGCGTTCCGCGCGGAGGTCGTACGCGCGCTCAACCTGGACCGGGGGCTCGAAGTCGCCGACCCGGTGGCGGCTTCGCGCGACCTGCGCGAGATCGGCTGGTACGTCGGGGCGACGCAGGAGATCACGCGCTACGGGCAGATTGGCGCGCGCTTCGACTCGTACAATCCCGATAGCGACGCGAGCCAGCAGCGCGCGATCCAGGTCGTCCCGGCGAGCCGTCGCTATACGACTCTCGCGCTGATGGCGATGCTCCGCTACGAGCGCGCGCGGCTCGTCCTCGAGTACGACGTGAACACCAACCCACTGGGCATCGCGCCGAACGGCGCGCCCACGACGCTGGCCGACAACGCACTCACGCTACGGACGCAGGTGTCGTTCTGATGCGAGGGCGCGCGCTCTTCTCGGTGCTGGCGCTCGCCGTCGTCATCGCGGCGAACGCAGGCACGGCAGCGTGCACGGGAGGCGTGACGGACGACCCGGGACTCAACGCGTACATGCGCGTCAACGGGGCGCAGTTCGTGTCGGGGCCGATGCCTACCGGGTCGTCGAGCGGGCCCACGGTCTTGTCCCTGCACCTTGCCAACACGTTCATCTATCCGAACTTCCCCGACTACGGGATCAGCGGGACCCTCGCCCCCGCGGCGACCGCCGCAGCCATCGGGCTTCAAGGGGACGTCGGGTACTGGATCGTGGTCGCCGGCGCCGCCAACTACACGTCGCCGAACGATCCGTCCTACGCGGCGACCGCTGCGTTCTCCGGCGGGATCATCGCAGGCCAGTACACGCTGGTGACTCGAGCCGTCGACGAGCAGGGGAACTTCGGGCTGCCGAGCACGCAGGTGCTCACGGCCTACGCCGCCGCTCCGCTCGAGCCGATCCCGACCGGCGATCTCGTGGTCACGCTCACGTGGGACGACAACGCGAACCTCGATTTGCACGTGGTCGACCCGCAGGGCCAAGACCTGTACTGGGGCGATCAATCGACGCAGCCGCCGTTCTCGTTCGACCAGGCCGACGGCGGAAGCTACGGCACGATCGACTACAACTCGAACGCCAACTGCGTGATCGACGGCCTCGATCGCGAGGACGCGGTGTGGAAGGAGCCGCCGCCACCGGGGACGTATACCGTGCGCGTGGACGCGACCTCTCTGTGCGATGCACCGATTGCCTACTGGACGGTGAAGGTGGTGCTCGACGGGCAGACGATCGGGCAGGCGAGCGGCACCGCCGTCGAAGCCGACACGATCGGCACCCACGGCGCAGGTTCGGGGGTCACGGCGCTCACCTTCAGCGTGCCTTGATGCGCCCGAGCCCGCGATGCCGTGCCGCAGCGATCGCGTTCGCGGCGGCACTCACCGCGAGGCTCGCGGGCGCGCAACCGGCCGAGGGGCCCACGGGGGCGACACCCGTGAGCGAGGGGCGTGCGGAACAGCGCCTGACGAAGCCACCCACGCTCATCACCCCGGCGCGGGCCGAGTTCCCGATGGGCGAAACGCGGTCCTCGCACGTCGTGCTCGCGCTGACGCTCGACGTCGAAGGCCACGTCACGGACGCGACCGCGCTCGAGTCAGGTGGCACCGCGTTCGACGTCGCCGCGATCGCCGCCGCGAAGCGACTCGTCTTCGAGCCGGCCGAGGTCAACGGACGCCCGTCGGCGATCAAGATTCGATACGCCTACGACTTCGCATACACCCCGGCGGCGCCGGTGCTGCCGTCGCCGGCGCCGCCTTCACCTCCACCCCCCGCGGCACCGTCCGCGCCCGCGGCCGTACCGAGCGAAGATGTCGTGGCGCATGGCGTGCGCCGGACGCACGACGAGCTCGACGTCACCGTCGCCGCAGCGCAGGGGAAGAAGGTCGTCGGGACCCAGGGCGACCCGATCAAGGTCCTCGAGAACCTTCCCGGTCTCGCCCGCCCGTCGTTCGGGTCGGGGCAGCTCATCGTGTGGGGCTCGGGGCCTGGCGACACGCGCACGTACGTCGACGGCGTCGAGGTGCCGGCGCTGTTTCACGGGAGCGCGCTGCGGTCGACCGTGAACGGCGACCTCGTGCGCGATGTGTCCTTGACGCCCGGCGCATACGGCGCTGATTACGGGCGCAGCCTTGGGGGCGTCGTCCGCGTCGAGACGCGCGATCTCCCGGCGAGCGGCGTCCATGGGTACCTCGGGGCCGACACCCTCGACGGCTCGGGGATGGTCACGGCCGCACCGAGCGATCGGGTGCGTCTGGGGATCGCCGGTCGAGTGGGGTGGCTCAACGGCGTGCTGAAAGCCGTCGACGCGCCCAACGTCGATCAATTCTTCGCCGTACCGCGCTACAGCGACTACCAGATGAAAGCGCAGTTCGCGCTTCGCCCGCGCGAGTCGCTGGACGCGGTCATCCTGGGCTCCACGGACGACCTCACGCAAAACATCCCCGACGCCGACCCGGCGCACGCGCGCAGCGAGACGACCCACGTCGCGTACCAGCGCCTCTACCTTCACTACAGGCGCGAGCTCGATGACGGCGCCGTCGTCGATTTCACCCCGTTCATCGGCCACGACTCCAACGATCTCCAGGCGAGCTTCGGCTCGAATCCGGCGGTCTTCGACCAATCGACGCTGCGCTGGGGGTTCCGTGCGTCGCATCGTTCGCGCGTGTCGTCGATCATCGGGCTCACGCTGGGGATGGACCTCGACGGATCGAGCGCCAACCTCTATCGGGACGGCTCGCTCGAGATCCCTCCGCGCGAAGGGGACATCACGGTCTTTGGTCAGCCACCGGGTGGCAACACGAACGTCGACACCTGGCACGCCAACATGATCGACGTGGGGCCCTACGTCATCGCGGACCTCGACCTCGGACCTCTCGAGCTGACGCCCGGTCTCCGCGTCGATGGGTACCTCACCGAGCCGAGCCGCCTCACGCCGCGCGTGGGGACGATTCCCCCGGTCGGCTCGTCGCAGCTGCAGGGCGAGGTCGAGCCGCGCATCGCCGCGCGCGTGCGCGTCACGCAGCGCCTCTCGCTCCTCGCCGCAGCAGGCGTGTACACGCAGCCACCCGACCCGGCCGATCTCAGCGCGGTCTTCGGGACGCCGACGCTCGGCCCCGAGAAGGCCGATCACGCGAGCGCAGGAGAGTCGCTTCGCATGACTGACACCCTCTCCGCCGAGGTGGTCGGCTTCTACAAGTGGATGAGCGATCTCGCCGTACGGGATCCGTCGCCCACGCCGAAGATCGCCAACGCGCTGCTCCCCGTGGGTGTCGGCAGGAGCTACGGCGTTCAGTTTCTCGTCCGGCAGCAACCGTGGCACGGGTTCTTCGGCTGGGTGGCGTACACGATCTCGCACGCCGAGCGACGCGACACGCCGGGCGCGAGCTGGCGCCTCTTCGACTACGACCAGCCCCAGGTTCTCACCGTCGTCGCGAGCAAGGAGCTCGGAGCGTGGAGCATCGGCGCGAGGTTCCGCTACGCGACGGGTTTGCCGCGCACACCCGTCCTCGGTGCCTTCTACGACACCAAGGATGACGTCTACCAGCCGATCTTCGGAGCCCAGAACTCGATCCGCTTGCCGGCGTTCTGGCAGGTCGACCTGCGCGTCGACCGCAGCTTTCCACTCGGCGAGGGGCGGCGCGTGCTCGTGTACCTGGAAGGGCTGAACGTGACCAACCGGGCGAACGGCGAGGAATACATCTACAACGTGACGTACACGCAGCGGGGCACCGTCACCGGGCTCCCCGCGATTGCCGTGGTCGGCGCTCGGGTGGAGCTGTGAGGCATCGCGCGATGACGCGAGCGGCGTGGTCGTGCGCGGCGTGCGTCGTCGTGACCGCGCCGTCGTGCGTGCCGAGCCTCGCGAACGACGACTCGCGGATCGATACGATGCGCGTGCTCGCCGTGCGCGCAGAGCCTGCGGAAGCGAAGCCGGGCACCACGGTCACGTTCACCGCGCTCGTCGCGAGCCCGGCGGGGGCCGTCGCTACGGCGCCGATCACGTGGGACTTCTGCTCGGCGCCGAAGCCGCTGACCGACGACGACGTGGTGAGCGACGCCTGCCTCGATACCTCGTCTTTGGTGCCGGCAGGGGAGGGAGAGTCCACTGTCGTGGCCACGCCGTCGAACGGCTGCTCCCTCTTCGGCCCGGACACGCCCCCCGGTGGGTTCCGGCCCGTGGACCCTGACGTCACGGGCGGCTACTACCAGCCCGTTCGTGCCGACTTCCCGGGCAGCGACACGACCTTCGAGCTCGCGCGCATCGAGTGCGATCTCGCGAACGCCCCCGCCGCGGCGGTCTCGCAGTTCACGGCGTCGTACCACGCCAACGTGAACCCGATGCTCGCGCCGCTCGTGGCGACCGTCGACGGGGTCGCCGTCTCGCTCTCGTCGATTCACGCGGGCGTGCGCGTCATCCTCGCGGCGAGCTGGCCCGCGGCGTCTGCGGAGTCGTACGCGTACTTCGACCCTGCGTCGCAGACCGTCGTCACCAAACGCGAGTCGATGCAGGTCGCCTGGTACTCGACCGGCGGAACGCTCGACACCGAGTCGACGGGGCGAGCCGAGAACGACCCGGCGACCGCGACCACCGACGGCTGGCTTGCGCCGAGCACTCCGTCGTCGGTTCACCTGTGGATCGTGCTGCGCGACAGCCGAGGTGGTGTCGATTTCGCAGCGTACGACGTGACCGTCGTGCCGTGAGCGGGGGCGGCTCTACGCCCTTGGAACGCCGGGCGACCTACGTGACTTTCGGGCGGGGTGCGTGCAGCGCGCTACCCTTCAACGGATGAACGCGCCGTTTGGAGGTGGAGGGGGCGGCGGAGGTGGAGGGGGCGGCGGCGGCGGAGGAGGAGGAGGAAGAGGAGGTCGCGGCGGTGGCGGAGGCGGCGGAGGAGGAGGTCGCGGCGGCGGCGGCGGGGGCCGTGGACGTGGTGCGCCAGGAGGCGAGACCGAGTTTACGGCCGCCGACTCACCGAGCTTCCGCGTGCAAGCGGTAGCGTTCAGTCCGGATGGCGACCGCGTGGCATCGGCGAATCGCGACGGTACGATCCGCTTCTGGAACGCGACGACGGGAGAAGGTCTTGGACGGCCTATCCCCGTGCACGACGGGCGCATGGGGCACGTCTGGGGGATTGCCTACAGCCCCGATGGTGCGTGTGTCGCCACCGCGAGTCGCGACGCGACGATCCGCATGCTCGACGCGCGAACGGGTGAACCGCTTCGCGCTCCGCTGACGGGACACACGGGGGACGTCTTCGCTGCAGTCTTCAGCCCCGACGGCGTGACGCTCGCTTCCGCCGGGAAGGACGGCACGCTCCGCTTCTGGGACGCAGCGACGGGCGACGCAACTCGCGAGGTCGCGGCGCACGCGGCTGCGGTCTACGCGATCGGATTCAGCCCCGACGGACTCTCGCTCGCCTCGGCGAGCGAGGACGGGAAGGCCATCCTGTGGCAGCGCGCAGCTCTCACGGCGGATGCGACGTGGACTCCGGTGCGCACTCTCGACCTTCCCGTCGAATCGCTCCTGCGACGACCCGGTGCACGGCACGCGATCGCGTTCAGCCCCGACGGCAAGCGCTTGGCGACGGCGAGTCACGACTTCCGCGTGTGCCTGTGGGACGCGGTCACGGGCGAGTCCATTGCGCGGCCGCTCGTCGCACATACCGATGTCGTGCTCTCGCTCGCGTTCGTCGGCGATGCGCGCCTCGTGTCGTCGAGCTGGGACGGATCGATCCGCGTCTGGGACATGAAGAGCGTCGCGAAACACGAACCGCCCCCCGCGCGCGTGCTCGGCGAGCATCTCGGTCCGATCTACTCGATCGCGCGCAGCCCGGACGGGCACACACTCGCCTCGGCCGGTTGGGACTTCGCGCTGCGACTTTGGGATCTCGATGAGGAGAAGCCCAAGGGGGTCGTAGAGGAGCGAAAGCTCCCGGTGGCGAGCGCGATTGCCTTCAGTCCCGACAGCAAGACGCTCGCGGTCGCGTACCGCACGGGCGCGCTGCGCCTCTGGGATCCCGCAACCGGAAGGCCGTGCGGACCGCCTCTCGTCGGCCACGTCGACGCCGCGCTGATGGCGGCGTTCAGCCCCGACGGTCATGTGCTCGCGTCTTCGGGTTTCGACCACACGATCCGACTGTGGTCGGCCGAGTCGGGCGCGGCGCTGGGGTGTCCGCTCGATGGGCACACGGACGTCGTGCGATCTGCCGTGTTCAGCCCTGATGGCAAGACGCTCGCGTCGGCCAGCCGCGACGCGACCGTACGGCTCTGGGATCTCTCGCGCATCGACGAGACGACGACGACGGTGCCATCGCGCGTGCTCCGTGGTCACAAGGACGCCATTCGCTGCGTGGCCTATTCGTCCGACGGAAAGCGTCTTGCGACCGCGAGCAAGGATGCGACGCTCCGCCTATGGGACGCGATCGCCGGTGAGCCGATCACGCCGCCGATCACGGGGCATCGCCTGTTCGTGCGATGGGTCGCGTTCAGTCCCGACGGGACGATGGTCGCGTCGGCGAGTGACGACGGCGATGTGCGGCTCTGGGACGGGGTCACCGGGGCGCCCATCGGCGAGCCTTTGAGGGGCCACACCGATTGGGTGCAGTGCGTCGCGTTCAGTCCCGACGGCAAGACGCTCGCGTCGGCGAGCGGACATCCTGGCTACGAACGCGCGGTGCGGCTGTGGGACGTGTCCACGCGCACGCCGCGGGGCGCGCCGCTCCTCGGGCATGAAGCGCTCATCACGTGGGTCGCCTTCAGCAGGAACGGGGCGTTCCTCGCGTCGTCGAGTCAGGACGGCACGGTTCGCATCTGGGATCCGACGACCGGTTCGGAGCTGCGCGTGCTCGCCTGATTCGGGACGTCAGCACCCGCGCGATCTACACTGGACGCCACCGTGCGCATCCCTCCGTTGGTAGCCACCTCACTGCTGCTCGCCGTCGGTCCCGCTCTAGGTGGCTGGTGCCTTTCGACAGGACAGCCCCCAGATCATGGAAACATTCTCGGCGCTCCGGATGTCTGAGCTGGCATGAGCCTGGGACGAGCGCCGACGCACGAGGATCTCTACCGTTCGACGCGAGAGCTGTGCGAGTCTCGCCTGCCGGAGCGGTCGATCTTCCGGCTGCTTGCTGCGAAGGCGCACGAGCTGTTTCCCGACGACTCGTTTGCCGACCTCTACGTCGCCAACGGCCGGCCCTCGATCGCGCCGCGCATCGTTTCGGTCGTGATGGTGCTTCAGCGCTACTCAGGGATGAGCGATCGCGAGGCCGTCGATGCGTTCGCGTTCGATGCGCGGTGGAAGTATGCGGCGGGGGCGCTCGATTTCGATCACCCCGGCTTCGTGCACACGGTCCTGGTCGAGATGCGCGAGCGCCTTCGTCGGTCCAAGCGGCCCAATCGCATCTTCGAGACCGTGCTCGACGCGGCGCGCGGGGCCGGTCTGGTCGGTCGCAAGCGGGTGCTGGATTCGACCGCGCTCTATGACGCGGTCGCGACCCAAGACACGGTCACGTTGGTCCGTTCGGCGCTCGTGGGGTTGCTCGCCGTCGCTTCCGAGCCGCTCCTCGTCGAGATACGCCGCGCGCTGAAACGCGACGACGACTACGCGAAGCCGGGCAAACCCTCGTGCGACTGGGAGGACGTCAAGGCGCGTGCGGCGCTCGTCGACACGCTCGCTTGCGACGGCTACGGCGCGCTGGCCGTGCTCCACGAACGCGCGCTCGACGAGCGCGTAAAGCAAGGCGCCGAGCTCCTCGCGACGGTGCTCGGACAGGACCTGGAGAAGCGCGAAGACGGCGTCTTTCGCATCGCCCGTCGCGTGGCCGAAGATCGGGTCATCTCGACGGTGGACCCTGAGGCGCGCCACGGTCACAAGACGGCCGCGCGCGGCTTCGACGGATATAAGGGGCATGTGTCGGTCGACCCGGACTCGGAGATCATCGTCGCCACCGAGGTGACCGCGGGGAACGTCGGCGATGCGGTACCCGCCGCCGAGATGCTCAAGGAGGTTCTCGAGTCCGCCAAGAGCGCGCCCGCCGACGCGCCCGTCGAGGTCTTCGGCGACAGCTCCTACGGCACTGCCGAATTGGTCGAGCACATCGAAGCCGCCGGCGCGGAGGCGAACACGAAGGTGCAGCCGCCGTCGGCGGCCAAGGGTCACTTCGCGCAAGATGCCTTCACGATCGACCCCGATGCCAAGACCGTGACCTGCCCGAACGGCGTGCTCGTGCAGCTGCGCGTTCGAAAGGACGGCTCGGGTCTGGCGGAGTTCGCGTCGCACTGCGAGTTGTGCCCCTTGCGTGCGCAATGCACCGATTCGCCTTCGGGGCGTTCGGTGAACGTGCACGCGAAGTTCAAGACGCTCGCGCGGAGTCGCGAGAGACAGCGCTCCCCCGAGTGGAAGGCGCGCTATCGCGCAACCCGACCGAAGGTCGAGCGCAAGATCGGCCACCTAATGCGACGCAAGCACGGCGGCCGCCGGGCTCGCGTGCGCGGTCGCATCCGTGTCGCCGCCGATTTCGCCCTACTCGCGGCGTCTGTGAACCTCGCTCGCCTCGCGAGGCTCGACGCGATTAGCTGACACCGGCGAGCCCGGCACCGCAGAAAATCGCCTCCCGCTCACCCCGGCCCGCCCGCGCCGCTCTCCGCGCCATGGCTACCAGCCTCGGGGGCACGCCAGGCGGCTCGCCTCGCGAGGCCCGGCGAGCCACCTTCGCACTCCGTGGCGGCTCCTGCTGCCCGACGTCGCAAAGGCACGCGGGTTTGGCACCAGCCACCTAGAGCACCTCTAGAGCGCGATCTTCGCGCGCACGTCTTCGGTCTGGATCTTCTCCAGCTCGTCCATCAGCTCCACGAGCTTCGCGTCGCTCCCGGTGGGGATTTGCACCTCGAAGTGCACGTAGAGGTCGCCCGCTTCGTGCCCTTTGCGCGCGACCCCCTTGCCGCGCAACCGGACGACGCTCCCGCTCTGCGATTTCGGCGGAACCTTCATGGCGACCGACCCGTCGATCGTCGGCACCTTCACCTTCGCCCCCTTGTAGGCCTCGGCGATCGTGACCGGCAGCGTGAGGTGGAGGTCGTCCCCTTCGCGACGGAAGTTCGGGTGGGGCTCGACGTGGGTGACGAGGATCAGGTCGCCGGGCGGACCGGCGTTGGGCGAAGGCCCCCCCTGCCCCGCGATCCGGACGCGGCTCCCTTCGTCGGCTCCGGCGGGAATGCGCACCGTCACGGGGGCGCCGCCGCCGCGCGAACGGAGCTCGATCGTCGTACCGCGTAGAGCGCTGGCGAAGTCGATGGTGACCTCGCTTTCCAGGTCCTGCCCCTTCATCGGGCCGCGCTTGCGCGACGCGCGGCCGAAGAGGTCGCCGAAGACGTCGCCGGCGTCCGACCCGCCGCGTGCCGCGTTGCCGAACAGATCCTCGAGGCGAACGCCCTGCCCGAACCCGTCGCCGCCGCGCGCCCCGCCGGCCCCCTGCTGGGTAGACCACTGTTTGTAGGCGCGCACCTTCTCGGCGTCGAACCCCTCGCGGAGCCCCTCCTCGCCGAACTCGTCGTAAAGGGCGCGCTTCTTCGGGTCGCCAAGCGCGTCGAACGCCTGGTTCACCTTCTTGAAGTGGTCTTCCTTCTTCTTGTTGCCGGGGTTCTTGTCGGGATGCAGGTCCTTCGCGAGCTTGCGATACGCCTTCTTGATCGCGTCGGCCTCCGCGGTCTTGGGAACCCCGAGGACGTCGTAGAAGCTTTCAGCCATGGTCGTGTCGGAACGTAAGTCGGCCTCGAAGGCAGAGCAACGGCAGCCGTCGCCTGGCGGATTAGCGGCTGTCGTCCTTGGGGGGGGCCGGATCGGGATCACGCCGCGGAAGGGCCGGGACCGGCGGTAGGTCGGGCTCGACGCGCCACGCGGCCGTGGGCCCAGCCACCCGCGCACAATGGACCAGGGCGTGCTCCGTGAGCGGCTCGTCCCCCGTGACGGCGACCGAGGCCCTCTCGCCCTCGATCTTCGCGACCATCCCCTTGGGGCGGAACTTCAAACCGAAGCGCCCCTCGGCGAGCATCTCCCACGGCTCCACCCGGTGCCCTTCGAGGCGGCTGGCGCGCGCGGCCCGCTCCTCGAGGTTGGCGTGCGCAGCCGGACCGAGCAGCGCGTAGGCGTCGCGAATGGCGCGCGGATCGTCGTCTTCCATGCGGTCGAGCCACGCCCGGACGGCCCCTTCGGGCGTCGCATCGGGCGCCGGGCGGGTGCAGCCCGTCGCCCCGAACGCCGAAAGCGAAGACAACGCGACGACGAGACGAGCCACGCCGGCGGGGGTCATCCCGCGGCGCCGCTCCCCAGCCCCATCGCGTCCTTCACTTCGCGAATGGTCTCCTTGGCAATCTTGCGCGCCTTCGCCGCGCCGTCCCCCAGCGCCTCGGTCACGCGCTTCGCGTCGAGCGCCTCGCGCTTCGAGCGCAACGGGACGAGCTCGCGATCGAAGTTCTCGAAGAGGACCTTCTTGCAGTCGACGCACCCCCACGTGGCTTGCGTGCAGCTCGCGTGGACCTCTTGCACGGTCGCCTCGGGCGAGACCGCCTGGTGCATCGTGTAGATGTTGCAGACCTCGGGGCGGCCCGGGTCGCTCTTGCGGAGGCGCTTCGGATCGGTGAACGCGCCTCGGAGCTTGTTCCAGAAGACGTCCTTCGCATCGAAGAGCGCGATCGTGTTCCCCTTCGATTTGCTCATCTTCGACTCACCGTCGAGCCCCATGATGCGCGGCGTGGGCGACAGGCGCGGCTTCGGCTCGACGAACACGGGGCCGAAGCGGTGGTTGAAGCGGCGAACCGTTTCGCGCGCGAGCTCCAGGTGCTGGAGCTGGTCGTCGCCGACGGGAACGACGGTCGCCTTGTAGAGGAGAATGTCCGCGCTCATGAGCACGGGGTACGTGAACAGCGCCGCCGAGACGTGCTCCTTCCCTTCGCTCTTCTCCTTGAACTGCGTCATCCGCTGGAGGTCGCCCATCGGCGTGACGGCCGCGAGGTACCACGCGAGCTCCATGTGCTCGTGCACGTCGCTCTGGACGAAGAGCGTGCACTTCTCGACGTCGAGCCCGCACGCGATGAGGTCGATGGCGAGCCCGGCGATGCGCGCCTTCAGCTCTGCCGGCTCGTGCTCGAGCGTGATCGCGTGCGCGTCGACGATACAGAAGAGCAGATCCTCCTTCTGCTCCTCGACCTGCTTGGCCCACGTGCGTACGGCTCCGAGATAGTTGCCGATGTGGAGCTCGCCGGAAGGTTGAATGCCGGAGAGGACGCGTGCGGTGCTCATGCGATTGAGCGGGTTCTACCGCATGGCGAACTTGCGTGCGAACGATCGCGATATGGAGCAGAGTGCCGCGCGAAAATGCATATGTCGTCCAAAACCGCCCTTACCGCTCTTGCCCTCGTCTCGATCTCCGTCGGCTCCATCGCCGGCTGCGCCAAGAAGGGTGACGGCTCGGCTCCGTCGCCGTCTGCGAGCGCGTCGTCGTCCGCGAGCGCCGCTCTCGCCGCGGCGATGAGCGCCCACCAGCGCCCCGAGCCGCCGCAGATTCCCGCGCCGGACGACGTCGCCGCAGCGCCGGCCGATGCGCAGAAGACCGCGTCGGGCCTGATGACGAAGGTGGAGAGCCCCGGCACGGGGACGGTTCACCCGGGGCCGAACGACAAGGTCGTCGTGAACTACACGGGCTGGACGAAGGACGGAAAGACGTTCGACAGCTCGGTCCCGCGCGGGCAACCGGCGACGTTCACCGTGAGCCAGCTCATTCCGGGATGGACCGAAGGGCTTCAGCTCATGGTCGTCGGGGAGAAGCGGCGCATGTGGATCCCGGCGTCGCTCGCGTACGGCGATCAGCCGCGCATGCACGGCGCCCCCGCGGGCGATCTGACGTTCGACGTCGAGATGCTCGACCTCAAGGTCGCCCCCCCGCCGCCGCCGGTTCCCGCCGACGTGGCCGCGGCCCCCGCGAACGCGAAGAAGACCGCTTCAGGCCTCGCCTACCGCGTGCTCACGCCGGCGAAGGATGCGAGCGCCGCGAAGCCAGACGCCACCAGCACCGTGACGGTCAACTACTCGGGCTGGACGACGGACGGGAAGATGTTCGACAGCTCCGTCACGCGCGGCCAGCCGGCGACGTTCCCGTTGAACCGCGTCATCGCCGGGTGGACCGAAGGGCTCCAGCTGATGAAGGTCGGCGAGAAGGATCGCTTCTGGATCCCGGGCAACCTCGCCTACGACGCCCCCGGTAAGCCCTCGCGCCCGGGTGCGCCGCACGGCACGCTCGTGTTCGACGTCGAGCTGCTCGACGTGAAAGCCACGCCTCCCCAGATGCCCGGCATGCCCCCGGGCATGGGCGGCCACCCCGGCGGCATGGGCGGCATGAACGGCGGCGGGTCGCCTCATCCGCAGTGAGCGGCGAGGCTACCAAGCCCAAGAAGATCCGGCTCCCGAAGCATTCGGGTGAAGCGTTTCGGATCGTCGTTCGCGGGCAGGACGCTCGCTTCTTCGACGATCTGTACCACCGGCTCCTCTCGTGCCCCTGGTGGCTGTTCTTCGCGCTCGTCGCGTTGACCTTTCTGGTGCTCAACGCGCTCTTCGCGGTCGCCTTCCTGGCCGAGCCGGGATCGATCACAGGGGCGCGGCAAGGTAGTTTCGAGGACGCCTTCTTCTTCAGCGTGCAGACGCTGGCGACGATCGGCTACGGCACGATGTCGCCGGAGTCCTTCTTCGGCCATTGCATCGTCACGTTCGAGGCGTTCATCGGCCTCCTCTCGGTGGCGCTCATGACCGGGATCACGTTCGCCAAGTTCTCGCGACCGCGCGCCCGGGTGCTCTTCAGCGAGAAGTTCGTCGTCTCGAAGATGAACGGCGTACCGCACGTCATGTTCCGCATGGCGAACTGGCGCGGCAATCTCATCGTCGAAGCGCAGCTCCGCGTGATCGTCCTCCTGCTCGAGACGACCCCCGAGGGACACTCGTTACGGCGCCCCGTCGACCTGCTCCTGGTGCGCGATCGAAACCCGGCGTTCGTCCTCACGTGGACGGCGATGCACGCGATAGACGAGAAGAGCCCCTTCCACGGGGTCGACCCCGTCGCCTTCCTGCGCGACTCGGGGTCGCAGATCGTTCTCAGCCTGACCGGGCTCGACGACACGGCGGGGCAGCAGATCCACGCGCGCTACGCCTATGGGATGAAAGACGCCGCGCTGAACGCTCGGTTCGTGGACGTCGTGACGACAGCGCCGAACGGGACGCGGATCATCGACTACGCGCATTTCCACGACGTGCAACCCCACGACAACGAGGCGGCATGAGCACCGAGGTCACCACCATCGAGGTGCTCTTCTTCGCCGCCGCGATCCTGCTCCCCCTGGTCGGCGGCGGAACGCTTCTCTACTTCATCTGGAAGGGGAGCCAGCCGAAGGACCCGGAGAAGAAATGAGCCGAGGCATAGCCTTCCCCGAACCGCCGAACGTGCCCGACGATCGCCGTGCGAGCGGGACGGTCCCCATTCGCTACGAGGACATCGCCCAGGACGGACGGCTGGTGCTCGAAGGGATCGCCCCGGCCATCGGCGAGGTCGTGTGGCGGAAGCTCCTGGCTGGTTCGCCCGTGACGCGCGCCTTGCGCGAGCAGAAGACGGTCCCGATCCTCACGCGCGTCGTGATCGAAGGCGAAGGGGGGCCGTTCTCGACGTTCCAGCCGCTCGAGGCGTCGGGGACGTTCGCGCTCGCCCACGCGACGAACGACGCCGGCGAGGTCGAGCGCGTCATGATCGACATGTGGGTCGAGGCGACTCTCCCCATCGGCCGCAACTACGGACCGCCGCCCGAGCGCGCGGGGGAACGGATTCGCGCGGGGCGGTTCTTCGGAGAGCACGTGCTCACGCGCCTCTTCGCGCCCCCCGACCAGCGCAAGGTGACGAGCTTCGCGGTCGACGGCGCGCCGATGCACGGCGACCGACGCGCGTGGGTCGCGGCCGAGTCGGTGGCGACGTTGCCCGAAGGGGCCGCCCCGCTCGAAGACACCATGCGCGTCGATCCCACGCCGATCGCGTTCGGCCTCACGCACACCGACAGCAACCAGCACGTGAACTCGCTCGTCTACCCGCGCCTCTTCGAGGACGCCGCGCTGCGGAGGTTCGCCGAGCTGGGGCGACTGAAGCCGCCCGTCCTGTCGAGGTACGTGGAGGCGGCGTTCCGCAAGCCGTGCTTCGCGGGGGAGCGCTACGCGATCGCGCTGCGCACGTTCACGCTGGGCGATCGGATAGGAGCCGTGGGATCGTTCGTGTCGGAGGCCGACGCGCGCACGCCGGAGACGCTCGCCCGCGCGCGGGCACACTGCTTCGTGAAGATGATGTTCGCGTAGCCGCGTGGCTACCCGCCGGCTCAGTAGTGGGGCGGCGGCTCGTTCTTCGCCGCGTCGTTGTTCCCGGTGAGCACCTGCTCGCGCAGCGACTTCAGCTCGGTGACGAGGCGATCGATCTCGCGCCGCTGGTCGACGACGACGTCGTTCAGCTCCTCGAGCAGCTTCTCGGTCCGCATGAAGCGGAGCTCGAGATCGACGATGCGCGCTTCCAACTCGGCTTCGTGCGGCACGCGGCGGAGGGTAGAGCAATTCGAGCGTTTGGATCGCCCTCGTCGCGCCCGTCACGCCTTCGCGACACTCAGTCGTGCACCGACGCGCGCGAGACCTGACGCGGTCTGCGTTCGAACGACTCCGCGTAAAGGCGCGCGGTGTTCTTCACCCACGTGCGGCCGTGCTCGCCGGCCGCGAGCACCTGGGCGACGTACTCGCCATTGCCCGCCCGGAGGAGCGCCTTCATCGCGTAGCCGGCCATCTCGTCGTCCTTGAGCGCCGCGGCGAGCACGCCGCCGTAGTACCCCTCACCGTGCTCGCCGAGCGTCGCGATCCACGACTTGCGCCCCCGGCCGTAGCGCTCGTCGCCGATCACGTCGGCGGCCGCGTCGAGCACCTCCCCCTTGCCGCGCCACAGCCCCATCTTCCGGATCACGAGGTCGAGCGCACGACCGAGCTCGAGTGTCTTCATCTCGTACGCCGTCCAGGCCGGTGACTCCTTCAGGTCGGGGGTCACCATCGCCCGCGCGTGCCGCTCCCAGTCGGCGCAGGCTGCGCGCAACGCGCACGCCGTGATCTTTGGATCGCGAGTCGGCAAAGCGCCGCTCTTCCGCGAAACGTGAAGGATGGCGTTCACGATCGTCGTGGTCATTGCATCCATGGCCCACTCGTTGTCCCACGCGACTACCGACCGCGAAACGTCCCCAAATGGACGACGCTGGGCTCTCGGGCTGGATCAATCCACACTGGGAGCTCCGGATGAGCGTCCCCTTTCCCCCCGTCGAGCCCCCTCCGACCGAGGTCCGCTTCCCGGATCCGCGCGACGCAGGGGACGAGCAGGTGCTCGCGATTGGCGCGGATTTCCGCGCGGGAACGCTCCTCGAAGCGTATCGACACGGCATCTTCCCGTGGCCCGACTCGCGCGGTCGCGTCCCCTGGTGCTCGATGGACCCACGCGCCATCTTCCCGCTCGAGGAGCCGCCCCACTGGTCCCGGAGCCTTCGCCGTACGCTCCGCATCACGCCGTTCACGCGCACGATCGACGAGAACTTCCGTGCGGTCATCACGGCGTGCGGCGACGAGCGCCCCGACTCGCGCTGGATCGTGCCGCGGTACCTCGAGGCGTTCTGCGGTCTGCATGCGCTGGGATGGACCCACAGCGTCGAGGCGTGGGAGGACACGGGCACACAGCGCGAGCTGGTCGGCGGGATCTACGGCGTCGCCGTCGGGGGCCTCTTCGCCGGTGAGTCGATGTTCCACCGGCGGACCGACGCCTCGAAGATCGCCTTCGCCGCGCTGGTCGATGCGCTGCGCGCGAGCGGGTTCGAGCTGTTCGACGTGCAGGTCCTCAGCCCGCACCTCGAGTCGCTCGGCTGCATCGAGATCTCCCGTGAGGAGTACCTCGATCGCTGCGAGCACGCGGTGTCCCTCCCCCCGCGAAAGCTCGCGCTTCCATAAGCGTCGCGGCGCTCGCGCCGGCAAACTTGGCAGTGGGTCGACCGACCTCGATACGATTCGCGTGTGGGTTCGACACGCACAGTCACTCTTCAGTGGCACGGGAAGGAGCGGCTGGCGGCGGTGCCGATCCCGCTGGCCAAGGCCGCGTCGCTGCGGACGTCATCGCTCGCGGAAGGGCTGGGCGAGCTCATCCAGGGGGACAACCTCGTCGCCTTGCGCGCCCTGACCAAGACGCACGAGGGGCGCGTGACCCTCGCGTACCTGGACCCTCCGTTCTTCACCGGGCGCGCGTTCGCCCACGTGGCGCGCGGCACGCGCGTGAAGACGGCCGCCTTCGACGACCACTGGAGCGACCGCGCCGCCTACCTGGAAGCGCTGGCCCCGCGGCTCGAGCACATGCGAACGCTTCTGGCGCCGCACGGGTCGATCGTCATCCACGTCGACCCCAAGACCAGCCACTACGTGAAGGTCCTCTGCGACGAGATCTTCGGCGAAGACGCCTTCGCCAGCGAGATCGTATGGCGCTACCGCCGCTGGCCCACCAAGACCCCGAACTTCCAGCGCGTGCACGACGTGCTCCTCCGCTACCGGAAGGACGTGAACACCGCGCCGCGGTGGAACCCGATGTACGAGCCGCTGGCGCCGTCGACCTTGAAGACGTGGGGCACCACCAAGCAGCGGGCGGTGTTCACGAAGCGTGAGGGGGGGGAGGTTCGACGCGCGCGATCGTCCTCGACGACCGAGGCGACGCGCGGGGCGCCGATGGGGGATGTCTGGGAGATCGGCGTCATCGCGCCGGTCGCACGCGAGCGAACGGGGTATCCGTCGCAAAAGCCCGAGGCGCTGCTGGAGCGAATCCTGGCCGCACTGACGTCGCCCGGCGATCTCGTCCTGGACCCGTACGCCGGGAGCGGAACGACGCTGGCCGTGGCGGCGCGCCTGGGGAGGCGCTTCATCGGCATCGACGCGAGCGCGATGGCGATCGAGACGATTCAGGGGCGAATGGCGGGGATTCGCGGGCCGAGCGGCGTCGCGGCGCTCGAAGCGGAGGCCGCCGCGCCCGAGGAAAGCGTCCGTGCGGGGCGTCGCGCGCGATGACTTCCTTGCGCATTCGCGTGCTGGGCGCTTACGCTGAAAGCCTTTCGAAATGACGCTCTCGACGAAGCAGATCGGCAGTATCGCGCTCGTCATCGCGCTCGGCGTCATCGGCATGCTGGCCGTGAACGCGGGAATGCAGGCGTTTGCAGGGCCGGCCATCATGCTCGTCGCACTCGTCGCGGCGGGTGCGCTGCTGATGAACGGCGGCGGCGGCAACCCGGCGGGGCTCGACGGGCTGGGCGATGCGGCGCGCCGGGCGGCGACCGGCGAGCGTCCGAGCGCGCCTGTGAACGCCAGCCCCGAGATCGCGCGTGTCTACGAAGAGCTCGGGCAGGTCGCGGACCGCGCGCGCAAGCACGAAGCGGAGCTGACGGCGAAGCAGGCCGACCTGCACGCGACCGAGATGACGCTCGAAGAGGTCACGCGGCGCCTCAACGACGGCGTCTCGATGCAGCTCACGGCGACCGACGACACGACGAAGCTCATCAAGGACATGACCACCGCGGTCCGCGAGATCGCGCAGCACGTCGAGACCCTCACCTCGAGCGCCGAAGAGTCGAGCAGCTCCATCCTCGAGATGACGGCGACGAACGACGAGGTCGCGGAGAACGTCGGCGAGCTCGCAGGGAGCGTCCGCGAGACTGTCAGCTCGATCGAAGAGATGGCGTACTCGATCAAAGAGGTCGCCAAGAACGTCGACGCCCTGTCGCTCACCGCCGAAGAGACCAGCTCGTCGATGAACGAGATGGACGTCTCGATCGACCAGGTGCAGTCGAACGCCAACGAGACCGCGCGCCTCTCCGAGGAAGTGGCGCTCGACGCCGAGAAGGGCGCCGAGGCCATCCTGAAGACGATCAGCGAGATCTACCGCATCAAGGAGAGCTCGCAGGAGGCCGTGGCCGTCATCTCGAACCTCGGCAGCCGCATCGAGGCCATCGGGCAGATCGTGAACGTCATCGACGACGTGGCCGAGCAGACGAACCTGCTCGCGCTCAACGCCGCCATCATCGCCGCGCAGGCCGGCGAGCAGGGGAAGGGCTTCGCCGTCGTCGCCGACGAGATCAAGGACCTCGCCGAGCGCGCCGGCGCGAGCACGCGCGAGATCACGGACCTCATCAAGACGGTGCAGGCCGAGTCGAAGAACGCCATCGCCGCCGTCGAGCGCGGCGCGCACAACGTCGATCGCGGCGTCGAGGTCTCCAACGAGGCCGAGCGCGCACTGAAGAAGATCCTCGAGTCGTCGCAGAAGAGCACGAACATGGTTCGCGCCATCGCGCGCGCGACGGTCGAGCAGGCCAAGGGGTCGAAGCAGGTCACCGACGCCATCGGGCGCATCGCCGAGACGGTCCAGCAGATCGCCGCGGCCACGGCGCAGCAGGCGCGCGGCTCGGAGCTCATCATGAAGAGCGCCGAGAAGATGCGCCTCATCACGCAGCACGTGGAGCGCTCCTCGCAGGAGCAGGCGCGCGGCGGGCGTCAGATCACCGGCTCGATCGAGAACATCTCGAACATGGTCAACCAGCTCAACGTGAGCCACCGCGCGCAGACGCGCGGCAGCGAGCTGCTCCTCGGGTCGAGCGCCAAGATCGAGGAGAGCGCGCGCCTGCAGGAGTCCTCCCTGAAGGGGCTGCAGAGCGCGTTCGATCGGCTGCGGAAGATCCTCTAAGCAACCTGCGCGAGCCCCCCCCTGCCCCTCCCCGCGAGCGAGGAGCGGAGGTGCGCGCGGGGCTCAGCCGGAGTGTCGGCTGCGAACGAGCTCGGCGAGCTGGCGGCGCAGGTGCATGATCTCGACGTGCTTCATGCGGAGCATCTCGATGAGCGCACGCTCGAGCGCGTCCGAGTCGTCAGGGAGGGTCGGTAGAACCCTCATCGTCGGCGGGGCATCGTCTTCCACCGCTTCGAGCATCGTCTGGAGCGAGAGGGAGCAGATTGCACTGGGTCGCATCCCCGGCGATGGTGCACGTCCCGGGCCGATCGCGAAGGTCGCGCAAGTTGCACGGCCGCCGTGCGCACGAGTGGACGAGCTTGCGCATCGCGCGCACTCCGCAGGGCACGGGGTGCGCAACTCGGTTGCACAGAGCATCACCTCGGCCGCGATGAGCGCTCGCGGCTGGTGTCAGACCCGGATGGCCGCGAGCCCGCCCAAGCCGCGCGCAACCACGTGGCCGGCGCCTGCATAGACGGTCGTCGACCCGCCGAGATCGGGGGTCTCGATGGACCAGATCGTCTGCGCGCGTCGCCCGAGGAGCCGCTCCTTGTCGATGTCGAGCGCGCTCACCAGGACGCGCCCGCCGCGCGTCTCGGCGTGCGCCAGGACCGCGTCGCCCAGGGCGGCGTCGAGGAGCAGCGTGTCGCGCGGGAGCGGGAAGGCGGCGACCTCGCCCGAGGGGGTGACGCGCCAGAGGTCGGACGCGGGGCGCCTCTCGGCATCGGTGCACTGAAAGACGAGCTCGCCGTTCGGACGACGCGCGAGGCGCATCCCCTCGCAGGCGGCCCGCGTGGGGACGCGCTCGACGCTCGACTCGACGCGAACGACGCCCGTTGCGCGATCCACGGTCATCGCCTGCACCAGCGCCCGGAGCGGCTTCGGCGACGCCCCTCGCCACGGTGACGCGGGCGAGCCCATCTCGGTCAGATCGTCGGCCACGGCGATCGCGCTGATCGCCCCTTCGGAAGCCATCGCGTGCGCATGGGATCGCGGCCCGGTCACGTCGGTCGACGCCCACGGCGCGTTCGCCGGCTCGCCCGCGGGGTCGAGCTGCCAGATCGACGACGGCGTCCCGTTCCCCTCGTCGTCGCGCTCGCCGGCGCTCGGGGCGTAGAGCGTGTGCCCGACGCAGCAGGCATCGCGCGGCGTGAGCAGTACGCTGTGATCAGGCCCGCTCGCTTCCTTCGCGCGCGTCGCCATCGTCACCTGGTCCCCCTTGGCGAACGCGAACGTGCGCCGCCCACCGGAGATGCCGTCGAGCTCCATCCAGATGCCGCCGTCGGCCGAGGCCCACGCCTCGAGCACGTCGGCCCCGCGCGCTCGCGCTCCTCCAGGAAGCGTGAGCGCACGCCGGTGGTGCGGGCGAAGGTCGTAGGCGTCGAGCGCGTACCAGAAGATCGGCTCGCCGGTGCGCGTCGCCAGAACGTGGACGATCGGCCCATCGACGAGCATGGCCGCGACCGGCACTGGATCGGGGAGCGCGCGTGTTGCCGCGACGCGCCCCGTTGCCGCATCCAGCGCGTACACGGTCGCGTGCTCCCACGCCGGCGCCGCGGGGTCCCCCGGCTCCATCGTCGTGACGTAGACGCGCTCGCCTGCGATGCGCACCTGGTCCACATTGCCGCGGTGCGGCGGACGGAACGTCCAGACGACCTTCGGGCGTGCCCGCGCGATGTCCGCGGTCACGGAACGCCCCCCTCCGACGTCGCCACGCCGGTGAGTCCAGTCGCCGAGAATGACGCCGCCACCCCGCATTAGGTCGGAGTAAGACCCCGTCCGACGCAATGCGCAAGGCGAATTCGCTACTCGACCGTGACCGTCTTGGCGAGGTTCCGCGGCTGGTCGACGTCCGTACCCTTCAAATCCGCGACGTAATAGGCCAGCAGCTGCAGCGGGATGACCGTCAGGAGCGGCAGGACCTCCCCCTCGGCCTCCGGCACCTCGATGACGTCCCGCTCGGGAAGCGAGGCGGCGCCGCGGACCGGAATCCGACTGAACGAGACCCGCTCCTCGACCATCTCGGCCACGTGGCGGTCGCCCTCTGAACAGACGGCGATGATCTGCCCCTCGCGCGCCTTCACCTCCTGGAGGTTCGAGATCGTCTTCTCGTAGTGCACGTCCTTGGGGCAGATGACGACGACCGGCATCTCCTCGTCGATGAGCGCGATCGGGCCGTGCTTCATCTCGCCGGCCGCGTACCCCTCGGCGTGGATGTACGAAATCTCCTTCAGCTTGAGCGCCCCCTCGAGAGCGATCGGGTAGCTCGTACCGCGCCCGAGGAAGAGCATGTCGCGCGCCTTCATATGGCGTTTGGCGATCACCTTGATGGCCTCGGCCTTCTCCAGCACCGCGCGCATTTGCGCAGGAGTCTGGACGAGCGCGTCGAGGACGCGCTTGGCGTTCGCCTTGGAGAGCGTGTCGCGGCGGCGACCGAGGTATACCGCGAGCAGGAGCATCGCCGCGAGCTGCGCGGTGAAGCACTTGGTCGACGCGACGCCGATCTCGGGCCCTGCGTGCGTGTAGAGAGCGCCGTCGGCGATGCGCGCGATGGCGCTGTCGAGGACGTTGACGATGGCGAGCACGCGCGCGCCGCTGGCCTTCGCTGCCTTCACGGCGGCGAGCGTGTCGGCCGTCTCGCCGCTCTGGCTCACGGCGACGATGAGGTCGTGCTTCGTGAACACGGGCTCGCGGTACCGGACCTCGCTGCCGATCTCGACCTGCGCCGGGATCTTCGCCAGCTGCTCCACCCAGTACCGCCCGGCCATCGCCGCGTGCGAGCTGGTGCCGCAAGCGACGAAGTACACGCGCGAGATCGACCGCGCGATCTCCGGCGTGAGCCCGATCTCCTCGCCGACGACGTCCGACTCGGCGACGTCCACGCGCCCGCGCAGCGTGTCCTCGATGGCGCGCGGCTGCTCGTGAATCTCCTTGAGCATGAAGTGCTTGTAGCCCCCCTTTTCGGCCTGGGTGGGGGACCAGTCGATGTGCTTTCGCGGGCGCTCCACCGGCGTGCCGTCGAGCTGCGTGATCTCGGCTCCCCCCTTCGTGAGCGTGGCGATGTCGCCGTCGTGAAGGAACACGACGTCGCGCGTGTGGGCGAGGAGCGCGGGGATGTCGCTGGCGGCGAGCATCTCTCCGTCTCCGATGCCGAGCACCAGCGGCGACTGATCGCGCGCGACGACGATCTCGTCGGGAGCATCACCCGAGACGACCGCGATCGCGTACGCGCCGCGCACCCGCTTCAGGGCCGTGCGGACCGCGTCGGAGAGCCGCTTCGCGCCGCTCTTCGTCGCCTCGTGCACCAGGTGCGCGACGATCTCGGTGTCGGTGTCGCTCGCGAAGCGCACGCCGCGCGACTCGAGCTCGCGCCGGAGCTCGGCGTGGTTCTCGATGATGCCGTTGTGCACGAGCGCGATGGGACCGGCGACGTGCGGGTGGGCGTTCGCCTCGCTTGGCCTACCGTGCGTGGCCCAGCGCGTGTGGCCGATGCCGGTCGTGCCGGCGAGCGTATGCTTGCGGAGGGCGGCGTCGAGGTTCGACAGCTTGCCGACGGTGCGGAGGATCTCCACGCTCCGGCCGTTGTGGATGGCGAGGCCGGCCGAGTCGTAACCGCGGTATTCGAGGCGGCGCAGCCCCTCGACCAGCAGAGGGGCGCACTGCGCTGTACCGACGTAACCAACGATTCCGCACATGGTTCGAATCTCCGCAGTGGGCGTGGTGGCGGCGCGCCGAGGCTGGGCGCGCACGAAGGCCCAGACTAGAGCACCCGGGGAGCGAACGGCAGTCGCGGGAGAGACGTATCGGATCTCGCGAAAATCAGGGCGGTCCCGAGTTTCGGGTGGGGTGCTCTCCGTCCGTGTCGGCGTCGCGCAAGCTCGCGTCGGTGTCGGCGTCGCGCAGGCTCGGGGAGGGCGACGGCCCCGTCCCCGGCGTCCTCGCTCAGCGATGCAAAGCGATCCGCGCGAGGAGCCGAGCGATCCGAATTTAGCTTCGAGCGATCCGAATTTGGCTCCGAGCGATCCGAATTTAGCTTCGAGCGATCCGAATTTCGCTTCGAGCGATCCGAATTTAGCTTCGAGCGATCCGAATTTAGCTTCGAGCGATCCGAGTTTGGATCGCCGGCGGTCCATCACGGATCGCTTGCACCCGTGCGAGGGGCCAAGAAGGTCTCGCGTCTGTCGTTCCGAGCCTCGCTCGGCGCCAAGCGATCCGAGCTCGGATCCAAACGACCGGCGCGAGGATGCGAACGACCCGAATTTGGCTCCGAGCGATCCGAATTTGGATCGGCGTAGGCGAAGCGAGGATCCGCGGGATCTGAATTTGGATCACCCGGAGGCGATCTCGGATCGCTTCGCCCCGAGCGAGGCGAAAATAAGGTCTCGCTTCCCGCGTTCCGGGCCTCGCGCGGCGCGAACGGATCGAACCTCGGGGGCGATGGATCGTGCGAGCCGAAACTCGATCCGCGGAAGGGGAGTGAGGGCCGATTCACTCCGAATTCGGAACGCACGCGATCGATTTTGGACCCGTTCGCGCCCGCGCGCGAGGCGAATCCCGAAGCTCCCTAGGGAGCACACCCCAGCGGCGGCAACTCACTCAACGCCGCCCCATCCGCCACCTGCCTCGCCGTCGCGAACACAGCCCGGTACGCGTCCAACCGCGCCCCGATCGTCGGCCCCACCGTACGCGGGTCCCCATCCATCGCGCTCTGGCTCACGACCGCGACCACCTCGTGCGTTCCGCGCGCCACGATCGGCCCGCCGCTGTCCCCGGGGCAGATCGACGCGCGCAGCACGAGCGTCTCGCTCGACGTGCCGACGATGATCCCACCCGGACGCGCGTGCCGATGCACGCCGTCGTCGGAGAGCGCGCAGCGACCGAAGCCGATGGGATCGAGCGGCTCTCCCATGCGCGGCGGCGCATCGAGCCGCACGGTCATCGTCGACATGCCGACCAGCTTCCGCTCGAGCACGAGGATGGCGAGGTCCCCCGAGCCGCCCGTCGCTCCGCACGGCGGCGTCACGATGGCGCGTACGCGAACCGTCCCCCACGCCAGGTAGTCTCCGCCGAGCTCGATCTGCATCTCGTCGGCGCGAATCGTTTCGCCCGTGAGCTCCCCGTTCGGTCCGCGCTTCACCAGACAATGGTGCGCCGTGAGGACCAGGTCGTCCTCGACGAGCGTCCCGGAGCAGGTGAGCTCGGGGCCCACCACGCGAACGACCGCGTCCTCGGGGGTCGCGAGCGCGAGCGGGGGCGCGAAGAGGACCGGCGCGTGCGTCGCGACGCGTACGTCGGCCGCGGGCCGCACGGGGACCGTCGCAGTGCGCGTGCAACCAACGAGCGTCCCCGCGATCACGCTGAACGAAAGCTGACGCGAGACACCCCCTCTCCCCTTGCGGGAGAGGGGGCGGGGGGGTGAGGGCTCGCGCACGACGCGCCGCTCAGCGAACCGCGAGGCGCACTTCGCGCGTCGCGTTGTGGTAGGCGACCGCGCTCACCTCGGGCTCCGCCCGCGCGTCCTCGACACCGAGACCGACGAGCTCCTCCAGGATGTCCGCGCGCCGCCGCGCCGACGCGATCAACCACGAGTCGCACATCCCGTCGGCCGTCGTGCACGTGCGAAGCACGCCGCGCTCGACCGTCAGCGCGTCCTGCGCGCGCCCCTCGTCGATGAGCGCACGCGCGTACAGGTGCTCGACCTTCGCGTTGCCCTGCAGCGGTGCCGGTGCGCGCTGGATGATCGCGAGCGCGAGCCCCGGCGCACGCGCGTCCATGTACGCCTGCGCGAGCGTGCGGAGCTTCGCGTCGTCGTTCGGCGAAGCCGCCACCTGCGACTCGAGCGACTCGATCGCCACCGGGTCCGCCGCCCCGCCGAGGGGCGACAGCACCGCGTGCTCGTGCTCCGAGCCGCTCGCCATCCAGACCGCGCCAGCCGCCATCAGCACGAGGCCATTCAGGACACGCATCGGGTCAACCCTTCTCCTCGTCGCAGTGACGCGTCAACAGGCAGGACAGTCCGTAGGACGAGCGTCGCGTCGAAAAGGTGTAGCGCGGCCGGCCCGCGTCCGCACTTGCTCGCCCGCCCACCGGTCCATACCCAGCTCGACAGGCGCGGACCTCGAAAGTTCCCGCGCCTAGGAGCGAAGACACGAGGTCCCGCGCAATCCTTGGGGAAGTCGCGCGCAGAAAGGTGGGAGGAGGTACGCCGCGACCGTCAGAAGGCGTGGCTCAGCTCATTCAGCACCCAGTCGCCCACCGCGCGCGTCCCCAGCTCGCCCCCGACGTCGCGCGTACACTTCTTCTCGGCGATGGCGCGGGCGACGATCGTTTCCAGCCGCCGCTCCTCTCCCGGGTGCCCGAGGTGCGTGAGCATCATCCCGACCGTGAGCACGCTCGCCAGCGGGTTCGCCAGGTCCTTGCCCGCAAGTGGCGGCGCGGACCCATGCACCGGCTCGAACATCGCAACGCGCTTCGGGTCGCTCGCGTGAACGTTGGCGCTCGCCGCCATCCCGAGCCCCCCCTGCAACGCCGCCCCGAGGTCGGTCACGATGTCGCCGAACAGGTTGCACGTGACGACGACCTGAAACTGCGACGGGTCCTGGATCATGTAGAGGCACATCGCGTCGACGTAGACGTGGCGAGGCTCGATGCCGGGGTACCGCTTCGCCACCTCGAAGAAGCACCGGTACCAGAGCTCGTGCGCGTGCTTCATCGCGTTCGACTTGTCGGCCATGTGGACGACCTTCAAGCCGCGCGCCTTGGCGTACTCGAACCCGGCGACGATGAGCCGCTCCACCCCTTTGCGCGTGTTGAGGTCCTCGTTGATCGCGATCTCGTCCGGGGTGCCGCGTTTGAACTGCCCCCCCATGCCGACGTAGATCCCCTCGGTGTTCTCGCGGAAGACGACGAGGTCTACGTCCTTCGCCGTGCGCCCCTTGAGCGGCACGAGGCGGTCGTCGAGCGCCTTCACGGGGCGAACGTTCGCGTACAGATCGAGCCCGAAGCGCATGCCGAACAGGATGTCGCGCGCGTGCTCGAGCCCCGGAACGCGCGGGTCGCCGAGCGCGCCCAGGACGACGGCCTTGGCTTCGTGTGCGATGCGATCGGCGACCTCCTTCGGGTAGGTCGTCCGGTCCTTCAGGTAGCGATCGGCGCCCAGGTCGAGGTGCCACAGATCGAGATCGAGCCCGCGTTTGTCGCGGTAGTACTCGAGCACGCGCGTGGCCTGGGCGATGACCTCGGGCCCGATTCCGTCACCCGGCAAGATCGCAATCAGCGTTCGTTCCATGGGGCGCGGAGAGTACGACGCGCGCCCCCGTCCGCGCTACGGCGTCACGTGCAGGGACGACTCGAAGACGCGCGGCCGTGAGACCTCGGGATGCTCGGGCAGGGCGTCGGTCCACGGGAGCGTGACGCGTAGCGTGTAGTCCCCCGGAGGGAGCCCGCCGGTCGCGCGCTCCGTGCACTCCTGGTGCTCGTCGAGCACCACGCGCGTCTGGACCGCGAAGAACTTCACGTGCTTCCGAACGACGCCACCAGGCTCGAGCGTAACCCGGAGCACGTGCGGCTCGGGCCGGTGACCGCACATGCCGAGGCAGTCGGTCTCGAACGAGCTGTCCTTGTCGTTCGACGCGGTCGCCTCGAAGGTCCCGCACGAATCGTCGACGTCGAGCGCGATCGGCACCGTGGACACGTTGCGCAGCTCGAGCAGGAGCCCCGCGTCGTATCCGCTCCGCACGATCGCCGGGGCGGCGAGCGAGACGCTCAGCGCCTGGGGCGACGGGGTCAGCTCGCCCACGCCGTGATGAAGGCAGCGCGGGTCGGCCTGGTCGGCGTCGAACGATGTGCCGCGGCACGGGTCGATGGTGGCCGACGTCAGGCTCGCCTCGCTCGTCGCGGGTTTCGTGCTCGCGCACCCGCCAAGGGACGCGACGGCGAGAAGCACGAATCCGACGGCGCCTAATGTACTACCCCGCATGCCTGGGGGATAAGCCGCTGTCAGCGCTCGGTCAAGGCAGCGATCGGGGTCGGGACGGACTTCGGACGAGCGCCTGAGCGACCTCCACGACTCCAGGCACTCGCAACGCGTCGGGATGCCGCCCCGCGTAATGCCCGTGAGGATCGATGAGCCCCGTGCGAAACCCCAGCGCATGCGCGCCGATCTCATCTGTCGCGTAGGTATCGCCGAGGTGAAGGACCCGGTCAGGGAACGTCGGGTATGTCTCGAGCGCAATCTTCCAAATGCGCGCGTCGGGCTTCTCGATGCCGACTTTGCCGCTGTCGACGACCAGGTCGAAGTGCTTGGCGATGTCGAGATGCGCGAAGAGCTCGTCGAGCATCCCCTCCGAGTTGCTCACGACGACGACCTTGATGCCGCGCGCGCGCACGGCGTCGAGCGCCTCGCCGAGGCCGTCGGGGACGAGCCACCAGAAGTTGAGCCGGACGTGCTCTTCCCAGAGCGTGACGAGCATCTCCGGGACGCGCGCCTCGGGAACCCCGGCGAGCGCGATCATGGTGCCGATCATCTTCCCCCAGCTCGTCGCGCCGGGGAGATGCGCGAGGGGCCACGGCGAGCGAACGCCCCCGCCGTCCTCGAGGGCGCGCTTCGCTTCGCCTTCGATTCGAACGAGATCGGTGGGCGTGGTCGAGTACCCCTCCGCGATCAGGAGCACCGCGAGGCGCGCATGATCGAGGAAGATGATCGTGTTGCCGGCGTCGAGCGACAGGAGCTCGACGCCTTCCACGAGCGAGTAGAGCTCGCCCTCGGTCGACGCGAGGAGTGCCGACGCGCTCAGAGGAGCTTGCTCAGCGGCACGTACTCGAGCTTGTGCGCCTGCGCGACCGCCTCGTAGCAAACGCGCCCCTTGTAGACGTTCATCCCCTTGGCCAGGGCACGGTCGCCCTTCACGGCCTCGGCGAGACCCTGCTCGGCGATCTTGATCGCGTACTGCATGGTCGTGTTGGTGAGCGCCCACGTGCTCGTGTGGCTGACGGCGCCCGGCATGTTGGCGACGCAGTAGTGGACGACGCCGTGCACTTCGAACGTGGGGTTGTCGTGCGTCGTCGGACGGCACGTCTCGATGCATCCGCCCTGATCGACCGCGACGTCGACCACGACGCTGCCCGGCTCCATCTTGGCGATGAGCGCTTCGGTGACGAGCTTCGGCGCGCGGGCGCCGGCGACGAGGACACCGCCGACGACGAGGTCGGCGCGCTTCACGCACTCGGCGATGTTGTACTCGTTCGAGTAGAGCGTCTCGACCGCACCGCCGAAGACGTCTTCGAGGTACGCCATCGTGTCGGCCCGCACGTCGAGGACGGTGACCTGCGCGCCCATGCCGATCGCGATCGTGGCCGCGTTACGACCGACGACGCCACCGCCGAGGATGACGACGCGACCGCGCCGCGTCCCGGGCACGCCGCCGAGGAGAACGCCCTTGCCGCCGTGCTCCTTCTGGAGGCACGACGCGCCGACTTGAACGGCCATGCGTCCGGCGACTTCGCTCATGGGACGAAGGAGCGGGAGAGTGCCGTCGTCGAGCTCGATCGTCTCGTACGCCACCGCGCTCACGCGCTTCTCGGCGAGGGCCCGGGTGAGCTCCGGCTCCGGCGCGAGGTGCAGGTACGTGTAGAGGACGAGGTTCTCGCGGAAGAAGCCGTACTCCGTCGGGAGCGGCTCCTTCACCTTGACGACGAGCTCCGCGCCCCACGCTTCGGCGGCGGAGCCCACCATCGTCGCGCCGGCCGCGACGTAGTCCGCGTCTTTGAGGCCGCTCCCTTCGCCCGCGTTCTTCTCGACGAGGACCTTGTGACCTCGCGACGTGAGGCTCTTCACGCCGGCCGGGGTCATGCCGACTCGGTATTCGCGGGTTTTGATCTCTTTGGGGACGCCGATGATCATGGTGGTTCTTTCCTGTTTGTCCGGGAGCTGCGGCCCGCCGGCGAAGCGTGCCCTTTCTAGCTGCTAGCGGAGAAAGGACAAGTGGTGAACCAGTGACGCGGCGCGCCGATTTGCGCGTCGAAACCGCGGCTTAGTTCGCGTCCGCGTCGCTCGAAGCGTCGCCGCCATCTTCCACGCCGGCCTCGCCCGCGTCACCCGCCTGGGCATCGCCACCGTCCGCGCTACCGTCGCCGGGGGCGGTTCCGTCGGCAGCGTCGGCGTGCGTCGCCGCATCGCCCGCATCGCCCGCATCGCCCGCCGCGCCGTCGAGGCTCGCGTCACCGCCGCCGTCCTCGGTCTGGAGCTCGTTGGCGTCTTCCAAGCCTGCGTCGTACAGCGGCAGCGTGCTGGGAAACGTGTCCTGGCACGCTCCGAGGCCACGGCCGAGCACAAACAGAGCCGAAGCGGCGAGGAGCAGGCGGAAAGGGCGGGACGCGAGGGAAGACATTGGGGGAGGTCTCTATACCGAAGGCGCGCTCTGCGCTCAAACCATGTGTCCTGCGACGTAACGAAGTCGCGGGCCCGCGCCCGGGGCGTGGTAGTCGAGCATCCCGCGTGTACGCGCTCCTTCGCCCGGCTCTGTTCGCGCTTTCGCCCCATACCGCGCACGCGCTGGGCATGGCCGCGCTCGCGCCCGTCGAGCACCTCGCGCCGCTTCGGGCCATGACGCGCGCGCTCTGCGCGACGAACGACGCGCGGCTCCAGGTGCGTACGATGGGGCTGACGTTCCCATCCCCCCTCGGCATCGCGGGCGGCTTCGACAAGAACGCGATGCGCGCCCGCGCTCTGGCGGCGCTCGGTTTCGGTCACGTCGAGCTCGGGACGGTGACCGCGCAAGCCCAGGAGGCCAATCCGCTGCCGAACCTGTTTCGACTCGAGGACGACCGCGCGCTCGTGAATCGCCTCGGCTTCCCCAACGAGGGGGCCACGGCCGTGTGCGCGCGGATCGCGAGCCGTCGCCTGCGCTCGACCTGCGGCGTCCCGGTCGGCGTTTCGATCGGGAAGTCGCGCGCGATTCCGCTCGACCCCATCGAGCATGCGATCGCCGACTACGCGTCGAGCTTCCGCGAAGCCAGGCGCGTCGCGGACTTCGTGGTGGTCAACGTCTCGTCGCCGAACACGAAGGACCTCCGCGCCATGCAGGGGGCCGAGATCGCGCGACGGCTCCTCACGGAGCTGTCGCACATCAACGACGGCGCCGCAGCGCAGAGCCTTGCCGTGGGCACGTCCACGGCGCCGCGCGTCCCCTTGCTCGTGAAGATCGCACCTGACCTGTCGGACGCCGATATCGAGGCGCTGCTGGCCGTCGTCGAAGAGACGAAGCTCGACGGCGTCATCGCCACGAACACGACGATCGCGCGCGGCGGGCTGCGAACTCCCGCCGCGCGCATCGAAGCCATCGGCGCGGGGGGGCTCAGCGGACCTCCGCTTCGCGCCCGTGCGCTCGACGTGGTCGCGCGCGTGCGTGCGCGCCTCGGGCAGCGCGTGACGGTGATCGGCGTCGGAGGGGTCGAGAGCGCCGACGACGTGATCGCGCTCGTGCGCGCCGGAGCCGACCTGGTGCAGATGTACACTGGGTTCGTGTACGGAGGCCCGCTGGTGGCGCGGAGGATCGCGCGCGATCTCTCGCGAAGCCTCGATGCGGCGCGGGCAACGTCACTGACGGCGCTGTGACCGACCTCCCGCGATCGCGCAGCTCGGCTGGAGCCTCAGCAGATCCTGGGTAGCGCCTCACCGACGAGCCAGTCCAGGATCCGCTTCCCACCGAAGACCGTGTCGATCTGGACGAAGCGATGCGGGTCCTCGGTAATCGTGCCGATCACCGCAGCATCCCGCCCGCGCGGGTCGGCGTGCATCGTTTCGAGGAGCTTCGCTGCGTTGCGCGCGGCACAGACGGCGATCAGCTTCCCCTCGTTCGCGAGATGCAGCGGGTCGATGCCGAGCAGCTCGCACGCCGCCGTGACCTCCCCGCGCACAGGGATCGCGCGCTCGTCGAGCAGCATGCCGACGCCGGACTGCTGCGCGATCTCGTTCAGCGTCGCAGAGAGACCTCCGCGCGTGGGATCGCGGAGCACGTGGATATCCGGCACGACCTCCACCATGCGCGCCACGAGCTCGTGCAGCGGCGCCGAATCGCTCTCGATGCTGGTCTCGAAGGCGAGCCCTTCGCGACTGGAGAGGATCGCGACGCCGTGGTCCCCGATCGTCCCGCTGACGATCACGGCGTCGCCAGGACGCGCCCGCTCGCCGGACGGGCCGACGACCCACGGCGGCACGAGCCCCACTCCCGTCGTCGTAATGAAGACTCCGTCCCCCTTCCCCTTCTCGACGACCTTCGTGTCTCCGGTCACGATCGCGACCCCGGCATCGCGCGCGGCCTTGGCCATCGACTCGACGATGCGCTTGAGAGCCTCGAGCGGGAACCCCTCCTCGAGGATGAACGAGGCCGCGAGGTGGAGCGGGCGAGCGCCCGCCATCGCCACGTCGTTGATCGTCCCGTGCACCGCGAGCGAGCCGATGTCGCCCCCGGGGAAGAAGAGCGGCGAGACGACGTAGCCGTCGGTGGTCATCACCATGCGGCCCGCTGGGACGTCGAACATCGCCTGGTCGTTCCTCTTCGCGAGGAGAGGATTGTCGAACGCCGCGACGAAGAGCTCGTCTACGAGCTGCGCCATCGCCTTGCCCCCCGAGCCGTGCGTCATGTCCACGCGTCCCTCACCGAAATCGAGCCTACGGTTCCACTTGCTCGCCATGACTCATCCCTCCACATTGGTAGGCTTCGATCGTTTCTCGAGCAGACGACCGTACGCGTAGTACGCCGCACACGACCCCTCCGGCGAGACCATGCACGACCCGACGGGTGACTCGGGGGTGCACGCCGTGCCGAAGACCTTGCAGTCGGACGGCTTCTTCAGGCCACGAAGGATCTCGCCGCAGGCGCACGCCTTGTGGTCCGGGACCCGCTCGTACGGGATGTCCCACTTCTTCTCCGCGTCCCACGCCGAGTACTTCTCGCGCAGCCGGAGCGCACTGTCCGGAAGGGTCCCGAGACCCCGCCACTCGAACGACGGGCGCAGCTCGAAGACGTCCTCGACCAGTGCGATTGCCCGGGCGTTGCCGTCTCGCACGACGGCGCGGGTGTACTCGTTCTCGACCTCGTGGCGCCCCTCGTTGAGCTGGCGGACTAGCATCAAGATCGACTGCATGAGATCCAGCGGCTCGAAGCCCGAGACGACGACCGGCTTCCGGTGGTCCCGTGCGAAGCGCTCGTACGGCGCCGTCCCGATGATCGTGCTCACGTGACCGGGCCCGACGAACCCGTCGACCTGAATTCGCCCTTCCCGCGCGTCGGGGGATCCGAGGATCGCGTCGATGGCCGAGGGGGTGAGCACGTGGTTACAGAAGACGCTGAAGTTCCGGAGGCCGCTCTCCGCTGCCTGCTTCACGACGACGGCCGTGGCCGGAGTGGTCGTCTCGAACCCGATGGCGAAGAAGACGACCTCGCGCGATAGGTGCTCCTGTGCGAAGCGCAGCGCGTCGGAGCTGCCGTACACCATGCGAATGTCGGCACCTTCGGACTTCGCCGTGAGGAGACTCTTCCGGTCGCGAGCGGGCACGCGGACCATGTCCCCGAACGTGCACAGCGTCACGCCCGGACGGCGTGCGAGCGCGATCGCCTGCTCGAGACGGCCGATCGGGATGACGCACACGGGACAACCCGGACCGTGGATCATCTCCACCGGCGAGGGGAGCATCTGAACGATGCCGTAGCGCCAGAGCGAGTGCGTGTGCCCCCCGCAGAACTCCATGAGGCGGTAGCTGCGTGTCGCGAGTGCTTCACGTCCAATCTGGTCGGCGAGCTGTCTCGCCACGGCGCCGTCGCGAAACTCTTCGATGTACTTCATGGCAGCTGCTCCGTCGTCGCGCCGGCCGAGCGGAGGAGGGCCAAGGTCTTCTCCGCCTCTGCCGGGTCGAGCTTGCTCAGCGCGAACCCGGTATGCACGACGACGAAGTCCCCCTCGGCGACGCCGTCGACGAGCGCGAGGCTCACGACCTTCTTGAGGCCGCCGATGGAGACCGTGGCCGTTCCGTCGGCGTGCAGCGCGACCACTCTTGCGGGCAAAGCGAGGCACATGTCAGTTCCCTCCCATCGCCTGGGCGCACACCCAGGCCTGTCCGAGCGCGAGCCCACCATCGCCGGGTGGGGCGAGGCGGGGCAGGAGCACGTCGACTCCGTGCGCCGCAAAGCCCTCGACGAGACCGTGAGTGAGCGCGGCGTTGACGATGCAGCCGCCGCCGACCGCGATGACGCGGTCGGAACGGAGCGCCGGTAGCGCGAGCTCCACGAGCGCGGCCGCGAGTGTTCCGTGAAAGAAGTCAGCGCCGTCCTCCGGAGTCATTCCGCGGAGGGCGTCGAGGAGCGGGAGCAAGTCGAGGACTCCGTGATCGATGTTCCAGCCGCCGGGGAGAACGCGAAGCGTGCGAACGAGGCTCTCCAGCACCATCGGAGCCTCCCCTTCGTAACCGGAGCGGTCGCGGACGCCGAGCAGCCCGCACGCGGCATCGAACCAGCGCCCGCAGCCGGTCGCTCGCGGAACGTTCACCTCCGCGTCGAGCATCGAGACGAGTACCGCCCCTTTGGCACCCCACCGGCGTTCGATCTCCCCCCTCTCGTTCAGCCTCCAGAGCGCCGCGAGCGCCATTCGCCACGGCTCGCGTGCCGCGGCGTCTCCGCCGGGGAGCGGAAGTGGCGCGAGGTGCCCCACGCGCTCGAAGCGGGAGCCGTCGACGCGGAGAAGCTCTCCACCCCAGGCCTCCCCGTCGTCGCCGAGTCCGACACCGTCGAGCGCGAGACCAAGATGTGGCCCGACGCGCCCGTGCTCGGCGAGGACGGCGGCGACGTGGGCGTGGTGGTGCTGCACCGGAACGGACGGAATGCCGAGCTGCTCGGCGTACCGCGTCGTCAGGAAGTCCGGATGGAGATCGTGCGCGACGGCGACCGGCTCGACCTCGAGGATGGTCCTGAGGCGGACGATGGTCTCTTCGAAGAAGCGGTACGTCTCCGCATCATCCATGTCGCCGATGTATTGCGAGAGGTAGGCGCGATTTCCGCGCGTGAGACAGACGGCGTTCTTCAAGTATGCGCCGGTGCCGAGAACGCACGGAACTTCGTGCGGGAGGTCGATGCCATCGGGGACGTACCCACGGCCACGCCGGATCAGGAGCGGCACGCCTGCGACGACGCGCGCAACGGGATCGTCGCAGCGCGCGACGATCGCGCGATCGTGACCGACGACGACGTCGCAAATCCCGGCAAGACGCCGCTCGGCCTCTGCGTCGTCGATGGCGAGGGGCTCGCCTCCCGGGTTGGCCGAGGTCATCACGAGCGCGAGGCTCTGCGGCTCTTCGAGCCAGGCGACGCCCGATGGGCGCCCGGCGCCCTCGTGAAAGAGAAGGTAGTGCAGGGGCGAGGACGGCAGCATCACGCCGAGCCAGCCGAGGTCGGGAGCTACGTCCACCGCGAGGGTCTGCTCGTCGCGGAGGCGGCGTGCGAGCACGATCGGCCGGCGGGTCGAAAGGAGAAGCGCGGCCTCTTCGTGGCACAGCTCGACCAGCGTGCGGGCGCTCGCTAGACCACCGACCATCACCGCGAAGGGCTTGCCGTCCCGTTGCTTGGCGCGACGCAGGCGTCGTACCGACTCGTCATTCCGCGCATCGCAGGCCACATGGAAGCCGCCGAGTCCCTTGATGGCGACGATCTCGCCTCGGCGAAGCCGCCGCACGATCTCCTCGATCGGCATGGTAAGGCGCGGCCCACACGAAGGACACGCCGTCGGTTGTGCGTGGAACCGGCGGTCGGTGGGGTCGCCGTATTCGCGCGCGCACGCCGCGCACATCGGGAACGGCGCCATCGACGTCTGGGCCCGGTCGTACGGGAGGCGCCTCGTGATCGTGTACCGCGGACCGCAGTGCGTGCAGTTGAGGAAGGGGTACCGATGGCGACGGTCACGCGGATCGAAGCACTCCGAGAGGCACGCGGCGCAGGGGGCAGCGTCCGCACCGATGCCCGTCGAGACGTTGGCCGTGCGGGCGCTCGCACGGATCTCGAAGCCAGCCTCCTCCATAGCCGAGGTGACCGGCTCGACCTCCACCGCGTCGATGCGGGCGAGCGGCGGGAGCTCGGTGCGGAGCGCCTGAAGAAACGGCGCGGTCGACCGCCCCTGGATCTCGAGGAGGACGCCGGAGTCGTCGTTCAAAACCCAGCCGGTGAGCGCGTACCTACGGGCGAGGCCGTAGACGAAGGGGCGAAAACCCACGCCTTGGACGAGGCCACGGACGCGGATGCGCGCCCGGGCGGTCGCCGGATCGTGGGTGAGCGCGCTCACCCGGCCTCCAACTGACGGCGGCGCGCCTCGATCCACGCGTACCACTCCGCGAGGCCCACGCCCGTTCGCGTCGAGACACGGAGCACGTCGGCTCGCGGGTTGATCCTTCGCGCGTTCGCCTCGAGCGCCTCGACGTCGAAGTCGAGGTGCGGCAGCAGGTCCACCTTGGTCACGAGCACGACGCGCGCCGCGTGGAACATGTCGGGGTACTTGAGCGGCTTGTCCTCGCCTTCGGTGACCGACACGAGGACGACTTTGCCCGCCTCCCCCAAGTCGAACCCGGCCGGGCAGACGAGGTTCCCGACGTTCTCGATGAAGAGAACGCCGCGCCGGGGGACCGGAATCCGCTCGAACGCGTCGGAAACCATCCCCGCGTCGAGGTGACACATCTTGCCCGTGTTGATCTGGACCGCAGGCACGCCGGTGGCATTGATGCGGTCGGCGTCGAGGCTCGTCTGCTGATCCCCTTCGATCACGGCGAGCGGCAGCTTCCCGAGGAGATCGGTGAGCGTCCGGACGAGCAGGGACGTTTTCCCAGCACCGGGGCTCGAGACCAGGTTCAACGCGAGCGTATGCGTCGCGGCGAAGAGACGGCGATTGGCCGCTGCGAAGCGATCGTTCTTCTCGAGGATGTCGCGCTCGACCTTCACGATTCGCGCGTGGTCCGTGCCGTGCGCGCGATCGTGCTCGTGGTGCTCGTGAGCCTGAGCGTGCTCATGCTCGTGCGAATGGTCGTCGCCGTGCGGGTGAACGTGCTCGTGCAAAGGGTCTCCGCCGTGAACGTGCTCGTGAGGATGGGTTTCGTCTGCCCCACCGCAGCCGCAAATGCCGCACATCAGTCCACCTCCAGATCCACGACGCGCATCTCGTCACCGGCGACCAACATCCATTTGTTCCCGCCGCACGACGGACATGTTCCCCCGTACTCGGCGATCTCCACGGTCTTGCAACAGTCCGTGCAAAAACCGGCCCCACCGGGGCGATCGATCACCAGCCTTGCGCCGTCGGCCACGGTCCCGCGGGTGGCGACCTCGAGACCGAACTCCAGCGCACGAGGATCGACGTGGGAGAGCGCGCCGATCGACAGTCGGATACTGCGCACGCACGCAAACCGGTCGCGCGCTGCATGTTCTTGCACGAGCTCCACGATCGAGTGGGCGAGCGCCATCTCATGCATCTCGCACCTCCACCGTCCAGGGGACGCACGGGTCGAGGGCCAGGATGAGCCATCCTGCGTCCCGTTCGAGCGTCGGAGCGGCCTCGGTCCCGAGAAGGGCCTCGTGGAGAATGCCGCGCGGGTGAAAGGTCCAGTCCGTGGGTGCAACGACGCGCACATCCTCGACGCTTCCAGACCCCGCGTGCACCCAGTAGACGAGCGGCCCCCGCGCGGTGCGCGCGCTTCCCACCCCCGTCCCCGACGATGCGCGCGAGGGGCGGTCCTTCGCGACGCCCCTCTCGAGCTCCCCGAAACGCGCGGCGAGGCGGGTCGCATCGTCCTTGGCGTCCACCCGGCGGGCGACGAGCCGCGCCATGAGGCCGCCTCCGTGCTCCGCTTCGACCGACCGTACGGCGTCAGAGTCTCGCTGACGGGCGTACGCGCTCACGTCGACGGGCGCCCCGTCGAGCAGCGGATGGTCGCCGAACGCCGGGTCCGCCTCGAGCAACCGCCCGATCGAAGCTCGATCCAGGGCGGCGATGGTGGCAATGCCCCCTGATCCGAACGCGGAGCGGCCGGATCGACGGACGACCGAGAGAAGAGACGCTTCCCCCAGACACAGCTCGTCGAGCACCTCGAGCAGTGCGACGACCGAGCTCCGTGCGTCGATGAACGCCGGGGCCGCGCGGAGCGGCGCGGTGGCCGCTCGACCCTCGAAGAGCGCGGCGCGCAGGTCGTCGAACGCGCGGCGCACCGTTCGGACCGACGCGGTGTCCGCGGGGACGCCGGCGGCCTCGCGCCACGCGATGGCGAGCTGCCATGCGTGCGAGACGGCTGCTTCGCAAAGACACGCGACGTCGCGCGCGACCTCGAGCCTCGCGTCGGGCGTCTGGCCGAGTGCATCTTCGAGCGCCCTCGCGCAGGCCACGCCGTGTGCCGTTCCGCAGACCGGAAAGAGGAGCGGCGCGAGGCGAAGGACGTCGTCGGGCGCACGCGCGGCGAGGACGCGTGCGGCACGCAGCGGGCGCGTGGATGAGATCCCCACCGAGGCGACGCGGCCTCCTTCGACCGCGAGTCGCACAGCCAACGTCCCCTCCGCGGTCACCTCAACCTCCGAGCAAACCGCCGAAGAGCGCACGCCGGCTGGTCGTTCGCAGAGCAGAGCGCGGCTCATCAACGGGTGGCGTCTCTTCAGGAGGCTCGAGAATCAGCCGGAGCGACTCGGTGGCGACGGCGCGCGCTGCAGCCTGGTCCACGAGCTCGCCAACCGGCGAGAAGAGCGAGATCGCGAGGTGCGCGATGCCGTCGGGCGATGCACCCATCGCCTCGAAGCGACCTCCACGGAAGGCGAGCTCGACGCTCTCCCCCTCCCGGGGCAGGGGAGGACCGAAGACGACAACGTTCAGGAACCACGGGGTGATGAGCGCACCGATGAGGCTCCCACGGTCGGCGCGGAAGCCGACCGCTTCGACCACGAGTCGCGGGTTGTGAACCGGCAAGCCCCGCATGCGAAGCTCGATCGCGCGGTACGCTTCCACGAGGCGGTCGATGCGGTCGTCCGTCGGACGGAGGAAGCGCTCCTTCACCGCGTGGCAGCGCGGACAGGCGTACGTGTCCGGAAGCTCCTCGAACGCGACGCCGGCGGGAACCTGCGCTTCGTCGTCACCGACGGCCGGGTCGTACACCCACCAACAGACACCGCACTCCATCCGCGTCGCGCTCACGGCGACGACCTCGCGTGGTCGAGCAGCTCCGAGAGTCTCGCGCCCGAGTCTTCGAGATCTTCGGGGGCGGCGATGAGCGCGGCTGGCACGGCGCCGATCTCGAGCGTGTCGAGGATCAGCGCATCCATGGCGTTGAAGTACTGCACGGACCAGATGCCGCGCCGCGCGGTGGCCGCAACGCGGCAGGTTCCGTAGCCGCGTGACTCCGCCACGATCGGTCCCGCTCCGAGCGTTCGCGCCAGGTAGGCGCCGTCGGCATCGTTGAGAGGGAGGAGTGTCAGACTAACGACATGGTTTTCGCGGCCGGGCGCGTGCGAGAGCATCCGGTGCCGAAGCTCGGCGAGGAGCGGTTGCGCGTTCATGAGCCCCGGAGGAGGCGGATCTTCGAGAGGGAATTCCTTTGACGTACCGTGCTCCGCAGCCGCCGCGACCACGGCCGGCACCGCGCCGACCTCGAGGTGAAGCGCGTCGCCGCTCTCCCTGCACGTTCGCACCCGGAAGACGCCAGGGAGCACGGTCTCCTGAATCTCGTAGCGAGCGCCCCCCTGCACGACGATCGACACTTCACCCTCGCCGAGCGTCTCCCACAGGTGCGTGCGATCCTGTGCGTCGAGCTCATCGAGCGGAAAGACGGCGCCGGCGTTGGACGACGGCGCGAGGAGCGAATCTCTCACGGCCGACAGAACGGCGAACGCGCGGGGCGAGAGGTCGTCGCCGTCGGGCATGTGCACGCCCTTTGGCGCCGGCACCCCGGTGGGTAGGTCGAGCAGGAGCGGCGCTTCGATCTCGGCGAAGAGCGGAAGCCGTCGGCGTCCGCGGACGAGGGTCTCTAGGGGCGCGCTCATCTTTGGACCTCGAGCGCGCGGGCAGCGCTCTCGTATGCCGACCACGCCTGCATCCGCGCGATCGAGGTCACGACCTCTCCCCCTCTCACGAAGAGGAGAGCCGGGAAGGCCGTCACGCCGAAGCGGACGCGCATCGCGGCCTCGTCCCCTTCGGGCGCGATGCCCAGGCGGAAACGCGGGAACCTCGTCGCAAGCTCGCCGAGCACCACGGCGACGTCGGTCAGCTCGGGGCGTGTGGGATCCCCGGGCAGGAGCAGTACCCCGGGAGCCGCGTCACGCGTGAAGGCGGTCGCGCCATCGATGTCCACGGCGGTGACCGCATGCCGGTCACGAAGGCGCTCGAGTGGCTTCATGAGCGCCCCCCCTCGCGATGCTGAAGATGGGCGGGCAGCTCCGGCTCTCGCCCGACGAGGTCCGCGAAGAACGAGTCTATCGGTCGCCCTTCGTTGGCCGCCTCGAGACACTGAATGGCGTCGTCCACGAGGGCCGCCTCGTCCGCGTCGAGGACGCGGATTGCGGCGTCGATATGAACGAGGACATACGCACCGGGTGGCACGTCTCCGACGAGCGCGAGGTTGACGCGACGCTGCTCGCCTCGCCGCTCGCACAGCGCCGTAGCGCCGTCGTGCTCGAGCACCTGCATGGGAATTCCGAGGCACATGTCACCGCCCCCCTTCGCGCGGAAAGAAGCGGGGATCGCCGGTGCGGCAAGCATCTTCGACCGAGGGGCGTCCGTCCTCGTAGGCGGCGCGCATGATGCTCGTGTCGAGTAGCGGCGGGGGGCGCTCTACGCGGCGTACGGGGTGAAGGCCCCATGCGCGCAGCTCGGCGATCGCAATCGCAATCGCGGGGTCGACCTGCGCGGCGACGGTCGGAGTAAGACCCCCGCCGTAGTCCTCGAGGAGCTCCGGTTGGACGCCGATGAGGGTGATCCGCTCCGGTGGGACACCCAGGAGCTCGGTCGCCGCCAGCACGTCCTGGAAGCCAACCTGGTGCAGGCTCACGTTGTGCTGCCCCATGCATGCCGGGACGTCGGCGCCACGGACGACCCGCTTGGTGCCCGGAGGATCTCCGAAGTCCACGGCGTCGAAGACGAGGACGTGTCGACTCTCGGTCACGTACGGCACGAGGTACAGACCCTGTGTGCCGCCATCCATCACGCGCACGTCCGCCCCCAGATCCCACTGATCGTGCAACCGCTCCACGCAACGCACGCCGAACCCCTCGTCTGCCCAGAGGACGTTCCCGATACCCAGGACGAGAACGGCCGGTTCGGACATCAGAGCTCCCCGTCCCCGTCGTCGTCCGGTTCGTCTTCGTCCGCGTTCTCGTCGTGGAAGTGCCCTTTGCCACGGAAGTAGCGGTACCCGCTCACGATGACGCTGACCGTGGACTGCCCGCCCATCATGTCCGCTCTCATGACGGCGTACACGTGCACGAGCGAGAACACGACGATGGCCCACATCGCCAGGTGATGGAACGTGTGCATCTGCTGGCTTCCACCGAGCAGCGGCCCCACCCAACCGAAGAGGTTGGCGAACATCGTCCCCTGCCCCTCCCCTTCCCCGTAGAGAGCCAGGCCCGTCACGATCATGAAGATCGTGGGGAGCGTGAAGAGGCCGAACATACTGAGCTGTGCGATGGGGTTGTGTCCCACCTCGGGATTCGGCTCCTTGCGGAGGAAGAAGTACCACTTCATCTCCGCCATGAAGTCGTGGCGGAACCGCGGCTTGTCGACCCGCGGCATGAAGATCTCGCGCTGGAGCGGGGTGCCGATGATCGCCATTCCCACGCGGAAGACGAACCCCACCACGAGCAAGAGCCCGGCCGCGAAGTGGACGAAGCGCACGATGCCGAATTGGAAGTGATCGGACGCTTCGCCGCCGATCGACTGCAGCGGCGAGCCGATCAGATACCCGGTGGCCACGAGGGCCACCAGACAGCCGACCGTGACCCAGTGCCAGAGGCGAATGCCCCAGCCGTAGACGAAGACGCCGCGTGTCTCGATCTCTCTGACCTTGGACTCTTTGATCTTCGGCAGGACATCCGTCGACATGGGGGCAGGCGGGACAGCCGGCGTGGAGCTCGAGGAGGAAGCTGTCATGACGGGCTCCTCAGCGCACCGTGATGCGCGTTCGCTCCGTCCCGTCCGGCGCGATCACGTGGGTCGCGCAGGCGAGGCAGGGGTCGAAGCTGTGAAGGGTACGGAGGATCTCGAGGGGTCTATCGGGGTCGGCCAGCGGCGTATCCATGAGCGCCGCTTCGAAGGCTCCGATGTTGCCGGCTGCGTCGCGCGGGCTCCCGTTCCACGTCGTCGGGACGACGCACTGGTAGTTGGCGATCTTCGTGTTCTCGATCGTGATCCAGTGACCGAGCGCCCCGCGAGGTGCCTCGCAGTATCCCGCCCCGCGCGCAGACGCCGGCCAGGTCTTCGGGTCCCACAGTTCCGTGTTCGCCGTTGCCGAATCGCCCGCCTTGAGGTTGGCGATGAGCTTGTCGGTCATGTAGCGGAGCTTGTGAGCCGCCCAAAGGCACTCGAGGCCACGCGCGGCGGTGCGGCCGAGCGTCGAGAAGAGCGCGGTGATGGGTACGCCCAGCGTCGCGAGCGTCTTGTCGATGAGCTCTTTGACGCCCGGATCCCCCTTGGCGTAGGCGATGACCATGCGGGCCAGCGGCCCTACCTCCATCGCGTTGCCTCTCCACCGCGGCGCCTTCACGAAGGAGTACTTCGCCTCTTCGTCGAACGCCTCGATGCGGGTCTTGGTCCCTTTGGTCTTCGGACCCAGCGTGAAGTTCGGCTCGGTCACACCGTCGAACGGGTGAAGCCCCTTGGACTCGTCGGCGTACTTGTACCAACTGTGATTCACGAACTCCTGGATCTGCGCCGGGTCCTTCAGGTCCACGTCCTGCACGGCGTCGAGCTTCCCTCCGATGATCGCGCCGCGCGGCAGGAGCACGCTGGAGGGGTCGTTCGGGTTCTCCGGGAACTCGCCGTACGACATGAGGTTCTTGCTCGAGATCCCTCCGCCGTAGAGCCAGTCTTTGTAGAAGGGAGCGATGGCGAGGAGATCGGCCACGTAGACCTGCTCGATGAACTCGAGCGCGCGATCCACCGTGGAGCTGATGAAGTTCAAGCGCTCCATGTTGACCGCGCCGACCGCACCGACGCCGTCGAGGTTGATGGCGCAAGGCACGCCACCGACCAGCCAGTTCGGGTGCGGATTTTTGCCACCGAGGATCGTCTGGATCTTGACGATGTCCTTTTGGAAGTCGAGCGCCTCCAGGTAGTGCGCCACTGCCATGAGGTTGGCTTCGGGCGGAAGCTTGTACGCGGCGTGACCCCAGTAGCCGTTCTTGAACGGTCCGAGCTGCCCACTGTCGACAAACTTCTTCAACCGCCCTTGGAGATCGCGAAAGTAGCCGGGCGAAGACTTCGCCCAGCTCGAAACCTTCTGGGCGAGCTCGCTCGTGGCCTTGGGATCCGCACTGAGCGCGGAGACGACGTCGACCCAGTCGAGCGCGTGCAGGTGATAGAAGTGCACCAAGTGATCCTGCACGTAGAGTGTCAGGTGCATGATGTTGCGAATGGTGTTCGCGTTCGCGGGGATCTTGATCCCCAGTGCGTCCTCGACGCAGCGCACGCTCGCCAGCGCGTGGACCCCCGTGCAGACGCCGCAAATGCGCTCCGTGAACGCCCAGGCGTCCCGCGGGTCGCGCCCCTTCAAGATGACCTCGAGACCGCGCCACATCGTGCCGGTGGAGACCGCGTTGCGGATGACGTTCTTGTCATCGACGTTCACTTCGACGCGGAGGTGCCCCTCGATCCGGGTGACGGGATCGACGACGATGCGCTTGCCCGAGGCATCGAGATTGAAGCCGTTCGGTGTAGTGCCCATGGTCAGCCCCTCTCCTTGGGCTTGGAGCTAGGGTCGTCGATGTGCTGCTTGGCGCGGACCACCGCGGAGATCGCCGCGTGCGCCGCGATGCCTGCCGCAACCGCGCCGGTGGCGACGAAGCCGATCTCGTCGGCGTTCTTCTCGATCCCGAAGGCGTTCACGCCGGTGAGACGGTCGTAGAACGAGCCCTGGTCCCAGAAGTTGTCCTCCGAGCAGCCGATGCAGCCGTGCCCCGATTGGATGGGGAACGACACGCCTCCGTTCCAGCGGACGGTGGAGCACGCGTTGTAGGTCGTCGGCCCCTTGCATCCCATCTTGTAGAGGCAGAACCCCTTGCGGGCGTTCTCGTCGTCCCAGGCCTCCACGAACTGGCCGGCGTCGAAGTGCGGGCGCCGGTAGCACTTGTCGTGAATCCGCTGGCTGTAGAACATCTTCGGTCGCCCCTGCCGATCGAGCTCGGGGAGCTTGTCGAAGGTGAGGATGTAGGTGATCACGCCGGTCATGACCTCGGCGATGGGAGGACAGCCGGGCACCTTGATGATCGGCTTGTCGCGGATCACCTCGTGGATGGGTACGGCTCGCGTGGGGTTGGGCTTCGCAGCCTGCACGCATCCCCAGCTGGCGCACGAGCCCCACGAGATGATGGCCATCGCGTCGGCCGCCATTTCGCGGAGCTGGTCGATGTACGGGCGCCCGCCCACGATGCAGTACATCCCATCCTCGGCGAGCGGCGGATTCCCTTCACACGCGAGGATGTACTTCCCTTTGTAGGTCTTCCGCGTCTCCTCCAGGATCGCTTCGGCCTGGTGGCCGGAGGCGGCCATGATGGTGTCGTCGTAGTCGAGACTGATCATCGACAGGACGACGTCCTTCACGAGGGGATGCGCGGAGCGGATGAAACTCTCCGAGCAGCACGTGCACTCGAGGCCGTGCAGCCAGATCACGGGGATGCGGGGCTTGGTATCGAGGGCGTAGGCGATCTTCGACGACATGGCTGGGCTGAGCCCCAACGACGCCGCCGTCAGAGAACAGAACTTCACGAAGCTGCGCCTGCTGACCCCTTGTCTCCGCAGCACCTCGGACAGCGTCTCGGGCATGGCTCACCACCCTGGTCGCGAGAGGATTGACGCGGGACGGCGTTTCATTCGCCAATCCCCCACAGCAATGGGTGCAGCGCGTGTGCCACGAACGTGCCTTCGGCGTTTCGCGCGAGGCGCGATCCCTCGCGAATGCAGAGCGTGCAGCGGAGCGCACCGCTTGCATCGACGATGCGCTGGCTCACGCAGACGACGTGGTACTCGAATGACGCGGAGGAGCTATGCGCTCGCGTCAGAGTCGCGTGATCGCGAGCGAGCGGACGATCGACGGCGCCGTCGAGGACTGACCGCGCACGCCAATCGAGACCCGAGCGCCCGACGCGGGCGCCGCGTGACACGTGACGAGCGAGCCGCCGGTCGACGCGCGCATCGTGTCGCCGTCCCGTTCGACATGAAGCGTGGCGCCGGGTGCGACGGGGCAGGCGGTCGTGTCGAGGACGGTCTCGTGGCCGGACGAGTCCCGCAAGACGACCGCAGGGGGTGAGGCGCCGGGCGTCTGGGCGTCGAGCGCGAAGGACGCGAACGTCGCGTCAGTCACGAAGACGCTGGCCCCCAGGGTGAGCGAGAGGCCGGTCGTCGGATCGAAGAGGACGGCACTCGCGGGTCCGGTGTCGGCGAGCCGGTCGGGCGCGGTGAAGGAGGTGTCGCTCGCGAGGAGAGGCACCGTCGGGGAGACGTAGGGGCCGCTCGCACCGAAACGGAGCGCGTACACGGTCGAACCGTCGATCCAGACACCAAGGCCGGACTCGGGCGAGGCGGTCGGGTCTCCGCTCGGCCCCGACGACCCGAACGCCGTCGCCTCCGTGAACGCCCCCCGCCACGGCTGCCAAACCAGCCATCGGTCGCCCGTCCACAGGGCTGGCGCCTCCCCGGCGCCCGCGAACATCTGCGGAAGGGTGAGCGCTCCCTCGATGGCAGTCGCCGCTTCCAGGCCGCCGTCGGCCGAGATGACCCACACGTTCTGGAACCCGGCGGTCGGGGTGTCCGGCGCGATGACCGCGAGCGCACCGCCGGCGTCCAAGGGGATGAACGCTTCGTTGGAAGAGGCGACGAGCTGCTGCGTGGCGCGCGAGGCGGACGTGGCGTCGCCGGCGAACCACTCGAGCGTCGAGACCGGCGTCCCGCTTGCGTCCACGCCTCCGGCGACGAGGATCTCGCCGGACGCGAGCCGCATCACCTGCGGATTCGCGCGCGGTACGGCGAGCGCCGCGAGCGTCGTGGTCTGCGCGCGATGCGTCGAGGCGTCCACGATCTCCATCGACCCGAGCACGGCGCCACCCGTCCCAACCCCACCCACGAGCAAGGTCTCGCCGTTCGTCATCACGACGGCGCCGTGACGCGCGCGCGGCTCGCTCAGCGTGATGACCTGTCCGTCGAAGTCCCCAGCACCCGACGCAAACACCTCCGCGCTCGCCAACGTCTCGCCCGTAGTGGGTCGCTCGCCCCCCGCGACCACCGCCCCCCCTGCCCACGGCGTCACCGTGGCTTGCGCTCGGGGTACGAGCAGCCCGACGGCGAGGGCGCGCGTCGTCCCCACCGATAGATCGACCAACGCCGTCGTGGGCACCGCACCGTTCGCGTTGCCCCCAGCGATGAGGACGTGCGTCGCGTCGACGGCCCCCATGGCGGCGTTGGTGCGCGCATCGATGGTGTCCGTGAGGACGCAGGGGGACTCGTCCGCGAGCAAGAGGAGGTCCACGTTTCCCGAGGCGGGAAGCAACGAGTGCGCGCGCCACGCCCCTCCGGTCGCGTCGGTCACCTGGACGATGAGCTCCTGCGTGTCGTCGGGCATGCCGTCCAAGGTTGCTCCGACGCTCGCCAGGGCCAGCGTCGGCGCGGGCGGAGGTTGGAAGTCGCCGTACGGGTAGTAGAGCCCGAACGCAGCCGCGCCCGGCGCGCACGAAAGGGGCGCATGCAAGGTGACCGCACGCGTCTCGACCCGCGCGCCCTTCGTACACGCGCCGACCACGACCGCCGAGCCGAGGAGCGCCACCGCGCCCCGTGCGAGCTTCACACGTTCGTTGTACCCTCGAACGCCCGCGATGCCGAGGTCCCGCGTTCGGCTGTTCCTGATGATGACGCTCTTCGGCGCGGCCGCGACTGCCGGGTCGTTCACGGCGTGTATCCCGACCTACACGTTCGGGGACGGAGGAGCGGCGGACTCCGGCCAAGACGTCACAGCGGCGACGGACGCCGGACCGGGCAACGACGCGAACCTCGACGCTCCCGCCGACTCGCCCGTGGACGCGCCGACGACGGTCGACGCTCCGTTCGACTCGTCCAGCGACGCCCCTCCCGACTCTGCTCTCCCTGACGCGGGAGTCGCCGTGGCCGTCGTGGCTGTCGGCAGCATGGCCGGCTCGACGGGGTACGGGTACCAGACGCACCTCGTCTTCGCGCAGAATGACGGCCGCTACTGGTTCTTCTACGTCGACGACACCACCGGCGTGATCAAGACCCTTCACTCGCCCGACCTCTCGACGTGGACCGCTGGCGCTTCCATCTCGCTGGGCAGCGGGTACGGCCTCACCGACGGCTACAACTTCAGCGTCGCCTACGCGAACCTGGGGGGAACGGACGTCGTCCACCTGGTGGCCGACGCGACGAACGCGGGGAACTACTCGACGCTCCACCTTCGCGCGACGATCGCCGGCGGAGCGCTCACGGCCTCGGCGGCGAGCGTGCTCCCCGACACCACGAACGGTGGCTCCTGCCCCAACGACGGCCCGGCGACGGCGATCGCGCCCGGCGGGCAGGTCTACGACGTAACCGCCTGGGCACTCCATTCGGCCGAATCGACGACGTGCGACACGAACATCTACCGCTCACCGACGGTGGACACCGGAGCCACCTGGGGCACGGGAACGTTCTGGCACGACGGGTACTACGTGTCGGTCCCGACGTTCGCGTTCTCGCACGACCTCCTGACGTTGCCGGACGCCGGCGCGGTCATGCTTCTCTACCCCGACGAGGACAACGACTCGACGGACGAGTTCTTCGCGATTGGGTGGGACCTCTCCTCGTCGTTCGCGATCGACGCCGGCGCACCGGGGACGACGGGCGAGGTGGAGGACGCAGCCACGGAGCTCTTCGCGAGCGCCGGCAAGCAGTCGTCGTGGGACGACTGGAGCGCGTGCAACCTGGGCGGCACCAATGTTCACGTCGTGCGCCACGTGCTCGGCTCGACGGACGTCGGCGAGTTCGAGGAGGAGATCTACCAAGGAGCGGGCTGGCAGGCGGCGGCGTCGGCCCCTCCCACGTCGGCGAGCGTCTCCAACACGGGCGTCGTCCTCCTCAGCAACGCGAGCGCGTCGAACGGGATGCTGCTCGTCACGCTAGGCATCGACGGCTCGCTGAACCTCGCCCGCTGGACCTCGAGCGGCTGGAGCACACTCGGAAGCATCGCGGGGGATGGCAACGTGCGGCAGTCGCTCGCCGGGAGCGGGTGCGGCAGTGCGCATCCGATGCTCTTCTGGACCGAGACCGTCGGCACCGTGAACACGATCGAGTCGCTCGACCTCTCCGGCTACCTTTGAAGCGAGGCGAGGGATCGCCTAGGGCAAACGTCGATTGGACGGATCCGTCTTGCCCCGCGAACCCTCACCCCCGGCCCCCTCTCCCACAAGGGGAGAGGGGAGTAGAAGCGCCGTGCTCCCCCTCTCCCCTTGTGGGAGAGGGGGCTGGGGGTGAGGGTCGCGTCCGAGAGCTGACCCAATCAATGGACGCTTGCTCTAGGCCGCGGGCTTCTCGTCGTCCGGTCCCCGCCCGCCGACGATCCGCCGCGCGACCGCACGAAGGTGGGCGAGCTTGAACGGCTTGTAGAACATCGTCACGCCGAGCTGTGCCGCGCGCGCGGAGCAGTCGTCGTCCCCGAAGGCCGTCATGAGGATCACCGGCGGTGACCGCAGTTGTTCGCGCAGGTACCCCACGAGCGCGAACCCGTCGAACGCCGGCATGCGCACGTCGGAGATGACCAGATCGTACGGCCGAGTCCCGGCCGACGAAGCGGCCATGCACTCGAGCACCCGCCTCCCGTCCTCCACCGCGTCGACCTCGAAGCCCTCGCAACGGAGCGCCTCGGCAACGAGCGCTCGCATCTGCGCGTCGTCCTCGCCGAGCAGGACGAGCGGGGTTCTCGTTGGGTCCATTGCGCGGGGTAAAGCAGCTGGCGTGCCATCGGGTTGCGTTGCGGCCGTCCGCCGAAATTTCGTGCTGGCAGACAGCTCAAGCGAGAGTCATGCGGACACGTGTGCGTCAGTGCGACACGGAAAAAGGCGCGGACGCGAACGGTGAGCGCCGTCTCACCCCTCGTGCGCGCGCTTGTCTGCCGCGAAGCGCTCGAGCTTTCGATAAAGCGTCTTTCGCTCGATACCGAGCACCCGCGCGGCCACCGACTTGTTCCCGCCGACCGCTTCGAGCACGCGTAGCACGTAGCGCCGCTCGATCTCCTCCAGCGGCGCGAGCTCCGACGGGTCGTCGCCAGCCACGACCATGTACGACGGGGTGTAGGCCACGATCTTCTCCGGAAGATCGTCGACGGTGATCTCCTCGAAGCGGGCCAGCGTGACGGCTCTCTCGATGCAATTCTGCAGCTCGCGCACGTTACCCGGCCACGAGTAAGCCACGAGCTTCTCCGCAGCCATCGCGGCGATCCCGCGCACCGCCTTCGAGGTCCGCCCAGCGAATTGCTTCAGGAAGTGCTGTGCCAGCACGAGCACGTCGCCGGCGCGCGCGCGCAGCGGCGGGAGGGCGATGTTGACCACGTTGAGCCGGAAGTAGAGGTCCTCGCGCAGCCGCCCCTCTTCGATGGCCGTCTCCAGGTCGCGGTTCGTCGCGGCGACGATCCTCACATCGACGGGTTGCTCGGTCGTCCCCCCCACCGGGCGCACGCGCCGCTCCTGGAGGACGCGCAGGAGCTTCGGCTGCAAGGAGAGCGGCATGTCGCCGATCTCGTCGAGGAACAACGTTCCGCCGTGGGCTTGCTTGAAGAGCCCCATGTGCGCCTCGCGCGCGTCGGTGAAAGCCCCACGGACGTGACCGAACAGCTCGCTCTCGATCAGCGCCTCGGGGACGGCGCTGCAGTTGATCGCCACGAACGGCCCGTCTTTCCGACGGCTCTGCGCATGCAAAGCGCGCGCGACGACCTCCTTGCCCGTGCCGCTCTCGCCGGTGATGAGCGCCGACGCCTCCGACTCCGCGACGCGCGCGAGCAGATCGTAGACCTTCCGGATCGCCGAGCTCTCCCCTACGAGCGGCTCGAAGCGCCCGGCCTCGGCCACCTCCGTCCGCAGGCGCTTCACTTCTTCGCGCAGCGCGCGGTGCTGGACGGCGCGGCGCAGAGACATCGCGAGCGCGTCGAGCTTCACCGGCTTGCTCATGAAGTCGTATGCCCCGGCGCGAATGGCCGCGACCGCCGTCTCGAAGTTGCCGAAGCCTGTCAGCAACACGACCGGGACATCGGGGCGCGCGGCGATCATCCGCTCGCAGAGCTCGATGCCGCCCGTCCCGCGCATGTTCAGATCCGTGAGGACCACGTCGAAGTCCTCCGTCGTCGCCAGCGGCAGAGCCTCGTCGGCCGACGTGCGCCAGGTGACCCGGAACCCCCGCCCCAAGAGCCCCGCATCGAGCGTCTCGCAGAGAGTGCGATCATCGTCGACCAGGAGAACCCGCGCCATGGCGAGCGTGTTCGGTTCGATCATGGTCCCCATCTAGGCCTCTTCGGTGCGCGGCAAATACATGGAGAATCGAGTGCCGCGACCGACCTCGCTCTCCACCGCGATCCACCCCCCGTGGTCACGGACGATCCCATACGCCACCGAGAGCCCGAGCCCCGTCCCCTCCCCCACGTCCTTGGTGGTGTAGAACGGCTCGAAGACGTGCGCGAGGTTCTCGGGCGCGATTCCCGGCCCCTCGTCCTTCACGCGCAGGCAGACGTAGTCGTCCTCCTTGCCGCCGAGATCGACCGGCGGGCGCACGCGCTCGCGCGCGATGCGTACCTCGACCGGGTGACCCTCGTCGCTCGCTTGAATGGCGTTGACCAAGAGATTCGTGAGCGCCTGCTGGATTTGCATGGCGTCCGTGGACGTGACGACGTCGTCGTCCTTCGAGATGACGTTCAAACCGATGCTTTTCTTCCTAGCCAGCGGGCGAACGAGATCGATCGACTGTTTCGCCATCTCCACCAGATCACTCCGCTTCTTTTCGGGGCCGCGCCGCCGCGCGAACGTCAGCAGCTGGCGGATGATCCGGGCCATCCGCTCGCTCGCATCGACGACGATCTCTGCGTACTGCTTCGCCGGCTCGCCCGTGACCTCGCCGGACGCGATCATCGTGGCGCGTGCTTCGATCACGTTGAGCGGCGTCCCGAGCTCATGCGCGATCCCGGAAGCGAGCGTCCCGACCGTCTTCAGACGGTCGGCGTGGCGAAGCTGCTCCATCGCGTCGACGCGCGCCGCCGACTCCGTCCGCACCCGCTCGACCAGCTCTCCGAGCTGCGCGGACATCGAGTTCATTTCGTTCGCGAGGTCGCTGAATTCATCGTGCGCCGGGAGGACCAACGGCCCCTCGAAATCCCCCCGCCCCACCCGCCGAGCCTTCTCGACGAGCGCGCGCGTCGGACGCGCGACGAGCCAGACGCTCAGGAAGAACGAAACGACCAGGAGGATCGAGTTGTTGATCAGGTTGTTCTTCGTGACGTCCGCGATCGTCCTCTGCACGAACCCCTGCTCGGGTGCGAGCGACGCAGAGACCTCGATCGCGCCACGGGCGGCGCCGTCTATGACCACGGGTGCGTACGCATAACGCCGCTCTCGATCGACGGCGTGCGCAACCTCCTCGCGCTTCATCCGGGTCAGCGCCGCGCAGTCGATCGTCCCTGCCGCCGGGAGCTCTGCCGGGTCTTCGCAGACCCACCGGACGCGCACGCTCTCGTCGTGATGACTCACGTGCACGATCATCGCCTGCGCGGCGGACTCCCCCTTTGCGCTCCACACGCCCTGGGCGGCGTCCGTCATCGACTGGGCCACGAGCGTCACGTCGCGATCCCTGTCCTCGCTGTACGTCTCCGACTCGCGCTGCACGCGCCGGTACGCTCCGTTCGCGTGGATCACGAGCGTGACGGCGATGAACGCCAGGGTGAGCTTCGGTACGAGCTTCATCGGTCTGGACCGGGGCGCTCCAGCGCCCCGCTCAGTGAATCGCTAGCACGAGAAGCGCGACCGCGACCCTTGCATCGGACGAACAGGCCCGTCGGCGTGACGAACCGCCGGACGCCGTGAAGGCGGACGGATCAGTGCCAGTGATCGAGCGGGAGCGGCTCGTCGAGCGGCCACGACTCGCTCGTGCGCTTTTCGTGCACGGTCGCACTCGCTGCGTTCGGTTTGTACGTGTGGCTGGCCGCGGGGAACGCGCGCGTTTGCACCTCGCCGACGTACTCGCGCACCGCGCCCACGATCGCGTCGCCGAGCTGCGCGTACCGCTTCGCGAACTTCGGCGAGTGCCCGCGGATCATGCCCAGAAGATCGGTGCAGACGAGCACCTGCCCGTCGCAGGCCGAGCCCGCACCGATACCGATGGTCGGAACGCTCACCTCTTCGGTCACGCGAGCCGCGAGGTCCGGAGGAATCGCCTCGAGCACGATACAGAACGCGCCCGCCTGCTCCAGCGCGCGCGCATCGGTGATGACCTTCTCGGCGGCCTCGTCTCCCCGCCCCTGCACCTTGAAGCCGCCGAAAGCGTGCACGCTCTGCGGCGTGAGCCCCACGTGCCCTACGACCGGGATCCCGGCGCGCACGATGCGGAACACGCTCTCGGCGATCTCGACGCCCCCTTCGAGCTTCACGCTCTCGAAGGCCCCTTCCTTCATCAGCTTCCCGGCGCTCTCGACGGCCTGGAGGGCCGACACCTGGTAGCTCATGAACGTCATGTCGCCGACGAGGTGCGCCCGCGTGATGCCGCGAGCAACGGCGCGCCCGTGGTACGCGATCTCCTCGAGCGTGACGGGGATGGTGTTCGCCAGACCCTGGACGATCATGCCGAGCGAGTCGCCGACGAGGACCATGTCCACGCCCGCTTCGTCGACGAGGCGGGCCATCGTGTAGTCGTAGGCCGTGACCATCGCGATGGGCGTCTGGCCTTTGCGCGCGCGCAGCTCGGGTACGGTGACCTTCCGCACGGGGGCCGCGATAGCGTTCGCGTACATGAGCAGTCTCCTTCGGGTCGCGGCCAGGGGGGCGTCGCGCGGAGCACCGAGCTCCTGCACGCGCGTCTGGTCCACGCCTGTCTGTACATGTAGCGCTAGCGACCCCTGCCTGCAAACGGCCTCGGCCCCCCCCAAAGGACGGGCGGGGCGACCGTGTCACCGTCCGCGCGTCGCGGCGCCCCGACGTGGTAAAGGGGGGGCCGCATGAAACGTGGACGCGGAGTCACCGCGCTGCTCCTCTGGTTGCCGATTCTCCTCGCCTGCGGGTGCGAGCGGCCCCCCAGCGCCGACCACCTGCAGGAATGGACGCCCGCCGACCACGACCGCGTCGAAGACCAGGCGAACGTCGCCAAGGGGCAGCAGGCGGCCCAGGCCAAGGGGGGCAGCGGCACCGAGAACCTCATTGAAATCACCTGGCAGCAGGGGTGTGCGACCTGCCACGGGCGCACGGGCCACGGCGACGGCCCTTCCGGTCCGATGGTGAACCCGCCCGATCTCACCCGAGCCGACCTGCAGGCCAGCGTGAGCGACGAAGACATCGCCACAATCATCCGCAACGGCAAGAACCGCATGCCGAAGTTCGACCTCCCCGCCTCCGTCGTCACGGGGCTGGTAGCCAAGATTCGGTCGCTGCGCAGCCGGTAATGGAGCAGACGACGCGGCGGCGCGTGGCGCTTCTGGTCGTGGCGGGCACGGCCGCCGCCGTTTACTTCACCCTGGCGCCGCACTGGCCGAAGGACAACGTCGTTCACGTCGTCCTGGGAAACGCGTCAGCCGAGGTGGAAGAGCTGCGCGTCGGCTACGCGCCGGCCGCGAAACATGATGGAATGGCCGAAGACTGGACGCGCGAGGCCGCCTTCCGCTTTCCTGACGGAAGCGCGCCTCGCGTCGTGACGCACGAGCCGCGCCTCGCTGACGGGGAATACGTGGTGGAGATTGAGATTCTGACCCGCTCAGCATCCGTGGTCGCCGATGGGGGATTCGAAGCTCCCCCGGGCCCGGTTCACAGCACGCTTCTTCGGCGCCGCGTAACGTTTCAAGGCAACACGACCTCCCTCGACATCTCTGGCTCGATCGACCGATGAGCGACATCGAAAAACCTGACAGCGAAGACTCCCCCGCCATCGAGACCCGTGCGGTCGGTTGGCGTCCCGCCGGGCAGCTCGGTCTCCAGGCGGTTGTCCTCTCCGGCAACCACAAGGGGCAGAGCGTCGTCCTGGGGGGGCATACGCGCATCGGGAAGTCGGGGGACAACGACATCACGCTCACCGACGACACGGTCTCGCGCCACCACTGCGAGCTGCTCCGCGCCCCCGACGGCGTCCATGTCCGCGACCTCGAGTCGACCAACGGCACGCGCATCGACGGCACGCGGATCCGTGAAGGGGTGCTCGGCACCGGTCAGGTCCTGAAGGTCGGCGAGGTGGAGATCGCCATCCGGCCGACGCAGCAGAAGGTCGAGGTGCTGCCGAGCGACAAGACGCACTTCGGGTCGGCCATCGGCCAAAGCCTGGCCATGCGGACGATCTTCGGCATCCTGGAGCGCATCGCGCCGACGGACGCCACCGTGCTCCTCGAGGGGGAGACGGGGACGGGCAAGGACGTGCTGGCGCGCGGCATTCAGCAGATGAGCACGCGAGCCAAAGGGCCGTTCATCGTGGTCGACTGCGGCGCCGTCTCGTACTCGCTCATCGAGAGCGAGCTGTTCGGGCACGAGCGTGGGGCGTTCACGGGCGCCGTGAGCTCGCGCCAGGGAGCGTTCGAGCTGGCCGACTGCGGGACGGTGTTCCTCGACGAGATCGGCGAGCTCCCGCTCGACGTGCAGCCGAAGCTGCTCCGGGTGCTGGAGACGCGCGAGCTCCGGCGCGTGGGTGGGAACCGCACCGTGAAGACGAATGTCCGGATGATCGCCGCGACGAAGCGCGATCTGTTGCGCGAGGTTCAGTCGGGCAAATTCCGGGAAGACCTCTACTTCAGGCTCGCGGTCGTCCCGGTCACGGTGCCGCCGCTGCGCGCGCGTCGCGAGGACATTCCGACGCTCGTGACCAACATGCTCCGGGCGGCCGCGCAGACCGGAACCGGCGAGCCGCTGACGGTCTCGCCTGAGACGATGCAGGCGCTGATGGCGCACGATTGGCCAGGAAACGTGCGCGAGCTCCGCAACGTGCTCGAGCGCGCGGTCTATATGGCGCAGGCCACGGGGAGCCGCGAGCTCGGAGGCATCGCTCTCCCCTCCGGAAGCGGCGGCGCGACGGACTCCACGTTCCACTTCGAGCCGGCCAAAAGCTACCGCGAGACGCGCGCCAAGTACGACACCGAGTTCGAGCGCCGCTACGTGAAGTGGCTGCTCGGGCGCCACGCAGGCAACGTGAGCGCAGCCGCGCGCGAGGCCAAGATGGACAGGAAGCACCTGCACGACATGGCCAAGAAGCACGGCCTCCGCGGCAACGATCCCGAAGAGTAGACGCCCCGCTCCCGGGCTTCGTCTGCGCGTGCGCGGGGGCTCAGAAGAACGAGATCGACGCGTTCAGCCCGAAGATCCACGCTCGTGTGTTCGCCAGCGGGATCCCGGCCAGCGTGAACTGCGAGTAGTCGAACTGGATCAGGTCGGCGGTACCTCCGAAGCGCAGCCCGGAGATGAACCCCGCGATGCGCCCGTTGGTCGGCGTGACGGAGTAGATCGCGCGCAACCCGACCGCGTAGCTCGTGAACGGCGAGAGCTCGCGATCGCCCGTCCAGTACTGCCCTCGCGGACCGAGCGGAGGGGCGCCGCCCGTGTAGTCGTCGCTCCAGAAGACGGCGCCGGTCTGCTTGTAGATACGCCCGCGAAGCGTCGCCCGGAACGAGTCACCGAAGTACTTCTCGAACTCCGCGGTCACGTCCCCCGAGCGGATGTTCCACGAGTCGGTGTACGCGCGAACTCCGACACGTACCGCCGCCTTGACCGGCTTCAGGAACCAGTTCGTTCGCAGCGCCAGCGCCTCGCGGGCGCGGTTGTCGGGCACGTGCTCCTGGGCCTTCACGCCGTCAGCCAGGACGACGCTGCGGTACGGGTCGCTCTGGAAGCCGTTGAGAATCTGCCCTGTGTAAACCAGCTGCGTCACGAACACGGGCGTCCACGCCTGCGACCAGCTCCCCTGGAAACCGTCGATCGCGATCGGGAGCGAGACGCGGAGCGGGTTCGACGTGAAGCACCCCTCGCTGCTCTCGAGCGCGAACCAGAGCGGCGTCGGGCTCGCCGCAGACTGCACGCGGTCGCAGACGTGATCGAAGTTCCGCGCGTAGTCGATTTCGAGCTGCGTATCGTGCTGGAAGAGGTCGGTGCGCGCGGCGACGTTGAAAGCGTTCGACCGGTAGTCGTGCTCTTCCGAGTAGGCGTAGCCGCCCGTGACCTGCACGTTGCCATTCTTCAGCGTGAAGCCGCCGTGGGCCTGGTTACGGAAGTCGTGCACGCTGGCGGTGGAGACGACGTCGGGGCCCGGGTGATTGGCGGCGTACGCCCCGCCCGCCTTCACCGCGACGCTCGCTCCCGACACGACGTCGGCTTCCCACCCCCCATTCACCTGGAGCCAGTCGAACGGCTGGACGGCGAGATCCGCCCCCGGTGAGTAGACCGTCATGTGCGTCTTGGTCGGGGCCTCCGTGTACAGCGAGTGCGTCGTATCGACGGTCACGGCCTGCGCGCGTGCCTCCGCCGCGGGGACGATCGAGCCGATCGCCACGCCGAGCCCTACGAGCCGTGCGCGGGTCGCTAGTTGCAACCGCACCCTCCACCCGCGACGCCGCTGCCGCCGTACGCCCCTTCACGGTTCGAGAAGGCATGTTCGCGCTGCGCCTGCGCATGCGCATCGTCGTCGAACACCATAGTCGGGTCGGCGAGGATCGCGCGCTGCTGCGGCTTGACCGTGACGCACGCGCTCGCCGAGAGGGCGAGCACGAGGCCCGTAAATGCGAGGAAGGTCGTACGCATGCGCATGCTTCTCAGAAGTACACTCCGAGCCCGCCTTCGTAGGCTTGCGCGTTGTAGAAGGAGTCGGCCGAAAACAGCGTGAGATTCGACGCTTCCAGCCGGACGAGGATGCGCCAGCGCAGCGCGATGAGCAGCCCGCCCCCGGCGCGCGCAGCGAAGAGGTCCTGGCGCTTCAAGACGAACGAGTCCGAGTTGGGGAAGATGCTGAGCCCCCCGCCCCCGATATCGAGGAACGGGCAGACGACCCAGTCGGGCGCGAGGTAGACCGACGCGCCCGCACCATAGAGGATCTCCGAACCGTCCGCGGTGAGCGCATCCCCGATGAAGAGATCGAGCGAGAGCGTGCGGTCCAGCACCAGCGACGGGCGGGCCTCCATGAAGCCGTACGTCGTGCTCCCCCCACCGGTGATCGGCGTGTGGAACGCGCCGCCGATGATCGCCAGACCACCATGCGCTCCAGTGAGCGGAGGAGGGGCGAAGAACCCCGGGCGTGACGGCGACCCCGGCTCGCCCGGGCGCACTGCGAACGGCTGTACCTCGTCTCCAAGTGCGTAGGCGACGCGACCGTCGGGGAGCAGCACGCGCAACCAGAACCCCGCGCCGGGCCGCCCGTCGAGCGCAAGCGTCTCGCCTCTGTGGGCCGTGTACACCACGCGGTAGGAGACCCCCGGGCCCGTGCGCACGTCGGCCTCGTCGACGACCACGCGCGCGAACGCCTCGGGCTCCGCGGCACGCGCGGGCACCGCAAAGAGCGCGACGGCTACGGCGAACCAGACGCTGCTCGCGAGGAGCAGGAGCGTCTTCCTCATTTGGTCGCCCACGTCTGGATGATGGTGACGACCGGGTCGGACAGCGTGAAGATCTGGCGCGGGTGGTTGTTCCCCGTGGGGCGAACGATGATGGGGGCGTTCAGGTAGTCGTCGCTCATCTCGAGCGACGCCGCCTGGAGGTTCGACTGTGCCGGGCTCCCCTCGCCCACCTGCGTCGAATCGAGCGGAATGTCCCCTCCGCCGCAGTCGATCGCGGGGTGCTGAATGAGCGCCATTCCGCTCACGGCCGCCGAGTTGTAGTGGCAGCCGTTCGCTGGATCCGTCCCGGCAATCCCCGACCCACAGCTCTTGGCGAACAACACCTGAGGCTCGACGTGGCAGTAGAAGTAGTTGGCGTCGAACGTTGCGGGAGGGATGACGAAATCCTGGCCGGGGTCGATCGTGGTGCACCCCATCGCCAACGCACCGCCAACTACGCAGAACGCCAAGGCGACCGCTGCACCGCAGGGGCGGAGTCGGGGCACGAGAGCGACGATAGCCCCTCCGTCGAAGCGGGGGCAACCGCATGAATCGCCGTTGCGTCGGTAGAGCCGGCCACCACACCGGCACGCTCCGCGTGTCTCGCCACGTGTCTCCTTGACCGCCGTGCGCGTCACCTGAACCACGATACGCGCAATTGGCGGAGCGCGACTTATTGCCGCGTCGCGACGTGAGCCCGCGGAATCATTTTCTTTTATGCTTCCCATATCCTACACACACCGACCTGGTTCACCTCGTGCAGTGCCACGGTCGACGCTTTTGCTTGCGTCAATGCGCTGCGACTCGGTAGAAGTTTGGCCGTCCCCTCGGGGTGTCGTAGCTTTACCTACATTCACGAAGCACTCGACCTCACGAGGAGAAACCCAACCCATGAAGCTGACCCCCTGGTTCCTTGCCGCGCTGGCGCCCATCGCCGTCGCCGGCTGCTCAGGGACGATTCTCGGTCATGTGGCGGTCCTCGCCGTGACGCTCGGGATTTTCGTCGGGACCCTGTCGCTCGGGAAGCACACGGCCGCCGACGCGCGCGCCGAGCGGGTGCAGCAGGTTCAGGTCGAGAAGTAGCCGCGCCGGCCGGCTCGTCCGTGAAGGTCGTTGCCCGTCGCGCACGCATGCGCGGAATGAAGTAGCGTCGCGATCGTGGACAGCACCGAGGCGAACGAGCCGGTGGACCGTCTCAAGCGAATCGACGAGTTCACGCTCGCCGACCTGGAGGCCGTGCGCCTTATCCTGCGGGGCGACTCCGTCATCGACTGGCATCGCCTGAACCTCTCCAGCGACTCCGAGATCGACGATCTCCTCCGCGCGCAAGAGTTCCACCCGGACGAGCCGGCCGACCGCGCACGCCTCGCTTCGATCAAGAACGAAGCGGTGAGCTACCTGCGGCGGCACTTCGAGTACCCGATCCCGAAGCCGGTCGAGCTGGCCACGGTCGAGGAGCTCATCCACACCGCGGCGGGCAGCGGCCACCGGCAGACCTGCGCGTGCACGATCTTGAAGTGCATGCACATCATCCACCACCTCGAGGGGCGCGAGCTGCTGTTCATGCTCCCGTTCTCGGACCAGGAGGTCTTCCATCACGTCGAGGAGAAGATCTACCGCGTCATCGGGAGCATGCTGGCGCACGGCTTTCCGATCACCGAGTTCGTGGGCGGGCGGAAGAACAAGGACTCGCTCTACACGAAGCTGCTGTCGAAGCAGGAGACGGTGGCCGCGCAGATCTACGACAAGCTCCGCTTCCGCATCGTCACGCGCTCGGTCGACGAGATCTTCCCGGTCATCCAGTACCTGACCAAGCGCCTCTTCCCGTTCAACTACGTAATCCCCGGGCAGAGCATCAACTCGATCTTCCGCTTCCGGAGCTACTGCCAGAGCCACCCGCACCTGGCCCCGATGCTCCCGTCGATGCAGGCCGGCAAGGACGACGAGATCACGCCGAGCGACAATCGCTTCAGCGCGGAATCGTATCGGGTCATTCACTTCGTGGTCGACATGCCGGTGCGCCTGCCTCGAAAGCTCCTCGAGCGCGCGCCCTCGAGCGCGTGGCCGCTCGGACCAATCATCTTCGTCGTGTGCGAGTTCCAGATCATCGACCGCGACACCGAAGCATCCAACGAGCAGGGCGAGGCGTCGCACGCGAAGTACAAGGAGCGGCAGAAGCGGGCCGTCATGCGCCGCTTGCAGCTGGGGATGCGCGAGATGAGGCTCCCCCCTCCCCTTCGCAGCGAGCCGTCGATCCCGGTGGCCGCGCCGGTCGATCTCCCGGAGGAGGAGCCGGTCGAGAAGCCCGTCCTCGCGACGCCGACGCCGAAGCCCGTGCCCCCGAAGTCACCCCCGACGCCGTCGCCAGGCACGAAGCGGAAGCGCGGCTGAGGGCCGGAAGCGCGTTCTACTGCGCCTGTGTCTCGCCGCTCACGGGCGGCGGCGCGATCGTTCCCGTCACGTCGCTCCCGCAGCCGCGGAGGATCACCGGCGAGAAGAAGAGGAGCAGGAAGAGCACGGCGCAAGCGGCGCCGATCCCGATCCCTTTCTTCAGCGCGTCCGCGTCGTAGGCCTCGGACGCCGCCCGGTGGAGCGCTGCCTGGCGCTCGCTCGCGTCAGCCGCGGCGCGCGTCGTCGTGATCAGCGCTCGCTCGGTCTTGCCGCTGTCGGGGGGGAAGTGGGCCACGTCGGTGAGCGCGAGCTTCGCCACTTCCCCCATTGCGTGCCGGTACCCCTTGCGCGCCTCGCCGAGCCCTTCGAGACGGGCGTCGGTCTGGCGGCGAAAGCGCTCCTCCTCGGTCGCGCGCTCCTTGCGCACCTGGGCGATCTGCTCCTGCACCTGCGCGACGCGGCGGCGCACACCGGCCAGACGCCCCTGGATCTCCGCGGCAATCGGCGCGAGACGCATCACCTCCGCGGTGGCCGCGTCGCGCTCGGTTACCCGCGCGGCGACGAACGCGTCGACCCCGAGCGCATTCATCGCCGGCGGCGCGAGGTTCGGAGAGGAGCCGGATGCGTCCGGGTCCATGATCGACGGGTCCGCCAGATTGAACGATCCGCTCCCGCGCCGCGCCGCCGCCGGAAAGCCTGGCTGCGAAGTGCGCACGGCCGCCCCCTGCCCGCTCACCGTTCGTTTCGGTGGTACGACCGCGCCGGCGGCGGGCACGGTCTGCGTGAACGCACCGCTCGTCGTGCGCTTCGGTGACCCCTGCGGCGGAGGCCCGGGGGGCCCGGCGCCCATCCGCGTCCCGGAGGAGGACGAGACGCGCGCGAAGTTTGCCGAAGACGTAGGCCCACGCCCCGGTTGCGTCCCCTGCCCCATTTGCCGCGGGATCACGGCGGAAGCCACCTGCGATGGCGGCGGCTCGATGATCAACGGCTGCCCGGTGAGCACCTCGTACGCGCCGCACACCGCATCCTGCATCGCCCGCGCGTCGGGCCAGCGCGCGGTGCTGTCGAACTTCAGCGCGCGGTCGACGAGCGCGACCACCGAGCGCGGCAGCCCCTGGGTGACGGTCGCGATGGACCGTGCAGGCTGGGTCGCAGTCTTGATGAGCTGCTCGTTCCCCGTCTGCCCCTCGTGCACGTGGTGGCCGCTGAGGAGCGTGAACATCGTCGCGCCCACGGCCCAGAGATCGGTCCGCCCGTCGACCGAGTCCCACTTCGCCAGCGCTTGCTCCGGCGCCATGAACGCCGGGGTCCCCATCACCGTGCCGGCGCGCGTCTCGGTGCCCCGCGACTCGAGCACTCGCGCGATGCCGAAATCGAGGACCTTCAACCCTCCGGCGGAGAGCAGGAACAGGTTCTCCGGCTTGATGTCGCGGTGCACGACCCCCTTGGCATGCGCCGCCGCGAGCACGTCGAGCAACGCCGCCGTGATCGACAGCACCTCCGCGAGGTCCATCCGGTTGCCGCAGTGCGCCCACCGGGCTTCGAGCGTCTCCCCTTCGAGTAGCTCCATCACGAGGTACGGGAGGCCGTCCTCCGATACGTCGTCGTCGAGGACGGAGAGCGCTCCGGGATGCCCGATCGTGTTCGCGGCGTACCCCTCGCGCACGAACCGCTCCCGCACGTTCGCGTCGTGGGCCAGCTCGGGCAGGAGCATCTTGATGGCGACGTGCTTCTGGTTCCGGTGCGTCGCCGAGTACACGACCGCCATCCCGCCGACGCCGACGAGCGCGTCGAGATGCCACTTGTCTCTGAGCACCGACCCGACGCGGGCCAGCGCGCGCGCCTCGTTATCGACGGCGACGCTCATGGTCGCCCTTCCGGGGGGCCCCCGGCCTGGTCGATCGCATTGCGCATCTCGATCTCCGCCCGCTTCGCGCGAGCCTCCGCGCACTTCGTCAGCGCGTCAGCCTCGGCGAACTCGCCAGCGATCTGCTTCTCCTCGATCTGGATCTGCGACAGCTGCGCCTCCAGCTCGGCGACCCGCGCGGCGTGCTGCGCCTGCCGGGACTTGTGCGCGTCGGCCTCAGCGGCCAGCACCGCATCGCGCTCTCGCACGACCGCTTCGGTCGCGCGTACCGCAGAGAACGCGGGGCCGAACGCCGCGAGCTTCTCGGCCTCGGGCCGGACGAGCTCCCCGTAGGTCATCAGCGCGTCCTCGGCGGCCCCTTGCGCCCGGTCTGCTTCGCGGCGCTTCTGCGCGGCTCGTTTCTTCAGGTCGGGGCGGAGCCGCAGCACGCGATACGCATAGAGCGGTGCGCGCCACCATTGCGACGGCGGGTCCCCGTAGTCGGACAGCGCGCGCGCCTCGTAGGCGTCCACCCCTCCGTCCGCCGCCGACCTGCGATCCATGGCCGACGGCACCGAGCCAGACGTCCGCTGCTGCGGCACGGAATCGCGGCCTGATGCTCCGGCCGGCGCGGCCGCCGGGATCTTCCCGGCCGACGGAACCTGGTCGCTGATCATCGGTGGGCCGTGGCTCAGATCGAGGTCCAGCTTGGCGCCGTCGCCGTAGTCGGAGTCGTCAACCTCGAAGTTTCGCGCCCCCGGGTCGTCGATCGCGCCGTGGATCACGGCGGGAGCCGGCGGTTTCGCTTGAGCCACGGTCGGCTTGGTGGGGGCGGTCTTCGGCGCCCGCGTCGGCAGAATAAGGTCTGGAACGTCGGCGCCGGCCGCCACGGGAGCCTCGTCGGTGCGCCGACCGCAGCGCGGACAAGGGGCGCCCGGGTCCGCAATCGCCGCTTTGCACCAAGGGCAGGCCGCCATGGCTCGGATGATACCAAGGATTTCGTTCGCCTCGGGCCCGCGTGACGAGTAGCTTGGCGCCGCTTTCCGCCAAGGTGATCCATGCGCCTCTTCGCCAGCCACGTGACCGCGATCGCCACAGAGTGCGTTCGTACCCTCCTCGCCTCGAAAGACATCGAGGCCGAGTCCCCCAAGGAGGTCGAGGCCGACGTCGAGTCGGTCCTCAAAAACTACCTCCAACAGGAGCGCGACGTGAACGAGCGCACCAAGGAGCTGCTCGAGCGGACCAACCGCGGCACCGGGGATTACAGCCGCGTACGCGAGCAAATCGCCGAGCAGGCGGGGATCAAGGTGGGCGACGAAGCGCTCGACTACCTGCTCGACCAGGTCGTCGAGATCTTCAACCACTCGCACAACGTCGACGAGATCTTCGTCGAGGACGTCGCCCTCCGCCGGAAGATGGCCCCCATCTTCAAGAAGCACATGGCGGTCGACTCCACCCTCGACGGCGACGTGCGCGCCCAGCTTCGTCACGTCCAGGAAGGGACGACGAAGTGGGACATCGAGTACGCCCGCGTGCTCGAGGCGACCAAGCGCAAGAAGGGCCTCGCCTGAGCAGTGGCTCGGCACCGGGAAAAAGCGGTTGGCCCAATCGACCCCGCTTCGTCTACCGTTGAATGATGCGGAGCATGACCGGCTTCGGGATGGGAGAAGCCCCGTTTGGAACGGGGAAGCTCTCCGTCGAAGTTCGGGGGGTCAACCACCGTTTCCTCGACGTGCGCGTCCGCGTACCAAAGGAGATGACCGAGCTCGCGTCGTTCGTCGAGCACCTGGCGCGCGAGCGGCTCACGCGCGGGCGCTTCGAAATCGGCGTGCGGGTCGACGGGATGCAGCTGGGTGCGGCGATCCTCGACCGCGACCGTGCGCGCGCCGCCTTCCAGCAGCTGTGCGAGCTGCGAGACGAGCTGGCGCCGGGGTCGGACGTGCCGCTCGGGCTTCTGTCGGCGATTCCCGATCTGTTCGTCTCCACGGTGGAGCGGGAGAGCGACGCCCTGCGCGCGTCGCTGCGCCGCGCGTTCGAGCTCTCCGTGAAGTCGCTCGACGAGATGCGCGAGCGCGAAGGGGGCGCGCTCGGGCAGGACCTCGTGAAGCGCCTGGAGACCGTGCGGCGAATCGCCAAGCAGGTCGCCCTGCGCGCGCCCGAAGTCATCGACGTTCATCGTCGTCGCTTGAAGGAGCGCGCAGAGCGGTTGCGCCTGAGCGCCGAGCTGACGGGCGTGGACCCGGGGCGGCTGGAGCAGGAGATCGCGCTCTTCGCCGAGCGCGTCGACATCGCCGAGGAGCTCACGCGCCTCGAGAGCCACTGCGCGCAGTTCACCTCGCTCATCTCGAGCAGCGAATCCATCGGGCGGCGGCTCGACTTCCTCCTGCAAGAGATGGCAAGAGAGGCGAACACGGTCGGCGCCAAGAGCCCCGACGCGCCGATTTCGCACGCCATCGTGGAAGTGAAGGCGGAAATCGAGCGGATGCGCGAGCAAGTCCAGAACGTGGAGTGAAGACGGAACGATGGCGCACGATTTCCTGCTGTTGATCCTTTCGTCGCCGAGCGGCGCCGGGAAGACCACGCTCACCAGGCTCCTCCAGGAGCGGTACCCCGACCTGCGCTTCAGCGTCTCGCATACGACGCGCCCGCCGCGCGCGAACGAGGTCGACGGGCGCGACTACCACTTCGTCGACCGCCACCGCTTTTGCCAGCTCGTCGCCGAGGGGGCCTTCGTGGAGTGGGCCGAGGTTCACGGCAACCTGTACGGCACGTCGGTCGGCGAGATCGAGCGGGCGCGGCAGAACACCGGCTGCCGCGGGATGATCTTCGACATCGACTACCAGGGGGCGCGCCAGATCCGCGCGAAAGTGCACGACGCCATCGGCGTGTTCATCCTCCCCCCGTCGATGGACGAGCTCGAGAAGCGGCTCCGGGCGCGCGCCAGCGACACCGAAGAGGTCATTCAGAGGCGCTTCGCCGCGGCCAAGCGCGAGATCGACCATTACGCGCTCTTCGACTACGTCATCGTGAACGACGACCTCCCGCGGGCCTTCGACCACCTCGCCGCCATCGTCCTGGCCGAACGGTCGAAGCGCGCCCGGAGGGCACATCTCGCCGAAGCGCTCTTGCGTACGCCTCCGAAACCCGAATAAAGCGTTCACCTCGTCATGAGTCACACCCTGGCAGTGCTCGGAGGGAGCGGTTTGTACGAGCTCGACGGGCTCACCCACGTCGAGCAGGTCCGCGTCGACACCCCCTACGGCCCCCCCAGCGACACCATCGTCCGGGGGCGGCTCGGCGACACGACCGTCCTCTTCCTCCCCCGCCACGGTCGCGGCCACCGCGTTCCGCCGCACGCCATCAACTTCCGCGCGAACGTCTGCGCGCTGAAGAAACTCGGCGCGACGCACCTCGTTTCGGTCAGCGCCGTGGGGTCGATGAAGGAAGACATCGCGCCCGGCGATCTGGTCGTCGTCGATCAGTTCATCGACCTCACCAAGAGGCGCGTTTCCACGTTCTTCGACGAAGACGTCGCGGCCCACGTGATGTTCGCCGACCCGGTCTGCCACCACCTCGCCGGGCGCCTCGAGAAGGCTGCGGCCGAGGCGGTCGCCGCCGAGGAGTCTTCGAGCAAGGTGCACCATGGCGGCACGTACGTGTGCATCGAGGGGCCGCAGTTCTCCACGCGCGCCGAGAGCCTCGTGTACCGCTCGTGGGGCGTCTCGGTCATCGGGATGACGTCGATGCCGGAGGCGAAGCTCGCCCGCGAAGCGGAGCTCCCCTTCGCGACGCTGGCGCTCGCGACCGACTACGACTGCTGGCACGAGTCGGAAGAAGACGTCACGGTGGAAGCCGTGCTCGCCGTCATGAAGAAGAACGTGTCGCTCGCCCGCCGCGCCATCGCGTCGCTCGCTCGCGCGCTCCCCGACCCGGCCGTGAGTCGTGCTCACGGCGCCATCAAGGGGGCCATCATGACGGCCCCCGAAGTGATGTCCCCTCGCGCGCGGGCTTCGCTCGCCTGGCTCTTGGATCCCTCTGGAGGCTCGTCTTGAAGCAAGAAGTTCTGGTCGTTGGTTCGGTCGCGTTCGATGACCTCGAGATGCCCACGGGTTCGTTCCCGGACGTGCTCGGTGGGGCGGCCACGTACTCGTCTCTCGCCGCGTCGCTGTTCACCCACACGCGCCTCGTGGGGGTCGTCGGGACGGACTTCGACGAAGCGAACGTCAAGATGCTCCAGGCGCACGGCATCGACACCGCCGGCCTCGAACGCGCGAACGGGCGCACCTTCCGCTGGAAGGGGCGGTACGCGCCGGATCTCATGAGCCGCACGACGCTCGACACGCAGCTCAACGTCTTCGCCGATTTCCGGCCGAAGATCCCGGCCGCCTTCAAGAGCTCGCCCTACGTCCTCTGCGGGAACATCCACCCGCGCCTGCAGCTCGAGGTCGTCGAGCAGGTGGAGCGCCCGAAGCTCGTCGCCGCCGACACGATGAACTTCTGGATCTCGGGCGAGCCCAAGGCGCTGGCCGATCTGCTCCGGAAGATCGATCTGCTCATCATCAACGACGAAGAGGCGCGCGAGCTCTCGGGTCACCACAACATCGCGCGCGCCGCGGCCGAGATTCTCCGCCGGGGCCCCAAGCAGCTCATCATCAAGCGCGGTGACTGCGGCGCGCTCCTCTTCGACTCGCACGGTGCGTTCTTCGTCCCGGCCTACCCGCTCGAGGACGTCGTGGATCCGACCGGCGCGGGCGACTCGTTCGCCGGGGGGCTGATGGGATACCTGGCGCGACACGACGACACGTCGGCCCACGCGATGCGTCGTGCGCTGTTCTTCGCGTCCGCGCTGGGCTCGTTCTGCGTCGAGGGAATCGGCACGACGCGGGTGGCCAAGCTCACGCCGGCGGACGTGGCGCGCCGCATCGAGCAGTTCCGCGCGCTGGTCGACTACGGGGGCAAGCTCGACTTCGCCCACGAGGCCTGAGCTGCCGATCATGACAAACCGCGCGCAAAACGCGCGGCGCCGCGCGGCCGTCTGCTAGCGTTTCGAAGTTGTCTTTGGTCTGAGGGTTCGCGAGGGAGGCTTCCAATGAAGGGTTGGGCGGCGTTAGGGCTTTCGGTTGTCTGCATCGGGGTCGCCTGTGCAGGCCTTGGAAACGCGTCGTGTTCGTCGAACTCGGACGGCGACGACGACGACACTCTCACCGACTCGGGGACCACCCAGTCGTGCGACGGCGGTCCCTCGTACTCGGGTACCGCGGGACAGGCGTGCGTCGCACCGCCGGCCACGATCCCCGATCCCGCGTGCGACGATGCCGTGCAATCGGGCTCCGCCAACGGTGTCGAGTCGCTCTGCCCGACGACCCCGCCCAGCCCCGCGTGCAGCCTCTCCGCGTGCCAGGCAGCGTCGGTCGCCGCCGGAAGCTGTGAGCCGCTGGCGAACAACCCCGCCGCCGGGCCGTGGAACTTCCGCATGCGCCGCCTCATCGTCGCCGCCCCGCCGAACCTCGCGAGCACGACCATCCAGAACACGGTCGTCACGAACGGCGTCGACATGAACGAGAAGCAGTGCGGAGAGGTCGGCACCGGCGCGTTCAGCTGGCTGATCAGCGTGACGCCCGACGGCCCCGACGCCGGCACGGGCACGATCAAGACCGGCGGCGCCCCGCCGTGCGACCTCCCGAACCCCGTCGCGGGCTCGACGCCTGGAACGTGGTCGTGCGACCCGTTCACGACCGGTTACTGCTTCGTGAACAAGACGCTGGGCAACCTGCAGATCGGGCCGGCGACCGGGAACGTGGTGAAGAACTGCGACGGAAGCTGGTCGACGACGACCGTGATCCCCACGCTCAACATCCCGATCTACTACCAGGGGAACATCATCACCCTCCCCATCAGCAACGGCGCGATCGAGGGGATGCAGATCTCGCCCGATGGCAACTGCGTCGGCAGCTTCAACCCGGGCGCGCTCAACAGCGACTGCACCGATCAGTACACCGACTGCTCGAAGTGGAAGACCGACGGGGCGCTCACCGGGTACATCACGCTCGAGACGGCGGACACGGTGAAGGTCGACCTGCTGAACGAGAGCCTCTGCGTCGTCTTGACGAACTCGCAGGGCGTACCTGATGCGACCGGCTTCAAGTATTGCGGCCGCAACGCCGACGGGAGCATCAAGTACCCCGGCGACTACTGCTCAACGACTAAGGCGCCGGGAGGCTGCAACGACTCCTTCTGGCTCGCGGCGACGTTCGCGGCGTCCGCGGTGAACATCAACGACGGCACGACATCCGGCCCGGACGGCGGGCCGAACCTCGACTGCCTTGGTGGCGGTTCCAGCAACGTGGATGCGGGCACTGACTCCGGTACCCCTGCGAGCGACGCCGGGAGCGACGCGAGCGACGCGGCTTCCGACTGAATCGCGCCTAGAACGCAGCGTTTCGAGCGCGCCGTTGCGAGGAGGGCATGCCTCCTCGTGACGGGGCTGCACGCGACTCGCACGTAGAGATACGTGTCGCCGGAGAGAGCATGCCTCCTCGCCGCGGAGAGGTGCATCTCGCTCGCCGAGATGCGTGTCTTCGCTACCAGGAGACGCCTCTCGGCGGTGAGGATGAACGTCTCCGCGCCGGAGAGGTACGTCTTCGCCGCGGAGAGGCGTGGCTTCGTCGCGGAGAGGTGCGTCTTCGCGGCGGAGAGACACGTCTCCCCCACGGAGATGTACGTCTCCACCGAGGAGAGAAGCGTCCTCGTCGCGGAGATGCGTGTCTCCTTCGCCGAGACGCGCATCTCGCCGAGCGACACACGCGTCTCCAGCCCGTGTCGGAGTCGCGACCATGACGCGCGGATTGATATTGACGGCACGCGTCATGGCTACCTTACCTACCTAACTGCGTTTCCGCCGCGTCGGAGACGCCGATGACACTGGCGCCTCCCTCGCGCGCGGCGTCAAAGTCCGCCTGAGCGCGCTTCTTTTCGGCGGATCGCACGACCGGGTGAGGCGGAACCGTCTGCGCGCGCGCGACTTTCGGGAGGTCCCTATGCATCGTTCTTGGTGGCGGCAGGCGCTGGTCGTCGTTCTCTTTCTTCTGATCGCGTCCTGTAGCGGCGGAGGATGCTCGAGTGGCTGTTCGAGCTGCGGCATCGAGCCGCTCCCGGCAGGCTTCCCGAGTACCAACACGATCCCGAACGCCGCTTCGGCGCGCGTGACGCAGCAGGGGCTCGCGTTCCTGAGCGCCAACATCGGGACGCTCGCCACGAGCCTGCTCGGGCGAAGCGGCACGCCGGGGGTCATCGACTTCGACATCCCGACCGACACCATCTCGACCTCGGTCATCGGCATCAGCGTCTCCTTGACGGTCTGCCCGAACGGCCCGAACGCGACGAGCAGCCCCCCCGAGTGCGTGGCCGAAATCGAGATCGGCAGCGCAGCCCTCACGGTCGGCACCGCGACCCCCGACAACCTCACTCTGACGGGCACCATCCCCATCCGCGTGCGCGATCTCCCGGTCAGCACGCCGGTCGGAACCATCGCCATCGGAGTCGGCTCGGGCGGTTCGTGTCCTTCGAGCGGTGTCTCGGACGCGAACTTCGCGAACTTCCCGATCACGGTGAACCTGCCGCTCGTCGCCGACCCGAACGCGCCGCACGCCGGGTACACGATGATCGACGCCGCCAACGCGGCCGTCTCCGTCACGATCTCCTCGAGCGATCTCCAGCTGTGCAGCAGCTGCGGCATCCTCGACGTGCTCTGCAACCCGATCCTCAGCATCCTCCCGGGCCTGGTCGTCGGGCCGCTCCAGACGGCGATCAACGGCGAGGTCCAGAACCTCCTGAAGACGGACCTCTGCACCAAGGCGAACGCGGCCCTCGACCCCCCCTGCCCCACCGGCACGAACCCCGGTGACGGCGGCCTCCCCACCGTGCTCGCCGACGGTGGCGTCAACGGCAGCGAGCCGACGTGCGTGCTGAACACCGACCCGACGACGTGCCTCCCGATCGAGATCGGCACCGAGGGGCACATGAACCTCGGCGCGCTCCTGGCGAGCATCTCGCCCGGCACGAGCGGCGCGGTCGACTTCATGCTCGCCGGCGGCGGCGCGATGAACCCCGCGAACAGCGGCCTCACGCTCGGCCTCCTCGGCGGCGCGACCCCGTCGCCCCAGAGCGACTGTGTCCCCGTCGCAGCGAACCCGATCCCGACTGGGCTCATTCTCCCGAACGAGATCACGGGCAATTCACTCACCGCGCCCTGGCCGACCAGCGATCCGGGCCCCGACTTCGGCATCGCGATCAACAACCTGTTCCTGAACTACGCGTTCGGCAGCGCCTACAACAGCGGCCTGCTCTGCCTCGGCATCACGACCGACAGCGAGCAAGAGCTCAACACGGGCCTCGTGAGCTTCCTCATTCCGTCGCTGAAGACCCTCACCTTCGAAGAGAAGGGGGCGGCGATGGCGATCACGACGCGGCCGCAGCAGGCGCCGATCATCACGCTCGGCGATGGCTCGAACCTGACCACGTCGCCGCTCATGTCGATCTTGATGAAGAGCTTCGCGATCGACTTCTACACGTGGAGCGAGGACCGCTACATCCGCGCGTTCACGTACACGGCCGATCTCACCATCCCGGTGAATCTGACGAGCAGCAGCGCCGGGATCCTCCCGGCCATCGGCACGCTCACGCTCGCGAACGCCGTGCTCTCGAACAACGTGCTCATCACCGACAACCCGACGAACGTCGCCAACGCGCTCAGCTCGATCATCGGCGGCCTCGTGGGTCAGCTGATCGGAAGCGGCTTCTCGCCGATCAACCCCGGCAGCGCGCTCGCCAGCTACGGCCTCGGGCTCAACTTCCCCACCGGAGGCATCCGCGAGCTGACCAACGGGAGCCAGACCTTCATCGGCCTCTTCGGCGACCTCACGACCGCCACCGCGCAGGAGATGCCGGTGATCGACACGACCGTGAGTCTGGCGGAGCTCACCGTGCACCCCGAGGGGATGAAGCTCAACACGGTGAGCCCGGAGACGGCTCCGTCGCTTCACGTGATGTTCGGCTCCCCCGCCGACGACGGCGCGCAGGCCGTCGAGTACTCGTGGCGGCTCGACAAGGGGACGTGGAGCGAGTGGGCCCAGGGGCGCGACGTGACGATCAAGGACCCGATGCTCTACATGCAGGCCAAGCACGTCCTGCAGGTGAGCGCGCGCGTCGTCGGCAAGCAGGCGTCGCAGGACCCGACGCCGGCGCAGCTCCCCTTCACGATCGACGTGTTGCCGCCGAACGTGACGGTCGATGAGTCGGACACGGCCCCCAGCGGCTTCGTCATCGACGCCTGGGACATCGTGAGCCCCGTGGCCTCGCTCACGGCCCGGACCCGCGGGACGGATACGACGGGCAAGGTCGGCGAGTGGACCGAGTGGATGCCGCTCGCGCAGGCGCAGATCGGGTCGGGCATCAGCGCGATCGACATCGAGGTGCAGGACGAGGTCGGGAACATCGGCAAGATCAGCCCCCAGCTGATCCGCGGACGCCCCGATCCCACCCTCCCGGTCACCGGCGGTTGCGCGCAAGGGTGCACGGCCGCGTCGCAGTCGGGGAGCGGTTGGCCGGCGATCGTGCTCGGCCTGGCCGGGCTCGCCGCCCTCTTCGCGCGACGACGGACCTCGCGCGCCGCCTCGGCGGTCCTCGCCCTCGGCTCGATCGTCGCCGTCGCATCGACGAGCCAGGGGTGCTCATGCGGAAGCGGCGGGGGCGCGGAGACCAACAACGGCGGCGGGAGCGACGCCGGCAAGGACACCGGGGCGTCGGTCTTCGAGCCGGACGGCGCCCTCGTCGTCGAAGACGCCGGGCCGGTCTGCGGCCCGCAGTGCAACCAGCCGTGCGGTCCCCCGCTGCCGCAGGGCCTCGTTGGAACCTACACGTCGATCGCCAAGGCCGCGGACGGCACGATCTGGGTCGCCGGCTACAACGACGCCGCGGTCGACCCCGCGAACGGCATCCAGGCGCTCTACGGCGACCTGGTCGTCGGCAAGTACGACACGACGGTGCAGAAGGTGGCGTGGGTGACCGTCGATGGTCTCCCCCCGAAGCCGTCGGACGGCTCGTGCCCGGTGAACGATCCGAACGGCTGGCGCGGCGGCGACAGTGACCCGGGGCCGGACGTCGGGCTCTGGACCAGCATCCAGCTCGACGCAAACTCGCACCCGATGGTCGCCTATTACGATGCGACGAACGCGGCGCTGAAGTTCGCGTCCTCGAGCGACGGCGTGACGTGGGCGACGCACACGGTCTACTCGAACACCGGCTCGGACATCGGGAAGTACGCGAAGCTGCTCGTCGTGGGCGGCAAGCCCGCCATCGCGTACATGGAGGTGGATACGGGGACGAACGGCTACTCGACGAGCCGCGTGTCGGTCGCGCAGGCGAACGTCGCGCTCCCCGCGAAATCGTCGGACTGGACGATCACCGACGCCCTCGTCGACAACGAGAGCCCCTGCCGCGCCGTGGACTGCACGACGGGACAGGCGTGCGTCACGTCGACGGGCGTATGCACCGCCATCTCCGGCGGATGCGACGCCGCGTGCTCGTCGACCGAAGCGTGCATCGAGGCGAACGGCGTCGCGACGTGCACCAAGATCACGGGTGCGACCAACATCAGCGACTACCCTGACTCGATCGGCGACTACATCAGCCTCGCGGCGACGTCGACCGGCCTCGGCATGGTCGTCTACGACCGCGTTCACGGCAACCTGCTCGGCCTGACGAACTCCGGCGGCTCGTGGACGCAGACCATCCTCGACGGCGAGGCCGGCTCTCGCGACGCCGGGACGGCCGTGGACACGGGCGACGACGGCGTGGGGGCTTCGCTCTTCGTGGCCGCGAACGGTGACTGGCACGTGAGCTACGTGGACGGCATCTCCGAGACGCTGAAGTACCTCTACATCCCGGGTGGCACGCTCTCGACGACCCTGGTGCCGCAGCTCGTCGACAACGGCAGCGCGGTCGACGGCACCGCGTTCACCGATGGCCTCCACATCGTCGGCGACGACTCTTCGGTCCAGGCCAACGCCGACGGATCGATCTCGATCACCTACCAGGACTCGACCGCGGGGACGCTCCGCACGGCGACCGGCGCCCAGACCCCGGGAACATGGACGCTGCACGCCATCTCCCAGCCGAAGGAGTTCGCCGGGTTCTTCCCTCACTTCGTCCCGAACGACACGACGATCGCCAACTGGTGGCGCTGGGCCGACCAGACGACGCAGGTGATCTCGGGCGACGTTGCGATCGTCCCCGGCAAGTAAGCGAGCGAGCGAGCGACCTTCGAAGGTACCGGCTACGCAGCCACTTCGTCGCCGGCGACGGCGTCGAGGGTCCTGATGGCCGGGCCGGAGACGTGCTCGCGCTCGGTCGCGACGATCGCGAGGAGCTCCTCCTTCGTGACCGTGCCGGCGTCGAGCAGGGCCCGCATGTACCCGTCGACGTACCCGTGTGCCCGCGCGAGGCGGGCGTAGGTGCCGCCGGCGGACTTCGCGACGAAGACGTCGCGGAGCATCGTTCGGAGCTCAGTCAGCATCTCGAGTTTCGTGCGCATCGGCTCGCCTTTCGTCGCCCACCCGGGGTTTGTGGGTCGGGACCGCGCGTTGATCGCGGGTGCGCTCATTCCGGTAGTGGATTGGCCGAATGCGGGCCAAGTTTCGAATAGTGGTGCTTTGAATCGCGTTACGGTATCGAGGAGCCACGGTTGGCATGTCCGAAACGGAGCTCCGCGCCTTCGACGCGCTCGCGACGCACGGCCGCTTGAGCGACCTTGTCGCCCTCACTCGCGCCGTCGCGACCAGCGCGGCCGAAGGGCGAACGAGCGCCTGGATGGACGCCGCCAAAGTCCGCGCTCTGGCCGAAGAAGCGAAGCTCACCCAGGACGACGCGAAGACGCCGTTCGGTAACGCGCTCGCCGTCCTCGAGCGCGGCCCCGAGGACGACGCCGAGCGCGCGCTGGCCCGGGCGATGTGGGCGCACGCCATCGCCGAGGCGCCCGGCAAGGGGCGCGAAGAAGAGGACCGCGTGGCCACGGACGTCCTCTGGCTGGCTACGCACACCCCTTTCGACGCGACCTCGCTGCTCGATCGAGCGCTGGGCGAAGCCGCGGGCGAGCTGTGGGACGCGATCGCGGACCGGGTGCGCAAGGTGGACCAATCGAAGCTCCCCACGCTTGGACGCGCCGAAGCCGTGCTGGGGTGCATCGCCCTTTCGGAGTCGGTGTCTTCCGTCGCGCGAAAGCACGCGACGGCGCTGGCCACGGAGCTGAAGGACGCGATGCTGGCGCGTGTGCTCGCCGGCAAGTCCGTGCGCGAGGAGACGTTGCGCGGCGAGCTTGGCCCTACGCCTCGAGGTCCCGTGGCGACGACGGCGCTCGCCCTCACGGGGCTCCTGTTCTTGATCCACGGCGCCCGCCTCCTTGCGCGCTTCGCGCTCGCGTACAAGCGCCCGACCGAGATGACGCTGTCGGCCGCGGGAGCGCGCGTCCATACGCGCACCGAGGTTCTCGGTCGCACGGTAGGCGAACGAACGACCGTGTTCGCTCGCGAGGGGCTCGCGCGAGCGACGCGCGAAGTGCGCTACCCGCGCCTCGGGCTCTACGCGGGGTTGCTCGCGCTCGCGACAGGAAGCTATCTCGGCGTGGCGACGCTCATCGACGGGATGCGCGCGGTCTCGCCGTCGCTTCTCCTCACGGGGGTGCTCATCGTGGCCGCCGGGGTGCTCTTGGAAATGCTGTTCGCGAGCCTCGAGCCCGGAGTGACGGGCAAGTGCAACGTCGTCCTCGTTCCCGTGAAAGGCCGGGGCATTTGCGTCGGGCGCCTCGAGGCGAAAGAAGCCGACAGCGCGCTGATGATCCTCGCCAAGAAAGGCTAAGGCAACCGCCGATCGATTGGATCAGCGCTCACCCCTCGCGAGCCCTCACCCCCCGCCCCCTCTCCCACGAGGGCCCACGAGGGCCCACGAGGGGAGAGGGGGAGATCGCGCGCCGGGCGACACCCCTCTCCCTTTATGGGAGCGGGGCCGGGGGTGAGGGGCGCGTGTAGCGCTGCGACGCTCAATGGACGCTTGCTCTGAGCCGCGCTAGCGGACCCGCTCGCCGACGACGAGTTCGAGCTTTCCGCTCGTCGTCTTCAGCTCGAAGCGGATCGAACGCGCCGCCGTCGGTTCTGCGCACGCACGGACGGAGACGGCGCGCGCGGCGTGGGAGCGGTCGATTTCCTCCCCGCTCGTGGCGTCGAACGCCCGCAGCTCGAGCCCCGTCCCCTCGCCTTCGGCGCCGACGCTCACCTGGAGACACTGCCCCGCCGCGAGGCTCTCGCTCCATGAGACGAGCTTGTCGGAATCGAGCTCGAGCGCCCGCGCGCTCAAGGGGGTCCCTTCGAGGATCACGGCCGGGCCATCGGCGGCGCGCGCGATCATGCGAGCCGCAGCGAGCGGGTACCGCGCGAACGCCGCGTCCTTCCACTTCTCGGCCCTCGCGGTGACCGCATACGGCCCGCCCCGGCCGCGCGCCTCGAGATCGAGCCGCGCTTTGCCGTGCGTGCATGCGAAGACGGCCGTCCCCCACGCGCCGTCGCCCGAGGTCACGAGCTCGCTCGTATTGTCCTTGTCCCCTTTGTCGCTCCACACACGAGCATCGACGAGCGCCAGAGGAGCGCCCGCCACGACATCGATCCGGGTGCACCCCGCGCGGCTCCCCAGATCCACGGGAATCGTGGCGCGCCGTCCGACCACGAGCTCCCCCTTCGTCGAGAACGGCGCCCCCCCGTAGCCGGCACGAGCGAGAGCGCTCTCTCGCTCCGTCTTGGCCGCTTCGATCGGAACGAGCGTCGACTCCCAGAGGACGTCCGGCTTCGAGGTGAGATCCCGAGATGACGACGCGCGCATCTTGGCGAGCACGACGGCGGCGAGGCCGCGCCCGACGTGAGGCCGGATGACCAGCGATCCTTCGAAGGCCAAGGACGAGCAGACGGTCAGCGTCCGATCGCTCCCCCCTTCGCGCGCGCGCGCGACCACGCGCCCTGCGCCATCGATGGCCTCCACCTCGAGCAACGCGACCTCGTCACCCGGCACGAGGACGGCGTCCACGCAGCTCTCGGCCTCGACGGGCAGCGTCACCACCGTCGGTACACGCGAGTCGAGCACGACCGCGGCCTTCCTGAATTCGTCCCACGTACCACCCAGAGCCTGGCGGTGCGCGCGCACGTGATCATCGAGACCCTGCCAGGCGTCGGCCGGCTGGGGCGCACCGGCAACGGCGCCATGCGCCCCGAGCGCGCGTGCGACGTCGCTCGCGCGCTCCCGCGGGACGAGCTGGGCTGCGACGCCCACCAGCCCTTCGCCGTTCACGACGTGGGCTGCGAGGTAGACGCGACCAGGGTGCGAGGCGTCTCTCGTTACGCCCGCCGTCGGGCACAAGAGCACCGTGGGCTTCGGGTCCGGCCCCTCGTCGACCGCGACCGGGCTCCCCTCGTCGTCGAACGCCGCCAGGTCGAGGTCCTCTATCGACGAGGAAGCGCGCGCGTAGGCCAGGATGCAAGCGTCGCTCGGAAGGTCGATGAACGCGCCCATGCGCTCCCCCTCGACGGCCTCGCCGGAGGCGACGAGCCTCACCTCGCTGGCCCCGAGACGCGAGGCGCGTGACGGGACGTCGCCGAGAACGGTGGAGGCGTCGAGGTCACCGGGAATCACGTGGGGTGGAGGCGGCGGCCGCGGGGGCTCGGCAACGGGGAGCGCGGAAGGCTGCCGGCACGCAGCCGCGACGAGTGTCAGCGCGATCGCGGAGATCGTGCGCCTCACGGCTCGCCCCAGACTCGCCCCTGGAGGCGAAAGAGTGCGAGCCCCCAGGCCAGCGACGTGCCACGGGCGTCGACCTCGAGCCGCGCATGATCCTGGTCCCGCGCGCAGAACGCGACCACCCCCGCGTCGTCGTCACTCGTTCGCTCGTCGCGGGCGTCGCGCGCGCCGAGCGCTACGCGCAGACCGAGGCCGTGGGCGTGACCGTGCGTGACGGCTGCGACCGCGAGATAGCAAGCGCCAGGCTCGAGGGGGACCGGCACAGGCGTGCTACCCGAGGGGCCGGCGAAGAGCGCCACGGCATTCTCCGGCGGGTCCCCCGCGCGGCGTGCGAGCAGTGCATGCGCCATGCGGGCCCGTGGCGCCGCTCCCCACAATCGCGGCAGGTGCTCGGGAATGGACCACGAAGCGTGCGTCACGGTCAGCTCACTCCCCGGGGGGGCGCCCGCGAAGATCACGGTCGATGCCGTCTCCTCCCCCACGCAGGCCTCGAGCCGCGCGTCCGCGTTGTCCGTGCGGTCGCGCGCGAGCATCTCGTCGTCCTCATCGCGTATCTCGGCGTCGACATCGAGCCTTCGGCGTCGCGCGCGATCGTGCGCGCGCGGATCGGGCGCGAACACCTCGATGCGATGGCACCCCGGTTCGAGTGCGACTTTGGCGTCCCCGCTCCCGTCGTTCCCAGCCGTCCACGACGCGCGCGGCGCGATCTTCGCGCCTTCTCTCTTCGAGCGAGTCTCTGCGGATTCGGCGCGAGCAAGCGGCAGCGGGAGCGGTGGCGGGGGACCCGCGTCCGGAGGCGGCGGCAACACCCCGCCGGTTCGCTCTGGAAGGACCACGCGTAACGCAGGGAGCGGCTTGTGCGACCGCCCTACGATCGTCTCGATCGCCCCGCGCCCCGCGTCGCTCGTCACGCGCAGACGCTCGATCGGCTCGGCCCCTTCGCCGCACTCGCCCATCTCGAGGATCCCCGCCACGCTCGCAGCGCGAGACTGCGCGTCCTCTCCCGCCGCATCGTCGTCGACTCCGGCGACCTTCGCGTGAAAGCTCAGCCCGCGCGAGCCGACGAGCGCGATGGTCGTACAGGCTCGGTCGTCGTTGGTCGAGGCCGGGAGCGTGAGCGTCATCGTCTCGTTCTCGTACAGAAAACGCGCCGGCCCGCGCTCGACGACGGCCCCGGTCTTGCGCCACTCGCTGGCTACCCGCTCGGCGGCTTCGCGTAGCCCGTCGTCGGGCGTCTGCGCCCACGCGAGCGAAGGCACGAGAGCGGCCAGGCACACCCCGACCGAAGCCATCACCCTCCGCGCCGTCACTCGCTTTCCACCAGCGGGGCCTCTTTGAAAATGCGTGCGGCGGGGTCCCACACGAAGAGCTTCCACTCATCGACCTGGCCGGCGCGTACGCTCGTGACGAGGTACGCCAGGTCGTATGCGGGCTCATCGCCCCCCATCTTCGCCGCGGCCGCATCGGTATCCGAGAAGTAGGCACCAACGTCGAGGTGCGAATGGTAGAGGACCTTCACCGGTGTCCCGGCGGCTTCGCCCTTTTCGATGGCGCGCGCGAACTTCATCGGGTCGAGGTCGAAGTACATTCGCCCCGTTCTCGGATAGGTCTCCGGGTCGAGCGCGTGAAGCTTGTTGGCGCGGTTCTCCATGGGGACCGCTTCGCTCACGAGGAGCGGCTCCTTGCCCGGTCCCGTGAGAAATCCGCAGCTCTCCTCGTCGCGCGCGTAGGCTGCGCGCGCTTCGTCGCGGACCCGTTCCATGACCGGCCGCGGGACGATGACGCCGTGCACGATCCAGGGGTGCTTCACTTCGTCGCGCATGAGTCCTTCGAGGTTACCAGACGTAACGCCGCTCCCACTTCATCGGCGCAAAATACCGATCACCGCGATCGCACACGATCACGACGACGCATCCCCCACCGGCTTCTCGTTGCGCCCGCTCGGCGACCTTCACGGCCGCGAAGACGTTGGCTCCGGAGGAGTGCCCGACGTGGAGGCCCTCTTCGCGCGCGAGCCTGTCGGCCATGTTCCAACCATCCTCGGTCGTCACTCGGAGGGTTTCGTCGGGCACCCTCGCGTCGTAGATGGCCGGGACGAGGCTCGACTCCAG
>Ga0302319_10000570_pt1 | contig 83898 bp, 65 predicted proteins | sample Bog_T0_2_FD_203319 | JGI IMG/M metagenome (GOLD analysis project Ga0302319, IMG submission 203319) | Peat permafrost microbial communities from Stordalen Mire near Abisko, Sweden - Bog_T0_2 | ecosystem: Environmental > Terrestrial > Soil > Wetlands > Peat | place: Sweden: Abisko, Stordalen Mire...
CCCCGCACCGCTCGCCGCGGCAGGCGTTCGGGGGGAACACCCTTGCCACCACCAACCGAAGGGAGAAACCCCAAAAGTCTTAGAAAAAACTTGCATGACTACATGCCTGTAATCCGTGGTAAAAAATTCGTGACCCGCGAAATCGCAGAGCGGTCCGCGCCCCCTCCCTCATCCGTGTAATCCGCGTCATCCGTTCAAATCCGTGGTAACTCCCCCACCCAAGCTCTGAACCAGCCCGGCTCCATATCCCTTAAATCCCCATCCGTGGTTTAAAGATTTGCTTCAAATTCCACGGGCTCAAACCTAATGATCATGGGATATGGTCGTTACCTTTGGCGAAATCATGATGCGTCTGGCCACCCCCGGCTACCTGCGGTTCTCCCAGGCGTCCCACCTCGAACTCACTTACGGCGGCGGGGAGGCGAATGTGGCCGTCTCGCTCGCGAATTACGGGCTTCCGGCCTGGTTCGTCACGCGGCTGCCGAAGAATGACATGGGCCAGCGCGCCATCAATGAGCTGCGCGGGCTCGGCGTCGGCACGGAGTACATCGCGCGGGGCGGGGAGCGGATCGGCATCTACTTCCTGGAGAGCGGCGCCAGCCAGCGGGCATCGAAGGTGACCTATGACCGGGCGCATTCGGCCATCGCGGGGATCAAGCCGGGGGATATCGAATGGGACAAGGCGTTCGCGGGGGCAAAGTGGTTCCACTGGACGGGCATCACGCCGGCGCTCAGCGACTCCGCCGCGGAGGTGACGCGCGAGGCGTGCATCGCGGCGAAGAAGCACGGGCTCACCGTTTCCACCGATCTCAATTACCGCAAGAAACTCTGGAGCCGCGAGAAGGCCGGGCAGGTGATGGGCGGGCTGATGGAGTTTGTCGATGTTTGCATTGCCAATGAGGAGGACGCGGAGAGCGTCTTCGGTATCAAGGGGGCCGAGGTGACCTCCGGGCAGATCGAGCATGGCCAGTATGAGGATGTGGCGCGGCAACTCACGGAGCGGTTCGGTTTCAAGCAGGTGGCCATCACCCTGCGCGAGAGTTTCTCTGCCAGCCACAATGGCTGGAGTGCGATGCTTTATACCGGTGGCAAAAGCCATTTCTCGCGCCGGTACGATATCTCCATCGTGGATCGCGTGGGCGGCGGCGACTCGTTCGGCGGCGGTCTTATTTATGCGCTGCTGCGCGGGGACGGGCCGGACAAGGCGATCAACTTTGCCGTCGCGGCGAGCTGCCTCAAGCATTCGATCTCCGGCGATTACAACCGGGTGACGCTGGAGGAAGTCGAGACGCTGGCTGGCGGTGACGCGAGCGGGCGGGTGCAGCGGTAGGTTCCGCGCAAACGTACCAAAACGCGCTGCGGTCAATTCCATCTTCCCCTTGCCACCCCGGGCTGCGCCGTGGAATAGTGAACGGCTCCACTCCCTACCGACCCCTTTTTTCCTACCCTATGGCACTCGCAAACGATCTCCGCAAAGGCATGGCCATCCGTTACAACGGAAACGCCGCCATCGTCCTCGAAGTACAGCACCGCACCCCTGGCAATCTGCGAGCCTTCGTGCAGGCGATCATCCGATACATCAATACCGGCAAGAGCGCGGATGTGCGCTTCGGCTCGACCGACAAGGTCGACACCGTGGACGTCAGCCGCTCGACCCTCGAGTTCTCGTACAAGGATCCGCAGGGTTTCCATTTCATGGACCCGGAGACGTACGAGACGGTGACGCTGAACGAAGATTTGCTGAAGGAAGCCAAGAATTACCTGGTCGAGAACCTGAAGGTGGAAGTCCTTTCCATCGAGGGCCGTCCGGTGCAGGTCGACATGCCTTCTTCGGTCATCATGAAAGTCATCGAGTCCGCCGACGGCGTCCGCGGCGACAGCGCGAACAATGTGCAGAAGCCGGCGATCCTTGAGACCGGCCTGAGCGTGCAGGTGCCGCTCTTCATCAAGGAAGGGGAGTTGATCAAGATCGACTCCCGCACCGGCTCCTACATGGGCCGGGCGTAGGTTGCGGGTTTATTCCGTCAGGTCCCGCTCGATTTGCTCGAGGGATTTGCCCTTTGTCTCCGGCAGCGTCAGCGCGATGAAGACGCACCCGGCGACGCAGATCCCCGCATAAGTCCAGAAGGTGCCTGCGGCGCCGAGGGCCTTGTTCAGCATCGGGAAAGTGTAGGTCAGGATGAAGCACGCGAGCCACAGCGCCATGACGGCGACGGACATCGCGGCGCCGCGAATCCGGTTCGGGAAAATCTCGGAAATAATGACCCACGTGACCGGCGCGAGAGACATCGCGTAACAGGCGATGGCGGCCAGGACGAGGGCGAGTACCGGCCATCCGGTGACGTGGTTGTGATAACAAAGGCCCAGCACCGTGTATGCGACGGCAAGTCCGGCTGAGCCGAAGAGCATCAGTGGACGCCGGCCCGCCCTGTCCACGAAACCGAGGGCAACGAAGGTGAAGACGAGATTCACGGAACCAGTCCAGGCGATGTTTTTCACGACGCTGGAGATGTCATACCCGGCGGCGCGGAGAATTTCCTCCGCGTAGTTGAAGATCACATTGATGCCGCACCATTGCTGGAAGACGGCAAGTACAACGCCGAGCACCAGCACCCGGATCAGCCGGCGATCCAGCAGATCGGAAAAGCGGACATGGCGAATTTCCTCGCTGGAAAGCGTGGTCTGCACGTCGCGGATTTCCGCATCGGCGTAAGCGGCGCCGCCGATGCGCGTGAGAATTTCGCGGGCCAGCTCAGGGCGGGCGTTCTTCACCAGCCAGCGTGGGCTCTCCGGCACCAGCGCCATCCCGGCCAGGAAAAGCAGCGACGGCGCGGCAGTGAGTGCGAACATCCACCGCCAGCCTTGCTGGCCGAACCACGAATGGACGATGAAATCGCTGGTTGCCCCCACCGGCAAATTGCGCACGAGCCACCAGTTGATCAACTGTGCAGCCAGCACGCCAATGACGATGGTGGCTTGATTGACCGAGACCAGCCGCCCGCGCATCCGCGCCGGGGCGACCTCGGAGATGTACATCGGCGAGAGACTCGATGCGAGGCCGATGGCCACGCCGCCAAGCATCCGCCACGCGACGAAAATATCGAACGTCGGCGCGAGCCCGTTGCCGATCGAGGTGACGGCGAAAAGCCCCGCGGAAAGCGCGAGCAGGCGCTTGCGCCCGAACCGGTCGCTGAGCGCCCCCGCGATCAGCGCGCCGAAGAGACAGCCGATGAGCGCGCAGCTATTCGCCCAGCCGGAGAGCGCGGCATTGTCCGCGATATGGAAGAAGCGCTCGAAGAATGGTTTCGCGCCTCCAATGACCACCCAGTCCCAGCCGAAGAGCAATCCGCCCAGCGCAGCGACAATCGAGATAAGCCAGACGTAGCGGAGATCGCAATCGGCGGCGTCTTCGGCCGGGGCATTGGGGGGCGCGATATTCATGGGGCGGAGGGGCTGGGTGAGGCTTGATTCGGTGCGGGTTTCGCGAGCAAGGCGTCGAGCGTGCCCGTGGATAGTCGCTGCGTCGGCTGGAATTTGTCCGATCCCACATACGCGTAGAGGCTGGCCAGCAATTGCCGCGCGGCGGGACGCTGGTTTTTCGGATCGTTCAAGTTCATCGAGCAGAAGAGCAGCCGGCCCTTGCCGACGCGCGCCTCGAAGAGGTCGCCGAGATTCCCGTTGCGCGCGAAGTTATCCATCACGCGGAGAATGGGACGAAAACCAGGTGGCGCATTGTCGAGCATCAGCGTGCCCGATTGGGCGAGGATGTCCCACCATTGCCAGTCGCTGTAGAACTCGGTGGGAAATTGCGCGAAGGCGGGATGCGCGGGGTCAAGGAGCAAACCCATGGTGAGGGGCTTCTTGTTCGGAAACCAGACCGGGCTCCAGAAGACCGGTTTGAGCGAACCGGGCAGGCTATTGGCGAGGTTGGTCGTCATGAGGAAGACCGTTTTCCCATCGGCCAGCGCGGATTGCGCGGCATCATTCCATTCGTCGCACGTGACGACTCCGGCAGGCGGAGTGGGTTGCAGATTGGCGGGGTAAACCCAGATGTCCCAGGTGTTTTTAAACGGAGTGCCTTGCAGCGCCACGGTGACGGTGAGCTTGCACGGCGGGTGAGCCGCGGCGAGCGATGCCGTAAGCGGGCCGATGACGCTGAGCGTTCCGGTTTGCAGCGTCATTGCGGGCCACGTGCCGGAGGCGATTTCGCGGCCATGCTCATCGTCAATGCTCCAGACCGGTTCCGCGGAGGTCAGGTCGGCAGGTCCGTAATTCGCGACATCCGCCGTGGCCTTGAATGACTCATCGACAGTGTAAGTGCGTTTCGGCATCCGCAGCAGCGGGACCGTCGGCCCGCAGTATTCGCGAAACGTGGCGGGCGTGACGAAGCCCTTGGAATCCCAGAAGGCGTCCAGCGGGCCAATGACCGCCGTGCCCTGGGTGGGATAATCGTGAAGATCGAGCAATGAAAACCCGGCATAACCGGGCGTGCGCAGCAGGACCTCGATCTCCTCCTTGTAAAGTAGCGTCGCCAGTTTTCCACTGGCCTGGACATATTGCGGGGCGAGATCGAGAAGGTCCTTCTTCTTCATGTCATCGCGGATGAGCTCAAAATTCTTGAGCGCCATCACGCCGGTCCATTTCTTGATCTCCCGGAAATCCGGGAAGTACATCCACTGGCCGATTTCATGTCCCATGGTCGGGCGCGGGTTCATGGCCACGATGTTGCTGAGATCACGCATTGTGTCCGGCCCTGGGATGCCCCGACCCTTGCTCAGCTCGGTCCATTGCCGGTTGGCGGTTGCCTGCCCCTTGGACGCGGAGGAATAGAGATGGCGCGGATCGCGCTGGATCAACATGTTCACCCAGCCGCTCAGCAGCGCGTCGGTGCCGCCATATTCATTGCCCAGCGTCATCAGGCAGAAGGAGGGATGATTGCCGTAGGTATCGACGATGCGCTTAAGCTCCGCGCCGAGGAAGGCGTCGCGCGCGGGGTCCTGGCCGGCGGGGACATTGGCCATCGGCCCCTCGGCCTGAATCATGATGCCTTCAAGATCCGCCGCCGTGAAGGCCGCGTCCGGCGGGCACCAGGAGTGAAATCGGATATGGTTGAGCCCATACGATTTCATGATGCGGTATACGCGCTGCCACGATGGGACATCGGTGGGCGGATAACCCGTGAGGGGGAAGATGGAGCAGTCGAGCGTGCCGCGCAGGAAGACTGTGCGGCCGTTCAGCGTGAATTGCGTACCGCGCGCCACGAACTTCCGCATGCCGAACCGGACGGTGCGCGAATCGTTGCCGAGCTTGACGGTAATGGTCGTGAGGTTTGGCGAAAATTCATCCCACAGCTTCGCGCCGTGCATGTCGGCATCCAGCTCGGCGTGGCCGCCGCTCGCATCCCATGTGGCATCGACGGTTTGCGAGCCAATGGTTAACGAGCCGCGGCCCGACTTGCCTGTGGCGTTGCCAATCCTGACCACGACGTGCGCAAGCATCTTGTCCACATCGGGATAGACCTGCACATCGTCGATCCAGACCGGTGGCGTGGCTGCAAGTTCGATACGCCCGACAATGCCATTCATGTTTCCCCATGTGCCGCCAAAGAGGGCGGAAACAAAGAGCCCGAGGTTGAGTTTGACGGTGTTATCGACGCAGATGGTGAGCCGGTGTTTGCCCGGCGCGAGGTCTGTGCCGAAATCGTAAACATGCGGCGCGATGAGGCTGTCCTGCGCGCCGTAGGATTTGCCATCGATCCATACGGTGGTCACCCACCGGCAGCGTTCCAGGAACAAAGTGACACGCTTGCCCGCCCACTCATCCGGGATGGTGATATCGCGTTGATACCACGCCGGCCCTTCGTAATCGTGCAGGCGCCATGGGCCGTTGAGGGTGGGCGGCTTCGGATTCACCGGACCCAGTCCTGCGTCGTCCATCGAGCCGGGGAGATGGATGCTGCCGGAGAGTTCACGCTGCCATGCGTTCGCGCTGGCGGCGCCGATTTCGAATCTCCAGTCGCCCGCGAGTGAAACCGTTTTGGCCGCGGCGCCCGCGGGCAGGAGCGCGCAGAGCAGTGCGAAGAGAATGGCGACAATGGTTCTGTGCATGAAAATGCCGGGTCGGGTTAGGCCGGGATGGATTGAAGCAAATCCTCGGCAGCCGCGTGGCTAGGGTCGCGCGCGAGCACGGAGCGCAGCCGTCTTTTGCCCTCCGCTTTGCGCCCAAGCCCGAGCAGTGCCTGCGCCTCAAGGAAGAGCGCATTGGTTTTCTGTGCGGCCTGGATGTCTTCGTTGAAGAGCAGCATCGTCGGCAGCGAGGTGGCGAAGTAATCGATCTTCGCCCGCTGTTTCCCCAGCTTGCGCGCATAGGCCAGCAGATCGCGCATCAATTTCGCGGCAGCCGTTTCTTTGCCGAGGCGATCGAGCGAGAGCGCGGAGTAGTAAGTCATCTCTGAGAATGTGATGACGCTCATCTCCTGGAAATCGCCGCGATATTCCGATGAGAGTTTCCATTGCCGGCGCGCCCCGATTTTGTCGCCCAGTTTCTCCAGCGCAACGCCGAGCCAGTAGTGGACATCGGTGCGGCTTGCGAAGAGATGCTTCGCCTCGCTGAGATTCGGTGGCGACGTGAGCGCCTGTGCGAAGTGCTCGCGCGCGGTCGCGGCATCGTCACCCGCAAGCGCGATGCGCCCGAGCGCCACGTGAGTGCGGATGTGCTGCCCCAGCACCTTGCCTTCGCCGCCCTCCCATGGCTGGAACTTGCGCGTGGAAATCAGCGCGAGCGCCCTGGCGTGGCGGCTGGTCTGGTTGAGGAGCGCACAGAGTTCGATGGAGAGATCATCGCGTTGCGCCACGAGGTCGAGGCGCGTTTCGAGTTCCGCGAGGCGCCGGGCCGGCTTTTCGCCCATGCGCTTGCGGAGTTGATCGCTCTCATAGAGCAGGCGGGCGTCCGCGGGATTGGCCTTCAATGCCTTGTTATAGGCCGCGCGCGCCTTGACGGGGGCGCTGGAAATATTGAAGTAGCCGATCCCAAGGTTGCGCCAGACGATCGAGAAGCCGGGATCGAGCCGGGCCGCTCTTTCCCAGAGTACGATGGCCTCGCGATGCCTGCGGCGATCGTAGTAAAGATTGCCGAGATAGTACGGTGCGCGGGCATCCGCGGGATTGAGGCGGATCGCGTTTTCGAGGATCGCGATTTCCTCCAGGCGCGCGGGGAAGCAGTAATCGGGAGACGCCTTCCCGCCCAGCTGGCATTGGGCGAGCGCGGATTCGTCTTTGCCAAGCCGGGTGTAAAACCATGCGAGATAATAGTGGACCAGCGGCGCAGTCCCGGGGTCGGGCTTCGCGATGGCCGGATGCACGATCTCGATGGCCGGCCCAAAAAGACCTGCTCGTGCAAAATCGAGGGCGATGTCGAATCGCGTTTGCGTATCGCAAGCGAGCGCTTCGCATTCGAGGAACCGGGCGCACCAATCGAGCGGGTCGAGCGCGCGATTGGCCGCGAGTTGCATGTTCGCTTCCCGCTGGCGGTCGAGGCTGCCCAGCACGACCACGCGGAGGTTGCGCAGCCATAGATGTTCGGCGTTCAACCGCAACGCGCAATCGATATGATGCAGCGCGGCGGACCATTCGCGGTTCCCGCAATTCAGTTCCGCGCGAGCCTGATGGCTGGCGGATTTCCATGCCTGGTTCCACGCCGACTTTGCAAATGCGGCATCGGCTTCCTTGTCGCGGTTCAGGTGGCGGAGGGTGAGGCCGAGATTGTAGTAAGGCTCGCCATCGTAAGGATTCGCGTTGCGCGCAGTCAGGCGCTCGATGGCTTTGCGGAAATGGGTTTCGGCCTGTGAAAATTCGCCGCGATGATAGTGCCAGAGGCCCGCGGCATTGTTGCAGCGGGAGTCGCCCGGGTCGCGGCGCAGGCACTCGCGCCAGTAGAGCATCGGATCGCGCGTCGCATGGCGGTACTGCTGGAGATGCAGGCCGGTGAGGTAGAGTTCATCGCTGCTCACGATGTCCGTGGGTTGCGGCGGCTCGGTCGCGGGCGGCAGGGTGGTGGTCTTTGGGCGTGGCTGCGGGTGGTGGGAGATGATCGTCGTTCCATCCGCGGCGCTGACGTCGATCATGATGTCGCTCTCCAGGACGCATTCCGGGCGCGGGATTTCCCTCACCCACGGAGCGCCGGGAGCGAGGTTGGCGATAAAGATCGGGAACCTTTCCTCCCACGCATACACGCGGATGGTGGCGCCCGCGAATGCCCGGGAGACCGAGACTCCAATCGTCATCTTTTCCTCGTCCACGCGCACGCTGATCGCGGCGTCGAGGTTCGCGTTTTGCGCCGGGCCGATCTTCTGGATGGGATACCAATACTGGCTCCACGCCTTCGTCTCGCCCGGCATCAGGAAGGAAAAATCCGGCTGATTGTCCGTATAGACGCCGGCCATCAACTCGATGTAGGGGACGTACTCGCCGGATTGATCCGGCTCCGTGAGGCTGCGGTCCCATGCGTAGCCGAATTCGTGATTCCCCCAGGTCCATTGCTTCTTGCCCGGCGAGATGTGGTGATCCGCGATGTGGATGAAACCAGCCTCCGCGCGATGATCGTATCCGCCGAAGAAATCGGCCTGCGACCCTACGCACATGTAGGAGGTCGGGACCGGGATATTGGCGTAGAAGGAGAGATCGTTCGGTGCGTACTGGACCGGCGCCGTACCGCCGCAATGGGGCGGGACAAATTGGGCGGGAACCTCCTCCGCTGGCACGCCATGCCTTGCCCGTCCGCCGTAGTCGACGCCGTAATAGCGATCTGTGCAAAGCGGATAGGCGCTCATCGAGCGGCGCGCGTGGTCCGCGACGCAGGTGACGTCCGGCGGGAAGAAACTCTGGTAAGCCTCATGGACCCGGGCCGCGACATTGGCCCACCAGAGGAAGGTCTGGGCGCTTTGGGTGCGATTGTAAACGCGGGCTTTCAACTCGATGTACGCGCGATCCGGGTGCAGGCAGACACCGTGCATCCCCTTCATGCGGGCCATCGGGTCGTGGTCGCCGCACCAGACGGTGATCGAGCCATCGGGGTGACGCTCGATTTCCACATCCACCGGCATGAAGGTCGCCGGCCGGTGATGCTGCGGCCAGTTGAACTCGACGCCGCCGGAGGCCCATGGTCCTGCGAGTCCGACCAGCGCAGGCTTGATGACATCCTGGCGGTAAAAGAAATCGTACCCATTCGTCTTGTCCCTGCCGGCATGGATGCGCCCGCCGATCTGGGGGAGGATCATCACGGAGAGAAATGCGTTCTCCAGGTAAATGGCGTCCCATTGCACGGGTGCGCGCTGCTCGGCGATGCGGTCGATAAACGGGAGCGGGTACACCTTCCCGCTGCTCCCCTGGTAGACTCGGTTCTCGATAAACATCGGGTTCCGGTCCGCCGGCATCGGTGCATAAGTCGGCAGCACGACGGGTTCACGGCGGATCGTCACCGGCACATTCAGGATGGCTGGACGGGGGACGGACATCGGGGGATTGGTGCCATCTTACAGTGCTCGATTCCCGGGAGAATGGATTGTTTTACGATAAACCTGTCATATCTTACGATGCATGAAACCGGATACGGTCATCCGCTATCGCAGGGAAGGATTTTCCGGCCAGCGCCTGGTGGTACTGCCGCCGGCGGTGGTCGAGGAGGCGCGGCGGCATCCGTTGCTCGCGGGATTGCTGCCAACGGCCGCCGGGTTTTTTGCGCGGCCTCTCGGGCATTTTGTGGAGCGGTCGGATGGGGCGCCGGAGCATGTGCTCATCGTCTGCCTTGCGGGCGATGGATGGTTCCAGCTCGGGGAAGGGGCGGGTGTCCGGCCCGTAAGCGCCGGGGATGTGCTGCTGCTGCCGCCAGATGTCTCGCACGCGTATGGCGCGGGCGACGAGATGCCGTGGACGATCGAGTGGGCGCACTTTGCAGGCGAGGAAGTGCAGGCATGGCGCGCGGCGCTGGGCCTGGCGGCGAATGACGGCCTCGTGGGTGTCGGGGCACGGCAGGCGGGGGAGATAAGGCTGGGGCGGGTGCATCCGCTTTTGGAGAAAGGGTACGGGCTGCCGGATCTGCTGGCGGCCGCCGCAGCCTTGCGCGCCAGCCTCGCTGAGCTGCTCCGGCACCGCAGCGTCGCCGGGTCCGCGGAGCCGGCGCGCATCGCCGTGGCGCGCAGCATCGAGCGGATGCGAGAGCGGCTCGACCAGCCGGTGCAGCTTGCGGAGATCGCGGCGGAGGCTGGTTTGTCGGTCTCGCATTACTCGACGCTCTTCCGCGCGCAGACCGGTTTTTCGCCCATCGATTATTTCCTGCGAATGCGGATGCAGCAGGCGGCGCAATTGCTGGATACCACGGATTTGCGGATCGAGGAGATCGGCGCAAGCCTCGGCTACGCGGACCCCTATTATTTCTCCCGCCAATTCCGCCACTTTATGCGCCGCTCCCCGCGCGCCTACCGGAAGGTGCGGAAGGGATGAGTTTTTGGGGTTCGGACATTGCGGGCGTCTACCCATGCACGGGCTTTTTTAACCACGGATTACAGGATTTTAAGGATTACACGGATGGCCTGTTGTATTCCACGCGCACTAGCTTTTCGGCGCGTCCATCACTGATTTTTCCCCTTCCGTGTAATCCAAATTATCCGTGTAATCCGTGGTAAAATTTCGAGGAACGTCCATTTGAGCCAGCCATCGTCCCGGGCGAACGCAGGCTATCACCAAAATGATATCCGTGGTAAATCCAGGCTCGAAATGCGATCGCGCTGCTGCGTATGGTGCCGCGAAGTCTCCCGATGCCACGCAAGAGTAGCACCAAACGCCGGACCCCGCCGCGCAAAGCTCCCCCCGTCAAGCAGAGGTCCCAACTTCGCGCAACCGCCCTGGCCGGGCCGGAGCCGATGGCGATCCCGGTGGTCTGGGTCAGTACGTTTGTCGGATTGCTGCTGCTGGCGCCGGCATGGATTTCGACCGAGACGTTTTTTACCTGCTTCCGGAGCGTGGCGGTGCATCACCGGTTTTGGGCCAGCGAGGAGTGCTGGTTCTTTGGGCTGGGGGCGGTGATGTGGGTGATCGCCTTCTTCGGGCTGCCAAGGCCGCTGATCATTTATGTGTTTGGCCATGAGCTGACACACGCGCTCTGGGTCTGGATCATGGGCGGGCGGGTGTCGGGTTTTCGCGTCTCGCGCGACGGCGGCTATATTATTAGCGACAAGCAGAATTTCTGGATCGCCCTGGCGCCCTATTTCTTCCCGCTCTATTCCATTGCGGTTATCGTCGCGTATGGGATCGGGGCGTTGTTCACGAACATGGAGCCGTACCACCGGGAGCTCTACGCGTTTATCGGGGCGACCTGGGCGTTCCATCTCTCCTTCACCCTCTGGATGATCCCGAAGGGGCAGACGGACCTGACCTATTACGGGACGTTTTTCTCGCTGGTGATCATTTACCTCATGAACCTCGCGGTGCTCACCGCGCTGCTGATCATCGCCTCGCCGCATGTCACGTGGCGTGGATTCGGGCTCGAGTGGCTGCTGCATGCCCGCGTGTTCCTGCACTGGGTGATCATCCTGGCGATCCGGATGCGGGCCGCCATGGGCAAGTGATGGCGGGAACTTCTCAGTGGCGTGGGGCCGCTGGATTGCGTATGATTGCCGTTTCCCATGTCACAGCCGGCACTCATCTATCTCGATAATAACGCCACGACCAAAATCGATCCTGCGGTGGTGAGCGCGATGATGCCCTACCTGACCGAGGAGTACGGAAACCCTTCCAGCGCGTATCGTTTCGGCAAGAAATCCGCGGAAGCCGTCGAGCATGCGCGCGGGCAGGTGGCGGCGCTGCTGGGATGCGAGCCGAAGGAGATCCTCTTTACCAGTTGCGGCACGGAGTCGAACAACTCGGCCATCGCCTCCGCGCTCTCGATGGACCCGGACCGGCAGCATGTCGTCACCACGCGGGTGGAGCACAGCGCCATCACCAAGCATTGCGAATGGCTGGCCAAGCGCGGCATCGAGGTGACATGGCTGGGCGTGGATGAGTACGGCCAGATCGATCTCAAGGAGTTGGAGCGTGCCGTCCGCCCGGACACGGCCATCGTCTCGACCATGTGGGCGAATAACGAGACCGGCGTCCTCTTCCCCATCGAGGAGATCGCCGCCATCGTGCATCGCAAGCGGGTGCTCTTCCATACCGACGCTGTGCAGGCAGTCGGCAAAGTGCCGATCAATCTCGCGCACGCCCATTCACACATCAATTTCCTCTCCGTCTCCGGGCACAAGCTGCATTGCCCCAAGGGCGTCGGCGTGCTGTACGTGAACCGCCGGACGCGCTTCAACCCATACCTCTTCGGCGGCGGCCAGGAGCATGGGAAGCGGGCCGGCACGGAGAATGTGCCGTACTGCGTGGCACTGGGCGTGGCGGCGGAGCTGGCCGGGCGTCACCTTGCATTGGAGAACCAGGCCGTGCGGGCACTGCGCGATGAGTTTGAAAAGGGCGTGCTGGAGACCATTCCGGACACGATGATCAACGGCGACCGTGAGAACCGGCTGCCGAATACGACGAGCATTGCGTTCGAAGGGATCGACTCCGAGGCCGTTCTGCTGCTGCTGGACCAGGCCGGGGTCTGCTGCTCTGCGGGGTCTGCCTGCACGACCGGTTCGGTTCATCCTTCGCACGTGCTCAAGGCGATGGGTTTCTCCACCGACCGGGCGCGATCCAGCCTGCGCTTTTCCTTTGGCCGTTATAATACCGCGGAGGAAACGCGGCGCGGCCTGGAGGTGTTGAGGACGGTCATCGGGAAGCTGCGCGGGATGTCGCTGGTGGCGTAGCGCCGCCTTTGTAGCGATGCCTCGGCGAGGCATGCGGGAGGACGGCCGGAAATTCACCCACTCGCACCGCCCCATCCCTCCAATCAGCCGATGCGACTGGACGCCCCTTTTGCGGCGTACTATGAATCCCATGCTGATGAAAATCCTCCCCCGGATCGCGCTTCTTCTCGCCGCAACGCTTCCCGCCCATGCGGCGGAAACCGGGACCTCCATCCTCCCAGAGCACGCCATCGCCACTGCGCATTATGGCAACGATGCCTACTGGTATGAGGCGAACATCCCGTTTTTCGATTGTTCAGACCCCGAGATTACGGATGTGTATTACTACCGCTGGGAGGTTTACAAGGCCCACATCCGGGACCTCGGCGCCCAGGGCGAAATCGTCACGGAGTTCCTGAATGACGTCGGCTGGTCCATCTATCCCACGCAGAGTCTCAACGACGCGACCGCATTCCATATCCACGAAGGCCGCTGGCTCGCGGACCCCCGCTATGTCGATGATTACATCGATTACATGTACACCGGCGGCGGGAATGACCGGCATTTCAGTGAGTCGATCGCCGACGCGGTCTATGCCGATTACCTCGTCCACGGGGATCGGCAATTCGTCATCAAGCACCTGGATACGATGCAGCACATCTTTCATCGATGGGATGACCACTACGATTTCACCAAGGACCTCTATTTCATCGAACCGATTCTGGACGCCACGGAGTATTCCATTGCGTCGATAGATGCCTCCGGCGGACGGGATGGGTTCCTGGGCGGGAAGGCCTTCCGGCCCACCATCAATAGTTTCATGTATGCGAACGCCGCCGCCATCAGCAAGATCGCGGCGCTGGCCGGCGATGTGGCGACCGCCAGAACATTCGCGGACACTGCCGCAGCCATCCGCTCCAATGTGGAGACGAAGTTATGGAACGACGGGATGCAGCACTTTGTCGATCGCTACCAGGCGCATAACCAATTCGTGCATTACTGGGACTTCATCCGCGGCCGGGAACTGGCCGGGTATACCCCATGGTACTATGAACTCCCGGAACAGGATCCCAAGTATGTCGCATCGTGGCGTTACCTGCTCTCTCCCGATGATTTCTCCGGTCCCCATGGATTGCGGACAGTCGAGCCTTCCTATCAATACTACATGAAGCAGTACCGGTACGATAAGCCGACGGGGAATCCGGAGTGCCAGTGGAATGGGCCGAGCTGGCCGTTCGATACCACGCTTGTCCTTGGAGCCATGGCCAATCTTCTCAACGATTACTCTCAGAATGTAGTTACCAATGATGATTATGTCCGGCTGCTCAAGCAATATGCCCACCAGCACTATCTCAATGGAAAACTCGACATCCAGGAAGATTACAATCCCGACACCGGCAATGTCATCGTCGGCCTGTCTCGCAGCCACCATTACAATCATTCCGGGTTCGTTGACCTTGTGATTACGGGATTGGTGGGATTGCGGCCGCGGGCGGACAATACGCTGGAAATCAATCCGTTGATCCCATTCGATACTAAGTCCCCGAACGCCATTAGTTATTTCTGCCTGAAGAATGTTCGTTATCACGGGCACTGGGTAACGATTATTTACGATTGGGACGGCACACATTATGGGAAAGGCGCGGGCATCCAGGTCGAAGTCGATGGGCTCAGGGTAGTCGCCAACATGCCTCTGGGGCCGATCAAGGTTCAGATTGACCCGCCGCCGGGCCTTCCCGTGGAAGGCCGTCCGCCGAATCTGGCAGTCAACCTCTTGAAGCAGGGTTTCCCGAGCCCTTCCGCATCCATCAATGCCACCCCGGACGCCATGTTTGCCGCGATCGATGGGCGCGTATGGTATTTCCCGGAGGTCCCAAAGTATTGGACGAACCTGGGTTCGAAGACCGCCACCGACTGGTATGGCGTCGACTTTGGCGCCGGGAGGTTAGTCCACAACGTCAGGCTCTATTTCTATAGCGACGGCAAAGAATTCAACCCCCCGGCGAGCTACACGCTCCAATATTGGACGGGCACGGAGTGGGCGGAAATCCCAGGAGCGACAAAGACCCCGGCCGTACCCTTCGGCGACGGTGAAAACGCCATATCGTTCCAGCGAATGAAGATATCGCGTCTGCGGGTGGTCTTCACGAATCCGCCGGACTCTTCCATCGCGCTGGTCCAGATCAAGGCCTATTGAACCATGAAACAATTTTCACCGCATGCTTGCCGGAAAGCCATCGGCCGTTGAACCATCGCCATTGAACCATGAAATCCTCCCATTCCTCCTTTCTCTCCCTCATCGCTCTTATGGGCGTGGGGTTGCTCCTGCCGGTGGCGAGCTGGGCGCAGGCCGCCGCCTCGCCTGTCACCCTCGTCATCCAGGCCGATAAACCCGCCGGGAAGGTCAACCCGCTCCATGCCGGCATGATGATCGAGGAGATTAATCACGCCATGGACGGCGGACTTTATGGGGAGTTGATCCAGAACCGGGCCTTGCGGGATAACCCGCTGAAACCGGTCCATTGGTCGCCCGTCGGTGTGGGTGCGATAGGTCTGGATACGACCGATTCATTCAACGACACCCTGCCGGTAAGTCTCCGGCTTGATGCGACGAAGGCCTCCGCCTCCCAGCCTGCCGGCGTGGCGAACGAAGGCTACTGGGGCATCCCCGTCCGGCCGAATGCCACTTACTATGCCTCATTCTATGCTAAGGCCATTGCGGATACGCCTGGCCCGGTAACTGTGGCAATTGAGAGCCCGGACGGAGCGACCGTTTACGCGAAGGCGCAAACCTCCAGCCTGACAACGGATTGGCAGCGTCGCACCGTCACGCTCACCACCGGGACCCTGGCGCCCACGGCCAGCGCGCGCTTCGTCCTGACGGTTGGTTGGCCCGGCAACGTCTGGTTCAGCCTCGTGTCACTCTTTCCTCCCACATGGAATGGCCGCTCCAACGGCCTCCGGCCTGACCTCATGCAGATGCTGGTCGATCTCAAGCCCGGTTTCCTGCGTCTGCCCGGAGGCAATGCCCTGGAGGGCGACAGCATCGAGAAGCGTTTTGACTGGAAGAAGACTGTCGGTCCGCTTGAGGGACGTCCGGGTCATCAAGGGCCCTGGGGGTACCGATCCACCGATGGAATGGGCTTGCTGGAGTATTTGCAATGGGCCGAGGACATGGGCGCCGAGCCGCTGTTGGCGGTCTACGCCGGCTATTCGTTGAATCACACGCACGTCAATCCGGGCCCCGACCTCGATCCGTACGTCCAGGATGCGCTGGACGAGATCGAGTATGTCACCGGCTCAACGGATACAAAATGGGGCGCGCAGCGGGCGAAGGACGGCCACCCGGCGCCATTCCCGCTGCACTATGTCGAGATCGGCAATGAGGATTGGTTCGACGGATCGGGCAGTTACATCGGCCGCTTCACACAAATCCGCAACGCCATCAAGGCAAAGTACCCAAACCTGCTCTGCATCTCCTCCATCGGGAACGAGCATCGCGCCGATCAGCGGCCCACGGCGCCGCTGCCGGACCTTGTGGACGAGCATTATTACAAGGCCGCAAAGGATTTTGAGGCAATGGCCCCCACCTACTACGACAATTACCCCCGCACCGGCCCGGCCATCTTCGTGGGCGAGTGGGCTGCCTATGAGGATATCATCCCGTGGGATCCCCGCTCCGCCCCGCTGCCGCGCACTCCCTCCATGAAGTCCGCCCTTGCCGATGCCTGCTGGATGGCTGGCCTGGAACGGAATGCCGATATCGTCCAGTTGCAATGTTACGCGCCGCTGCTGGTCAATGAAAGCCCCGGCGCCTCGCAGTGGCGGCCCAACCTCATTGGTTACAATGCGCTCCACGTTTACGGTTCGCCCAGTTACTACGCGATCAAGATGTTCAATCTTCATCGCGGCGACACCATCCTCAAGGGCAGGCTGGAAGGCGCGGGCGCCAGGCCGGCCGTTCAGTACAGCGTCACCAAAGACAGCCATAAAGGCATGATCTATCTCAAGCTGGTCAATCCCGGCGCCGCCCCGCAATCGGTCAATGTAAACCTCCAGGGTGTAAACTCCATCACCCAGCCCGCCGATGTCGAGACCCTCTCGGCCGGCAGCATGGCGGATACCAATTCCATGGCCGAACCTACCAAAATCGTGCCGGTTGATTCGAAGCTCCAGGCAATCCAGCCGGCGTTCACTTATACGATCCCGCCTTACTCCATCACGGTTCTGCAGATGCATGCCTTATAGGACAGAACCCCTATATTGGGGTTTTTAGAAAATTGGTGTTGCCTTGGCGGCGGGCCGATTGTTATCCGTCGCGTCACTAGACGTGCCATCGTGGGACCAAGGGATCATTGGCCGCGGCGGCATGGATAAGCAAAGGAGGCGGGATGAAAAAGAGAATCGTGATAGCGGATGATCATGTCTCCATCCGGGACATGCTGGTGTGGATTTTGCGACGGGAGGAGAATTATGAGGTCATTGGCGCGGCCGGGTCCGGGATCGATGCCTTGAGAGTATGTTGCGCGTGCCAGCCCGACCTTTTGATCCTCGACCTCGTTCTTCCGTGCATATCGGGTACCGAGGTATTAAGAAGAATGCACAAAGCCCTGCCGGAAACACGTGTGCTCATTTACTCCGGGACCTGCTCCCTGGCTTTGATGAATGAGGCGCTCATGGAGCGGCCCGATGGATATGTCGAGAAGCTTGAGGGATTGACGATTCTGCGCCAGGCGATTGCCGCAGTTGCGGGAGGCGGGAGTTACTTCAGTGCGGTCGCGCACCATGTCATGGGTGAGGCGCGTGCGCAGAGGGCCGCCGACGGCAGCCTTTCGCCCCGGGAACGGGAAGTCCTGCAAATGATCGCCGAGGGCCGCAGCAGCAAGGAGATATCGGGATTGCTGCAACTCGCCTTGAAGACCGTGGAGAATCATCGCGCAAACCTGATGGCAAAGCTGAAGATGCACGACGTGGCAACGCTGACGCGGTATGCCGCGCGGCGCGGGATGGTGGCGCTGGAATAAGCGTGGTGGCTGATCGAGGGCCGGTGTTGCTTTTGCAAAGAACCTTCTGTCCGGGCCCGAAAGGGGATTGCATTTCGAGACGGAACGACAAAACTTCGGGCCTTGGCCCGTGTCTGTTTTGACCCTCCATCCCGACCATCGAATCGCCGGCGTGCTCGCCCCCCTCTTCGCGCTGCGGTCGAAGAATGACCTCGGGGTGGGCGATGTCGGTTGCCTGCGGGAGCTGGTGGATTGGGCGGCCGAGACCGGGTTTCACCTCGTGCAATTGCTTCCGATCAATGAGACCGGCGCGGATAACTCTCCCTACATGGCGGTCAGTTCCGCGGCCATTGAGCCCTCCACGCTTGAGATGACCCCGGAGCAGGTCCCGGGGCTCACCGCCGCGGCGCTGAAGGCGATGCTGGCAAAGGTGGACCTCCGGCAAATGCGCAAAGGTCCGGTGGCCTATGCCACGGTCAAGTCGCTCAAGCTCAAGCTGCTGGAAGGGGCGTTCGAAAATTTTGCGACCGCCGAGCTGGCGCGCAACACGCGCCAGGCGCGGGCCTTCCGCGCATGGGCGGCGCAGGAGGCCGGCTGGCTGGAGGGTTACGGGCTCTTCCGCGTCCTGATGGATGAGAATGCCGTCAACGAGCGCTGGGACCTCTGGCCGGAGGAGCAGCGCACGCACGCTACAGCCAGCAAATGGCTCGTGAAACAGCCGGCCGCTGCCAGGAAGCGGATCGAGCGGCGGACGCGATTTTACAAATGGGTGCAATGGGTCGCCTACCGGCAATGGGAGGCGGTCAAGCTGCATGCCGAGGAGCGCGGCGTCAGCCTGATGGGCGATGTGCCCTTCGGCGTGTCTTATTACTCCAGCGATGTGTTCGGCGAGCCGGAGCTCTTCGATCTCACGTGGAGCGGCGGGGCGCCGCCGGAGCCGGCATTCCTGGACGATCCGTTCGTCGCGAAGTGGGGCCAGAACTGGGGCGTGCCGCTCTACCGCTGGGAGCGGCATCGCGCGACCGGCTTCCGCTGGTGGCGCCAGCGCGTGGCGCTGACGCGCAAGATGTTTCACCTTTTCCGCATCGATCACGTGCTCGGCTTTTACCGGATGTACGGCTTCCCGTGGCGGCCGCAGGAGAATGGGGAGTACTCGCTGCTCACCGTCGAGGAGGCCCGGGCGAAGACCGGCGGGCGCCTCCCGCGATTCTTCCAGCACGACGATACCACCCAGGCGAACATGGACCTCAACCGCAAGGCGGGCGAGGAGTACCTGCGCGCGTTGCTGGAGGAGGCTGGTGCATACCGGCTCATTGGCGAGGATCTCGGCACCGTGCCGCCTTATGTCGGGCCGAGCCTGACATCGATGGGCATCGCCGGGTTCAAGATCCCCATATGGGAGCGGAAATGGGACGGCTGGCTGACTGATGGCGGCGATTACCAGCGGCTCTCCCTGGCGACCTATGCCACGCACGATCACGAGCCGCTGCGCGCATGGTGGGACAAGCGTTATCGCGAGGCGATCGGCGACGGTCCCGGCAAGATTGCGGCGTGGGACCAGATGGTCAAGCTGACCGCCTTCGGCCACATGCACATGCGCCAGCCGGAGCCATGGAGCGATGAGCTGCACCGCATCCTTCTGCGCGCGCTCTTCCGCGGCAATTCCTGGATCGCCGTCTGCATGATCACCGATTTCTTCGGGACCGAGCAGCGCTTCAATGTCCCCGGCGCCGTTGCGGAGTCGAACTGGAGCGAGCGGCTGCCCTACACCGTCGCGCAATGGCGGGAGAAGCCGGAGCCGCGGGAGATGGCGGAGTGGGCCCGGGGCACGCTCAAGGAGCTGGGCCGCGGGTGAAAATGCGCCTTTTTTTGCGGATGCCCACCGCACGAAACGCGAATAAATATACAAGAAGCGTCTGGCAGCGAACCGGTCTTCTTGGTTTGCTACCCCCTCCACCAGCCCCATTTCCATGAAAGATCCTATTAAAATTGCAGTGACCGGCGCGGCCGGCCAGATCGGTTATTCCCTTTTGTTCCGGATTGCCTCGGGAGCCATGTTCGGCCCGGACCAGACGGTGAATTTGCAGCTCATCGAGATTCCCCCGGCATTGCCGTCGCTCAAAGGCGTGGTGATGGAGTTGCAGGATTGCGCGTTCCCATTGCTCAAGGGGATCAGCGCCACGGCGGACCTGGACGAGGGTTTTCGCGGGGTCAACTGGTCGCTCCTGGTCGGCAGCGTGCCGCGCAAGGCCGGCATGGAGCGCAAGGATCTGCTCGGGATCAACGGAAAGATTTTCGTCGGCCAGGGACGCGCCATCCAGCGCTGCGCGGCGGCCAATGTGCGCGTCCTCGTCGTGGGCAATCCGTGCAATACCAATTGCCTCATCGCGATGAACAACGCGAGGGACATCCCCTCCGACCGTTGGTTTGCCATGACCCGGCTGGATGAGAATCGCGCCAAGTCGCAGCTCGCGCTCCGCGCCGGCGTCGATGTGACGGAGGTGTCGAACCTGGCCATCTGGGGCAATCACTCCGCCACGCAATACCCGGACTTTTACGGCGCCCGCATCAGCGGCCATCCGGCGACGAAGGTGATCCCCGACGAGGATTGGCTCAAGAATACCTTCATCCCCACCGTGCAGCAGCGCGGCGCGGCAATCATCAAGGCGCGCGGCTCATCGAGCGCGGCCTCCGCGGCCAATGCGATTGTGGATACCGTGCGCTCCATCACGCAGCCGACCCCGGACGGCGACTGGAACAGCGTCGCGATCTGCTCGCAGGGCGAGTACGACGTCGATGCAGGGCTGATCTCCTCATTCCCCATCCGCAGCGACGGCTCGAAGCTCGAAGTGGCCAAGTGGCTCAATATCCCCGAGTTCTCCCGATGGAAGATCGACCAGAGCGTTGAGGAATTGAAGGAAGAGCGGGAGCTGGTGAAAGAGTTGCTCGAGTAGGGCGCCATCCTCCGGCTCGCCCGGGATTCACGAGAGGCCGCAAAAATGGTGGATGACGAAACACTGCTCGCCCGTTTCGAGGATTGCACCTGGCCGCTGGAAGACTGGCATCAACGCGAGCATATCAAGATCGCCTACATGTATCTCTGCCGCCATCCGTTGGCGGCCGCGACGGATAAGATGCGCGCCGGCGTCCGGGCGTTTAACGCGGCGCATCAACTGCCTGATCTCCTGCACTCCGGCTATCACGAGACAATGACCCAGGCATGGATGCATCTCGTCGATGTGACGCTGCGGGAGTTCGGGCCAGGTGAAAATGCGGACGCCTTCGTGGACAAGCACACACAGCTTCTCTCCAAGCGGGCGCTGCTATTCTTCTACTCGCGCGATCTGATCATGTCCGCCGAGGCGAAATATGGATTCATGCATCCGGATTTGACGCCGTTCCCTCAAAGCGGGAAACCGCGGGTCGTCGTCTGATTGGCGCCTCCTACTCCCCCACCACCAGGATGTGCAGCAATCCCGGCCCGCCGTAGCCGAAACCACCGCGCCGGCCGGGGCCGCCGGGGCCACCAGGCCCGCGCCCGCGGTCACCGCCGCCGGCAAACTCCGGGTTGGTCCCTGAAATCGAAGGGGCGGCTGCCGCAATGGGTGACGTGGAGACCGTCACCGGTGAGGAAGTGCCAGACGTCGCCGCGGCTCCGCGTGGGGGGCCGGCGGGACGGTCGGTGGCAACGACGATGATGTGATTGGTCTTGGTATCGAGCGTGCAGGTCTTCGCGCGCGGCATGGTCTTGACGGTCTGCTCGATGGCGAAGCTGGTGGGGCTGCTCTCCTTGATGATGGTCAGTGTGCCGTCGCCCTGGGAGCTGAAGGCTTCCATCGTCGCGGGATTAAAGCCGCCGCCGTCCGTGCCGTTGCCGATCGGGACGGTGCCGAGGATCGCGCCATTGGTGGCGCTCAGGATGACGCAGACGGACGGCTCATGGCACATGGCAAAGAGGACGCCATTCTTCGCATCGAGGCCGAGGCCGCCCGGGCCGCCGCCTTTGCCCTGGAGGCTGTACGTGCCAGTCAGTTTCATCGTCTTCACATCGACGACGCCGATGGCGTCCTTGTCTTCGATATCGACATAGACGTGCCCCTGGCCGTCGCTTTGTGCCTGCTCGGGGCCGCCGCCGAGGTCAATGGTGCCGACGATCGAGCCGCTCGACCCGTCGATGACGGTAATATTCGGCGCCTGGTGACTCAGGACGTAAATGCGCTCAGTCAGCGGCTCGAACAGGATGCCATCGGGCCGTCCCTGCGGGGCAATGGTCTTGATAGGTTTCAGCGTTTTAGCATCCCACATGAGGATGGGATTGCTGCTGGAGAAGCCATTGCCGGCAACCGGATCGACGGCGACGCCATGGCCGCCAGTCAGGCCCGGGATCGGGGTCTTCGGCTGGAGCGTGTCGAGATCGAAGGTGAGCACCTGGTTGCCTCGCGGGACGTAAAGCGTGCGGTTGACGCTATCCGCAGAGACATAGTCGATCCGCCCGGTGCCCATGAGGGAGGAGGATTGGACGATCTTGTAGGGACCGGAGGATTGGGCGAAGGCGAGGGCCGGGATTGCCAGCAAGAGGGCGAGGAGTGACTTGGGGATGTTCATGGGATGACACTGAAGACAGTGGGCCGCGTTACTTGGTTACATCTGGGGTGTAGGGAATTGCGCCATCGAGGCCGGTGCCCTGCACATTCTGGATAAAAAGGACGCCTTTCTTCATGCCATTGAGCTGGATTCCCTTGAGCATGACATTCTTCGCGTTGACAATAATAAAGCCGCGCTCGCAGGTGCCGGTGATCCCGCTCAGTGTCAGTCCGTCGAGCGGGCGCTCGGGGGTGGCCACCACCTTGACCAGTTCCTTCGCATTGGCCTGCACATTGGAGATGTTGATGCCGCCGACGTCGGTGAGGCCGGCATCGCCGGCAACGCCCTGGGCGTCGGGGTTTGCGTGGTAAGTGGTCAGCAGCGTGAGCAGCGGGACATTGACGACCAGATGATCGGCCTTGAAGTCCCGCACATAACCGGCACGGCCGGGGCAGGTCTTGATATAGAGCGCTTCCTTGACGCCGGCATCGAAGGAGCAATGGGAGACCGTCACGTTCGAGATGCCGCCGGAGAGTTCGCTGCCCAGGGCGACACCCGCATGGCCCTTGATGAATTTGCAATCGGTGATGGTGATGTCATCGGACGGTTTGCCGATTTTGACGCCCTCCTGGCCTTTACCGGACTTGATGGAGATATCGTCATCGCCCGCGGAGAAGCTGCAATGGTCGACGCTGACGTGCTCGCACGAGTCCGGGTCAAAACCATCGGAATTGCCGCCGACACTCGCGACGGTGACATGGGAGACGGTGACGTTCTGGCAGTAAGTCGGATGGAGGGTCCACACGCCATCGTTGCTCACCGTAACACCGCTGATGTGGACGCCGTTGCAATTGGTGGGCTCGAAGAGCGTCGGACCGCGCGGCCCGCGAAGCTTTCCCACCTTGCCTTCGCCGATGACGCTGCCGGATCCGGTGATCGCGATATCGTCCGCATCCGTTGCGAAGATGAGCGCCTGGTGGCATTCATGGTCGAGGCCCTCCCAGCGGGCATGGACGATGGGATAATCCGCCGGATCGCTGGTGCCATGGATGACGGCGCCCTGGGCGAGATCGAGGGTGACGCGGGATTTCAGCTCGATGCTCCCCGTCATGTACGTGCCCGCCGGCACGGTCACAGTGCCTCCGCCGGCGGTTGCGGCGGTGTCGATGGTCTTTTGCAGCGCGGCGGTGTCGTTGGTGGTGCCGTCGCCGGTTGCCCCGGCATCGCGCACATCGTAGGAGGTAGCAGCTTCAGCGAGCGCCGGGCAAAGCGTGAGAATGAGAAGGAGAGCCGTCAGGATGCGGGGGGGCATCCGCGAATACTAGACCGCTGCGTACCGGCGATACAAGGGCTGCCTGAATATGCAGCGAGTCATTGCTTTTTTGCGGCCGGCCAGATGAATATAGCATCGATGAAAGCCAAACTGTGTTTCCTGGCGATTTTCATTTCGGCCGCCGTTTCCGCTTCCGCGCAGGACTGGGCGAAGACCGCGCTGGAAAAGTCCACGCGCCACATGGAATACGTTACCGTGAACAATGGCTCGCGTGCCGTGCTGTGCTGGGTCGTTTATCCCGAGGTCAAGGATAAGGCCACGGCGGTCCTGGTGATTCACGACAGTTCCGGCCTCACGGATTGGGCGCGGCTTACCGCCGATGAAATTGCAGCCGCCGGCTACATCGCCATTGTCCCGGATTTTCTATCCGGTACGGGCCCGGGCGGCGGCGGGAGTAGTTCCTTTCCCGGCCAGAGCGAATTGGATTTGTCGCTCAAAAAATTGCCGCCGGCGCAAATTGCCGGAGATATCAACGCAGCGGCGGAATATGTGAAATCGCTGCCGTCCGCCAACGGCAAGCTCGTGGAAGCAGGTTTTTGCTGGGGCGGATCGCAGGCATCGATGTCCGTGTCCCAGCGGACGGATTTGAAGGCGGCTTTTGTTTTCTACGGCTTCCCGCCCGCGGCCAAAGGCATCCAAAACATCCAATGTCCGGTCTATGGCTTCTACGGCGAAAACGATGCGCGCGTCACGCTCACCGTGCCTGGTGGCCAGAAGGCGATGAAGACCGCGGGCAAGATTTTCGAACCGGTAATTTATCCCGGAGCCGGACACGGTTTCATGGAACACGGCGATCCGGGATATCCCGGTGCGCGTGCCGAAGATCGGAAAGCGCGCGACCAGGCATGGGACCGTTTGAAAGATCTGCTGGCGAAATTTTCAGCGTGATGCTGCGACGAGCCGCACCGGGCCGAGCAGGCCGGAGGGCAGCGGCTTGATGAGACCCAGGTTTTGCGGCTTGAAGCGGTTGCCAAATTTCTGGGTGAGTCCGGCGTAGTCGTAGTTCGGAAACTTGATACCCGTCATATCATTGATGGCGAGGTTGGCAACCTCGATGCGGATTTTGTTTTTGCCGGGCTTGAGTTTGCCCGTCACGTCAATCGCGTAGGGCGGGCACCACAATGAGCCGGCGCGCCGCCCGTTGAGGTAAATGACCGCGGCTTCGCGGATCGGCGCATTCAGCGCTGCGCGAAAACGCGTCCCGCCGTCCGCTCCTTCATATCCCGGCGGCGTAGGCGTGCCCTGGCCGAAATCGAATGACAGCGACAAACCGTCTTGCAACATTTCAGGCGCGACAGTGAACGTCTTCTCGTAAGTCGCAACGCCAGAGAACGTTTTTTGATCCGGCAGGCTTGTCCAGTCCGCGAGTTTGTCCATCGCTACGGGCCCGCCCTCTTTTCCGAAGCGGACGCTCCATCCGGTGCTCAAATCAAGAGGTTGCGGCACTTCGCCCTTCCAGACGAATGGTTTCGGCGCGGGCAGGGTGCGTTTGGTAAATGCGATAATCGTTGAAGCGTATGGTGCAAGGTTCAGATGCACTGTGGTCGATGTTGCGGACCTTTCCGCGACGGCCGCGACGCTGACATCGCCGTTCATCGGGTTCCAGATTTCCGGCTGCATTCCCGTCACGCGAAACGCTGCGTCCACGCTTTTCGGCACGTTGCTGGTATTGGCGACAAAATAAATCTCGCCGTCATCGGTATGACGATGGACCGCGCCAATTTCCGGTTGCTCGGGCGAAAACCCCACGTCCGGCGCCAGCCGTTTCGCCAGCGCCGCGCCCAGTTGATTTTCGTCCTCGATGAATACACCTGGTGCATTCGGACCCGTGAAGAGTCGCTGGACGATTTCGCGGACAGCCGTGGTGTCCGCATCGGGCGTGATGTATCCCGGAGCCAGATCCGGCAGCCGTCGCGTGGCGATGACAATGCCGCCAGCCTTCGCAAACTGTTCGAGGGTTTGCATCGTACCGAGCGGAATGCGTTCAACATTGGGCAGAACAACCGCGCGGTAATGCACGTCGCCGAAAGCCAGCGTGTCGCCGGAAACCTTCCCGCGCATGGCGAGGAACTGGTCGTCGAAGAAATCGAGATTGTAGCCCGCATCGGTGATTGCCTTGACGGAACTGCCTACTTTTCCTCCGAGCGTGGTGCTCATGCTGAAATCTTTCCCCAGGTTGGACCACGCATCACTGTTCGGCAGGAACAACGCGACATCGTTGGCGGGCGTCCCCTGGCGCAGGATGTAGCTGACGCGCTGGAGATATTTCGCGATGTCAGGCATGACGATCCACCACGGATTTTTGTCATTGAATACCGCCGCCGCATAAAAACTCCAGCCCGGGTACGGTGCGCTTGGTGGCGAGTAAGGCCAGCCGTGGACGATGAGCTGGTTGATGCCGCACAGGAAATGCAGGTCGGCATCCGCCTTCATGTCGAGCGGTGACGCACGAAACACGACCGAGTGCAGCCAGGTAAAGGTTTCCGACGAAGTCACCGGCTTGCCAAGCAAATGACCTGCGGACGAAGCCCACCGCGTGGGCGAAAAGCTCTTCCACGTATCACTCTCGCCTTCCGGCAGGTCGCAATAGGCATAACTGAAAAGCGCCGCCGGCGGCGTGCCGTAAGCCTGGAGGCGAAACTTGGTCCCGTTCTCGGCCGCCAGCCTGGTGAATGCGCTGACGAAGTAATCGTCGAAAATTTCCGTGATGGTCTGACCCCAGTCCTGGCGGATATCGAGCGTCTTCGGGCCAAAGTCGCCGAATAGTGCGGGCAGCAACGGCTTCAAATCGTAGCCGCGGCGTTTTTGAAATTCCGCCAGGAAATTTGGCGTCCAGTTTTCGCCGGCCACTTCCAGGCTGTCGCAGAAAATGGAATAGGGCGGATTCGGCTCGCACGCATGGATCGCCGGATCGGCAATTTCCTTGATGAACTTATCGACGGCCGCCGGGCTGTAATGATCGACGATGTAACCCTCGTCGCCGATCGTGGGACGCTTCACATAAACCAAACCCGGCAGCCCGAGCGTGTAGAACGTCACCCGCGTGGCGCCGTGCAAGTCGGTCGGCAGCAGTGCCGTGCTGCCGCTAACCTTCAGCGGAAGATATGGACTGTCGCCGGCGGGCGCGTTCGCCACCGGGCCCAGCAGCGCCGCGACAATCACGCCATCGTCTGAGCCGCTATGCGCCGGCTCTGCCGCACTCGCCTCTCCCGGCGCCACGCTGACCGGCGATAACTCGTGCAGCGCGCCGGCGGCTTCGCTACGGGAAATTTGCGGTCCGCCATAAGGCCAGCCGCTTCCAAGCGTCAGGCTCATCCGCATGCCAAGTTCCTTCGCTTTTTCTGCCGTGAATCGCAGCGCCTCCAGGTGTGCCGGAGACAGAAACCGGTTATTCTTCACACCCGGCAGTTGTCCATCCAATGCGAGCGGATAAGTCTGCTGGACTTCAAAGCCGCCGAAGCCGCCGGCCTTCATGACTTCCATTTCCCGCTCGAGTTCAGGCTTGGTGACCGCTGTACCGAACCACCACCAGCGCGCCATGATCCGCGTGTCCTCCGGCGGCCTGAGGAAGCTCTGCTGCATCCCCTCGATGCCTGCGGCAAACAGCGAGCCGGCGGCGAGCAGCGTCGCGATGAATGCGAACGAGGCGAGGGATCTTACGCACGTCTTCATGATCATTTTATTTCCAGAGGTGAGTGGTCGAGAATTTGAATGCTCGTGCCCGGGCCGATATCCAGTGGCGGCAGCCATGAGCGCAGGGCCCAAACAATTTTTTTGTCGGGCGTGACTTCGATGGCCTGAACCGGCCCGGTGCTCGAATCAAGATCAAGAACGTTCGGCATATGTTCATACCAATTATTGATGATGGTGTTTCCGTCCGGCAGACGGGTCGCGGTCTGGGTGTGGTCAAATTTGTATCCCGGCGCATCCGCGGGTCTCCATTCCCATACGGTCTTGCCCTGAGGCGTGATTTCGCGCACGTCCTGCGTGCCACTCGTGGTGGCCAAAATGTTGCCATTGGGCAGTTGCTCGGCCGCCCAGCAATTGGGGAGGTCATACGACCAAACCGCACGCCCGTTCCAGTCATACTCGACGATTTTTCCCAAATCCAGGTGCGCGACGAGAATGTTCCCATTTGCCAATAGCCGCGCCCTGCGGAACTGGCGGTGAACGTTGATTACGTCTTTCGCCGGCAATGCGAACTGATGTTCGACAGCGCCGGTGGTCTTGTTCATGACGATAAATTTCGCGGGGTCGCCATTCTGGATGAAGAATACGCTGTCCGTGCCGTAAGGCTGCGCCGTATGGATTTCCGTCTTTGCGGGCGCGTCGTAATTCCAAACCACTTTCTTGTCCAAAGTGATCTCGGTAATTCCGAACTGGTGCGCGAAGAGAATGTGCCCATTGGGCTCCAGCACCGCGTCGCTGATTTCACCCCGGCCCGGATGCGTATAGGACCAGACGATCCGGCCGCCGCGCACAATGAACAGCCGCTCGTCCTTTGCCTCGCCTGAATAAAAGAAATCATGTTGCGCCAGACCTTTGCCGGGCAGGACGGCGGGCGCATACACAAGCTGGGTCGGTGTCGTTTGCGGCGCGGCGACAGAATCAGCCCAAACGCTAAAGTTACCCGGTGTGGATGTCAGCCCGATTGCAACCAGAACAAACAGTTTGGGATATTTCATATTCTGAAAGTAACATCCCTGTTTATTTCAACGTCCAAACGCAACTGTCGCTCAACGCCTGCCCATTTCGCTCCGCGCGGGCGCCGATTTGATTCTGTCCGGGCGACAACTGCACATCCTTCCAAAGAAAGACCCCGTTCGTCCCATTATCGCGCCGGCCTTGGGACATTCCATTGACCGACAATTCCACGGCCCCCGCGTTGGAATAAACTTTGATGTCCGTCGTGGCCTTCGTCCGTTCGGTGAAACGCCGGCTTGTGATGTAAAGCACAGGCTCGTCCGACCAATTGGCCTTGTAAAAATAAAACACATCCTTTTTGACCGCCCGATCCTGGGTGACCATCCCCTTGTCATTGATGCCGACTGTGCCGCCTTCATTTTTGGTCGCGGACGCAAAATCGAACATCGTCCAGAGAAAGCTGCCCCACAAATTGGGATTCACCGCAATCTGCGCATAGTCAGCCTCGTGAACCGCCGCCTGATATTCCTCCGGATGCACCGGGTTGTTGGCCATCTTGCCGCCGCGCCACACAATCGGCCCTTCCTCATGTTGGAATGGATTCCCGCCGGCGCCGTATTCACTGAGTGCGGTCCGTTTGCCAATTTCATTGGAGAACTGGGTAATCGTATCATCCGGCCCCGGCGTCGCGGGGCGATACCATCCGGGATAAACGTTGAAGCAGGTCCAGTCGGGAATCAGATTATAAGACTTCTTCAAGTGATCGGTGGCCGCGACGATGATGCGTGAGGAATCCAATTGGCTGACTTCCGCTTTCAAGCCATTCAGCATCACATCGGGCGGAGGCGTTGGCAGGTTGCCCAATTCGTTGAACAATCCCCAGAAGGCAATCGAGGGATGGTTATAAAGCTGCAAGATCATCTCGCGCGCTTCCAGTTGGCTGCCGGCGGTGAATGCAGGCGTGTCGTTGATGGTACGCACCAGCGATATTTCGTCCCACATCAACAGGCCGTTCCGGTCGGCAAGGTCGTGCCAGGTTCCGCTCTGCGGATAATGGGCATTGCGTACCGCGGTCACACCCATTTCCAGGATCATGTCGGCATCCTGCCGGTGATCTTCCGCTGAAAGCGCCCAGCCCTTGTCGCGGCGATCCTGATGCCGGCTGACGCCGTGAATCGGATACGGTTTGCCGTTCAATAGGAATCCCTGCTCCTGCGTGATCGCCACCGTGCGCAAGCCAAGCGGTTGATCGACCTCGTCCACGGTGTCATTCCCGCGGTGAACTCGAACGGTTACGGAGTAAAGATACGGATCCTTCCGGCCGTTCCATCGGTGCGGATCGGCAATGTCCAAATATTCCGTTAACGCAACAGTCTGTCCCGGCGCGATGTTTGCAGTTTGTGTATGTTGCGCGACGACCGCTCCGTCCGCATTTTTAATAATGGTTTCAACCGTGGGCGATTGTTCCGTTGATGCGCCGTTTGAGATCAGCGATTTGATTTCGACGCTGGCGTGTTGATCGTCCAGCGCCTTGATAGTTTCGTAAACACCCGGGGAAGCGTAATCAAGCGGCGTGACACAAACCGCGTCGGTCACGATCAATTTCACCGGCCGATACAACCCGCCATCCATGTTGAAATCGCCCGAGAGCGGCGGCACGTCCGCCTGGTTTGAGTTATCCACACGCACGCGCAGTTCATTCGTCTGCCCAATTTTTAGATGCGACGTCAGCTCAAAACAAAAAGCCGTGAACGCGCCGCGATGTTCGCCGATGAGTTCGCCATTGAGATAAACTTGGGCAACAATCGACGCGGCCTCGAAGCGGATGAAAACTCGCTTGCCTTGCCATGCCACAGGCACATCCAGCAACCGCTCATACCAGCACGCCCCGCGAAAATAACCGCCCGGAACGCCAGGATTGCCGCGTACCCCCTTTTGCGCATCGAGATTGTTCCAGGTATGTGGAATCGTAACCGCGTCCCAGTTGGTTACGGGCGCAGCCGCATCGACGTCCTGTTTGATGAACTTCCAGTCATTGGCGAGATCGGCGGTTGCGCGTGCCGCCATGCTCGTGCTGGCGTATCCGGGAAACAAGACGGCAACGACCAGTAGTAACGACCTAAGACGGTGGGGAAACATAAGGTCATGCGAATTTCAATATTTAATTAAAATAGGCAAGATGCGAAGTTACTTAATACCATATAAGGACGCAGGTCTGCGCTTTTTGGTCTATCTGGAGGCCTCGCTTGCGCAAATCGGTCCACGGGTTCCGGGTGCCGAAGATAGTCGCGGATGTTCAATCCCGCAGCGAACCGGAAGACTTCCGGATGCAGTCAAGAATTTGTGGAACTGGTAGCCGCTTACCGCGCCAGGATCTACCCGCCCGCGCTGCCTTCGCCGCCGGGTTTGGTCATCTCAACCGGGTCCAGCGCAATGGCGAGTTCACCGGGAGGCAGCACCTTCTGCTCGATGCAAATTTCCCGGACCGTCCGGCCGGTCTTCGCGCTCTCCTTGGCGATCTGCGTGGCCCGGTCGTATCCGATGATCGGGGCGAGGGAGGTGACCATGGCCATCGAGTATTCCACCAGCTCCTCGCACCGGGCGGTGTTTGCGACAATGCCGTCGATGCAACGCTCCGCGAAGACGGCCGAGGCGCTGGCCAGCAGCCGGACGCTCTCCAGGATGTCGTGCGCCAGCACGGGCATCATCACGTTGAGCTCAAAGTTTCCGTTCGCGCCGCACCAGGAGATCGTGGCGTCGTTGCCGATGACCTGGGCGCACACCTGCATCAGCGCCTCGCACATCACCGGGTTGACCTTGCCCGGCATGATCGAGGAGCCGGGCTGCATGGCCGGGAGCTGGATCTCACCGATGCCGCAGCGCGGACCGCTGCTGAGCCAGCGGATGTCGTTGGCGAGCTTGAAGAGGCTCACCGCAATGGTCTTGAGCTGGCTGGAAGCCTGCACGAGCCCATCCTTGGCTCCCTGCGCCTCGAAGTGATCGGCCGCTTCCTTGAAATTGATCTCCGTCTCGTTCGCGACGATGGCAATGGCCCGCCGGGCGAATTCCGGGTGCGCATTGAGCCCGGTGCCGACCGCCGTGCCGCCGAGCGCGAGCTCCTCAATGGCGCTGATGGCATTCGCCGCGCGCAGCCGCGCGTACTCCGCTTGTTTCGCATAACCGGCGAATTCCTGCCCCAGCCGCACCGGCGTGGCATCCATCAGGTGGGTGCGGCCGATCTTGATGATGTCCCAGAACTCGCGCGACTTCGCGCGGAGCGAATTCTCCAGCCTCTGGAGCGAAGGAAAGAGCAGCGTCTTGATGGACTCCGCCGTGGCCACGTGGATCGCGGTTGGGATCACGTCGTTGCTGGATTGGCCCATGTTCACATGGTCATTCGGATGGACCGGGTCGCGGGAGCCGATCGGCTTGCCGGCGATCTGGGAGCAGCGATTGGCGATGACCTCGTTCGCGTTCATGTTCGTGCTCGTGCCGGAGCCGGTCTGGAAGATGTCGACCGGGAAGTGGGCGTCGAGCACGCCGGCGGCGACCTCCGCGGCGGCCTGGGCGATCAGATCCGCGCGTGCGTTGTCCAGCTTGCCGAGTTGCTGGTTGGCGCGGGCGGCCGCCATCTTGATGAGGCCGAGGGCGCGGATGAACTCCCGGGAGAACCGGTAGCCGCTGATGGGAAAATTGAGGACGGCGCGCTGCGTGGAGGCGCCGTAGAGGGCGGAAGAGGGGACTTCCATTGGCCCCATGGAATCTTTTTCGGTGCGGGTCTCAGTCATAAAACAGGGAGGTTACCCGCGCAGCCGGGCCCACACCAGCCGGGAGTGGGCGGATATTGACCTTCGCTTGCGCAGGGGGAGGGAGGGGGGCAGGCGCAGGCGGCCCCGGTTGGGAACTCGCGCTAGTGTTTGCCGTTACCGTTGCCATTCCCATTCCCGTTGTGGGAAGAGCCGTTGCCGTTGAGCAGCGGTTGCTTGAAGAAGACGGTGATGAACATCGGCGGGATGTTCTGGAGACAATACTCGCTCTTGATCCGGGGGAAGAGCCGGGCGTGGCCGCGCAGCTCATTGGTCACCTGGTAGATAATGAATGCGGCGTGCGGCGCCGGCTTCAGCGACTCATGGATGCACTTGAGCAGCTCCCGTTTCTTGCCTATCTCCATGGTGGAGAAGGGGATGCCGGAGACGACGTAATCGCAATGCTCGATGCCCAGCTTCGAGAGCTCGACCGGCAGATTGGAGGCATCCGTATTGAGCACGGAGATGCGCGCATCGTTGCGGAAGTAATGGCGGAGATGATTCGCGAGCTCCGGATCCAACTCGAAGAGCAGCAGCCGGGACTCCGGGTGCATCCGGCGGATGATCTCGCGGGTGTGGCACCCCTCGCCGGGGCCGAATTCCGCGATAATCCGGGGAGCGGAGAAATCGAACTTCCCGGAGACACGATCGATGAGGACCTTGGAACTGGGGACAATGGAAGCGACCTGCATGGGGCGCTGAAGGAATCGCTTGAAGAATAGGGCTGCGCTCATGAATTGGTGCGTGAATGAAAACCAGCAGGAAAAAGGGTGCGCAGAGTAAAGGGATGTCCCGTTGGATGTCGAGCCCCGTGTTTCATTAATTAAACGGTTCCGTAACGTTTCCAAGACGGCGCCAGCGCATCAAGCGATGGAACGCCCGGTCCGGCTTCAGCGAGTTTCTGCAACGGATTACACGGATATTTTGGATTACAGGGATGGGAAAATCGCCGACCCGACGCGTCGATTGGTGGTGCGCGCGGAATAAAGGAAGACCATCCGTGTAATCCAAAATATGCGTGTAATCCCTGGTAAAAAAAGCCGTTCCATGCGTAGCGGCGCCCAATGTCCGCACCCCCACCCCCTCTGTCCTGTTTTAAACATCCGCCGTCCCCTTTTGGTGAATTGTAATCAGTCAACCCCACCCCCGTTATCCGCCCAAAAGAAAATCCCCCGGGACGCGGCTGGAAGTGGAACCGAATGGCACATGCTCTGCTTTCGGCGGGCGGAGAATCGCCCCGACCTTCAGACTCCGCGCCTGCAACGGGTGGAGGCAGCAGCCTCGTGGGCGCACCCAATCCACACCCACCGAGATGCAAGCCGTATCGATTCCCCACCCGTGGCAAGCCGCTCCGTGTGCGGGGAAATCAAGGGTTGGATTTACTTTACCCGGTGTGCTTTGATCCCTCTGATGGTGACCGGCATCGACTGAAATTTTGAACGCGGGCCATGCCCCATTCGGCGTGGCCCTTTTGCATTCCTCGAAAATACACCCATCACCTATGTCATTGCTGAACAACTACGCGCCCGAAGATTTCTTTGACGAAATGGTGAGCGGCGACGCGGCAACCCGGGTCCATTACCAGCGCTTCGTGGAGCGGTTCGGCCAAGTGGATCGGGAGGAATTCGAGGCCAAGCGCCGCGCCGTGGATCTCGCCTTCCTGCGCCAGGGAATCACCTTCAATGTCTATGGCGACTCCCAGGGCACCGAGCGGATTTTCCCCTTTGACCTGATCCCGCGGATCATCCCGGCCAATGAGTGGGAGCACCTGGAGCGCGGCCTCGAGCAGCGGATCACCGCCCTCAACCTCTTCCTGCACGATGTCTATCACGAGCAGCGCATCATGAAGGATGGCGTCGTGCCGCCGTTTTATGTGCTCTCGGCCAAGCACTTTCGCCGCGAGTTCGTGAACTTCCAGGTCCCGAAAGACATCTACGTCCACATCTGCGGCACCGATCTCATCCGGGACAAGGACGGCCAGTACCTCGTCCTGGAGGACAATTGCCGCTCCCCCTCCGGCGTCTCCTATGTGCTGGAAAACCGGCGCGCCATGAAGCGGAGCTTCCCCGGCATCTTCGAGAGCGTCGGCGTGCGCCCGGTCGACTCCTACTCGACGGACCTGCTCAAGACCATGGAGTACATCGCCCCGCCCGGCGTCGCCGACCCGACCGTCGTGCTGCTCACGCCCGGCGCGTACAATTCCGCCTACTTCGAGCACACCTACCTCGCCCGCCAGATGGGCATCGAGATCGTGGAAGGCCGGGACCTCGTGGTGAAGGATGCCCACGTCTTCATGCGCACCACGCGCGGCCTGGAGCCGGTCCATGTCATCTACCGCCGCGTGGATGACGATTTCCTCGACCCCACGGTCTTCCGGAAGGATTCCGTCCTCGGCGTTCCCGGGCTGATCAATGCCTACCGGGAGGGCAACGTCTCGCTCGCGAATTCCATCGGCACCGGCGTCGCGGACGACAAGGTGGTCTACTACTTCCTGCCGCGGATCATCAAATACTACCTCGACCAGGAGGCGATCCTGCCCAACGTCCCGACCTACCTTGCCTCCGAGGAGCAGGACATGAAGTACATGCTCGAGCATTTGCCGGAGCTGGTGGTCAAGGCCGCCAACGAATCCGGCGGCTACGGCATGCTCATGGGTCCGAAGGCCAGCAAGGAGGAGATCGAGAAGTTCCGCGAGCTGATCCAGGCCGACCCGCGCAATTACATCGGCCAGCCGATGATTTCTCTCTCTCGCCACCCCACCTGGTGCGAGGAGGCCGGCTTCGAGGGCCGGCACGTCGATCTGCGCCCGTTCATCCTCTATGGCGAGCGGACCACCATCGTCCCTGGCGGCCTCACCCGCGTGGCGCTCAACAAAGGCTCGCTGGTCGTCAATTCCAGCCAGGGTGGCGGCAGCAAGGATACCTGGGTGCTCTACGATTAGAATTTTCCGATCATGCTTTCACGCGTTGCGAATTCCCTTTACTGGCTGAGCCGTTACATCGAGCGGGCGGATAACGTCGCCCGCATCCTGGATGTGAACCTCCAGTTGCTGCTCGATTACCGCCGGCTGGACGACGAGCACCTTGCCCGGCACTGGACGCCCATTGTCAACAGTACCGGAGACGACGAGGATTTCTTCGAGATGTACGACGAGGCGAATGGCCGGACCGTCACGGAGTACTTCGTGTTCCAGAAGAAGAATCCGAACTCGATCATCTCCTCCATCGCCCAGGCGCGCGAGAACGCCCGGATGGTGCGCGACCAGATCACCATCGAGATGTGGGAGGAGATCAACCGGATTCACCTCTTCGTCCGCTCCGCCCGCGCCCAGGACATCTGGGAGGCCAGCCCGGCGGAGTTTTTCCACGAGATCCGCGCCAGCTCGTGCGACCTGCAGGGGCTCATCGACTCCACCATCCCGCGCAACGAGGGATGGTACTTCCTCCAGGCCGGCAAATACATCGAGCGCGCGGACAAGACGACCCGCATCCTGGACCTCCGGCATGAGTCGCTGCCCGCGAAGGGGGTGCCGATATTGGTCAATCAGACCGATGCGCTGGAGTGGTCCGCCGTGTTGCGCTCCTGCAGCGCGTGGGATGCCTACCGGCACATCCATGGCGTCGATGTCGGGCCGCGCCGCGTGAGCGAGCTGCTGCTGCTCTCGCCGGAGTTTCCGCGCTCCGTGCGCTTCTGCGTGGGCGAATTGGATTCCGTGCTGCGCGCGCTTTCCGGAGTGCCCGCCGGACGATTCTGGAACGATGCGGAGAAGCGCTCCGGGCGCCTGCTCTCGGAGCTGCGGTTCAGCGAGATCAAGGACATCTTTGCCGAGGGTTTGCATAGCTATCTCGACCAGTTGCAGGCGCAATTGAATGACATTGGCGAGGCGCTCTTCGCCATCTATATCTACCACCCTTTCCACGAAGGTTTCTCAGACCAGCAGCAGCAACAGCAGCAACAACAACTGCGCTGGAAGGCCTGAGCGCGGCGCGCATACCCCACGGTCCACCGATCATCTCTCCCGATGAAGCTGCATGTCATCCATCGCACCCACTACGATTACCCCGCCGCGGTAATCGAGAGCTTTAACGAGACCCGCCTGCAGCCGACCTCGGCCGATGGGCAGATCTGCCACTCCTTTTTGCTCAAGGTGCTCCCCTCGACCCGCCTGGCCCATTACCTCGATTTTTACCTCAATTGCGTCCACTTCTTCGAGATCCCGGAGCCGCACACCTCGCTCCACATCGAGAGCAGCTCCATCGTCAGCACCGCTTCCCATGTGCTCCCGCCCGATCAGGTCACCGTGCCGTTGAGCCGCCTGCGCGAGTGCCTGGCCATGGAGCAATGCTACGACTTCCTGCAATCGAGCAAATACGTGGAGATGGATTCCGGCGTCTGGCGCCTCGCCGTGGATGCGACGATGGGAGAGCAGGATGTCTGGCAGGCCGCCGTGAAGGTGATGCAGTTCATTCGTGCCGAGTTCGAGTACGAGCCGGAGGCGACGACGGTTCATACGCCCATCGCCGAGGCGATCGAGAAGCGCAAGGGCGTTTGCCAGGATTTCACCCACGTGATGCTCGGCATGTGCCGCAGCTTGAAAATCCCCGCGCGCTACGTAAGCGGCTATTTATATAATGGCCCGCTCGACGAGCTCGAGGGCGCGCAGGCCAGCCATGCATGGTGCGAGGTCTATGTCCCCGATTTCGGCTGGCGCGCGCTCGATCCCACCAACGACCAGCAGGCCGATGAGCGTTACATCAAGGTGGCCGTGGGCCGCGATTACGGCGATATCGTCCCCGTCCAGGGCACCTATCGCGGAGCCGGGACGAAGAAGATGAGCGTGGAAGTAAACGTCACGCTGGCGTAGAAATTGGCGCCCGCTTAAAGCGCGCCGCATGCGGCACCGGCGCGCGCATGGCCGGGGTGTTCTCTATCTGGATATTTATACAAGAATGTATTTATACAAAAATGTATATTGCACCTGGGCTTACAGTCGGTTAGCATTTCCCAGATGCGAAATATCACTGGATCCCCCGTCGAACACGACGATTTCTTTGACCGCCCGCGCGATCTCGCCCGGCTCAAGCGTGAACTCGCCAATAGCGCAAACATCCTGCTGACTGCCCCTCGCCGCGTGGGCAAAACCTCGCTCGTCCTTCGATTGTGCGCACTGGAAAAGGCGGCTGGCCGCACCGCTGTATTTATAAACGTCGAGGGATGCCAGGATGAACTTGCCTTCGCCGAAAAGCTGGTCGACGGCCTCAATGAAAGCGGCCTTCATCCGGAGGCCATTGGGCGAATCTCCCTGCTCTTCCGCAAGGCGCGTCAGGCCCTTAGCGGAGTGAAAGTCGGGGCCAGCGGGATAAATATGGACATGGGATCAGCCGAAGATGCCGACTCCAGCACCCTGGGCCGGGCATTGGAAAGCATCTTTAAGAAGCTTCAGGCCGACGGAACATCCCTGCTGCTGGCGATTGACGAAATGCCCGAGTTGCTCCTGGCGCTCAGCAAGCAGGAAGGCGGCGTGCAGCGGGTGAACCATCTGCTGCACTGGCTGCGGGAGTTGCGCCAGATTCATCGCGCGGTGCGCTGGATTTTTCTCGGCTCGATCGGGCTGGACAGCTTTGTCGATGACAGGAATCTGCGGAAGACTATCAACGACCTCACGCCGATGAACATCGATGCGCTCGGCGTGGCAGAGGCTGACCAGTTCCTGGAAGAATTGGGGAATAGCAACGATCTGCCGCTGTCCGCGGCACAGAGGAGGCTGATCATTGAACGCGTAGGCTGGCCGTTGCCGCACCATTTGCAGATTGTCTTCCACGCGCTCGTGGACTGTGGGACGGTCGAGGTCGATGCGGGCGCGGTAGAGGCCGCGTTCGCCCATCTTTTACTGCCCGGCGGCCTGAGCCAGTTCGACTCCTGGCGACAGCGTCTTGCCGAGCAGTTCAATATCAGCGATGCGACGGCGGCCAGGGATATGCTGCGCCATCTCTGCCAGCATCCGGATGGCCGGGAGCGCTCCCAAATCCTGCACGCGTTGATGAGCACCCGCCCTGCTGCCGATTCCGGGGTCGTCGAGGAACAGATATCCGCTCTTTTGCTCTTGCTCCAGCGCGACGGATACCTGCTGGAGAATGGGGGACGATACGCCTTCCGCTCCTTCCTGCTTCGCGAATACTGGATGCGCCGGGAGGTCCGATGAAAACAACCGCTTCCACGCAGGTCCTCTCGCTCCATCAGCTCTCGCTTTACAACACCAATCGCATGTCCGCGGAGCAGGTCATCGCGGCCTTCGCCGCGCGGCGGCAGCAGTTCGAGCGGATCATTGCCGACCTTGCAGCGGAGCAGCCGCGGAGCCGGGCTCAGCATCACCTCATCGTCGGCCAGCGCGGCATGGGGAAGACGATGCTCCTCGCACGCATCGCCGCGGAGATTCGCACCACTCCGGCGCTCACCGCCCGGTTCATTCCGCTGATATTTGCGGAAGAGCAATACGCGGTGGATCGGCTTTCGAAGTTCTGGCTCAACTGCCTCGACTCCCTTGCCGACGCGCGGGAGCTGGCCCAGGACACTGCGGCGGTCACTGCGATCGATGCCACCGTGGCGAGGCTCCAGGCCGCCGGTATCAAGGCTGCGAAGGACGATCAACCGTTTGCTGACGAGGTCTACGCGGCATTCATCGATGCCGCAAAAGCCAGCAAACAAAGGCCCGTCTTGCTGGTGGACAATCTGCAACTGGTTTTCGAGCGCCTGGAGACCGGTCAGCAGCACAGCCTGCGCGAGCTGCTCATGCGGCCGGGGAGTCCCATCCTCATTGGAGCCAGTCCCAGCCCGCCCCCGCAGAGCCAGGATTACGGCGCCGCGTTCTACGATCATTTCAAGGTCCACTATCTTCGCCCGCTGGATTTGGAGGAAATGCGCGCCTTGCTCCTCCACCTCGCCGGTGCCGCCCAGCGCGACGATGTACGCCAGCGCGTCCTTCAGCATCCGGCCCGCCTGGCGGTGCTGCGCCAGCTCACTGGCGGCAATCCTCGAACGGTTCTCACCCTGTTCTTCCTGTACGCCGAGGATTTCGCCCCGAGCGTCTTTGGCGATCTCGAAGGGTTGCTGGATCGCGTCACCCCTCTCTACAAGGCGCGCTTCGAGGAATTGACTCCCCAGCAGCAAGTCGTCGCCAGCGCCATCGCAAACAATTGGGACCCGATCACCGCCGCTGGAATTGCAAAGGTAACCGGCCTGCCCGCCGGCACCATCAGCGCCCAGCTCGATCGACTGGAAAAAACAGGAAACGTGGAACGCACCGAATTATTCGGCGAAGCCCGCTACGGCTATCAGATCGCCGAGCGCTTTTTCAATATCTGGTTTCTGATGCGCAGCGCTTCCCGCCGCCAGCGGCGCGAGGTCGAATTTCTCACGCGCTTCCTGGAAAATTTCTACGAGCCGGCGGACCGCTCGCGTATCGCAAGCCACCTTCAGGGCGAATGTAACTTCAGTGCAGACCGCCAAATCTGGGCCCGCGCCCTCGCATGTACGCTGGATGCGAGCGAGGCTCACGACCTGACGCGCCATGCGGAACTTGATGCGCTGAGGCAGAAGGAAGCGTATGCCCGCCGTATGCTCGAGGAGGTGGTGGATTTCACTTCGTTGCGTCCATGCGTACTGCGCTTCGCCGAGCTGCACGAAAGGCTTGCCGCCCTTGTGCCCGCGGATGCGGGGGTGAAGCCTGAAGAGTTTGCCGAAAAGATTCTCAGCGACAGAAAAATGTTCCTCTCTGGCAACCGGGAGAAGCTTGCCGTCCGAGCACAACTTTCGGAGGAGGAAGTTCGGAAGGCACTGGACAGTGTCGAGGCTTCAGGGGCTATGGACAGGGCTGAATACGGGACCGAAGCCGTAAATTGGGTGTCCCGTCGCCTCTATACGGGGCAACTTGTGGATCTGCGCGATGTGGAAGATTGGGAAGCAGCCTTCCGTCAGGCAGTTGAAGTGCCGGTCAGCCGTCTCCTTATAGACATGGTGCCTGATGAAATAGTGCGGAAGCTATCAAAGGAAGTGATCGCGATCATCAATCAAAGGATTCAGCCCCCGGAGGAATCATCGACCGACGATTTCATTCAATGGGCAGCGGACCTCGTAAAACTCAATGAGTTGGATAGGGCCCTCGCTGCGTGTCGTAAACGTATTGTCCTCGATGACAAGAATGTTGGGCTGTGGATTTGTGTTGGGCTAATCCTTTACGCTCTTCGCTGTTATGACGAAGCGTTGGTCGCCTCCCAGAAAGCGATTGCCGTGGACGAGACGTCTGCAATGGCTTGGTTCACACTTGGCTGGCTGCTAGCAGAACACCTTGGTCAATACCTGGATGCCGAAAATGCATTCCGAAAGGCCATTGATCTCGACGAGTCGCTTCCCGGCTGCTGGGCGGCCCTCGGCCTGCTTCTGCGCGACCACACATCCCGCTATGCCGAAGCGGAAAAAGTCTTACTACGCGCCATCTCACTGGATGGAGCAGATGCCAGGGGCTGGATTCGTCTTGGTAACCTTTATTGCGACTTTATGGATCGCCCAATCGACGCCGCAGCCGCTTTCGAAAGGGCCTCGGAGTTGGAATCGGGGAATCTGGAAGCAGCCCACGCACTTCTCTTTCTGCACCGGGATTTTCTCGGGGAAGGGATGGCAGCAGAGTCGCGATTCCGGCGAATTCAGGACTCCCCAATATCGAGTGGCGAGCCTTTGATGGACTTGCATTCCGCCCTCTTTGCCGCTTACGAGAAAAACTGGGGACTCGCTTGTGATGGGTTGGAAAAAGTATTGGCGCACACCGATGGAGAAATCCCGACAAATATGCGCATGGACTGGATTCGCGTCAGCGCCGTCCTTCTGCATCTGAATTATGGCGCAGAATTGCTAGCCTTCCTCGATCAGCGCGGAGACACCGCGCGCTTGCGGCCATGGGTGGAGGCGTTGCGCGCGCATCAAATCGGAGATCGCCTCGCACTTATGAACATTGCGCCCGAGGTCAGAACGGCTGCGGAGGTCTTCTACGACGGCATCGAGAGCCGCCTCAAAAAGCTTCCTGAGAAAACGCGCCGGCGTCCGCTACCGAAACCCAAATAATTTGCTCTGGAATTTCGCCGTTTCTTGAGGGGAATACAGGCGCTGATTTCTTTATCAAAAATATAGGTAAATTATCCTACGTATTTCTCCCTTCCTCCTTGCCCAGCGCCGTCCAGTTCGTCCATTCTCCGCCACTAAATCGGGCTCACCCCGGGGCCCGTTGTCAGTCCCAACCCGCCTCTTTTTCCGTGCTTTCTCTCCGTAATCGTGCCCTCGCGATTCTTGCCTGCCTGACGGCAGGCTCGCTGGTCGCGCATGCCGGCGCCCCGCAGGCTTACAAGTGGTCCGTCCAGTATTTGATCGATAACAGCCAGTCCGTCTTCGGCCGCTCCCAGCAGGTTTACCCGAGGGCGAACCGCGGCCTGGCGATCTCGCCGGACGGGAACTTCCTCTACGCGGCCTATACGCAAAGCTTCAACAGCGGCGCCACCCTGCGGCCGCGTGACGCCCGCATGACCAACAGTGGCGAGGTGCGCAAGATCGACCTCCGCGTCCCGGACTACGAGAACGCGACCGTGGTGGTGCTGCCGTATCATCGTGCGAAGGCCATCGCGGTGGACGACCAGACGCGCGTCTACCTGGCCGAGGAGAGCATGATCGAGGTTTACGACAGCGACTTGAAGAATGTGATCGTCACCATCCCGATGCAGGATTGCGACGGCGTCGCCGTCACCCATGAGCAGGGCGAGACAGTGCTCTACGCCAGCGAGCGGGACCTGGGCGAGCTGCACCGCTACCTGATCGATACCCGCTTCGGCAGCGGTGGCGCTGAGGCGACGCCGGCGGGGCTGGGCGGCAATGGCGTGATGAAAATCGCGGGAGCGAAAAGCCTGCGCGGCGTCGCCGTCGATCCGACAGGGAAAATCTGGATCGCGGACGAGCAGGCGGACAAAATCTTCCGCGTGGACCCGGACGGCACGCACCAGGCCAGCGTGGATCTCAGCAGGCCAATGGCGATCGCCTTCTTTGACGATACCGCATTGGTGTCACGGTACATCGACTGCCAGATCGCCCTGGTTTCCGAGGACATGGTCGTGACGGGCAATCTCTCGGTGCCGTGGGAGGAATTGGAACTCTCGCCATATGGCAATAATCACGATGGCGGGCTCTCGGGCATTGCCGTCATCCCCGGCGGCAAGGGCTTCTACGTGGCCAATGAACACGGCCAGACGGCAAACCAGCGGAGCACCTACGGGCGGACCGACCAGAACAGCGAAGTGATCGACGGAAAGATCTACACGGACGCCTTCGGCGATGACAACGATCCGATCCTGAGGGCGGTGCCCGTGGACGTGGAGGATGATGGCGGCGCCTCGCCGACGCCGGCGCTATCGTCTTCGGATTTGGCTGCGCCTACGCCCACCCCGTAGGGGTTTCTAAAATGAAGAACTGCCGCAAGGCGGTGGTTGCAGTTTTGATATTGGCGTTGGGCGCCGGATGCCATCAGTCAGCTCCGCAAGCCGGGCCGCTGCGTGAGCGCGGTTACCTCTGGCAGCGCGACTGGAACCCGGCCGTCGCCGCGGGATTCCTGGAGGCGGAACGGCGAATGGATGGCGTGGTGGTGCTGGGTTCGGAGATCAGTTGGGCCGATGGCGCATCCCAGACGGTGCGCGCGACTATCGAGTGGGAGGACTTGCGCGGAGAATCAGTCGCGCTGGCGGTGCGGGTGGCGCCGTATGGCGGGCCGTTTGCCCTGGATGCTGGGCCATACCCGGCGCTCGCGGCGGAGGTGTCGCGCCTACTGAAAGAGGCGGCTGCCCATGGCGTCCAGCCGGAGGAGATGCAGATCGATTTCGATTGCGCAGCCCGGAAGCTCGCGGGCTACGCCATCTGGCTGCGGGCGTTGCGCCAGGTCGCCGGCGCCGTGCCGCTGGTGATCACAACGCTGCCGGCGTGGCTGGACGAGCGCGATTTTCCCGCGCTGGCGCGGGAGGCGGATTACTACGTGCTCCAGGTCCACTCCGTGCCGACACTGGCCGAGAGCGGTCACGCCGTCTTATGCGATCCGGCCCTCGCCCGCAAATGGGTGGGGAAGGCCTCGCGGCTCGGGATCCCATTTTCGGTTTCGCTCCCGGCCTACTGGTGCCTCGCCGGTTACGATCAAAACGGCAAACTGCTCGGCGTGGCGATGGACAGCGTCCAGCCCGCATGGCCGCCGGGGACGAGCGCGCTGGAATTTGCCGCAAACGCGGAGGACATCGCCGGCCTCGTGGCAGAGTGGCGCAAGGCGCGCCCCCCATGGATGCGCGATCTGCTCTGGTATCGCGTCCCGGTGGCCACGGACCAGCGGAACTGGCGCTGGCCGACCCTCGCCGCCGTCCTGGCCGGCCGCAACCCGCAGCATCATCTGGAAGTGGTATGCGACGGGACCAACCCGGTGGACGTCTCAATCGTCAATCGCGGCGAAGCCGAGGAACGCACCGCCTGCACAGTGACGCTCACATGGATCGGCGCCGCCGTGACCGCCTCCGATGTGCTGCCGGGCTGGACGCTCAACGTGGAAACCAGCGATGCCATATTTTCCACCGCACTCGGCGGAGGGTTGAGATTGTCACCCGGGGACGCGCGGAGTATTGGATGGATACGGTATGACAAAGTCACTGTGCCGCGCTGGCATGTGGAAGAGCGGAGCGATCCTGCTCGGTAGCGTGTTGTGGATGGGTCTGGGTTTTGGAGGACGGGCGATGGCGTCCGGCTATTACGGACCCACGGAATATCTCTCGGACGGCGGCAGGCTCTCCGAGACGCCGGAATTCTATTGGGACCAGGAGGTCAAGCGGCTCTCCCGCGATTTTCATCCGCCGGAAAAGCCCGCGCTGGTGCCGCGGGTCACCGGCACAGACGACGTTGGGACCGTGGACCTCACGCCAATGCAAAAGGCGACGGAGGATGCCGACGCGGCGGATTATGCGGACGCCCTGAAGACCGGCGAGATCAAGCCGCCCGACCCGAAGCTCGCCCAGCAGCAGCACGCGGCGGTACGGAGTTTCCTGACGCTGACGGACTCGAATTCGAATGCCACCCAAACACTTCCGGAAGAGCCCGGGTCGGAGTTCGCGGATTATGACCGGGGCGCGTACGCCTACCGGCTCGGGGTGGCGCATTGGGCGGACGCCCGCAAGGCATGGGAGGCGCTGCTGGCGCGGCCGGCGGCCGGGCGGCATTACCGCACGGTCTGGGCCGCGTTCATGCTCGGCCGGCTGGCCACGGAGCAGGGCGATCCGTCGGCCGCGCCATGGTTTGAGAAAACACGGGAATTCGCCAGGCAGCGGTTCGCCGATTCGCTCGGCATGGCCGCCGACAGCTACGGCTGGGAGGGCCGCAGCGAGTGGAAACAAGGGCACCCGGAGAAGGCCGCGCCGCTCTTCCTCACACAGCTTGCGCTGGGCGATGAAAGCGCCGTGGTTTCGCTCAAGGCGCTGATCCCGGACCGCGATGACGTGGAAGGCGTGCTCAACTACGACGATGCCATGACTGCCGTCACGAGTTCGACCGGCTTCTCGGCCACCGACCTTGCATCGAACGTATTGCGGGAGGCCTATGAGGCCCGGGCGCTCGGCTCGGCTCTTAAGGTGATGGCCGCCGACCCATTGCTGCGCCGGCTGGAAACCTCATACATCCTCGCCATGGAATCCGGCGGCCAGGGATTTTATTACGCGCCAGGCGAAGCGACAGGGCGGAGCAGGCGCTGGCTCGGCGTGATTCACAATGCGCACCTGGGCGCCCCGATGCCGGACGCGGAATACCTCGGCTGGGTCGCCTACACCACGGGCGATTACAAGGATGCGCAGCATTGGCTGGACCTCAGCGCCGGGACCACGCCGGTGGCGGCGTGGCTGCGATCGCGGCTGCAACTCAGAGCGGGCGATGTGAAAGGGGCGGCAGCGAGTATGGCGGAGGCCTTCGCGGGAATCCACGATATTGCCGTCTACACAGGCCGGCATTGGCCTGACGAAGGCAGGGACCCGACCGGCGAGGACTGGACCGATTCTGTCCCGTCCCCCGTCCTGTTTGTTTACAAGGGCATGAGCATGGATTTCGCGGACGATTACACAATGCAGGCGTGGGTGGGCGGCGACACAGGCGCGCTCCTGCTCATGCGCAATAATTTTGTCCAGGCGCTCGATGCCTTCATCAAGGGCGGGCTCCGTAAGGACGCCGGGTATGTCGCAGAGCGCGTCCTGACCACGGACGAGTTGAAACGCTACGCCGATCGCATGCCGCCCCCGCCGCCTGCTCCGCGGCTGGACGCCACCGGGCGCGCCGGGGCGGGTTTTGTGCCCGCGGCGGATGACAGAACGTGGCTGCGCTACGTGCTCGGACGCAGGCTGGTGCGGGAAGGGCGGTATGCGGAGGCCGTGCCGTACATACCGCCGCCGTATGACAGGATGTTGAAGAAATACATCGAGGCGTTGAATAAGGCTGAGGACGACAGGGTCTCAAGGGGTGTGCGGGCCTCAAATCTATCCACCGCCGCGTGGCTGGCGCGGTATGACGGAATGGAATTGATGGGCACCGAGGTGGCGCCGGACGGCTATGATACCGACGGGGCGTTTTCGGATGCCGATTTGGCCGCTTACCGGCTGACCGGGACCCTCTCATATAGCGATGGGAGGAGTGATATCCTGAAGCAGCAGCCATCTGTCTCCGCAGTGGAAATGGAGCGTCTGCAGGACCATGCGATCCTACCCGATATTCGCTACCATTATCGAATCATCGCAACGAAACTCGCGCTGCGCGCCGCCGCATTCATGAATGACAATACCGAGGAACTCGCCGATGCCCTCAACCGCGCCGGCAGATGGTCCCAGGATCGCGACGACAAGCTCGCGAACCATTGCTACGACCTGATCGAGAAGCGCTGCCCGCAGACAAAGCTCGGCCGGGAGGTCCTCGCTAATCATTGGTTTGTCGATGAAGACGGCCCATGGAGCACCGCCCGCAAGGCCGAGCACGCCGCGCTGTACAAACAATTCGGAATCCCGGAACCGGACCAAACATGAAAATCCTATTTCGCCCTGCAGGCAAAGTCTTGTGGCTCCTGCTGGCCATGGGAGTCGTGGGAAAGGCGCAGGGCACCGGCTACTTCGGGCCGTATGAATTCTATTCCGACGAGTCGCGCCTTGGCGAGACGCCGGAGTTTTACTGGGAGACCGAGGTCAAGCGGATGGCCATGGATTTTCATCCGGCGGAGAAGCCGCTTCTTATAGAGCGGAACGGCGCGAGCGGGGATGCCGGCCTGGCCCCGATGGAGCAGGCCACGGCGAACGCCGACGCGGCGGATTTCGCGGATGCATTGAAGACCGGCGAGATCAAGCCGGCCGATGCGGATGCCACGGAGGACGAATCCGATTCCGAGTTCGCGGATTACATCCGCGGGGCATCCGCCTACCGGCTCGGTGCGGCGCCTTGGGCGGATGCCCGCAAGGCATGGCTGGCGCTCCTCGCGCGCCCGGCGGCGCAGCGGCATTACCGCACGGTCTGGGCGGCATTCATGCTCGGGAAGATCGCGATGAAATCGGGCGACCCGTCCGCGTCCGAGTGGTTTGAGAAAACGCGGGAATACGCCAAACAGGGATTTGCCGATTCCCTCGGCCTGGCCGCCGACAGCTACGGCTGGGAGGGCCGCAGCGAGTGGAAGCAGGGCCACCCGCAAAAGGCCGCGCCGCTTTTCCTCACACAACTCGCGCTGGGTGATGAGAGCGCGGTCGTCTCCCTCAAGGCATTGATTCCCGACCGCTTCAATAACTTCAATGGGATGCTCAACTACGATGACGACCTTCCACCGGTATCCGATACCTATCCCCCTCCGCCTCCTCCGGCAGGCGCAGCGAAAGCCGCGCTCGACCGGAAGATAGAGGCCGATCTCGAGGTCATGGTCCACGATCCACTGCTGCGGAAGCTGGAGACCGTGCACATTCTCGCCACGGAGTCCGGCGGGCAGGACTTGTTTTACAACGGCAATAACACCATGCGCAGCCAGCGATGGCTGAAGGTGGTGGAGGCGGCGCACCTCGGGAAGGTGGAGGACGCGGCATACCTCGGCTGGGTGGCCTACACCGTCGGGGATTACGACGTGGCCCAGCGCTGGCTGGACTTGAGCGACCCGGCGCCGCCCGTGGCGGAATGGCTGCGCGCCCGCCTGGATCTTCGCGCCGGCAAGGTCGAGGATGCGGCCAAAGCCATGGCCGCGGTCTGGGACGCCCTGCGCAGCTCGCCCTTGTACATGGCATGGAATGTCCCGGAGCGCGATGACAGGGATGGGTCGATTTTCGATGGCAATCTCGGTGGCGAGTATGAGTCCGATTACAGCACGATGCAGTGGGCGAGCGCGGATCTCGGTGCGGTGCACTTGCTCAGGAGCGATTTCATGCAGGCGCTCGATACACTGATCAAGGGCCACCTGCGCGAAGACGCCGCGTACGTCGCCGAGCGCGTCCTGACAACGGCCGAGCTGAAGGCCTACGTGGACCGCATGCCGCCGCCCGGCCCCCCCTCGAAGATCCAGCCATGGCTCATCACCGATATCTCCATGGATGACACCACGTGGCTGCGATACCTGCTGGCGCGCCGCCTCGTTCGCGAGGATCGCTACGCCGAAGCCGTGCCTTATATGCCGCCTGCTTACGGAAAGCTTCTCCAGAAATATGCGGATGCCCTGCGCAACGGCGCCGATCCGCAGCTCTCAAAGGCCGTGCGGGCCGACAATCTCTCCACCGCCGCGTGGCTCGCCCGGTTCGATGGGATGGAGCTGATGGGCACGGAGGTGTGGCCCGACGGCTTCGATTCCGGAGGCGCTTTCGAAGATACCGACCTCGCGAGCGAGCGAATGGAAGGAAGCTACTCCTCGTACGATAACAAGAATAACAAGACGATCCCGGTGCCGATTCCCCAGCCCGTATCCAGCGGCGAGAAGGAGCGGCTCCGTGAAAACCAGATCAAGCCCAACGTCCGCTTTCACTATCGCGTCATCGCCTCCGCCCTCGCGCTCAAGGCCGCCGCGCTGATGGACGACAATACGGAGGAACTCGCCGATGCCCTCAACAAAGCCGGAATCTGGTCCGACGAACGCGACGACAAACTGGCCAACCATTGCTACGCCCTCATCGAAAAAAGATGCGCGAACACAACGATCGGGCAGGCCGCCCTCGGCCACCATTGGTTCGTAGATCAAATGGGCCCCTGGAGCACCCCCCTCGAGGCGCAGCAGGAAGCCCTGCACAAGCAATTCGGGATCGTCGACGACCAGCAATAAAAACCGGCCTGCGTGCGCCGTTCTTTCCCACCCGTTTTTCAACGCTTGTGAAATTTTTCACAAATGCGCTTGCCATACTTTTTTTGCTATTGTTCCATCCCCTTCCACCCGGCGGATTCCGGGCGCGTGGATTCCTCCCTGCGCGCCCTCTTCTTTAAATGGGGCCCGCCGGGTCCCTGTACGATAATGAAAAGGCTTTGCCGTCTCATCCTGACGCTCGTTGCGCTGGCGATTACCGCCGGCATGCCGCTTGCCGCGCACGCGGCGGATGCTGCGCCGGAGCAGGGGATGACGCTCAATGCACCGCGCTTCCAACTGGGGCCGGTGATGGTGACCAATTCCATGCTCGTGACGTGGATTGTGGCGATCGGCATCATCGTCTTCGCCCGCCTCTCCACGCGGGAGATGAAGTGGGTGCCGGAGGGTGCGCAGAATTTCGCCGAATGGCTCGTGGAAGGCCTCTACAATTTTCTCGAGGGCATCATCGGGCATGAGTTGGTCAAGAAGACGTTCTGGTTCTTTGCCACGCTTTTCATCCTCATCCTGTTCTCGAACTGGTTTGGTCTCATCCCCGGGATTGGCTCGGTCGGGTTCGGCACGCCGAGCGGACCGTTGAGCATCGAGCATGTGACGCGGCCGCTCTTCCGGGGGGCGAATGCCGATTTCAACATGACCTTCGCAATGGCGATTGTTTTTTTCGTGATGTGGACGGTCTGGGCTTTCCAGGCCAATGGGTTCGGCGGATTTATTATGCATCTCTTCGGCCCCAAGGGAGAGACCAAGGGCTGGTTGAAGGTGCTGATGGTCGTGATGTTCATCCTGGCGGGCGTGCTGGAGGTGGTCTCGATCCTCTTCCGTCCGGTGTCGCTCAGCTTCCGTCTGTACGGCAATGTCTTTGCCGGCGAAAACATGCTGGAGGCGATGTCAAACCTGGTCCAGCATCCGGCGTGGCTGGACTGGCTCTGCTCGATCCTCATCCCAATCCCCTTTTACTTCATGGAAGTGCTGGTGGGCCTGGTGCAGGCGCTGGTGTTCATGTTGCTGACGGCGGTGTTTACGCTGTTGATCTGCAAGCATGGAGAAGAAGGCCACTCGGCGCATCCCCACTGAGATTTTTAAACCAAACACTTTTCCGGTTTGACCGTGGGCAACCCGCGGGAGCCGGGAGAAACCAACACACCACCAATAGATAATATGATCACACCAATCCTGGCAGAAATGACGGGCAATATCCACGTCGGTCTCGCCGCCCTCGGGGCAGCCCTTGGCGTGGGACTGATTGGCATGAAGGCGTCCGAGGCCGTGGGCCGCAACCCGGGAGCTGCCACGCAGATCCTGGTGCAGGCCATCCTTAGCACGGCGTTCGCGGAAGGCATTGTCTTCTTCGCGATTTACCTCGCCCACTAAACCTGCCTGGCGCGGGGCCGCCCCTTCCCGGGCGGCCCCGTTCCACCCCTGCATATGACCTCGTTCTTGATCCTCGCGCAGACGACGATGAGTCCCCTGGACTCGGCAAAGGCCACCGCCGAGCAATTCGGCTGGGACTGGCACCTGTTTATTTCCAACGTCATCTCCTTCTCCATCGTCTGCTGGTTGCTCAACCGCTACGCCTACGCGCCGGTCGTGAACATGCTCGAGGCGCGCCGGGAGAAGATCGCGGAGAGCCTCAAGAACGCGGAGAAGATCAAGGCGGAGCTGGCCGACGCCGAGGCGAAGAAGGCCGAGATTTTGGCGAAGGCAAATGCCGACGCGACAAAGATGATCGAGGAAGCCCGCGCGAGCGCCGCTGCCCTCAAGGAGAAGGAATCGCAGCAGGCCATCTCCGAGGCGCAGCAAATCATTGCCAGGGCGCACGACGCGACCCGCATCGAGCATGACCGGATGCTGACCGATCTGAAGCGCGAGGTCGGCCACCTGGTCGTCTCGATGACCTCCAAGGTCACCGGCAAGGTGCTCACGGACGACGATCAGCGCCGCATCAACGAGCAGACGGCCAGCGAGATCGCCGCCTAGCCATTTTCCCCATCGGCCCCCAAGCCACCCCCCAAAACAATACCCCGATGAAATTGACCAAGGAAGTCCGCAAAGTCTCCAAGGAGCTGTTCCACGCCAGCTTTACTGGCGGCCACATCGACGCCGCAAAGGTGCGCGAGTTCGCCACCAAACTCGTCCAGGGCAAGCCCCGCGATTACGTCGATATCCTGAAGAATTACCATCGACTCATCCGCCTGGAGCTCGACAAGCGCCACGCCACCATCGAGAGCGCCACACCCCTCAGTCCGGAGACCAGCGACCGCGTCCTGCGCGACCTCAAGAGCCGCTACGGCGAGGGCCTCACCACCGATTTCCGAGTAAGTCCCGACCTGATCGGCGGCCTGCGCATCCGCGTCGGCAGCGATGTCTGGGACGGCAGCGTCCGCGGCCGGATCGACCGGCTCGACCAGGAACTCGCAACCGTTTAATCCCTAGATTCCGCACATTCCATGAGCACCATCCTGCAAGAACTTGAATCGCAAATCGCCGCCGTCACCACGACGACCGGGAAGTCCAATACCGGGGTCGTGCGCGAGTGCGGCGACGGCGTGGCGAAGATCGAGGGCCTGAGCGACGTCATGCTCAACGAGCTGATCGAGTTCCCCAACGGCCTCTTCGGCCTGGCGCTCAACCTTGAGGAAACCGAGGTCGGCTGCGTGCTCCTCGGCGATTTCACGGAAGTAACCGAGGGCACCGAGGTCAAGACCACCGGCCGCCTCCTTGACGTGCCCGTCGGCAAGGGCCTCCTGGGCCGCGTCGTCAATGTGCTGGGCCAGCCGGTCGACGGCAAGGGCCCCATCAAGCCCGACGCGATGTACCCGCTGGAAAAAATCGCGCCCGGCATCATCAAGCGCAAATCCGTCAACCAGCCGGTCCAGACCGGCATCATGGCCATCGACGCGATGGTGCCCATTGGCCGCGGCCAGCGCGAATTGATTATCGGCGACCGCGCGACCGGCAAGACGACGATCGCGATGGACACGATCATTAACAACTCGAACATCAACAAGGCCAACCTCGGCAAGGAAGGTTTCCGGCCGATCTACAGCATTTACGTCGCGATCGGGCAGAAGAACTCGAACGTCGCCCGCTGCATCGCCGCCCTGGAGGAACGCGGCGCCCTCGAGTACACCATCATCGTCACCGCGCCGGCCTCCGAGAGCGCGCCCAACCAATACCTGGCCCCGTTCGCCGGCGCCGCGATGGGCGAGTGGTTCATGGACAACGGCATGGACGCGCTCATCGTATTTGACGATCTCTCGAAGCACGCCGTTGCCTACCGCCAGGTCTCGCTCGTCCTCAAGCGCCCCTCCGGCCGCGAAGCATACCCCGGCGACGTATTCTATCTCCACTCCCGCCTGCTGGAGCGCAGCGCCCGCGTCGATGAGAAGAACGGCAACGGCTCGCTGACCGCCCTCCCGATCATCGAGACGCAGGCCGGCGACGTCTCCGCCTACATCCCGACGAACGTCATCTCCATTACCGACGGCCAGATTTACCTGGAGACGGATCTCTTCTATCAGGGCGTGCGTCCCGCCATTTCCGTCGGTCTCTCCGTCAGCCGCGTCGGCAGCGCCGCGCAGATCAAGGCGATCAAGCAGGTGGCCGGCAAGCTCAAGGGCGATCTCGCCCAGTTCCGCGAGCTGGCGGCGTTCGCGCAGTTCGGCTCCGATCTCGATGCGAAGACCAAGTCGCAGCTCGACCGCGGCCAGCGCATTGTGGAGCTCTTCAAGCAGAAGCAGCTCAGCCCATTGCCCGTTCAGAACCAGGTTGCAACCCTCTGGTCCATGCAGAATGGCTACCTGGACGATGTCCCCGTGAATCGGGTGAAGGAGTTCCAGAACAAGCTCAACGAATTCATGGTCACGCGGAAGTCCTCCGTGCTCGACGCGATTTGGGAGAAGAAGCAGGTCGACAAGGATGTCGAGGCTCTGCTGAAAGCGGCGACTGACGAATTCAAATCGACCTGGAAATAAGCGATGGCCGCAAACACGCGAGACATTCGGCGCCGGATCAAATCGGTCAAGAACACGGCGCAGATCACGAAGGCGATGCAGATGGTCGCCGCATCGAAGATGCGCAAGGCGCAATCGGCCGCCGTGGCCGGGCGTCCTTATGCCGACCTGATGAATCGCGTGCTCGTCTCGCTGAGCAAGAGGACCAACCCGGAGCTCAGCCCGCTGCTCGAGGTGCGTGAGGTGAAGAAGGAACTCGTTCTCATCGTCAGCACTGACAAGGGCCTCTGCGGCGCGCTCAACACGAACCTCCTGCGCGAGACCCTGCAATTCGACAAGGTCCCCACGGCTTACGTCGCCACCGGCCGCAAAGCCGTACAATACCTCGCGCGGACGAAGAAGGACCTGCTCGCGGATTTCCAATTGAAGGATGCCCCGTCGCTGTTCGATACCAAGCCGATGTCGAAATTCCTGATCGAGAAATTCCTCTCGAAGGAAGTCGACAAGGTCAGCGTCCTTTACACCCGTTTCATCAATACCCTCTCGCTCAAGCCGACCGTGCAGACCATCCTCCCGATCTCCGCGTCAGACCTGCCGAAGCCCGCTGCCGGAACGCCGGCGGACGACGACACCCTGGAGTTCGTGTACGAGCCGAGCGCCGCGGAAGTCCTCGCCGGCATCCTGCCGCATTACGTGCATTACCAGGTTTACCAGATGGTGCTCGACGCCCGCGCCTCCGAGCACAGCGCCCGCATGGTCGCCATGAAGAGCGCCACCGACAACGCCAAGCAACTGATCAAGGATCTGACCCTCGAGTACAACAAGGTCCGCCAGGCCAGCATCACCACCGAATTGCTCGAAATCACGACCGCCCAACTGGCGCTCAGCTAGTCTGATATTTCCCAAGAAAACCCCGTTTCAGCCATACACATCATGTCCACAGCCACTGCCAATCAAATGACCGGCGTCATCGTGCAGGTGATCGGTCCCGTCATCGACGCGGACTTCACCGGCTCCCAAATGCCGAAAATCTACGACGCCCTTGAGATTGAGTACACCGTGCTGGGCAAGCCCGTGAAGCTCACCTTCGAGGTCCAGCAGCATCTCGGCGAGCATTGGGTGCGCGCCATCGCGATGTCCACCACCGAGGGCCTCAAGCGCGGCATGATCGTCACCAACCTCGCAGCCCCCATCTCCGTCCCCGTCGGCGAAGGCGTGCTCGGCCGCGTGTTCAACGTGACTGGCGACGCCGTCGACGAGCGAGGCCCGGTCACCTTCACGAAGCGTTACCCCATCCATCGTCCCGCCCCTGCGCTGGTCGATCAGGATACCAAGGCGCAGATTCTCGAGACCGGCATCAAGGTCATCGATCTCATCTGCCCCTTCACCAAGGGCGGCAAGGTCGGCGCGTTTGGCGGTGCCGGCGTCGGCAAGACCGTCGTCATCATGGAGCTCATCAATAACATCGCCAAGGGCCACGGCGGCTTCTCCCTCTTCGCGGGAGTCGGCGAGCGCACCCGCGAGGGCAACGATCTTTACCACGAGATGAGCGAGGCCGGCGTCATCGACCAGAAGGACCTCAGCAAGTCCAAGGTCGCCCTCGTCTACGGCCAGATGAACGAGCCGCCCGGCGCCCGTCTCCGTGTCGCCCTCTCCGCGCTCGCGATGGCCGAGTACTTCCGCGACGAGAAGAACCAGGACGTGCTCCTCTTCATCGATAACATCTTCCGTTTCTCCCAGGCCGGCTCCGAGGTCTCGGCGCTGCTGGGCCGCACTCCCTCCGCCGTCGGTTACCAGCCCACGCTGGCCTCCGAGATGGGCGATCTCCAGGAGCGCATCACTTCGACCACGAAGGGCTCCATCACTTCATTCCAGGCCGTTTACGTCCCTGCGGATGATTTGACCGACCCGGCCCCGGCCAATACCTTCGCGCATCTGGACTCCACCATCGTGCTGGAGCGTTCCATCGCAGAGCTCGGCATTTATCCCGCCGTCGATCCGCTCGCCTCCACCTCGAAGGCGCTCTCGCCCGAGATCGTCGGCGAGGAGCATTACAACGTCGCGCGCGGTGTGCAGACCGTGCTCCAGCGGTACAAGGATCTTCAGGACATCATCGCCATTCTCGGCATGGACGAGCTCTCGCCTGACGATAAATTGACGGTCTATCGCGCCCGCAAAATCCAGCGCTTCCTTTCCCAGCCCTTCCACGTCGCGGAAGTCTTCACCGGCACGCCCGGCCAGTATGTCACCACCACGGAAACCATCCGCGGCTTCAAGGAGATCCTCGAGGGCAAGCACGACGCCGTCTCCGAGGGCAACTTCTACATGAAGGGCGGCATCGACCAAATCGGGTCGTAGGCCGGCCATTTCGCTCACACTCCGTACCCCGCAAAGGATATGCCCACGCTCAAGCTCGAAATCGTCACGCCCGAGGCGAAGATATATTCCGACGACGTCGAGATTGTCTACGTGCCCGGCGTGGAGGGAGAGCTCGGCATCCTGCCGCATCACATCCCGCTCATGACGATGATCAAGCCCGGCGAGCTCCGCGTGACCGCCAATGGCAAGGTAACCTACATGGCCGTCGGCGAGGGTTTCGTGGAAGTAACCTTGAACAGCGTAACCGTCCTGACCGACATGGCCGTGGAAGAGCAGGCGATCGACGAAGGCGTAGCCGAAGCCGCCATCAAGCGCGCCCAGGAAGCCCTAAAGGACGATCACCTCGGCGCCGAGGAAGTAGCCTCCGTCCAGGCCGCCCTGCAGAAGTCCCTCGCCCAGCTCCACGTCAAGCGCCGGAAGCACAGCTAGGCGGCGATCCGCTCCGCAGGAGCACCGATATTGTAGCGATGGGCCGCCGGCCCATGCGGGGGCACGGCACGAATTCATCTTGCCGCACCATCCCCCTGTATCAAAGCCTCTTCACCCCGCCGCCCCCCAGCGCAAGGCATTGATACCAATTTAAACAATGATCTTGCCGCACAGGCCCCCGAAACGGTTCCCTTTTGCGCTCTATGTGCTCTCTGCGGTTAAATCTCCGCGGTTAAATAATGATCCCCGTGTCCCGATGCGACGTTGAGGGCTGAAAGCCCGTCATGTTACAGCTTGGGGTAAAGCCCCAGGTAAAATGCAACAAAGAGGTCAAAGCCTGTAACGCCGACACCATCTGGTCGCCGCAGCCCGCCTCCCTCCTCTACGGTGGCGTCGTCGTATTCCCCCCCGGATTCGACGGAGGAACGATCCCCGGATTCGACGGGAGATTCGTCCCCGGGTTGGAAGGCATATAAGTCCCCGGGCTGGCAGGCATATTATTCCCTGGATTAGGATTCGACGGAGGAACAATCCCCGGGTTGGACGGCTCATTTGCCCCTGGATTGGACGGAGGAACGATACCGGGATTCGACGGAGGAATTCGTCCTGGATTCGTCGGCGGATTGATCACCGGATTCGAAGGCGGAACGATCCCTGGGTTTGGTGGAGAATTAATTCCCGGGTTCGTCGGAGGAACAATGCCAGGACCCGACGGAAGGTTTGTCCCCGGGTTGCTTCCAGGATTGGTCGAAGGCCCGGTATTTCCCGGCCCCGGTACGATATTCCCACCCCCGCCCGCACCGCTTCCTCCGCTATTCCCCCCAGTAGCCGCCCCGCCCCCAGGCCCAGAGCCCCCGCCAGCCGCCCCACCACCACCCGCCGCACCCCCGGCTTGAGCGATAAGCGGTCCATTATCAAAACCCGTTAAACTCCCCGCCATCGCCGTCGCCCCAGACGCCGCCAGGCTCGCAGAAATAAGATAAATGACGGACCTCGTCATGGGATTACCGATCATTTTACCTTTGGCGCATGTCTTCATTACAAGAAGCTTCGGCCCTCCAACGGCATACGGCTGGGTTTATACCTGGAATAAAAGACCACTGGTTCAATGCGTCTCAGCGTACCGCAAAGCGTAATCCCGCATGGTCCCCCGGCTCATCGCTACCCGCTCCCGCACGTTCGGTTCATCATCAAGCCGCAAGAATCGCAGGGAGCGCCATCCGTGTAATCCGCGTCATCCGTTCAAATCCGTGGTAAAAAAGCCGTAGTTTGTGTAACACCCAGCGTGGTCCACTCCACCCCTCCAGGAGCTGCATGAAAATCCCTCCCATTCGCTGGCTGGTCGCCGTGGGCATTTTGATCCTCGCAATGGCGGGCTTTCTGATTGCTGCCCATGTGCGTAACACTCCTGACCCAAGGAAAGACGGAAGTTATTCTTCGTATCTCTCATTGTCAGTAAAATGCAATCCTCTGCGCGATCACTCCGACTACGAATTTGTTATTACCGTGGACAACCAATCAGATGAAGACCTCCAGGTATGCATTAATGACAAGTCTCTGGAGGGCGTCATTAGGATTGCGGCAAAGAATGGCAATATTTACGAGCTATATGAGCGGGATTATCTTTTACATAGAGCAACAGGCCTTTGGAGTGATCCGGTTATCGCTTTGTCGCGAACGGGCCAGGTAACCTGGCACCTTCGCCTCACTGATTTGCGTACGGTCTACGATAAAGGCATTGGCGTCGAGCAAGTCCAGGGAGATCGAGTGTCGGTGGAAATCAAGAGCGTGGCTGTTGTCTCTGGGCGAGGCTTTGTATCGGATAATGCATCACAGATCTCCCCTACGGCCGAAATTCCTTGAACATGATTCAGTGCGGCTCACCAGGTAAACACCGGCTGCCCTTTTGAACCTACGCTACCCTTTTAGGCGCGGTGCAATGCGCGTCGATCCACTTGTCCGTCTCGTCCATGCTGACGACCTTCCCAATCTCGCACCATGCACGGAGGGTGCCCGGAGAGAGGTCGAAATTGTCGTCCACCCATTCCGGGACGCCGTGAGGGGATACGGTGACCGTTCGGAAATTCGCTTCGTCGCGCAGTGGCTCGTAGAGCGGACCCCAGTCGAGCAGTGGAGCCAGATCAATCTCGCCGGCGAAACCGTCGGCAAAGGTGATCGCGAGACGATGTCCGCCCAAAGGCGTGGCGGTCCGGACTTCTTCGGTGAAGTAGTTCTCCATATCAATCGAGTGGAACAATTCTATCAGGGAGACGGCAATTCGAAACTGCACTTTGGAGAGATCAGCAAAAAAATCATTAGGAGAAGCAAGTATTCTTCTGCAAGGATTGTTCTTGCCTATGACGCGCACCGGCAAAGTCACCCGCTCGCTCCGGCGTAGTTCCGCCCTCGCGGGCCGAATCCAGCCTGCCGCGCTCCAAAAGGCCCAAAAATCAAACCCGAAATCCGACCTAATCCGACTGAATCCGACCCAATCCGACTGAATCCGACCTGTCGGCCTTTTTTTTTATTTTCGGTTTGATTCAGTCCCGCCCGATGTCGCCTGCGGATTCCAATAACCGCTGGCGAACTCCCGCCGGCGCGTTCAAAATATCCCGGACAAATGTCCCTTCTCACCGCCCTCAAGCAGCATTTCGGTTTCGATTCCTTCCGGCCCCGCCAGGAGGAGATCGTCAGCCATGCTCTGGATGGCCGCGATGTCTTCGGCCTGCTGCCGACCGGCGGAGGAAAATCGCTTTGTTTCCAGTTGCCCGCCGTCATGGAAGAGGGCCTGACAATCGTCGTCTCGCCATTGATCGCCCTGATGAAGGACCAGGTCGACGCCCTCACCGTCGCAGGCATCCCCGCCACGTTCCTCAATTCCACGCTCGGCGAGTCGGAATCCAGGTCCCGCCTGCGTGCCCTCTATGCCGGCCACCCAAAGCTCCTCTACATGGCCCCGGAGCGCCTGATGCTCCCCGGTTTCCTCGATCGCACGGATTCGTGGAAGGTGCGGCGCATCGTCGTCGATGAGGCGCATTGCATCTCGGAATGGGGCCACGATTTCCGCCCGGAGTACCGGCAGATCGGCGGCCTGCGCGAGCGCTTCCCCGGCATCCCCATCATGGCGCTCACGGCCACCGCCACGGAGCGGGTCCGGCAGGATATCGTCGAGCATCTCCACCTCGACAACCCGGTCGTCGTCGTCGGCAGTTTCAATCGCGAGAACCTCACCTACCGCGTCATCGCGAAGGACAAGCCCTACCGCCAGATCCTCGATTTCCTCCGCGCCCGCCCCGGCGAGAGCGGCATCGTCTATTGCTCCAGCCGCAAGGGAACCGAGTCGCTGGCGGAGAAATTGATGGAGGATAAAATCCGCGCCCGGCCCTATCACGCGGGCCTGACGGCGGAGGAGCGCTCGGCGAACCAGGAGGCTTTTCTGCGCGACGAGGTGCAGGTCATTTGCGCGACCATCGCCTTCGGCATGGGCATCAACAAGCCGAACGTCCGCTTCGTGATCCATCACGATCTGCCGAAGAATCCGGAGGGCTATTACCAGGAGACCGGGCGCGCCGGCCGCGACGGGCTGCCTGCCGAGTGCCTCCTGCTCTTCTCGCCGGCGGATGTGGCGAAGCAGATCGGCTTCATGGAGGAGAAGACCGATCCGCACGAGCGCCAGCTCGCGGGCGAGCAACTGCGCCAGATGGTGCATTATTCGGAAAACTCCGCCTGCCGCCGGCGCTGGCTGCTGGAGTACTTTGCCGAACAGATGGAAGGGGAGAACTGCGGCGGATGCGACAATTGCATGACCCCGCGCGAAACCTTCGACGGCACCCTGCACGCGCAGAAGTTTCTCTCCTGCGTCTATCGCATCCGGCAGAAGACCGGCTTTGGCTTCGGCCTCAATCACGTGGTCGAGGTCCTCGTCGGCGCGGACTCCGACGCGATTCGCAAATGGGGCCACGAACAAATCTCCCCGTATGGAATCGGCAAAGAAACGCGCCGGGCCGAGTGGCAGGCCTATGGACGGGAATTGATCCGCCTGGGCCTCCTGGAGCAGCAGCCGGGAAAATTCGTCACCATCGATCTCTCATCCGCCGGCCTCGATGCCCTGCGCACCCGCCGCCCCATCACCCTCACGCGTCCCGCGCCTGCAAAGTCCGGCAAAGGCGACCGCGAGCCGAGGGATTCGCGCCGCCGCGCCGCGGGCGATATGCCATGCGACGAGGTGCTGCTGGACCGCCTCAAGAAACTCCGCCGCACGCTCGCCGATGAGCGCAACGTCCCGGCCTACATCGTCTTCTCAGACGTCACCCTCCGAGCTATCGCCGCCCGGCTGCCGGTAACATTGGAGCAATTCAGCACCATCCCCGGCGTCGGCGAGCGCAAGCTGGCCGACTTCGGCGCAATGTTCATCGAAGAAGTCTCCCGCCACATGGCGCGCGCGGCGTGAATCGCCGGAGCATAAAGCAACAAACGGCCGTAATCAGCACCGGAAACTCGAGAATTATAAAAATCGGGATGTTGGTAAAGATACCAAGTCGATCGTGCGCGGGCCCAGTCATTGCGACGATCCATAGAGAAACCTGAAAGATAAGTAATATGGACAGAAAGATACCCACTCCCAGGCCCCATTGTCGCGGTTTGGTTGCGATCTTGTATATCAAAAGACCCCACAACATAGCGTCAAAAATCATCCCGTATATGATTATGGGCAATGCCTCGATCACAGGATAGCACAAATCGACCATATTATGGACCATGACAACGACGAGGCCGATGATCGCAATCTGATGGATGGTTCCGTGAAATTTCATCGGGTCAGACATGCATTTGACTTATGGCGTGAGAGTATTGAACGGAGGCATGATGTGCAAGGATTCTGGTGGCGCTAAAAGCCCCGGATGTAATAGCCCGGGCAGTTACATCGCGGGCGTTCAGCCCGAGGCGGAGTGCACGGCGAGGCACACTCCCATCTCCCGTGTAAGCAAAAGGCGGAGCGCCCCATGCGGAAGCGTCCGTGCGTCTCCGCCATGTCGAAACGAGGTTAATATGAAAATCTCTTCTTACTCATGGCTCGCGAGCCTCGCCCTGCTCAGCCTGCCATTTTCAAGGATCAACGCAGCGACTCCCGATCAGTATCTGCTGGCCGCTGCAGGTGGCGCAGGCGGGGCCGAAGGCGGAGCGAGTGCCGGCGGTGCGGGCGCGGGCGCCGGTGCGTCCGGCGGTGCAAATGTCTCCGGTGGCGGAGCGGCGGGCGGATCGACCGGCGGCGTCTCGGAAGGCGCCAGCGGCGGCGCGGGCGGCAGCGCTGGTTCCTCGACTGGCGCAGCGGCAGTCCCGCCCACCCAGGGCTCGACCGGAAATGTGAATTCCAACAGCTCAAACAGCAACGGCACCGACATGAACGGAACACCCATGAGCAATACCGCCCCCTCCACGAGCGATGGTTCAACGGCCACAACCCCCGATACCACACTGAACAACGGGGCGGCGGCCAATGGCGCGACAACGGGCAACGGCACTACGACCAACGGCAACTCCACCGGCGCATCCGGTAACGGCACGACCACAGGCAATGCCAGCGGCTCGACCAGCGGCAACGGCACAAACACCAACGGCGGCGCCGCCACCAATAATGGTCCCACGAATAACACGACCGGCGACGTCCCGGGCGCAACGAATCCTCAATAAATCCGATTTCCAGGGTTGGGGACCGGCGGGCGGAGTTCTGACTTCGCCCGCCGGATTTTTTCTGAAATCGCTTGTGCCTCAGCCAGTAGACGTTCCATCAAATCCAGTAAACGCAGTATCTATGGCTGTTGCTTCCATGCCCCATTTCGGTGAGTATTCCTACGTAGGACTATTACGAAATGATCGAAGCAGAAGTCGTCCGCTTAATGCGTGAACATCTGGAAAGCCAATTCCCCAAGGTGTGCCCGACCTGCCAGCGTAAATTTGCCTCGCTCTACGAGTATATTCAGGTAACTCGCCGAGTGGAGCCGAGCATTTCCTACGATGCCGAGGTGGGGGATTGGAACCCCAAGGAACCGATCGGCACCGCGACCTACTCCACGTGCGCGTGTGGCAGCACCCTGGCCCTCAGCTCGCACGGCATGCCGCTGCTGCGCCTCTGGGCGCTCTATAATTGGGCACGAGTTGAGAAGAAGCGACGGGGGATGACCATGGAGCAATTGCTCAGCTATCTGCGCGACAAGATTCGCCAGCAGGTGATCGATTCCGGGCCAACGGCGCCCGGCAAACCGAACCGTTGATGGCGGCCCGCGCGATGCGTATAATCCGGCGATGCGCGCACTCCGGTTTGAGAAGACGGGTTCCCTGGATGAATTGAAGCTGGCCAGCATCGAGCGGCCGGCAATCGAAGAAAGCGAAGTACTGGTTCAAGTGAAAGCAGCCGCCATCAATCCCAGCGATATCAAGAACGTGCTGGGAAAAATGCACGAGACCACCGTGCCACGGACGCCCGGACGCGACTTCGCGGGCGTGGTGGTGGAGGGCCCGCAGCAACTGATCGGAACGTCCGTCTTCGGCACGGGCGGCAATCTCGGCTTCGGCCGCGATGGCAGCCATGCGGAGTACCTCGCGGTGCCCGCGGCCGTTGCGGTGGCAATCCCGCCGAGGCTTTCCTTTGAGATCGCAGCCACGATGGGCCTGCCCTTCATCACAGCCTACGCCGCGCTCGTCTCCGCCGCCGCGTTGCGCGCCGGCGAAACACTCCTGATCACCGGGACAACCGGCGCGGTGGGACGCGCCGCGGTTTCCATCGCTGCGTCACTGGGCGCCACGGTCATCGGCACCGCGCGCTCCGCGTCAAAGATTCCGCCACCGGATGCGATGCCGGTCGCGCACTGGATCAATCTCGAAACGGACGATCTCTTTGGGGAAGTGCATGGAAAGACGGGAGGCTGGGGTGTGGATGTCGTCTTCGACCTGGTCGGTGGCGCGATGTTTGAGAAGTGCCTTTCATGCCTCGCCCATCGCGGCCGGCAGGTCGCAATCGCCTCCGGGCCGGAGCGGAAGGTGAGCTTCGATCTCATCGATTTCTATCACAATGAGTCGCGCCTCTTCGGCGTGGACTCGCTGAAGCTCAGCTTTGAGGAGACAGGTAATATCCTTCGTGAGCTCGCCTCCGGATTGCAAAAAGGCACATACCCGATTCCCGCCACGGACGAAGCGGTACTGACATTTCCGCTGGACCAGGGCGTGCAGGTCTACCGCGACCTGGATGCAGGCCGGATCCGGCAGAAAGCGGTGCTGCTGCCGTGAGTGGAGGTTTCACCGCGGCCAGCGCGCGTCGTCGGGGATATCCACCGCGTTGCCGGCCATCGACTTCTCCTCGTAGGCGGCGCATCCGGACATCGCCATGGTGAAGAGGGCGAGGAGGAGCAGAATGACGTGGCGATTCATGAGTGGAGCGAATCATCGTAATCTCCCGCACCCGCCCGTCCAATTCAAATCCCGGCGATCAGAAATTGATCCCGATCTGGCAGCCGAGGACGACGGCATTGCGGTAGGTCTCCGTCCCGTCCGGATGGATGATGTATTGCACATCGGGTTGGAAGAAGAGGCGCCGCTTGTCGAAGTTGAACCGGTACATCCATTCCATTGCCGTCTCGTGGCCCTGTCCGGCCATCGGCATGCCGAGGTCCGCCTGCCGCTGCTCGGCCGCGCGCAGATCATCGCTGAACTCCCCGTACACGATGCCAAATGCCACCATGTCCGTCGGCCGCGCCTCGCTGATGCCGCGCCATGCGACTCCCGCGGTGAAAAAGTAGGGCATCTGGCTCCGCGTTTGATCCGGCGAGAGAATCACCGAGCCGAAGATACCAAGACCGCGATTCGAGTACTCCTCGCCGAAGGGGAGCACCACCTGGTCAAAAAGCGCGTAGGCGCCCCAATCGCCGCGCGTTCTCGCCGTGGGACCGCCGTTCGCCATCGTGTTGTAATTGGCAAACAGGTTGTCGTCATACCAGCCGCCGATCTTGTAATCGCCAAGGTATTGGCTGTCGCCAGGCAGTCCGTTGCAACGGTACCCCATCTCGCCGATCGCAAACACGGGACCGTCCATGGAGAAGTTCGCGCCGTGATATTGGTTCTGCCGGATGGAAGCATCGCCATTGTAAATACCGCCCATGATGTAAGTACGCTTCGTTGGAATGACCTTCACCAGCGCGCCCCAAGTGCCCGCCGGGTACGCAGTCATGCCGGGGGCATTGAAGAAGATGCCGACCGGGTTGCCGTCGAATGCATTTTGCTCGAACAGATAATCATACTTCGAGACCAGGAAATCGTCGCCGGCGGAAATCCTGCCGATGCGGAGCTCGACCCTGTCGTCGAAAAGCTGCTGCTGGTAGGCAACATTGATCAAATGAAACGTCTGGCCGCCGAAGTCCTGCTGCGTGGAGAAGGCGTTATGGAGATGCTGCTGCGAGAGGCTGGAGCCGTCACGTTGCGCCATCGAAATGAGGAGCGATCCTCCGTCAATGCCCGCCAGCTTATCGAGATCGAAGAGAAGGTTCAGCCCGATGTTATCGGCATAAGCCACGCCCTGGTTTTTGCCTCCGCTGACGTTGCCGGCGATATCGGTGATGTAAGTCAAAGTCGGGGTGATGCCGGCATTCTCGAGGCTCGTGCGTGCGCCCAGCCAGTCGCCAAACAAATGATCCCGCGGCAGCACGAAGATGAAAGGCCGGAGATTCACGGAGGTCGGAGTTTCCTGGGCATTCGTCTCACCGGCCGGGGATGTTGCGGCCGGTTGGGGATGCACGCTGTTAGCCTTTGTGGTGACGGAGCTGGCGACTCCGGTCGGCGTATTCTGAGAGTGAGCGGCGGCTGTCAACAGCATCAGCAGCAGCAGCAGCGACAGGGGCAAAGCTTTGATATGCATGATGTCGCCGGAAGCACGCCACGCGCCCACCGGATTGGTGGTGGGATTTCAGCTGTGGGGGACATCCAGCTCGCGCAATAGTAGCGCCGGTGCGCATATTTACAATATGGATACCACTAAGAAATGATTTACGAACGATGGCCGGCGCTGAGATTCAACCCAGCGGAGTAGTGTTCGTAAGCACATGGGTGTTTATCCCCATTCCCAATGCCGGTGCGACTCCCTACTGTTCTCTTTCCAATGAGAGGAGCGCAACATTGCGATGCCGCAGATGGTCGAGGACCGGAACGATAAATCTACCGTGAGGCGAAATCTCATCGTCTGCTTCGACGGAACGAACAACGAGTTCGGCACCGAGAACACGAATGTGGTCCGCCTCGTCCAGGTATTGGACCGCGACCCTTTTCTGCAGCGAGTTTTTTACGATCCCGGTGTCGGCACACTTCCGGAACCCGGCTTCGTCACGAAGGTGGGCAGGAAGATATCCGATATCCTCGGGCTGGCATTTGGCGCGGGACTCAGTTGGAAGGTGCAGCAGGCGTACGGCTATTTGATGGATATGTGGGAGCCGGGCGATCAAGTGTATATATTCGGGTTTAGCCGAGGTTCCTACTCGGCCCGGGTCCTTGCAGGGTTGCTTCATACTTTGGGCCTGTTGCCGCGCGGCAATGACAGCCTGGTGCCTTACTTGATGAGAATCTATGCCGGTCTCACAAAGGAGAGGCAGGCGGGCGCCAACGGGAAGGGCCCGTGGCAGGAATTGTGCGACAGCTTTCGCTGGACCTTCTCGCGCGCGGCCTTTGCCGGTGACGAAGTGCGCCGCTTCCCGGTCTACTTCCTGGGCCTTTGGGATACAGTCTCCTCGGTGGGCTGGGTCTGGGACCCTGCAAAATATCCGTATACCGCGACGAATCCGAGCGTCGCCACCATACGGCATGCCATTTCCCTTGACGAGCGCCGCTGGTTCTTCCGCCAAAATCGGATGTACCAGGCGGCTGGCAATGTGACCGGCCAGACCAAAGGCCAGGATCTTCTCGAATATTGGTTCCCTGGCGTTCACTGCGATGTCGGCGGTGGTTATCCCGAGCAGGACGGCGGGCTTTGGCGACCGCCGTTTGGATGGATCCTGGCAGAAGCCGAGACTGCCGGCTTAAAGGTGGATGCGGCCCGGAAGCAAACCGTTCTCAATGTGGTCCAGCCCTCACCGGCTCCGTGGGACGACCCCCAGCACGGGTCGCTCCAGGGCGCGTGGTGGATCGCGGAGTATTTCCCGAAGCAGGTCTGGATATCACAGGATAAGCGGTTGGAATGGCAGATTGGCGGCGGGCGTTCCCGCACCGTCCAGAAGGGTGCACTGATCTCAAAAGCCGCCCTCGACCGGATCCGGGATATCGATTACAGGCCGCCGAACCTCGATCCCGCCTTCATCCAGAAGGTACTCAACCTTCCCTCAACGCCGGATTCGTTGAGCTATTGATGTTTGCACGGAGAAGCCGGCTTTCCTTCGTTGTCGCCTCGTGGTAAATAGGCCGGAATATGGAGACGCGAGCTATCCCGGAAGGCCTGGTCGTGTTCCGGGACAGGAACGGCATCGTCATTCGCCGCAGGTGGCAAAAGGCTACAGGCGCCGGGATGCTGTTTGTTGCCGCCATAACGGCTTCCCCTTACTTGATGATGTATCCCGCCCGTTCGCACGGGGACGGATTTTGGCCCCAGATCATGGAGTATCTGCCGCATCTGGGCGCGTTGATCGGCGGCGGCTACTTCGGGCTCTGCTCGCTCTTTAACAGGACCGACGTGATTCTGACAGGGGACCGTTTCCGCGCCGTGAGCACCCCGCTGCCCTGGTGGGGCGACCGGAAGGTCTCCGCGCAGGAAATTTACGGTGTGACGGTGAAGGAGACGAAGAAGGCAGAGGACGGCGCAAAATTCTGTCTTGTCTACATCGACCGTTACGGCAAGCAACGCGAGCTTCTGCGCGCGGGGAAGGGGAGGGAAATTGTCGATTTTATCGGTCACGCCGTGGCGGATATCATGGGAGTGGAATTCCTGAGAGCGGACCCGAATGAGAAGAAACTGGAGCCGTGGATGGAGCGGGTGAACAAATGGGCCACGTCCGGCGGCCGGGCGGTGGGCAAAATCGGAGCGTTGAGAACGGCAAAGAAGGGCTCCTCCTGAGATTGAACGCGGTTGCGTTTCCCGTGCGCTGGGCCGAGGCTCGTACGTATGATTACTTTGTACGACAGGCGCGAATCAGCCGATCAGATTGAGTTCGAGTTTCATTTTATCCCGGTGATCAATCTGCTGGTCTTTCTGCTCATCCTCGCATCGCTGGTGCCCGGCGGAAGATGCACGAACCGATTGCGTCCCGCGTGCGGAATCCTACTCATTCTGTTTTTCATCGGACTGATGCCTGCGGGCCTGGAACTCGAGGAGGCAATGAGGGCCGGGCGGGTAAGTGTCTCAGGAAGCAAATTCTCATTCACGCAGCCGCTGCGAGTGGTGATTACGAGGAAACCGTAGGAAGAGATTTTCATGTAAAAAAATCGTTGGAATTCCGGCGGGCGGAGTCCGACTGTTATCGGGAAAGGAGAATCGTTATGTCGGAAATACTTCACACGATGACTGGCTTGGAAGCTTGCTTTGAGGAAGAGCTCTCAAAGCTGCCGGGCTGGCAAAGCGAGTTCATGCAATTTGAGCAATCCCGCAATGTCGAGCAGCCGGTGGAGACGGAGCAGGATAAAGCGGTCGAAGAAAATATGCTTTTGGGCGTGTAGCGCTCGGGCTTTCGCAGGTGAGCGACAGCGCTCTGGCGGGGACGCCTCCAACGGCAGGCCGATTCATTGGCTGCAGGCGGAGGAGTGGGCTGCTGTGTACTCAGAGAGATTGGCGTGGTTCGAATCGGCAATAGAGAGAGGCCCTTGCGCGGTGCGGAGCGTGTGCGATGGTAAGTTATGGAAATCCCTGGCACAGTCAGCGAGATCCTAACCCACAAACCCCCCGAAGTCTGGTCGGTGGGGCCCGATTCAATGGTGTTTCAAGCCATCCAATTGATGGCGGAGAAGAATGTTGGCGCACTCCCGGTCCTGGAGGGCACGGGTCTCATCGGGATTATTTCCGAGCGCGATTATGCGCGACGGGTCATCCTGATGGGCCGGTCATCCCGGGACACACCGGTGCGGGAAATCATGTCGCGAAATCTCCACGTCGCAGAGTTGGACGACACCATCGTCGATTGCATGCGCGTGATGACGAACCGAAAAATTCGCCATCTCCCAGTCCTCCAAGGGCGTGAGCTGGTGGGGATCATCTCGATCGGTGACCTGGTCAACTGGATCATCTCCGCCCAGAGCTCCGCGATTGACCAACTGGAGAAATACATTACGGGCGCCTACCCGGCGTGATCATCATTGCGCCGTTCATAGCTAAAAACTATCAAGGGATGCACTCATGCCCGGAGTTTGAGGGCGAAAGTCCGTAAATTCCGGACCCACGCTATAGCTTGCGGTTATGGACCGGATGCCAAGGAGGCATTGGCAGGATGCCGGCGCCGGTGCCATAATCAGGCAAGTTCGAGGTTCGTACGGAAGCCGTTCTTGCATTCCTCGGACCATGGAAAACCTGATGCCTCAAATGTACGAAGTAAATCGCCTTGCCGGCGCGGAGGCGATTTCCGGAAACACCGACAGATTCGATGGAATCACCGGAGGCCCGGCGCCCGTCGTCGTCATTGGTGGCCATGACATCTCCGCCCATAATCAGGCGGAAGAGGTGTTGCTCAAGGCGGGGGCACTCCAGAGCGCAATTTTCAACAGCGCCAATTTTTCAAGCATCGCCACCGACGCCAACGGCGTCATCCAGATTTTTAACGTCGGCGCCGAGAGGATGCTGGGGTACGCGGCGGCCGAAGTGATGAACAAGATCACCCCGGCTGACATCTCAGATTCGCACGAACTGATCGCGCGCGCCACCGCGCTGAGCGTCGAGCTTGATACCCCGATAACCCCGGGCTTCGAGGCATTGGTCTTCAAGGCATCGCATGGGATCGAGGACATCTATGAGCTGACCTACATCCGCAAGGATGGCAGCCGCTTCCCGGCCATCGTGTCGGTCACCGCGCTGCGCGACGCGCAGGACGCCATCATCGGCTATCTGCTCATTGGCACCGACAACACCGTGCGCAAACAGGTGGAAGCGGAGCAGATGAAGCTCGATCAGCGTCTGCGCGATCAGCAGTTCTACACGCGCTCGCTGATCGAATCGAACATCGACGCGCTGATGACTACGGATCCGGCCGGCATCATCTCGGATGTCAACAAGCAGATGGAGGCGCTCACGGGTTGCACGCGTGATGAGTTGATCGGCGCGCCGTTCAAGAATAACTTCACCGATCCGGAGCGGGCAGAGGTGGCCATCAAGCGGGTCCTGGGCGAAAAGAAGGTCACCGATTATGAACTGACTGCGCGGGCCCGGGACGGGAAGGAAACTGTGGTCTCCTACAATGCGACCACTTTTTACGACAGGGACCGGAAGCTGCAGGGTGTCTTTGCCGCAGCGCGCGACGTCACCGAGCGAAAGCGGGATGAACAGGAGCTTTCAGAGAAGGCGCGGCTGCTCGACCTCAGCAATGACGCCATCATCGTGCGTGATCTGGATGACAAAATCAGCTCGTGGAACAAGGGCGCGGAAAAGCTGTACGGCTGGGCCTCTGAGGAAGTGATTGGCAGGCATCTGGACTCCCTGCTCCAGACGGAATTTCCGAAGCCGATGGAGATCATCCTCGATCAACTTCAAAGTGAAGGCGAGTTTAGCGGCGAGCTTGTCCAGATTGCGCGTGACGGACGGCGGGTGGCCGTACTTTGCCGCTGGGTGCTGGACCGGGGCACGAAATCGATATTGACCAGCTACACGGACATCACGGAGCGCCGCATGCTGGAGGACTCGCTGGTGGCCCGCGCCTCGGACCTGGTCCGGGCCGATCGCAACAAGGACGAATTCCTTGCCATGCTCGCGCACGAGCTGCGCAATCCGCTCGCGCCATTGCGCAACGCCGTCGAAATTCTGCGGACCGCGGGCGCCAGCGGAGACGAGTGCGGGCAGGCGCAACGGATCATCGGCCGGCAGATTGATAACATGACACGGATGATCGACGACCTTCTGGATGTCTCGCGCATAACCGAGGGCAAGATTGAGCTGCGCTGCAAGACCGTGGCGCTCGCGGACATCCTCACCGCTGCATCCAGTGTCGCGCGGTCCTGCATCACGGCGCGACGGCAGGTGCTGACGATCTCGCTGCCCGCGACGCCCATATTTTTGAACGCTGACGCCACCCGTCTCGACCAGGTCTTTGGCAATCTGCTCGGCAATGCCTGCAAATACAGCGACCCAGGCCGCCACATCTGGCTCAGCGCGGAGGTGGCGCCGCCGGCCGGCCCTGCCATGCCGTCCGGACATCAGGATGCGGAAGGTGACAAAGGAACAAGCCCCGGGCCACTGGAGGTCGTCATACGCGTGCGGGACGATGGAATGGGCATCCCAGCAGACCTGTTGCCGCGCATTTTTGATCTGTTCGTGCAATCCACCCGCGCGCTGGATCGTGCGCATGGCGGCCTGGGGATTGGCCTCACGCTCGTCCAGCGGCTGGTAAAGTTGCACGGCGGCAGTGTCGAGGCGCGCAGCGGCGGCCTCGGTCTCGGCAGCGAATTCATCGTGCGCCTGCCGATCGTCCCCGGCCCTGTCACGGTGCCGGCACCACCCGTGCCAGCCCTGATGCCTTCCGCGTCAGGGATTGTTCGCCGGATGCTGATCGTGGATGACAACGAAGACTCTGCGCGCAGCATGGCGGTGCTTCAGCACCGGCGCAATTACGACACGCGCACGGCCTTTACCGGACCGGCCGCCGTCGCGGCTGCAGCCGAGTTTGCGCCCGAGGTCGTTCTGCTGGATATCGGTTTGCCCGGTATGGACGGTTTCGAAGTCGCCCGGCGCCTGCGCGCGATGCCCGCGCTGGCCGGCGCCTACCTCGTGGCGATGAGCGGCTACGGAGGGGATGAAGACCGAGCCCAGGCAAAGGAGGCCGGCTTTGATGAATACCTGGTCAAACCGGTTGACCTCGAGGTCCTGCGCGAACGGCTGCGCAGCAGGGATTGAACTGAGGCTTCCGCGATCGACCTGCAAGCGCAATTCATTGCTGGCGTGCACCCGGTCTGCGAGTCATCAGCTCCCGCTCGATCCAGCCGTCGATATCGCGGAGGGCCTGTGCCTGATTCTTGTCGTGAATGAGATCGTGGTATCCGTCTGGAAAGCGATCGCGTTCCTTGTCGGACGAGGGGATGCTCTTCATGAGCGCCGGGAATGCCCGCTGGCCGACGCCGGCGGTTCCGATGGGGTCCTGGTCACCCGTCAGCATCAGCACTGGCAGTTTTAATCGTGACGCGGCAGTGCGGGCGCGTTCTCCCAATTTCATGGCTTCATCGAGATAGCGCCATGTGAATCCTGGGCGCACGCGATCTGATGAGAGGCCCCAAACCAGATCAAATCTGGCGTCGCTTGTAAGCGCAGGCTTGTCGCCGGGGATCAGGCCAACATTGAACAAAAGCCGGTTGCCATAGAGTCCCCGCATCAACCCGATGAAAGATCGAACGGGTGGCGCGGTGTACATCATCGCGACTCCCGGCGAGTGCAGGATGATTCCGCGCAATTCCCCGTCGGCGCCGGATTGATTCGCATCGGCGGCGGTCAGGACCGTGAGGGCGCCCATGCTCTGGCCGTAGTAGAACATCGGCGTCCGCGGATGGCGGCGGCGCACCCAGTGCGCGAACTCGCAGAAGTCCCGCGTCCAGAGGCGCCCGTCGGTGATATCACCCTTCGCGTGATGGGCTTTTGCCGTGAGGTCGCCGTGCTGCCCGCGCACTCCGCTCGAATAGACTGCGATACCACGATCCGCCAGGTAACGGGCGAGCGGCTCGATATCTCCCGCGGTGGCATTCCAGCCCGGCACCGCGACGATAACGGCGCGGGGTTCTCCATTCCCCGGCCCCCACATCCGATACATGATCTGACGGCCATCCGAGGCAGACCAGACCGGCGGACCTTCCCTGCAAAGCGGAGGCCCCAAATGGTATCTCACATGAGGATGTTGCGCACAGCCTGCCGTGATGACCGTGAACCCAAGGAGCAACGCGCGCATTGTCCGTTTGACGTGCTGGAATCTGGCAGATGCGGCGATGCGAATATTCATCTGCCGAATAAACTGGGTGCCGTTCCATGCACGCGCTTGAAGCAACGGGAAAAATGATAGGGATCGTCAAAACCAACCTGCGCGGCTGCGACCTTGACGGGCAGCCTGCCGCGCAGGATGAGTTCCGCGGCATGGTTGATCTTCAGGCGCAGCAGAAGATCCTTCGGCAGCTCCGTATCAAAGCGATGGAACAGCCGGGATAAGTGCGGGGCGGATACGCCGCATGCCTGCGCGGCCTCCGATAAGCTGCGAATCCGCATGTAGTTATCCGTGAGATACCGGCGGCATAGTTCGTAACTTTGCCGCGCATGGGAAAAGTGCGGCTTGGCGCGGATATCTTCCCGAATCCGCTCGAGCAGAAGGGTCAGGAGCATCCTGGAAACGGTCTTGCGGGCGCTTGGGCGAAGGTGAGCGGTCTCGATCAATTGATCAAGAATGTCATGCAACCAGCGCCCGTGCAACACGCGCCCGGGCCGGGCGCCAATCAGTCCGGTTTTTGCGAGTAGACGCGGCGCGGAGCGGCCCGCGATATCGACAAAGTACTTGGTAAGACCGCTCTCCGAGAGCGCCTTCAGCGAGTACGCGATCCCAGGGCCGTAGGCAAAAATCGTACCGGGTCCCACATTCCACTTCCGGCCGCGCGTCTCAAGCTCCCATTGGCCTCCGGCAATGTACTCCAGCGCAAGGTGCTGAAAGCCATTCCGCTTGATGACATATCCGGGAGAGCACTCCTCCCATCCCGCGCAGGTCACCGCGAGATCGGTCGCGGATGGAGGATCGAGATCGAGAAAGAGGTATCGTCCCCGGGCGACGCGGCGGGAGATGAAGCCTGGCAGCGCTCCAGTGGACACAAGAAAACGGTAAAAAATATCCATCCTTTTGTCAAGTCGAGCCATGGCAAATACGCATGGGGCGGGATAGGCTGGCGGTTCAATGAATTCCGTACCCCCGATCGTTGAAGATTCCGTCGACCCCTCGCGCGTCCCGCGCCGCAAGATGCCCGCCGGGGAAATTCCGGTTGTGGGCCTTGGCACCTTTGGTTCTGATCACGTCTCGCACGAGGCCGCGGCGGAGGCGGTGCTCGGGGCCGCGCGTGCGGGCTACCGCCATTTCGATTGCGCCTCCGTTTACGGCAACGAGAAGCAGATCGGCGGCGCGCTGAGACAGATCGTCCGGTCCGGCGTGCCGCGCTCCGAGCTCTGGATCAACTCGAAGGTCTGGAACGATTGCCACTCCCCGCAGGCGGTGATCGACTCGTGCAAGCGCTCGCTTGAGGATCTCCAACTCGATTACCTCGACCTCTACTTCGTCCACTGGCCGTTCCCGAATTTCCATCCTCCCGGCTGCACGGTTGAGTCGCGCAGCCCCGATGCGCGGCCGTACATTCACGCGCATTTCATGAAGACCTGGGAGGCGATGGAATACCTCCTGGGCGAAGGCCTTGTGCGGAACATTGGCACCTCCAACATGACCATCGCAAAGCTGGAACGGCTGTTGCGCGACGCCTCGATCAAGCCGGCATGCAACGAGATGGAATTGCATCCCCACTTTCAGCAGCCGGAGCTTTTTGAGTATGTCACATCGAAAGGCATTGTCCCCATTGGCTACAGCCCGCTTGGTTCGCCGGGGCGTCCGGAGCGCGACCGCACGCCGGAGGACACCGTCGATATCGAGGATCCAGTCATCCGTTCCATCGCCGCGGCGCATGGCATTCACCCGGCCATCGTCTGCATCAAATGGGCCGTCCAGCGCGGGCAAATTCCCATCCCGATGTCCACCAATCCCCGCAATTACATCGCGAATCTCCGCGCAGCGGTGGAGGATCCTCTCACGCCGGGCGAGATGAGCGCCATTGCCGGGATCGACCGGAATTGCCGCCTCATCAAGGGCCAGGTCTTCCTCTGGGAAGGGGCGCGCGGCTGGGAGGACCTCTGGGATCTTGATGGAATAATTGCCCAGTAGGAGAATATCACTCCCCAATATCCCATGAGCGTTTCCATCCCCGATAAAATGCAGGGAGCCATCCTCCCCGGCAACAGCACCACGCAACTGCGCGAGTATACCGTCGGCACGCCTGGCCACGGCGAGGTGCTCCTGCGCGTAAAGGCCTCCACCATCTGCGGCTCCGATATCCGCTGCATTTACCACGAGCACCTGGGCAAGGGCCCGGAGGGTTACCAGGGCGTCATCGCCGGGCACGAGCCGTGCGGACAGATCGTCTCCGTGGGGCCGGGCTGCAGGCAGTTCAAGGAGGGGGACCGCGTGATCGTCTATCACATCTCCGGATGCGGGCTTTGTTACGATTGCCGGCGCGGTTACATGATCTCCTGCACCAATCCCACATTGCGCAAGGCCTACGGCTGGCAGCGCGACGGCGCGATGGCCGGGTATCTCATCGCGGAGGAGAAAGACCTCGTGCTGCTGCCGGCGGAGCTCTCCTATGCGGATGGCGCGCAGGTTGCGTGCGGGTTCGGCACCGTTTACGAGGGGATCGAGAAAATCGGGATCAGTGGGAACGACGCGGTGCTGATCACCGGCCTCGGCCCGGTGGGACTCGCCGCCGCCGCGCTCTGCCGGAAACTGGGTGCGCACAAAATCATCGGCGTCGATGCCATCGCGGAGCGCAACCACATTGCCATGGAGCTCGGCCTTTGCGACGAGGTCCTGGCCGCCGGCCCGGACAACGAGGCCGATATCCGCAAGCTCACCGGTGGCCACGGCGTCGAACGGACCATCGAGTGCTCCGCCCATCACGGCGCACGGGCCATGGCGCTCCGCGCCACGCGCAAGTGGGGCAGGATGGTCATGATCGGCGAAGGCGGCCGGATGGAGATGAACCCATCGCCCGACATGATCCACGACCAGAAGACGCTCTTCGGCTCCTGGGTCACCTCCACATGGAAGATGATGGAACTGGTCGAGCACCTTGTCCGCTGGAACCTTCATCCCGCGGATCTTATCACCCACCGCTTCCCGCTGGAGAAAGTGGACGAAGCCTACGCCCTCATGGCTTCCGGCAAATGCGGCAAAGTGGCGGTCTGCTTTGATGAGGAGCTGGTAACAGTCTAGGCAGAAACCATTCGCAAATTTACCCATATGCTCAAAGGAATCCATCCTGCCATCAGTCCCGAACTGCTCAAAACCCTGGCCGAGATGGGCCACGGCGATGAAATCATCCTGGCCGACGCCCACTTCCCTGGCCACTCTTTCAAGACCCGCATCCTCCGTGCCGATGGGCTCACGATCACGACCTTGCTGGACGCCGTGCTCCCGCTCTTTGAGTTGGACAGTTATGCCGATCCACTGGTGATGATGCAGGCCGTGGCGGGTGATGAACTCGATCCCGAGGTCGAGCGGCAATATATGGCAGTCGTCAGCAAACATGTCCCCAGTGCAAAGGCGCCGGTGCGGCTCGACCGATTTGCATTTTACGATCGCGCTCACTCTGCCTTTGCCATCGTCATGACCGGCGAAACCCGGAAGTACGGCAACCTGTTATTGAAAAAGGGAGTCACACCCTCCGTGGGTTAAGCCGCGATTCCTGTACGAGGATCCCACCTCTACACATGCGCCTTGAGCATCATCGTCATGCAGGCGCCCCCTTTTGCTCCGTTTGAAACCGTGAGGATCCCGCCGTGCAGATCCATGATTGTCCGCGCTACGGTGAGCCCCAGGCCAGTGCCCGTGCCGGTCGGCTTGGTGGTAAAAAAGGGATCGAATATTTTGTCCAGTTTGTCCGCCGGTATGCCCGGGCCGTTGTCCTCGATCTCAGTGACGACAACGTGATCTCCGGCACGGAAGACTTCTGAGCGCGCGTCACCGATGTTCGCACCGAAGCCGGTGAGCTGACGCTGGGAGGTGCGCACCGTGACCCGGCCGCCGGAATCGGCTACGGCGTCGGCGGCGTTGGTGAGGAGATTGACGAGGACCTGGGCGATTTTCGCGCGGTCGATGGATACCGGCGGCAGATGGGGAGCGAGCTCTTGCACGATCTCGATGCCTTTCGCGGCGAGAACACCGCGTGTAAACGTGAGAGCCTCCTCGACCACTTCGTTCAAGTCCACGGTGGTCGCGTCGAGCTGGCTGGGAGCGGCGAAATCGAGCAGGCCGCGGACGACATGATCGGCGCGCTTTACCGCACTGGAGACTTCCCGGATGATTTCCGGCGCACTCAGATCGTTGCCAAAATCGAGTTGCGAAAGGTACTCCATGCCCATCGAAATGATGGCCAGCGGATTCTTTACCTCGTGCGCCACACCGGCGGCAAGGCGGCCGATCGATTTCATCTTTTCGGCCTCCACGAGCTGCATCTGGAGTTCGCGCAGGTTCCTGTGCGCTTCCTTCAGCCCTGCGAGGGCGTGCAAAAGATCCTCCTTTGCGCACTTCTCCTCGCTGATGTCGCGGCTTAGGCAAACGAGGCCGAGGATATTGCCTGCGGAGTCGCGGAATGGGACTTTCGTCGTGGAAATCCAGCGTCGTGTCCCGTCGCTGTCCACGATGGGCTCCTCGCGGTTGAGGAGCGGGACCCCGGAGCGCAGGATCACGTCATCGTCCGCGTGAAAGCGTTCCGCGAGGTCCCTGGGGAAAAGGTCGAATACGGTTTTGCCTGCAATGTCGTCGACGGACGTGGCTCCGATGTGGCGCATATGCGCGAGGTTATCGAGGATATAGCGGCCCTCGGTGTCTTTTACGTAAATGCTGTCCGGCAGGGTATCGATGAGTGTGCGGAGCAAGTTACTGTCGCGGGAGGCCACTTCGCCGAAATGCTGAAGGGCAGGGACCGCTGTTTTGCCGGTCGCGGACTGGGAGTCACTCATGCTGGATGGAGCATCGCACGGCGGTCCTCATCCAGCAAGATTGGCCGCCGCCATCCTCTCATGCCAGGCGGGAAAGTTTCGCTGGATCTCCCCGGAGTCCAGCATTGCTCGCACGGTCTGCCCGGTATAAACGTCGAAAGCGCCCGGAAAAAATCGTAGAATTTCAGGTTAAACACCAGCCACCCCTGCGGCGTGGCTTTTTGAACCGAAGAGAACATCGACGTTGAACCAATACAATGGAGCTGGACTTTGCAATTGAGCGTCGGGCGCAGGTCGAGGAGTTCCAGCGGAAGCATCACATAGGACTGCTGGCGCTGCTTTTCACCGACGTTGTGGGCTCGACGGCGTTGAAGCAACGGCTCGGTGACCGTGAAGGGATCGCGCTGATCAAGCGCCACCACGAAATCATCCGGGATACACTCGGGGGTTTCAACGAGAGCCAGGAAATTGGCACGGCGGGCGATTCGTTTTTCATCGTGTTCGCAAAGCCGTCCGATGCGGTCAAGTTTGCGCTGCGGGTGCAGGCGCGACTGCGTGCCCTTGCAAAGGAGATTGGTGAGCCGGTGCTGGATCGCATTGGGATTCATGTGGGCGAGGTGTTCATTGAGCGGCGCGAACAGGAGGCGAACAACCTGTACGGGATGCAGGTGGATACCTGTTCGCGGGTGATGGGGCTTGGTCATGCCGATCAAATCCTGATGACGCGGTTTGCCTTTGATAGCGCGCGGCAGGTGCTGAGGGGTGAGGAGATGGAGGGGATCGGCACTCTGGCCTGGGCGAATCATGGTCCGTATCTCTTGAAAGGAGTGGAAGAGCCGCTTGAAATCTGTGAGGTTGGCGAACTCAATCTTGCGGCTCTCGCGCCGCCGGATTCGTCCGAGAAGGCGCATCGTTACATTACCGCCGACAGTGAACAGGTGCATGGCTGGCGCCCAGCGCTGGATCAGAAGGTGCCTAACACGAATTGGATATTGGAACATAAGTTGGGCGAGGGCGGGTTTGGCGAGGTGTGGCTGGGGCGGCACGAAACACTGAAGCAATTGAGTGTCTTCAAATTCTGTTTCCGCGCGGACCACGTGCGCGCCTTGAAGCGCGAGGTCACGCTATTCCGGTTATTAAAGGGACGCATCGGCGGCCATGCAAACATCGTGGGCATCCAGGACGTGTATTTTGACGAAGCGCCATTTTATATCAGGATGGATTACGCCGGAGAATCCAATCTCCGGGCGTGGTGCGACGAGCAGGGCGGCGCGGGGCAGGTGCCGCTCTCCATGCGCCTGGAAGTCGTGGCGCAGGTGGCCGATGCGTTGCAAGCGGCGCACGATGCCGGCGTGATCCATCGCGACATTAAACCGTCGAACATTCTGGTGAAGTCGACGGCTGACGAAGGGCAACGTCCGCCGGAGAAACATTCGACGGAACCGCTCCATGTGAGGCTGACGGATTTTGGCATCGGGCAGGTCTTGTCGAAGGATGCGCTGGAGGGAATCACTCAAATCGGATTTACCCAGACATTGGTGTCGACCGGCACCGGCTCGCAGATCGGCACGCAGGTTTACATGGCGCCGGAATTGTTGACGGGAAGCGCCGCCTCGCCACAGTCGGATATCTACTCGCTGGGAGTCGTGTTGTATCAACTGCTGGCCGGGGACCTGTCGCGGCCCATTACGAGCGATTGGCGCGAGGATGTCGCGGATCCGTTGCTGCTGGAAGATTTGAAACGTTGTTTTGCCCGGGATCCGGGTCAACGGTTCGCATCGGCCAGTGAATTTGCCGGACAAATGCGATCCTATGAAGATCGCCGCGCGAAATGGGCGGAATCCCAAGCCGCGCTCGGGAGGCGCGAAGAGGCCACGCGCAGGCGGAAAACGATGCGAACCGCCGGGCTGGCCGCAGGCGTTATCATATTGGTTGGCGGGATGATCTTCTATGGGTGGAGTCAGATCCGCAGCGCCAATGAGGAGCGCGCCAGGGCCGAAGAACATTCGAGGCAGACCGCGCAACTCGGTCGCCTTATTGAGGAAGCCAGGACTCTGATTGATGAGCACAAACGGAGGATTGCGGCGTTGCAGCCTTTCAATATGCCGATCAAGCTTCTCACGCCAGACCAGCAAGCCAGGATGAAGCACCTCTCCGACGAAAGGGACAACATCTCGAAGGCCCTCGCGCAGAAAGTCGATGAAATCCACCAGGCGCAGGCGGAGCTTGCCAGACTTTCCGTGCCGGCAGACCACGAGGGGAAGCCGTGGAAGAGATACATCCTGACGACATTGTTTTGGGTTGGAGAAAAAGTGCACGGGGAAAATGCGACACCCCACCTGGCGAGCGCATGGGACGCAAATTGGGAGAATGATTTCGGGGGAGATGACGATCCCCGGCCCGGCAAGCGCAATAACTTCATACCAATTGGTTTCACTCCGAAACAGAATCCATTTTATTGCGCATTGCCTTACAACGACGTGATCGCAGGCCATACGAAACCCGAGGCGCGGAATATGATTCCATGGTTCAGTGCGGCATTCGTTCGCGATGGGCAATCGGTTTGCAAGGATCGATGGGTTGCGATCCGCAACCCGTACACGAATCGCGTCGCCTACGCGCAATGGTCGGATTGCGGACCATCTGCAACCGACGAGGGGCAATATGTATTTGGCGACGAAATTACGGCGCCGGGTGTGGATTCCGGGAGCGGACTTGGCGTTTCGCCTGATGTGTGTGAATACCTTCAACTTGGCGCGGTCGATTTAACTGATTGGAAATTCGTGGAGTATCGCGACGTGCCGATCGGACCGTGGTCGAATTACGGTGCGAACAACGATTTCGTGCGAGCGGGCCGGAGCGACCGCGAGGCGAGTGCGAGCCCAATTCCCGCGTCCGGACCGTAGGGCCTGGCAATACCAAACCGGCTCCCGACAAACCCGATCCATGAAGTCCCGTACCGGTCTGATCGCTGCCATCGTGTTCCTGATGCGCATGGCAGGTGGCGCACTCGCGGCCACTTATTTTGTGAGTCCGGCGGGCAGGGATGCGAATAATGGGACATCGGTTTCATCGCCCTGGGCAAGCATCTCCAAAGTGAACCGGATCCAGTTCCAGCCGGGTGATTTCATCCGGTTCAAGGCTGGCGGGAGATGGTCCGGTCAATTGTGGCCGAAGGGATCCGGGAATGCCGGCGCGCCGATCACGCTGGGGGCTTATGGTTCCGGTGCGAAGCCGGTCATTGATGGAAAAGGGGTCGATGGGTCGGCTGCCATTAAGCTTTATAACCAGGAATACTGGACCATCGAAAATATGGAGGCGACCAATTGGGCGGACCATTATGGGACCCGATGGGGGATTTATATTGGAGCCAATGACGGCAGGATCAAACATGACCTAAAGATACTCAACAATACGGTGAGGGACGTTTATGCGAGTCCGATCCGGTCACCGGCCGCGAATGCCGGATACCCGAGTTTTTACAAGGTGGGTGGAATTTTCGTCGACATCCCGGCGCCCGGAAGGGCGGACGGGGTGCTGATCGCGGGTAACACTGTGACTCGGATTATTGGCGAGGGAATTGGGTTCTTCGGCCAGTGGGAGAAGAATGGCGTGATGAATTACTCGAACTGCAGTCCGCATGTGGTGGTGCGTAATAACATTGTCAACGGGACCGCGGCCGACGGGATCCTGATATTGGGGACGGACAATGAACTGGTTGAATACAACCTTGTGGAATATGCGGGCGCCCTGGGTATGGCCGGCACGGCTTATATCGCGGGGATGTGGCCGACCCGGCATGTCAACGGATTGTGGCAGTATAACGAGGTGCATCACACGGCGCGGTGGGTGGGGGATGGCGAGGGATTGGACAATGATATCTTCGTAAAGGGGATCACCATTTTTCAGGATAACTATTCGCATGACAACGCAGGTGGATTTTTCCTGGACTGCATCGCTCCGGATGGCGGCCAATCGATCTTGCGATATAACATCTCGGTGGGCGACGGGACGATTGGAGTTTTGTGGAGGGGCAATGCGTTGTATTACAATAATGTGTTTTATGCGCCTGGCAGGATCTTGTCTGGCGACATTGAGGGGAGCGCCAGGCGCGGGAATCTGTTTTACAACAACATTTTTTGGTGCGCGGGCATGATGGGATTGGAGAACCAGAGGTTCAGCAACAATGACTATTATGGCGGGGCCGCACCAATGGCTGGAGATGGCCACGCGATCACCGGCGACCCTCAGTTTGTGAATCCCAGGAGGGTGGCAGGTCTTCAGTTGCTGGCGAATTCGCCGTGTCTGGGAAAGGGGATGGTCATTGCCGGGCATGGAGGGGTGGATCTCTGGGGCAATCCGGTTTCTGCGACGCAGGTTCCGAATGTGGGTGCATATGGGGGTCCCGGGGTCCGTGTTGGGACCTTGCCTCCTGGTTCGCACTAAGTCCTCCTTCAACAATCCGATCACTCCAAAAATTTTTTCACCTTAATTTACCTTAATTTGCCTTAATTGCGAGAGCATCGCAATCGGCGGCGAGGAGGGACTGGACCTCGGGGAGCCCGTTGAGGCGGGTGTTGGGGGGGGCACGGATGTTGCGGGGGAGCGTGCGATCTTGCCGGTGCGCGTCATAGGTAATTACAACCCTTGCAGAAGAATACTTGCTTCTCCTAATGATTTTTTTGGAATTATTGCACCAGAGTGAGCAGCCCCGGTTGCCAGGGGAGCTGGTTGTAGGAGAGACCTTTTGTGGGGATGACGCCTTGATAGAGAAATTGCAGATTGGTCGGATCGATGGTCTGCGTCTCGTCGGGATTGGTGCGAACGAGATCGCCGCTGCTGATGTCGCTGGTCCATGCGTTGCCATTGCTGAAGGTGACGTTGGCCTTGCCGGCGAAGGGATTGCTCTCGCTGGCCGCGAGCGGGGTCCATGAACCGGCGAGATCGGTGGCGGTAAAGGATCGGAAATATCTTCCTGCGGCGCCCATGGCCTCGACGAGCATGAGGTACTGGTTTGCCCCTTTCACGGTGTAGACCTGGACGGCCTCGAAGAGATTGGCCTTGGTGTCGGTCAGGATGGTGACCGGGTTGGTGAAGGCGGCCGGGAAGTCGCCGATCGGCATGGAGGCGCGGTAGATGTTGCCGTTGTCATTCGCGAAGAAGAGATAGGCGGTGGTGCGGTTGCAGATGACCGTTTCGTCGATTGAGCTTCCGCCGTAGAGCTCGTGCGGGGCGGACCAGCTTGATGGATTGGCGGGGTTGGTTCCGGTCATGTAACAGAAGGGCCACGGGCCCCACTCGTACATGAGAACCCAGATCTTCTTCGGGGTGAAATAGATCAAGGTCGGCGCGACGCCGCCTGCGGGGAGCGGGTGCTGGGTGGCTGTGGCCATTTGCGACCAATCGGTGAAGGTCATCATGGCGCCGCCGTAGTTTCCTGCGGGGTTGACGGTCGACATGTAGACGATGTGCTGATGGTTGTAGACGACGCTGCTGAAGTCCTTGAGGGAGACCCACCCGGGCCTGGGCTGAGCGAGCGGGCCGGTGGAGGTCCATTTGAAGGTCCTGGGCAGGGTGGATGGAGATGCCCTGCTGGCGGGGGCTGAATCCGCCGCAAAACAGACGGGTAATGAGCAGCAGATGGCTGAAAACCATAGGGCTGCTGCGGCCATCAATAGGCCTCTTCGCCAGATTTTTACTATGGACATTTTTTGCCGCGGTTTAGCTGCCAACCATCTTTCAGAGGAAAACGAGATGGTGTCGATCTGGCGGCTCTGTGGCATGCCCGCACATCCGGTGGGTTTAAGCCGAACACTTTCCGGCGCAGAACACGGGAGGCGGCAATTCCCTCATTGGGGACATCTCTCGGTATTGCCGGGTAGACCACTGCTCCGCTTCTTTGAACGTTCGGCTCTTATTGGCTATGCGGACCACCGAGATTTAATACCAGGATTGCCCTGCGGAGGAAAGCGTAAAAAACTGCAAGGCGCCTTCATTTCCTTGTCTTCAACCATCTGCTTAAGAATTGCTCGGCAACGGCACGCATCCGGTGCAATCTAACCTCCTCTCGGTATGGCAAAAAGCGCATCTAAGTCCCTGAAGGTCTTTATCGGCTGCCCGGGCGACATGGCCCCGGAGCGCGCGGAGGTGCTCAAACTGCACGACCACCTTGAACGCCTCGGCCTACATGTCAGTTTTCTTATCTGGAAGCATGCCACACCAGGTGCAGGCGATGCGCAGAAGGTCATTTTCGAGAACTATCCCATCGACACATGGGACATCTTTATCGGGCTGTTGTGGACCCGGTTTGGAATGCCCTGCGGCTTCATCGATTCGCTCTCGGGCGAAAATCTGACGGGAACTGAGGCTGAGTTTACAGGTGCGTATGATGCGTGGAAGGCGAGCGGTGGCGCACGGCCGCAGATACTTCTCTACCGTTGCAAGCGCGACCTGGCGCCTGATGTCGACGTCGATCAGCTCTTAGGAGTCCGAAAGTTTTTCAAACAGATCGAGACCGGCGGTACCCGTCCTGCGCTCGCCCAGGATTTCAAGACACCGGCGGAATTGTGCCGCATGATTGTTCAGGACATCAAAACTGCCGCCGAACGCCTTCGTACCCTAGCGAAGAAGCCCTGTGCTGCCGTTTCGTCGAAAAAGAAATCATCCCCCGTCCGCACGCCCGTGCCGGACTCCGGCACGCTGCTCCACCGCTACTTCGCCGGGCTCCGTGACCAGTTCGGCATCTATGAAAACCTTGGCCTTCCCGTTCCCGAGCGCGATGGCAAGGAGGGTGAAAAAGATGTGCCGATCCCCATCCGTAGTCTTTTCGTGGCACCTGCATGCACCGATGCCATTGAATACCGTGATGGACTCAAACCCGAGGCATTCGACAGCATGCTGCTCGAGGGTAAAAATCCAGCGAAGCCGCTGCTCCCGCGGCTTGCTCCGGCGAAATCCCGCATCGTCCTACTCGCCGATCCCGGCATGGGTAAGAGTACGCTCATCCAGTGGCTCATCTCCACCCTCGCGGATGAAGATGTGCCGCACGACGAGGAGGAATTGCGCGGCGCCATCCCACTTCCATTCATACTCCGCGACCTCCTCCCCTATCTACCCCAGGAGGTGGAGGGCTGGACTTGGGACGCCGTCGTGGACGCCTTCCGCAGGTGGCGGCACCGCGGCAGGGGCGCTCCCCTCGTGGCCCCGCTTTTGGCGGACGAGGCGCTCTTCCGTTCCATCCTTGCCTCACCCGACGCGTTCTTTCTCATTGATGGCCTAGATGAAATCGGCGACCCGCAGCGCCGCACCGCTATCCGCGAGGCAATTTGGGAGGGCTTTGATAAGTATCCCGAGGCCCGGTGGCTCATAACTTCTCGGATTGTCGGATATGAGCAGGCGGAGGTGGATTCTCAGAAGATTTCTGTCTCGGAACCAGGGATGGTAGGAGGATCGGATCTATCGGAGGGCTGGGAACTAGTGTAGTGTCACGCAAGTTTCTTGCATAAGTATTTGGAATTTTGGCAGGATTTTGGCATGATGCTGGGCATGCCAAGACTTGGGCGTCCGATCATCACCATCAAACTTAGCAAAGAAGAAAG
>Ga0302319_10000573_pt1 | contig 83347 bp, 65 predicted proteins | sample Bog_T0_2_FD_203319 | JGI IMG/M metagenome (GOLD analysis project Ga0302319, IMG submission 203319) | Peat permafrost microbial communities from Stordalen Mire near Abisko, Sweden - Bog_T0_2 | ecosystem: Environmental > Terrestrial > Soil > Wetlands > Peat | place: Sweden: Abisko, Stordalen Mire...
CGGCTCCACAGCGCCCTCGGCCACCAATCTCCTGTGGACTTTGAAACCAAACTCAACTAACAACCATGAGCTTATCCCAATCCCCTGTCCACTTTATCGGGACAGGTTCCAAAATTTGGGAACGAGGAAGGCTTTCGCGTCCCTACCGGAACGCGGCGGTTTCCTCGCGGAGGCCGAGGACTTCATTGGTCCAGGAAACCACGCGGTCGTGGAGAGGCTCGTTGCTGATGAGCGATTCGCCGTGGGAGGGAATCATCTCCTTGAGCCTGGTCTGCCAGGGCAAGGTCTTGAGTTTGTCGCCGAAGCAATCCTGGATGAGTTCGAGCATGATGGCGACGGCGGTGGAGGCGCCGGGGGATGCGCCGAGGAGGGCGGCGATGGAGCCGTCCTGGGCGGAAACGACTTCGGTGCCGAACTGGAGGATGCCGCCGCGCTTGGGATCTTTCTTGATGACCTGGACGCGCTGGCCGGCGATTTCCAGTTTCCAGTCTTCCATTTTTACCTCGGGAATGAATTCCCGCAGGGCGGCGAGGCGGTCCTGGGGCGATTGGAGGACCTGGCCGATGAGGTAGCGGGTGAGGCCGATGTTCTGGAAAGCGGCCGCCGTCATGGGGATGAAATTATTTGGCTGGATGGCGAGCGGGAAATCGAGGAGGGATCCGTTTTTGAGGTACTTGGTGGTGAAACCCGCGAACGGACCGAAGAGGAGTCCCTTTTTGCCGCCGATGATGCGCGTATCGAGATGAGGCACGGACATGGGGGGAGCGCCGGCCGAGGCCTTGCCGTAGACCTTCGCGTTGTGGCGCTCGATGAGGGCGGGGTTGTTGCAGACGAGCCATTGACCGCTGACGGGAAAGCCGCCGAAACCGCGTCCTTCGCGGATGCCCGATTTTTGGAGGAGAGGCAATGCGCCTCCGCCCGCGCCGAGGAAAACGAACTTTGCATTGACGGTGCGCTTCTGGTTGGCGGCCTTGTCGTTGATATAAAGGCACCAGTTTTTGCCGGCATCGCGGTGGAGGTTGAGGACTTCATGTCGCAGATTGACGGTAACTCCGCCAAGGCCTTTGAGATAGGCGATCAAGTTGCGGGTCAGCGCGCCGAAATTGATGTCGGTGCCGAGCGCCACGCGCGTGGCGGCGACGGGATCGGATGACTTCCGGCCTTCCATGACGAGCGGCATCCATTCCGTGAGTTCTTTCGGGTCGGTCGAAAAGCGCATGCTTTCGAAAAGGTGATGGGCGCTGAGGGCCTGATGGCGTTTCCTGAGGTAATCGACGTTCTTCGCGCCATGGACGAAACTGAGATGGGGAATGCGTTGAATGAAGGTCTTCGGTGCGGGGATGTGATTTTTCTGGACGAGGTAGGACCAGAATTGCTCGGAGATTTTGAAGGATTCGTTGATTTGGAGGGCCTTCTTCACGTCGATGGTGCCGTCCGCTTTTTGCGGGGTGTAGTTGAGCTCGCAGAGTGCGGCATGGCCGGTGCCCGCGTTGTTCCAAGCATCGGAGCTTTCGGTGGCGACGTCGTCGAGGCTTTCAAAAATCTCGATGGTCAGATCGGGTTGCAATTCCTTGAGCAGGACGCCGAGGGTGGCGCTCATGATGCCCGCGCCGATGAGGACGACATCGGGACAAGTTGGAGAGGAGGTATTCACGCAGGTTCCGAGTTACCGGAATTTCTGGAATTAGCAATACTAATGCCAGAATGGGTGCGTGAGGCTAGACTCATTGCGAAGGCAGCCCTGGGTCGGAGAGTGGTGGAACCCCTCCGGGGTAAGGGATGGGGAGATGATTTTCCGGCGGTATCGTCCCGCCAAGCCGGGACTCAACCACCGGCTAGGGTTCTGGCAAGCCTCCGGCTTGCAGCTGCGGTGCGCTGAACAACCGGCTACGATTGTGCCAAGCCTCCGGCTTGCAGGGACGTTTCTTTGAGGCTAGCTCAACCGAAAAGCCCAAGGGATGGTATTTAGAGTGAGCATTATAAATGAAGTTGTGTTGGATGAGGCCTCGTGTACCACTGGTCAAATGCCAAATGCCGAAACAACCGAAAGTGATTCGCCTGCTAACCAACCGAGAGATAAATCTATTTGGGAAATCGCCTTGATGGTTATATTCGGTATTGTTGGAGCTGGCTCAGGATTTGTTATCTATGATTATGTACATAATCATACTCAATCAGTGTCTTTTGACGATACGCTATCCCAGCAATCCGACCAGATTAATAAGACATTGCCTAAAATGATCGATCCCGAAACTAGGGTAGACTTTAATACTATAAAGCCTAATAGGGTTTGGTATACCCACTACACTTTGGTGAATAAGAAGGCATCAGATTTAGATTTGGTTAAGTTCAGGGAAGAAGCCCAAGCCGGGACCTTAAAGTTTTATAAGACAGATGCCAGTAGTCAAGGATACCGCGATTACGGAGTTACATTAGACTACGATTTTTATGATAAGGATGGAAACCATCTAGTTGAGGTAAAAGTTGGGCCCAGCGATTTAAATGCACAGTAGTTAAATCTTACAGACCTTTGTAAAATCCGAGTCAGTCTTCTATGCGGGATAAGCAGTAGCTTTGTCGCCACCGCCACCATTGAAACCATGCCCAGCGAAATTCCCGTCGTCGTCGATGGGAATATCCTTGTCGACCGCAAACGCAACCTCGACATGGCCCGCCGATGTCAGCTATTTATCTCAATCGAAGCAGCGGCTACGAAATTATTTGAGATCCCAGCCGATGGGCATGCGGGCGTAGGCGCCGAGAGGGTCGTTGAATTCCTGGAGCGACTTGAGGTCGGTCTTGATCTTGAGGAATTCGCGGGTGAGGGGATCGATTTTGGCCTGGCTGAGCGGGACTTCCTGGTTGTTGAACAATTGGGCGAGGGTGTCGGCGAAGGAGACTTCTTCCGGATATTCCTTCACGTGGTAGCGGGTGCCGAGCTTGGCCTTGTCCGCCGCGTAGGTGATGGCGTTTTCGAGGCCGCCGATTTCGTCGACGAGTTTGAGGCCGAGCGCTTCCTGGCCCGCCCAGACGCGGCCCTGGGCGATCGCATCGATGCTGTTGGGGTCGGTCTCGGCACCGCGGGGGATGTGGCGGCTTTCGGAGACTTTATCGAGGAATTTGCCGTAGAGATCGTCGACGCGGGCCTGGGCGAGGGCGAGTTCCTGGGGCGTTTTGGGGCGGGAGTTGGTTTCGAAATCGGCGTAGGCGCCGGTCTTGGCGGTGTCCCAGGTGACGCCGAAGTTGTTGCCGAGTTTTTGGATGTCGAGGAACATGCCGAAGACGCCGATGGAGCCGGTGAGCGTGTTGGGCTCGGCGAAAATGTGGTCGGCGTAGGTGGAGACCCAGTATCCGCCCGAGGCGGCATAGTTGCCCATCGAGACGATGACCGGCTTGTTGGATTTTTTCAGCTCGATGATTTCGTGCTGGATGACCTCGGAGGCATAAGCGCTGCCGCCGGGGCTGTTCACGCGGAGCACGACGGCTTTGACGTCGTTGTCCTTGCGCAACTCGCGCAGTTCGGCGGCGAAGCGGTCACCGCCGATGTTGGTCGGGTCGCCCCAGCCATCGACAATTTCACCTTCGAGGTAAAGGACGGCCACGACGTTGTCGCCACCCCGTTCGCCGAGCAGGCGTGGGGTGTGGCCTGCGTTCATGTAATCGCCGATGGCGACCTGTTTGAAGGGGAGGGGAATGCGGGCGTAATCGCTGGAGGGGGCGATCTTGCCCATTTCGGTGAGGACGTCGCCGAAGTAGCAGAGTTTGTCGACGAGGTGCGCATCGAGCGCGTGCTGGGGCAGGATGTAGCCGTCGGTGTCGACGAGCTGCTGAAAGGTGGTGGCATCGATGGGGCGGCTGCTGGTGACGGCGGTGATAAAATCACCCCAAAGGTCGTCGATGAGTTTTTGGGTTTCCTCGCGATCGGCGTCGCTCATCTTGGAGAGAATGAAGGGTTCGACGGCTGATTTGTATTTGCCGACGCGGGTGACCTGGACGTTGATGCCGTACTTTTGGAAGAGGTTAAAGTAGTAGGTCTTCACCACGGCGAGGCCGGGCATTTCCATTTCGCCGTAGGGATTCATGTAGATGGTCGAGGCGGCGGAGGCGACGTAGTAGTCGCGCGTGCTGGGGGCTTCGAGATAGGCGTAAACCGGTTTGCCGCTTTTCTTGAAGTCGAGGATCGCCTCGCGCAGTTCCTTGAGGCAGGCATAGCCGGTGCCGAAGTCGACGGGTTCAAAGGAACCGGTGAGGAGAATGCCCTTGATGCGGTCGTCCTTGGCCGCCTTTTTGAGGGCATTCAGGAGGCGATGCAGGGGTAGGCTTTTGGTGTTGTCGTTGCTCAGGGCGCTGGAGAGCGGATCGTTCGACGAGGCGTGCTCGGGGGAATCGGTCACGTTGATGGAGAGATCAAAAACGAGGATGGAGCCGCGCTCGATGGTTACGAGAGGCTTGCTATTGGAACCGGCGGAGATGGAGGCGATGATGAGAATGAAGAGGAGCAGCATCGGGGCGCCGAAGACGACGAGCAGGGCGGCGAGATTCGCAAAAAACGTGATAAAAAACTGTTTCATAGAGCAAAGAGGAGGGGAGACGTTCTGTCAGCTTAGGGGGTACGAGTGAAAAGACAATGGATTTGCGCCCGTTCCAGCCTGAAAAACCTGTTGCCAAAACCGGTTACGTGTTTATTTTATGACGTTATGAGGAAAATGAACGACGCCACCATGCTGCCCAAGCCCCGGTTTTGGGGTTTGAAACCCCTGCTCGCCGGGTTGGCCATTTTAGTGGCCAGCTCGCTGACGCATGTCCTAGCCGGAACGGAGATGAGCGGGGTCACGCCGCCAGCCTGTTCTTCAATCTGCGAGAAGGACTGGACGATTGAACTGGGCGCGGGGGCTTCATGGTCGAATGTTCGCAGTGGCCAGCCGAACCAGGCCTACACGGTTGTGCCCATCAGCCTGAGCGCGAGTTTGAAGCTGGATGATGTCAGTCTCGACAATTTTCTGGGTGGCTATCTGCGTGGATACTCGGAGTTCTTTTTCCGCGGCGATTACGAGCAGATTGTGCATGGTCCGGAAAATCATTACGAGGGGATCATGGTCGGGCCGCGGTACAATTTTGTGCAGCCGGGCTGGAAGATCATTCCCTACGTGGAAGGTGGCGTGGGCATAGGATTTGCGGATTCCAATCCGAATTTGGGTGGGTTAGGGCAGGACTTTAACTTTACCTTCGAAACGGGTGCGGGAGCCAAATACAACATCAGCGATGATTTTTTTGTGCGGTTGGGCGTGGAATACCAACATGTCTCCAATGCGGGGCTTTCCGAGCCGCAGTTTGCCAATCATCCGATTGATGAACTTGGGCCGAAGCTGTCGTTCGGGTATTCGTTTTGAGGGGTAGGGACGGCAGTCCCCTGCCGTCCGATTGATTCCATTCCAGGGACGCGAAGGGACTCGCGTCCCTACCCTCTACTTTTCAATAATTCCTCTTTTCTCGTTTCGCGGGCTTGGCATGATGGACGGCCATGAGTGTTCATCTTCCTTTGGCCGGTAAGACCGGTGTTATTTTCGGAGTCGCCAACAAGCGGAGCATCGCGTGGGCCATAGCGCAGGCCTGGCACCAGGCGGGGGCCAAGCTGATTTTCAATTACCAGGGCGAGCGCCTGAAGGATAATGTGGAGGAACTGGTCGGCACGTTCGGCGCCGACACGCTGATCGCGCCCTGCGATGTGGGATCGGATGCGGAGATCGAGCGCTTTTTCGCGCAGGTCAAGGAGCGCACCGAGCGGATCGATTTGCTTTTGCACAGCGTGGCCTTTGCTCCGCGGGAGGCGTTGACGGGCGAGTTCATTAACACGACGAGGCAGGCCTATGCGACCGCCCATGATATCAGCGCCTATTCGCTGGTCGGGTTGAGCCGCGCAGCGCTGCCGTTCATGGAGAAGAATGGCGGCAGCATCATCGCGATGAGTTACCTCGGCGCGGCGCGGGTGGTGCCGCATTACAATGTGATGGGCGTGGCGAAGGCTTCGCTGGAGGCGTCGGTGCGGTATCTCGCCTACGATCTCGGCCCGAAGAAGATCCGGGTGAACGCGATCAGCGCGGGGCCGATGAATACGCTGGCCGCGCGCGGCGTGGGCGGCTTTACGGAAATGCTGAAGCATTACGAGGCGCATGCGCCACTGAAACGCAATGTCGAGTTGGAGGAATTGGGCGCGACGGGACTTTTCCTGGCCAGCGACGGCGCGGCGGCGATCACGGGGCAGACGCTCTATGTCGATTCCGGTTTTTCGGTGATGGCCATGTGACCTGCGGTCGGCAGTAGTTGGGCGCTCCGATGGAGCGCCTCTTTTAAATAAGTATGGCTGATTCACTTTTGCTTTGGGACATCGACGGGACGCTGGTCTACATGGACCGCGCGGGTGAGCGGGCGTTGCTCATCGCGATCCGGGAGTTGTACGGACGCGATTTGGGAGAGCATCTGCCGGTCGATTTGCGCGGGCGGACGGACACTTCCATTTGTCGCGATCTGCTTGCTTTTCTTGAGGTGCCGGTGACGCCCGGCGAGGAGGCGCGTTTTCGCGCGGCGTATCTCGATCTTTTGCCGACGACGCTGCCGATGGTGAAGCCGCACATCAAGCCGGGGATTCCCGAGGCGCTGGAAGCGGTTCATGCGCATCCGGAAATTCATCAGGCGTTGCTGACCGGTAATTTGAGAGAGGGCGCGCGGCTGAAGCTTTCGTACCTGGGCCTCTGGCATTATTTTGAGTTTGGCGCGTTTGCCGATGACAGCCATATCCGCGATGAGCTGGGACCGTTTGCGCTGGCGCGCGCGAAGGAAAAACTGGGCATCGCGTTTCCGCCGGAGCGGGTCTTTATTATTGGCGACACGCCGCATGATGTGGCCTGCGGCAAGGCGATTGGCGCGAAGACGATTGCGGTGGCGACGGGCTCGTTCAGCGTGGCGGAGTTGGCGGCGCTGAATCCGACGCATACGTTCAAGGATTTGTCGGATACGGAGGGGTTGATGAAGGTGGTTCTTTAAAGTGTGATATCCCTGCCGGGATAGCTTCTTTTATAATTGAACCGGTGGTATCGCCCTCGGCGGGCTTAACCACCGGCTAGGATTGTCGCAAGCCTCCGGCTTGAAAAGGCGGACGTCTCGCCATGGTGGCGTTTGCTCAGGACCGATTAAAAATTTAGGAGTAGACGCGGCCCCAATGGACATCGAGGCGTTTGGTGACGTAGGCGCGGACGGCGCGGAGGACGCATTTGGTTTCGAGGGCCTGGCCGCGCTTGACGATGCCGGCGAGCGGTTCGTTGCTTTTGACGACGAGGGCTTCCTGGGCGATGATCGGGCCTTCGTCGAGATTGGGGGTGACGAAGTGGGCGGTGACGCCGACGACTTTGACGCCACGCTCGTAGGCCTGGCGATAGGCGTTCGCGCCGGGGAAGGCGGGCAGGAGCGAGGGGTGGATGTTGATGATTTTGTTTTTCCAGCGCCAGACGAAATTGGGCGAGAGGATTTTCATGAAGCGGGCGAGCACGATGAAATCGACTTCATGCTTTTCGAGGAGCGAGAGGACTTGTTCCTCGGCCTTGGCGCGGTCGAGAAACGGAACGTGATAAAAGGGAAGCTTGCCGCGGCGCGCGATGGCTCCGAGGTCGGGTCGATTGCCGATGACGACGACGGGCTTTGCGCCGAGGCTCGCGGACGATTGGGCGAGGAGGCCTTCGAGCACGTGGGGTTCCTTCGTGATGAGAATGGCGAGTCGTTGCGGGCCGACCGGGACGAAATGAATCTTCGCTTCCATCTTGAGGTTACGGCCAGCGGCCTTGATTTCGCGCTCGATGGCGGGGCGGTCAAAGTGGGCGGGCGTCCAGGAGGCCTGGAGGGTCATGCTGAACTGGCCGCGGGTGACCTGTTCCTCCATGGCTTCGATGTTGGCGCCCAACTGAAAGAGGAGTTGCGTGATCCGCGCGATGACGCCGGCTTTGTCGTGTCCAATGAGGGTGATCGTGGCGAGATGCTTGGGCATGAAACAGACTATCGAAAAAAAGCGTGGGTCGCGCGAGAAAATTACTGCCGCCGGGAGGACCGACGTATTTGCGCGTTTGGATTGGAGCGGCTATGCTGGCAAGCCATGAAGGCATTGTTTCGCAGAGTTATCGTGTTTCTGGTTTTGTCGGGCGGAAGCTTTCTGCTTCAGGCCCAGACAAATAACGCGGCGCGCGAAAATGCGATGATTTCATTTCTGACCCCGGCCGAACAAAAGGAGTATGCGGTGGCGCGCGCGAAGGCGCTGGCGGACAATCCTGGTCTCAAGTCGGAGGGGGAGAATCTTCTGAAACAGGGCGCATCGGTCATGGCCAGCGGCACGGCGGAAGACAAGTCGGGGTTCATGGAGGCGATGAGAGTCCACCGCGACAAGCTTCGCGCGGCGATGCTGCATGAAGATCCGACGTTGGAACCGCTGTTTGCCCTGATCGACAAGCATATCGCGGAGATGAAGGCCAGGAGTTTAAGTCAGGCGCAAAGCTCCTCCGGTGCGACCAATGCGCCGCCCGTCAGTTCGTCCCCGAGTCCCTAACCGCGCAGAGGTGGGACAAATTTGCTCCAAATGAAAAATTAAGATTGCCCTTTGTGGGGCTTGGTGTAGGAAAGTGGGTTGTTGTGGCAGATAAAACTGGTTAGTGGGCAAATAATTATGTCAACCGAAGCGCGGGCATCCTACACGGACTCCTTTGGGCATGCTTTTGATGCCAAAGGCAGGATTACCGTGCCCGCGGAATGGCGCCAACCGATGTTCGAGACGAGTCTATTTGTCCTGCCCTCCTCCGACCGGTGCCTGAAGGTCTATCCGGCGTCGTGGCTGGGCCGGTTGCAGGAACAGGTTTCGCGGCTGAAGGCGGCCGACCCGATGCGGCAGGGGGTTGAGCTTCTGGCCAGCAAGGCGCAGAGCGCGACGTTCGACCAGCAGGGGAGGATCATGGTGAAGGAAAAGCTGCGCGAAGGCGCCGGATTGAAGAAAGACGCCATGTTGGTGGGACGGCTCGATCATTTTCAGATTTGGGACAAGGCGGCGTGGGTCAAGAAGGACACGGCGACGATGACCGTGGAGGAGGCGCTGAGCGCGATTGGCCTATGATTGTTCCACACGATTTTTGGAAGGACCGCCCGGCGGATGCCGGAGCGGTTCAAGAGAGAACGAGGATGTAGCGATGCCCTATTCTTCGTTTCACCCAAACGGCATCGGCGGCGGCTTGTCCGACGTCCAAACCCCAAAGGCAAAACGAAGCATATGGAAATCAAAATCAAGGGACTTGTGCGCAGGCAATTGGTTTACGGATTCGTGGCGGAAAAAGACGCTGAGGGAGAGATTGTTGGGTCCTCGGTGGTCAAGCTGGCCCGGCGCAATGCCTTTGAGCTGGTGGGGTTGAAGCGACCGGCTCCGGCACCGGCCTGGCGCTGGAAGATGGGTTAAAGGGCGTGGCTGATCCGGAAGGCGATAGGACGCCGGGGGGCGGGCATGTTCCCGTTCTCCTGGCGGAAGTGCTGGCGGCGGCAAAGGTGCAGCCGGGACAGCGATGGATAGACGGGACGTTCGGGCGCGGCGGACATACGCGCGCGCTTTTGGAAAAAGGGGCGCTGGTCCTCGGGTTGGACCAGGACGATGAGGCCGCGGAAGCGGCGAGGAAGATGAAGGCGGAATGGCCGGAACATTTTGAATGGAAACAACGAAATTTTAGGGAATTGAAAACATGCGGCCAAGAAATGGACTGGGACAAAGTCGATGGAGTGCTCCTCGATCTGGGAGTTTCATCGCCGCAGTTGGAGGCCGCGGAGCGGGGTTTCAGTTTCCGGGCCGAGGGGCCGCTGGATATGCGGATGGATCGCAGGGGCGGGCCGACGGCGGCCGATTTGGTGAACGAACTTCCTGAAGGGGAACTGACACAACTTTTTTATGAACAAGGCGGAGAACGAGAGGCAAGGCGGGTGGTCCGGGTCCTGGCGGCCCGGCGCCGACGCGCGCCGTTCCGCACCACGACCGATCTGGCAGCGGTGGTGGCCGAAGCGCTTCCGCACCGACGAGCTGGGGGAATACATCCGGCAACGAAGGTTTTCCAAGCTTTACGAATTGCCGTCAATCGAGAAGAGGAGGCACTCCTAGCGGCCTTGCCGCAGGCGGTGGAAATCATGAAACCCGGAGCTCTCCTGGCGGTGATCAGCTTTCATTCCGGTGAAGACCGGGTGGTGAAGCATTTTCTGCGCGAACGTGGTTCCGAGTGGCTGGATACGCCGAAGCATCCCAACACGGTGCCGAACCCGAACCACCACTTGCGCGACGTGAAGCGTTATCTGCCGAGCGAGGAAGAAATCGAGAAAAACCCGCGGGCGCGGAGTGCGCGTTTGCGCGTCGCGATTCGCAACGAGGAGATGATCCGATGAGCCGCAATCGCATGAGAAACAGCCAGTCGCTGCACTGGATGGGCGTGGTGAAGTGGATCCTGATCGCCGGGTTGCTGGCGGGTCTTGGTCTTTGCTACATGCTGTGCAAGAACCAGAATCTGCACCTGGCGGAGCAGGCGCGTCTGGCGCAAAAGAACCTGGATGCGATCGAGGCGCGGAATGCGGAATTGTTCGCCGATTTGCAAAGCATGAAGTCGCCGAAACTTTTGGAGCGCAGGCTCGCGCAAATGCATTCGTCCCTCATTGGCTGGGGCGACCCGAGCGCGAGCTGGGTGCGGCTGGATCAAAATACCCGCGCGCGGCTGGCCCGGATCGGGACGGTGCCGCAGGCGACGCTCAATCTTGATTCCTCGGTCATGGCGGCGAATGGGGCGGCGCAGCAACCGGAGCATTAACGATATGCAACACCGCACCCGCGCCATTTGGATTCTGGTTTTCCTGGCCTGCGGGTTCACGCTCATCTCGTTCAATCTGATCCAGATTCAGCTCGTGGAGCACGGCAAGTTCTGGCGGATGGCGATCGAGAGGCATACCCATCTCGAGGCGATTCCTCCGAAGCGGGGATCGTTGTTTGATATCGACGGCAATATCCTGGCGCAAACGCGGCAGGTCTATGACATTCGCCTCGATGGGCAGTTGATGAATGCGGAGCATCCCGAAATCAATCTGCCAAAGTTGGCCGGGGCCCTGCAGGTGCCGGAAGATGCGCTGGTGCATGCGTTCAATCCGCGCAATCGCGCCCTGCTTCTCGCCCACAACGTGGACGAAGGCGCGGTGGCGAAGTTGCGGGCGCTGAAGCTGGACAGCCTGATTTTCGAGGAGCACGAGCAGCGTTTCTATCCGAACAATGATTTTGCGGCGCATGTTCTTGGCTACGTCGACGATAACGGGCGCGGCATGGCGGGGATGGAGAAGGAGATGGACAAGCTGCTGAGCGGCACGCCGGGTGAACGCCGGGTGCAGCGCGATGGAAAAAAGCATGAGATCGCGGCTTATCAGCTGGGCGAGACGCCGGCGAAAGACGGCGACGATGTAACTCTGACCATCAAAATGGCGATTCAACATGTGGTGGAAGATCAATTGGATCAGATTGTCCAGACGTACCAACCGAATGCGGCGTGCATCATTGTGATGGATCCGCAAACGGGGGAGATCATGGCGATGGGTTCGCGGCCCGATTACGATCCGAATGACCGGGCGACGTTCGGACCGGAGAGGGTGCGGAATCGTTGCATCACCGATCCGGTCGAGCCGGGATCGATTTTCAAGATCATCACGCTGGCGGGGGCCTTGAACGAGGGGCTGGTGAACCTGAACACGCAGGTCTATTGCGAGAACGGCACTTTTTATTACGGGGGCAAGGAGTTGAGGGACGACGAGCCCAACGGGTGGCTTCCGGTGGAGGAAGTGATGGCGCAATCGAGCAACATTGGTTTTGCCAAGATCGCCCTGACTTATCTCCACGAAGATAAACTTTACCGCTACGCCACGGCGTTTGGGATCGGCCAGCGCACGGGAATTTTTAGCGAGCAGGGCGAATCGCCGGGCTTGCTGCGACCAGTGAGCAAATGGAGCGCGCTGTCGATCACGCGCATTCCGATGGGACAGGAAGTATCGGCGACGCCGATTCAACTGGTGACGGCCATGAGCGTGATTGCCAATGGGGGGCATCTGGTCGCGCCGCATTTGACCAAGCAGGTGTCGGACACGACGGGGCGCGTGCTGCAGGTCTACCAGCCGAAGGTCCTGCGTGATGTGATCAGTGCGAGTGCCGCCAGCCAAGTCGCCCAGGCCTTGCATCAGGTGACCGTCGATGGGACGGCCAAGAACATGCACATCCCCGACGGAAACGGTGAGTTGTCCTGCGGGGGCAAGACCGGCACGGCGCAGAAATTTGTCGATGGCGCGTACTCGCACACGCAGTTTGTTTCTTCGTTTATCGGTTTCGCGCCAGCGGAGGATCCGGCCTTTGTCTGCCTGGTGATGGTGGACGATCCGAAGACCAAGAATTATTACGGCGCCGAGGTCTCCGCGCCGGTCTTTGCGAATATCGCCAAGCAAACGGCACAAATCCTGAACATTCCGCCGGACCTGCCCGCCACCGCGACGGCGGGGCCCGCGCCGGTTTTGAGTTCCAACCCCACCCCCAGGACGCTGTGAAACTCTCTGAAATTCTCAAGGACGTTGAGACCAGATCCATCGACGGGCCGGTGGACCGGACGATTCACGCGCTCCGTTACGATTCGCGGCGGGTGGAGGCGAACGACGTGTTCTTTGCGTGGAAGGGGGCGAAGACCGACGGTCACCAGTATATCGCGGAGGTTTGCGACAAGGGAGCGGCTGCCGTCGTGCTGGAGAATTTGAATTTTGCGGGTCATCGCGGGCCGACTTTTATCGAGGTGAAGAATGCGCGGCGGAGCATGGCGGACATGTCGGCCAACTTTTTTGGACGGCCCGACCGTGCGCTGAAGATTGTCGGCGTGACCGGGACCAATGGCAAGACGACGACGACGTTTATCCTCAAGCATCTGCTTTCCGAGCCGAAGGTGCCGGTGGGCTTGATCGGGACGGTGCGTTATGAAATCGGCGAGCGGATTTTGCCCGCGTCGCGAACCACGCCGGAGTCGCTCGACCTGCACGGCCTGCTGGCGCAGATGAAGTCGGCGGGTTGCCGCGCGGCGGTGATGGAGGTTTCCTCACACGCGCTGGAGCAGGGGAGGGTCGCGCCGATTGAATTTGAAGTCGGCATCTTTACGAATCTGACCCAGGACCATCTCGATTACCACCAGACGATGGAAAACTATTTTGCGGCCAAGGTGCTGCTTTTCGCGAATCTTGATCGCCCGGGAAATCCCGGCGTGGCGGTCGTGAATGCCGATGATCCCTACGGCAAACGCCTGATCAAGCTTTTGCAGGGACGGATGCGCGTGATTGCTTATACGCTTCAGGGCGAAGGCGGATGTGAAATCGAAGCGCGTGGGGTTGTATCCACGGCGGAAGGGACGAAAGGCACGCTGCGCATCGGCGACGAGACGACGGATTTAACGTTGCCCCTGATTGGATCATTTAACGTGTCCAATGCGCTGGCGGCAGCTGGCGGCGCGCTGGCGCTGGGCATTGCGCCGAGGGTCATTGTGGAACGGCTGGGCAGCACGCCGCAAGTGCCGGGCCGCCTGGAGAAATTCGTTTCGGCGGATGGCGTGACCGCGGTCGTCGATTACGCGCACACGGACGATGCGGTGCGCAAGGTGCTGACGGTTTTGCGCGGCATTACCGAAGGCCGACTCATCTGCGTACTCGGGTGCGGCGGAAATCGCGATGCGGTCAAGCGTCCGCTGATGGCGGCGGCGGCGGTCGAGTGCGCCGACTGGTCGATTTTCACGGCAGACAATCCGCGCCAGGAAAGTGTGGACTCGATACTCGGTCACATGGAGGCGGGCGTGGCGGGAAAATATCCCGGCAACAAATACGAGCGGGTGCCGGACCGCCGTCAGGCCATCGCCCGCGCGCTGGCGGTCGCGCATCCGGGGGACATGGTTTGCGTGGCGGGCAAGGGGCATGAAACGACGCAGGAAATCGCCGGTCAATTCCATCCCTTCGACGACCGCCTGGTCGTGCAGGAATTCTTGCAAAGGAGGGCCGCGTGATGCGCCGTTGCACCCTGGCCGAGGTGGCCCTGTTTAGCGGCGGGCGGCTGGTCAAGGGCGACCCCGATCTGCCGGTGGACCGTCTGCACACCGATACGCGGACGCTGCTGGCGGGCGATTGCTTTGTCGCGCTGCAGGGAGACCGTTTTGACGGTCACGCGTTTGTTCCGCAAGCCAAGAACCACGGTGCGGTGGCGGCGGTGGTTTCTCATCCGATCAACCCTTCCGATTTGCCCGACGACCTGGGCCTGGTGGAAGTGCCCAACACGCTGGAGGCGCTGCAACGCTTTGCGGCCAATTACCGCCAGTTGCTTTCCGTGCGGACGATCGGTGTGACGGGGAGCAGCGGCAAGACGAGCACGAAGGAGTTGATCGCTTCCGTCCTGCGGACGCGCTTCAAGACGAAGGCGACGGAGGGTAATCTCAACAATCACATCGGCGTGCCGCTGACGCTGATCCGGCTCGACCCGGAAGACGAATACGGCGTGGTGGAAATGGGGATGAATCATCCCGGCGAAATCGCGCCGCTGGCCCGGATGACCGCGCCTGAAATCGGGGTGATCAGCAGCATCGGGCCCGCGCATATCGAATTTTTTGAGAACCAGGCCGCCATCGCCCTTGAGAAATCGGAGCTGATCGCCGCGCTTCCGCCGGAAGGGCTGGCTGTGCTGAATAGTGACGACGAATGGAGCCGTCGCATCGTCCAGCGCACGCGCGCGCGGGTGGTGTGGGTGGGGAGCGGCTTCAATTCGACCTGGCGCGCGGAAGACGTACAGATTGCCTCGGGGGGACTCTCTTTTCTGCTCCGGCACAACGGCAGCGCGGCGACGGTTCGGCTTCCGGTGGTCAACCGGGTGATGATCAACAATGCGTTGCTGGCCGCAGCGGTGGGTCGTGAATGCGGGCTGACGATGGACGAGATCGCGCGGGGCTTGGAGGCGGTGCGGCTTCCCGGCGCCAGGATGCAGGTGGTGCAGGCCCATGGCGCGGCGATCATCAACGATGCCTATAACGCGAATCCCGATTCGATGAAGGCGGCCTTGCGTGCTCTGAGGGAATTTCCGGACGCGAAGCGGCGTCTTGCCGTGCTGGGATCGATGGGTGAGTTGGGACAACACGCCGCCGAACTGCATCGCACGGTGGGTGAATTTGCGGCGCAGCAGGATCTCGCGTTTTTGATTGTGGTCGGACCCCATGCGGAAGCCTACGCAAAGGGCGCGATGGCGGCGGGGCTGGGCCACAATCAGATTGTGGCAGCTCTCGATGCGGACGAGGCCGTGGTGGCCTTGAAGCCGCTGTTGCGCGAAGGCGATGCTGTTTTGGTGAAGGGATCGCACTTCATGGGGCTGGAGCGGCTTGTCTCCGCCTTGAAGGAAAAGGGGACGATCTAATGTTTTATTATTTTTACTTTTTATCGGCGCACTGGGGGCCGCTGAACGTTTTTCGCTACGAGACATTCCGCGCGATGGCGGCAGCGTTGACTTCGCTGCTGCTTTCGCTGGCGATGGGGCCAAAAACGATTGTTCTGCTGACGAGATTGAAGCTGGGACAACCGCTTCGCTTGAAATCGGAGGTGCGTGAACTGGCTGATCTCCACAGCAGCAAGAAGGGAACGCCGACGATGGGGGGAATTCTCATTCTGTTTACCGTGACCATCAGTTCGCTTTTGTGGTGCGACCCGGCAAACAAACTCTTCTGGCTGGTGCTCATTTCGATGCTCTTTCTTGGGTTCATCGGTTTTGCGGATGATTACGAGAAAGTGGCGCGGAAAAATTCCAAGGGGATTCGCGGCTGGCACAAACTGGCGGCACAGGCGCTCCTGGCGACGTTTGTCTTTCTCTATCTCGGCTATACCTCCAGTTATCCGGGCGAGTGGAACCGGCTTTACATTCCGTTTCTGAAATCGGCGATCGTGGTCGACATGGGGGTGCTGACGGTTTTGTTTTTTGGACTGGTTATCATGGGAACTTCCAACGCGGTGAATCTGACCGACGGGCTGGATGGCCTGGCCATCGGCTGCTCGATCAGCGTGGCGCTGACTTACGCGGTTTTCTGCTATGTGGGGGGTAACGCCAAGCTGGCGACTTACCTTCTTCTGCCGGTGGTGAGCGGCGCAGGGGAACTGGCGGTGTTTTGCGCGGCTCTGGTCGGTAGCGGACTCGGCTTTCTCTGGTTCAACTGCCATCCCGCGCGCGTTTTCATGGGGGATACCGGATCGCTGGCGCTGGGCGGCGTGCTGGGGGTCATCGCGATTTGCGTGCATCAGGAATTACTGCTGGTCATCGCGGGCGGCGTCTTTGTGCTGGAGGCGGGCTCGGTCATGCTGCAGGTCGCGTCGTTCAAGCTGACGGGCAAGCGGATTTTCGCCATGTCGCCGCTGCATCACCATTTTGAATTGAAGGGCTGGGACGAAACAACCGTCACGGTGCGGTTCTGGATCATGAGCCTGATTGGCGCCATGGCGGCGCTGGCCACTTTGAAACTGAGGTAAAGAACGCAATGAAAATTTATGGACGTCAACGGAAAACAGGTCGTGGTGCTGGGATTGGGAATTAGCGGTATGGATGCGGCAAAACTACTTTTAAGCAAAGGCGCACGCGTCACGGTGCGGGACAATGCGTCGAATAACGCGACGGTCAACGAGCGCGCGGAAGCGTTGCGCCGGTTGGGCGCGAATGTGGAATTGGGCGAGGCCATCCTGTCGCGGGACCGTTTCGATTTTTGCGTGCTTAGTCCCGGCATCAACCCGAACGCGCCCCTGGTGCAGCGTTTGCGGCAGGCGGGTCTGCCAATGCTGGGGGAACTTGAGGTCGCCTACCGTTTTTGTGAATGCCTGATCATCGCGATTACCGGGACGAACGGAAAAACGACGACGACCGAGCTGGTTCATGCGGTGCTGACGGCCGGAGGGAAAAAGTCGATGGCTTCCGGTAATATCGGCACGGCCTTTTCCTCGGCGGTGCAAGAGAGCGCGAATCTCGACGCGATGGTGGTGGAAGTCAGCTCGTTTCAACTGGAGCACATTGTCGAGTTCCGCCCGCGGATCAGTGTTCATTTGAATCTTACGCCTGATCACCTGGACCGTTATGCCACGATGGAAGAGTACGAGGCGGCGAAGTGGCAGATTTTTCGCAACCAGACCTCCGATGACTACGCCATCGTCAACACGAACCTCCGCCTGCCCGAAATGGCGGCGCAAAAGATCACGCTAAGCGCGGCGGGGACTCCGGCCGATTACCAGTTGATCGACGGCTGGCTCGTTGCGCGTGGTGAGCCGGTATTGGAACAAAGCCGGACGAACCTGATCGGGCCGCACAATGCAGAGAACATGCTGGCCGCGCTGGCCGTGGCCGATCTCTATAAGATTCCGCGCGAAGCCGCGATTGAAGCGCTTTGCGCATACAAGCCGCTGCCGCACCGGTTGGAAAAAGTGGGGGAGATTGGCGGCGTTACTTTTCTGAACGACTCGAAGGCGACGAATATCGATGCGCTTGAAAAGGCGCTTTTGGCGATGCGCTCGCCGGTGGTGCTGCTGGCGGGTGGAAAAGACAAAGGACTCAATTTCGACGGCCTGCGTTCGTTGCTGCGCGAAAAAGTTAAGGGAATTGTTCTCATTGGACAGATGACGGAAAAGCTCTTCGCCGCCTGGAATTCAGCGGTGCCCTGCATCCGGGCGTCCACGCTGGCGGGCGCCGTCGAGCAGGCGCATCAGCTCGCGGCCCCCGGCGATGTCGTTCTCTTTTCGCCGGGATGTTCGAGCTTTGACATGTTCAAGGATTACGAGGATCGCGGCAACCAGTTCCGGGCGCTGGTGCAGGCCCTGGCGCGGCAAATCTGATTTCAAGACACCACATCCACCACCAAACGAAAGAGAGAAAAAACCATGGAAAACAACGATAGTAACATCAAGTCGCAACAGACCGGCGGCTTAAAACTCATGACGGTCTTCATTGCCGTGCTGGGGCTGCACGTCCTGGTCATTGGCGGGTTCACCGTCTATCATCTGATGAGCGGCGGCAGCACCGATACGGACCTGACCACAGCCGACAAAACCCACAAGGACGCGAAGAGCGCGGATGGCACCGCCGTGATTGACGGCACCACCGTGGTCGATGGATCGATGCCCGATATCGGCCAGGCAGCCAAGAGCGCGCCCGCGGCACCCAGCCCGACGCCTTCCACGGATGTCGCGAGCACGGCGAAGACTGCTCCGGCGCCCGCTCCGGATGTGACGACGCCAAGTGATGCCACCGCGTTGACGCCGGGACCGACGCCCGCTTTAAGCACGACGGCGCCACTGGCTCCCGCGCTCACGACCCAGCCGCTGAGTCCCGCGCCTTCCACGACGTTGGCGGCGAGTGGCACTTCAGCACCGTTCGCCCCGGAATTGGCTCCTCCTGCCGAGCCGCCCGTGATGACTTCTGAGCCAGCGATTTCATCCTCGACGCCTTCCGGGCCGGTGCACATGCCTCCGGCCATGAGCGCGCCCGAGCCTGCCGGCCACCAAGTTTATACGGTGAAGATCACCGATTCCTATCTGAAGATCGCGCATGCGCATCACATCACCGTGGCCCAATTGAAAGAGGCCAATCATATCAAGGGTAATGTGCTTCACACGGGTCAGAAACTGATCATTCCCTCGGCGAAGACCTATGTGGCGGCGACGGCGACAACGACCGCGCTGGATTCGACTTCGACGACGCCCATGCTGGCGGACTCCACTCCGGCGTCAACGGCGAGTCTCTCCTCCGGCTCTTCGACCATGACCGCGACCACGCTGACGCATCATCTTTATACGGTGGTGAAGGGCGATACGCTGGCCAAGATCGCGCATAAGTTCAAGACGACGGCGGCGGCGATCATGACCGAGAATAACATCACCGACCCGACCAAGCTGAGCATCGGCAAGAAGCTGAAGATTCCGTCGCGCGAATCGCGCAGCGCGGGGAACAGCGTGCCTTCTTCGACGCAGCCGAGCCAGGTGCAAACGAAGCCGTCGGCGCCGTCGGGTGAACTGGCGAACTTCACGCCCTAAGGAAATCGAGGCATCATGAACAGTGGAATCATTCTCATGCTTGCGGTCGCGATCCTGCTTGCAGCGCGGCGGGGAGTTGGCCCGAAGATATCCGGGCCGGTTTTTGCGCTAATCCTGCTCATGCATGTGACGGTCATCGGAGGGTTGATGGCCCTGCACTACTGGAAGCACTACTAGGAGATAACGGTCATGTTCATGCAAAGAAACGTCGCTTACCTGCTGCTCATCGTCATGCTCGGGCTGATCGCCCTGGGCCTGGTGATGCTCTCCAGCACGAGCGCCGTGCTTGCGCCTCAGGACAGCATGACCAATGTCTACAGCAACCTGCGCAAACAGTTCGCTTGGCTGGTTCTTGGTGGAGTCGCCTGCGTCTTTTTCTCGCGCTTCGACTACCAAAAACTGCTGCGGTGCGCGCCGTGGCTGGCTGGTGTGGCCTGCCTGCTGCTGTTGCTCTGCCTGATCCCACCTTTTGGTCACAAGGTCAACGGGTCGCCTCGCTGGCTGGAGGTGAAAACATACACCTATCAGCCTTCGGAATTCGCCAAGCTGGCGCTGATTATTTTCCTCTCGTGGTGGATGGGGAAATATCAGCGCCATGTCCGCGATTTCATGAAGGGCCTTTTCTGGCCGATTGCCTGCGTGTCGCCGCTGCTTTATCTCATGATCCGGCAGCAGGATTTTGGGACGACGGCCATCATGCTGGCGATCCTGGTGGCGATCCTGTTCTGCGCGGGATCGCGGCTGCGTTATCTCATACCGCTGCCCATCATAGGTGTCGCAGGAATTCTGGCCATTGCCTCCTTTAATCCTGAGCGGTGGGCGCGGATGACGGCATTTTGGTATTCCGAGCACACGACGGATCCGAAATTGCTGGAGAAATTGTGGCAGCAGAAGCAGGCCCTGATCGCCCTCGGCTCGGGGGGCGTTTCCGGGCTGGGTCTCGGCAACAGCATTCAGAAAATGTATTATCTGCCGGAGGTCAACACCGACTTCGTGTTCCCGATCATCGGCGAGGAACTGGGCATGTGGGTGACGCTTTCGATCGTCCTGGCTTTTTTGCTTTTGGTGCTGTGCAGCGGTTGGATCACGATCCATGCGCCCGATCCCGGCGGTGTTTTTCTGGGCACGGGAATCACGGTGATGGTGGGACTGCAGGTCCTGATGAACCTGGCGGTGGTGACTTCGCTCATGCCGTGCAAGGGAATTTCGCTTCCGTTTATCAGCTACGGCGGGTCGAATTTGCTGACGTGCATGGCCGCCGTCGGCATCCTGTTTAATATGCACCGGCAGGGGATCTACCACGAAGCGCAGCCGACGAAGCCATCGACGCCGAAGTCGTATAGTGTGAGAATGTAAAGCGCCTCATGACTACACCGATGAAAATTGCGATTGCGTGCGGGGGAACGGGCGGTCATCTCTTTCCGGGATTGGCGGTCGCGGAGGAACTGCGCCAGCGCGGACACGCCACCCTGCTTTTGGTTTCTCCCAAGCAGATTGATACGATCGCCCTCGAAGGCGCGAAAGAGCAGCAGTCCCGCGCGTTACCGGGCATCGGCTGGCCCGGTTTTCTCTCTCCCCGCGTTTTCAAGTTTGCCCTGAGCCTGCTGAGGAGCTGGCGCGAGTGCGGCGAGGTCTACCGTGAATTTCAACCGACGGCGGTGGTGGGGATGGGCGGTTTTACCAGCGCGATTCCGCTTTTGCTCGGACGACGGCTCCAATTGCCGACGCTGATTCACGAGTCGAACGCGATCCCGGGCCGGGTGACAAAGTTGATCGCGCCGTGGGTGAACAAGACGATGCTCGGTTTTGAAGGCTGCGCGAATTACCTGCACCAGGCGCATTGCGTGGTGACCGGAACGCCGGTGCGGCGGGGGCTGGCGAGGATCGACCGGGCGGTGGCGGCGGAAAAATTCGGGTTGAATCCCGCGCTGCCCATCGTGCTCATCATGGGCGGAAGCCAGGGCGCGCACGGCATCAATCAACTCGTCATGAAGACGCTTCCGATGTGGCACGGCAACCGCGAGGAGGTGCAGTTCATCCATTTGGCCGGGCAGGCCGATGCCAACATCGCGGAGATCAATTATCGCCGCCAAAGACTTACCGCGGTGGTGCAAGCGTTCTCGACGCAGATGGAACATTTCTATAGTCTCGCCGACGTGGTTATCAGTCGTTCAGGTGCTGCCTCGCTTACGGAATTGAGCCACTACGGACTGCCCTCGGTTCTCGTGCCCTATCCGGCGGCGGCGGATGATCACCAGACTTTCAATGCGCGTATTTTTGAGCAGGCGGGCGCGGCCCGAATACTGGTCGAAAGCAAGACCACGCCGGAAATGCTGCAACAGGTCGTATTGGAAATATTGAATAACGCCCCGATGCGAAAACAAATGGCCGAGGCGGCGCGGAGCCTGGCGGGTGTCGATGCGGCAAAACGAGTGGCGGAGGAGATTGAAGCTTCATGCAACCGGAAATAAAACAACGTCTTGAGCAATTGCTGAAGAGTGGACCGCAGAGGATCCACCTCATCGGCGTTTGCGGAAGCGGCATGAGCGGCCTGGCCCGCCTGCTGCTCGCGCAGGGGCATGAGCTTTCCGGTTCCGACCTGGTTCCGGCGGCCGACGCCTCGGACTATGTTCCGGCGGGCGTCCGCTATTTCGAAGGTCATGCCGCATCGAACGTGGAGGGCGTGACCCTGGTGGTCTTTTCCTCGGCCATTGCGGCGGAAAATCGCGAGCGCGTGGCGGCGTCCGAGCGCGGTATTCTCTGCGTGCGCCGGGCGGAATGCCTGGTGGTCCTCGCCGATGAAAAAAGCACCTGCGTCATTGCGGGCAGCCATGGCAAAACCACCACCTCATCGATGCTGACCCATGTGCTGCGGCAGGCCGATCTGAATCCATCGCATTACATCGGGGCGCAGGTTCCGCTCCTGGGGGCCAATGCGTCGTGGACGACCGGCAGGCCTTTCGTGGTCGAGGCGGACGAGAGCGACGGAACGCTCGCGCTTTTTGCGCCGCAGTCGAGCCTGATCCTGAACATCGAGGAGGAACATCTCGACTTCTATCACAATATCGAGGAGATCGTGCAGGTCTTCGCCGCCTTGTGTGAGCGGACGCGCGGCCCGATCGTTTATTGCGCGGACGACAAGAATGCGATGTTGCTTTGTTCTCATGCCGCGCGAGCGGTCGGGTACGGCCACTCGGAACTGGCCGCCTACCGCGCGCTCGATGTGCGTCTGCAAAATTTTTCCTCGCGCTTTACCGTCCTGCGCCACGGCCAGTTGCTGGGCGAGGTGGTGCTGGAAGTGCCCGGAGCCCAGAACGTGAGCAATGCGCTGGGCGTGATTGCGCTGGCCACCGAAATGGGCGTGCAGTGGAACCAGATTGTGAGCGCGCTGGCGGAATTTCGCGGCGCGGCGCGGCGTTTTGAAGTGAAATATCGCTCGGCCGATTACATGGTGGTTGATGATTACGCGCATCATCCCACCGAGATCAAGGCGACACTGGCAGCGGCGAAAAACAGCGGCTGGAAACGGGTGCTGGCGCTTTTTCAACCCCATCGCTATTCGCGCACGAAGGCGCTCCTGGGCGAATTCGCGGGCGCCTTCCACGATGCATCGCAGGTTTTCATCACCGAAATTTATGCCGCCAGCGAAGCGGCCATGGCGGGCGTCACGGGCGAAGCGGTGGCCGAGGGCGTGCGCGCGGATGGACACGCGCAGGTCCGTTACGAATCGACGCTGGGACGGTTGCGCGCGGCGGTGAATGCGGTATTGGAGCCGGGCGACCTGGTCATCACGCTGGGCGCGGGCGATATTCATCGCGTGGCGCAGCATCTCGCGCAGGGCCTGGCCTGGTACGCCGAGTTGATCGGCCAGTTGAAGCCAGCCAGCATTCTCAAGCGCGATGAGCCCCTGCACAAACACACGACGATGCGGATCGGCGGCCCGGCGCAACTTTGGTTCGAGCCGGTCGACGAGGACGATCTCCGCCTGGGCCTGCGTTTCGCGCATGACCGGGGAATTCCGGTGACGTTCATCGGTCGCGGCAGCAATCTGCTCGTGCGCGATGGAGGCATTCTCGGGCTTTGCGTCCACCTGGGGAGGCCCTATTTCAGTCGCATCGAGGTGGAAGGCGAATATGTCACGGTCGGGGCGGGCGCGCGGCTCAAGCAAATTGTGGCGGATGCCCGCAAGCACGACCTCGGCGGGTTTGAGTTCATGGAAGGCATTCCCGGCAACATGGGCGGGGCGTTGCGGATGAACGCCGGCGCGATGCAGGGCTGGACGATGGAAGTCGTGGAGAGCGTGCGCAGCATCGATCTCCATGGGCATATCCACGAGGTGAAAAAAGCCGACATGGAAATCCATTACCGCAACGTGCCTCTTTTCCAGACCCACATCGCGGTTTCCGCGCGGCTCAAAGGCACGCCGAGTTCCAAGGAGGAGATCGGCGAAAAGTTGAAGGCCTACTCGAGCAAGAGATGGACTTCCCAGCCTGCCGCGCCGAGCGCCGGTTGCATCTTCAAGAACCCCGGGCCGATTCCCGCGGGCAAATTGATCGACGAGCTGGGCCTTAAAAATCTTTCGGTCGGCTCGGCCCGCGTTTCGGAAGTGCATGGAAATTTCATCGTGAACGATGGGGGCGCCACGGCGGAAGACGTGCTGCAACTGATCGCATTGATTCAAAGCCGGGCTCGCGAATCACGCCAGATCGATCTCAACACCGAAGTCATTGTGCTGGGGGAAGAAAATTAAAATGAGCGACAAACCGCATAAGATTGCCGTGCTCAAAGGCGGCCCCTCCGCCGAACGCGAAATCTCCCTGCGCACCGGGGCGGCCAGCGCCGATGCCCTGCGGGAAGCCGGGTATGAGGTCACCGAAGTGGTGGTCGATGACGCGAACTTCGTGGTGCCCGAGGGAACCGATCTCGCGTTTCTGGCTATGCACGGGACGTTTGGCGAGGACGGCGAGGTCCAAAGTATTCTCGATGCGCGTGGCATTCCTTATACGGGAGCGGATGCGGCCACGAGCCGCATTACCATCGACAAGGAGAAGACCAAGGAGAAGTTCCGGCAGCAGGGCGTGCCGACGCCGGATGGACAACTCGTGCGAAAGCTGGAAGAGATCACGGTGCCGTTGCCGGTGTTCATCAAGCCCAACAGCCAGGGATCGAGCGTCGGTTCGCGTTCGGCCACGACGCGGGAAGAGCTGGCCGCGGCGCTGGACGATGCGTTCAAATTCGACACGGAAGTGCTCGTGGAACAGCTGATCAAGGGCCGCGAACTGACCGTCGGCGTGCTCGGCGATGAAGTGCTGCCCATTGTCGAGATTCGTCCGCTCGACGGCTTTTATGATTTCACCAACAAATATACGAAGGGCCGCACTGAATATTTTTGCCCGGCCCCGCTGCCGGAGAGCATCACCGCGTTGATCCAGAAATATGCGCTGATTGCGCATCAGTCGGCGGGCAACACGGTTTATTCGCGCATCGATTTTCTCCTCGAGGAAGACGTTTTCCCCTATTGCCTGGAAATCAACACCATTCCGGGCATGACGGCGACCAGCCTGCTGCCGAAAGCCGCCGCCGCCGTGGGCATCACGTTTCCGCAACTCTGCCGCCGCATCGTCGAATTGTCCTGGGCGGCCCGGCAAAAAGAAAGGACCCCATGAGCCGTCGCGCGCGCCCCCGCAACCGTCAAAAGCAGATTAACATCCTGCATACCACGACGACCAAGCGTCATTCGCAAAAGGAGATCGTGCAAATGGCGGTCTGGTGCAGTCTCGTGCTGGCCATGATTCTGGCCGTGGGCGCAGGACTCCATTTCGGCGTCAGTTTTGTGCTCAACCGCGTCCTTTATAATAACCCGCGCTATGTCCTGAATAAAATCGAGATCGAGCCGCGCGGTCATTTCTCGCAATACCTGATCCGCCAGGCGGCGGGGCTTGAACCGGGAGAAAATCTCTGGAGCCTGAACCTGCCCGAAATTGCGCGCGATCTGGAAAAGCTGCCCTATGTTTCCAGCGCCAAAGTCGAGCGGCACTTTCCGGATGCGATCACGATTCACATCACGGAGCGCGTGCCGGTGGTCAAGATCGTCGGCTTGAACATCGATCTCCACACGCGCGAGACGTTTTATCTGGACCGGCAATGCGTGGTGCTCAAGCCGCGCGAGGATGAAGCGGTGCCGCTTCTGCCCGAGGTCATTGGCCTGACCGACGCGGAGTTGGAGCCGGGCACGAAGCTGGACCAGCCGAGCCTGGCGCGCGCGATGGAAATTCTCGATGCGATTGACCACAGCCGGCTCCATACCACGATCGACATCCAGAGCATCAACCTGGCCGATCCGCTTTCCATCACGATGGTGACGCGGCAGGACATGGCCATTACTTTTCGCCTCGATTACATCGACCAGCAACTGCAGCGACTGCTGCAGATCGTCGAATATCCCGATTTTCAACAACGCCAGATTCACACCGTCGACCTGACACCGGACTGCAACGTCCCGGTGACCTTCGCCCAATACCAATAAGCCAGCAACCAACCTAAATCCAAAAACTATGTTCTGGGGAAAATCACGCAATATCGTCGTCGCACTTGAAGTAGGCAGCACCAAAGTTGCCGCCGCCGTGGGGGAAATCCGCCCCGACGGCACCCTGGCCCTGCTGGGGATTGGCGAGGCGGGCTCGGGCCAGGTCCGCAAGTGCGAGATCGTCGATTTTGAAGTCGCGCAGGGTTGTGTGCGCGACGCGCTGGCCGAGGCCGAGCTGAAGACCGATGTCGTGGTGGCCGAGGTTTACCTGGCCATTTCAGGAGCGCATGTCCGGTCCACCAACACGCGCGTCACCACGTTGATTTCGAGTGATGGTGACGAGATCACGCAGGAAAATGTGCAGGAGTTGCACGACATGGCCACCGCGCAGCCGCTTCCGGCCGACCACGCCATCGTCCATCATTTGCTGCAACACTACGTGCTCGACGACGGCTCGACCACGGACAATCCCATCGGCCTGGCCTCGAAGCAGCTCACCGCACATTTTCACCAGGTCTACGGTCTGGCGACGCGGCTGCAGACGACGATCCGTTGCGTGAAGGAACTCAGCATCGAAGTGAAGAATTATGCGCTCAGCTCCTACGCCACAGCGCAGGCGGTGTTGAGCCGCAACCAGAAGCAACTCGGGGCGATCGTCATCAATCTGGGCGGCGGCATCTCCGATTACATCGCGTACCAAAAAGGGGCGGTCGTTCACTCCGGGGTCCTCGGGGTGGGCGGCGATCATCTGACCAACGACATTGTTTCGGGTCTCAAGATTCCCTATGCCAAGGCCGAGCAACTCAAGAAAACCGAGGGATCTGTCATCCTGGATCCCGCCGAGAGCGAAGCGACTCTCACGCTGCCGGGCGCTTATAATTTCGAGGAACGGCTGATCTATCGCAACTCGCTCAACACGATCATGCAGGCGCGGCAGGCGGAGATTTTCGAGATCATTCTGGAGGACCTGCAAGGCGCTCCGTTCTGGCCTGACTTCGCCGGTACGGTTTACATCACGGGCGGCGCATCGCAGGTGAAGGGTCTGGTCGAACTCGCCTCGCAGGTTTTTCCCTGCCCAGTGGAAGTCGCCCACCAATCTCCCTTCGATGGCGATCAAAATTACGGGCGGCGCCCGGACCTGAGCACCGTTCTCGGTTTACTGCAATACGCGCGGCAGGCGGAGATGGAGCTTCCACCCGCGCGAGGTTTTGCCCGCGTCGGCCAGTCGCTGAGGCGCGCGCTCGCCAACATGAGGCTTATCTAAACCTGAAACAACCCGGAGACCCGAAACATGATTGAATTCACACCCGACGGACCGTTTGCCGAGAAGGCCGACCAACTTTTTCCCGGACGCGTGCGCGTCATCGGCCTCGGCCAGACGGGCGCGGCCGTGTGCGATCAATTGGTGTTGCATGGCCGGCCCAACCAGGATCTCTGGGTCTTCGATTCCGATCAACTCACGATTGAAGGCTCGGTCGTGCCAAACCGCCATTTGCTGGGTCGCAGCCTCGTGCATGGGCTCGGTTGCAGCGGCGATATCGACCTGGCGCGCGAGATCGTTGCGCTCGAGGAAAACCGGCTCAGCTCGGTCGCGAAAGGCTGCGATTTTCTCATCCTGGTCCTCGGACTCGCCGGGGCAACGGGGGTGTCGCTGGCGGAGCGCCTGGTGGAGTTGGGGCACGAATCGGGGGCCAAGGTCATTGTGATCGGCGTCCAGCCCTTCGCCTTTGAAGGCCCGTCACGACGCGAACGCTCCGTTCAGGCCATCGCCAATTTGCGGGCGGAAGCCGACAGCGTTCTCGTTCTGGCCCACGACCGGATTGCGGAAAATCCCGTCACGCAAAAAAACATTCGTCACGGTTTTCACATCATGCATCAATTGATGTCCCAAACCGCACAGGCCCTGTCGCAAGTCGTCTGCAAGCGTGGGTTGATCCAGCTTTCCTTCGCCGATGTGCGCAGTCTCTACGGACGCTACACCGGTTCCGAAGTGCTTGAAAATTGCTGGGCGGCCCACGTCGAGGGCGACTTGCACGACCAGGCGGATGACTTGGTTGCGGAACTGCTTAATTGCCCGCTCCTGAGCGATGAATCGATCTGGAAAAGGGTCGACCACGCCATCGTCGCGGTCAGCGGAACCTGCGATCTGGGCCTGGCCGACGTGCAGGAGATGGTCAGCCTGCTCAAGGACCGGCTGCCGGTCAATGTCCCCATCGCGACCAGCGCCAGCCTCGACGAGGAAAGCAACGAGAACGTCCGCATGACCGTCCTGCTCGCCACCACCGCTCCAGCGCGGATGAGTGTGCCCGAGATCGCGGCGACCATCGAAAATCCCGCTCCGAAAAAGAAAGCGCGCGCCAAGTCCGACACGGTGCCTTTGCCTCATGTCAAACCGAAGGCGAAACCGGCACGCGAACCGGAGCCGGTCATCGCGCAAGAGCCGCCGAAAAAGCCCGCCCCGCCCAGAAAAGCTGCACCCGTTCCGCCGCCTGCACCCGTCACGGTGGAAACGCAGACCATCGCCGATGAGGAATTGATGCCGGTTTCCGCCATCGAGGCTGAAGTCCCGGTCGCCGTTGCGAAACCAGCCGAGATCGCGACGCCGCGTCGCTACGTGGCCAAGCAGGAAGAGATGTCCTTTGAGGGACCACCGCGCGGCCGCTTCGAGAAAACGCACGAGACGATGTATCGCGGCGAAAATCTCGATCAGCCCACCTTCCGGCGGCGCGGGCTGAAGATTAAAGTTTAGGCCCTACTCACCACCTGCACGCCCTCGTTGTCGGCCTTGAGAACGAGGAGGCGCGCGGGGAGATCATGCTTCCGGGCGGCGTCGAGCATCGCGGCGGAAATCGCGTCCACGTTGTCCAAAGTTGGGGCCATCAGGCACGATCCGGCGCCGCTGAGAAAACTACCCAAGGCACCTGCGTCCTGCGCCGCCGCGAGGATATCCATGAAACCGGGAATCAACACCTGGCGATAAGGCTGGTGCAGGTGGTCGACGAAAATCCCGCGCAGCGCAGCGTAATCGCCCAGGCAAAAAGCCGCCGCGATCCGGGCCGTGCGCTGGGCATTCTCCACCGCATGGCGAAAAGGGACCTCCTTCGGCAAAAGCCCGCGCGCCGTCTCCGTTGAGAGACGCAACTCGGGCACCAGCGTGACGAATGAAAGCTCCGGCTTGACGGGCACGCGAGTATAGACGAAACCATCCGCCGCATCGCCCGAGGCGTGGGCGCAAACGGCGAATCCACCGAGAAAAGAAGGCACCGCGTTATCGGGGTGGCCCTCGAGTTCAATCAAGAGGGTGAGAATTTGTTCGCGCGTGACCGGGAACGATTCGCATACGAGTTCCGCCAGCCCCATCAGCACGCCGAGCCGCACCGTGACACTGCTGCCCAAGCCGCGCGAAATCGGGATCTCGCCCTCGATCCGAGCCTCAAAACCAAACGGCGCGATCTTCCCCCCGGTCGCCCGTTGAAAAAAAGCCGAGGCCGTTTCGCCGATCATGCCATGGGGCGCCTTTGCCTCATCCGAGCGCGTCAGCGTGATCGTATTGTAAAGTTGCAACGCCAGTCCCAGGCAATCAAAGCCGGGGCCAAGATTGGAAGTGCTGGCCGGCACGCGAACCTGAACACGGGTACAAGACATAAAGGCTTCTACCGTGTCCCCGCGCGCTAGCAAAGGTTTTTGCGAAAGCCCTTGCTCAACGCCGCCGGATGATGAATACTAACAGTTCGCGCGACTTCGGGTGAGATGAAAACCCATGGTACAGGAAGTAGCGCCAACCTCAATCGCGGGGTGGAGCAGCCCGGTAGCTCGTCAGGCTCATAACCTGAAGGCCGCAGGTTCAAATCCTGCCCCCGCAACCCCCTTTGCTCTTTTCTTGGGCAGACTACGGTCCGGGATTTGGCGGGGTGACCGGAGAATTAGTCGCATCAGGAGAATCTGATGGACCGGGCATGGGCGGTGGGGCGGGGGAATCGGGCTTTTTTTGACCCTGAGAAAGTGATTCACGGATGATGTCGGAATTATCCTCCATTCCTCCCTGAACGACGACACTGCCATCGTCCAGCTTGGTCAAGCGGGGCGGGACTTCCAGGTAGGTTTTGAAGACGCTTTGGTGCAGGATTTTGCCTTCAGCATCGGCGCGCGTATAGAGATAGGTGCTCATGGCGATGGGCTGCATGACGTGGATATTGCCTTGAGGATCAAAAAAGACTTCGGGATCGATATAGGCCACCAAGTCGCCCAACGCCAGATTGGCCAGAACGGTGTTTTCGCTCGGGTCCTCCACCCGGAGGTAGAGTTTGGTCCGGTCAGGCTGGGGCGAAAAGCGGATGAGGGAGTAAACGATGTCCGCTCCATTGACGGGGCGGGTCTGGGTCCAGACCTGGCGTCCGCGCATGACGGTGAAGGGAATGCTGTCAGAGACGATTTGGCCTTCCCCGGGCAGGTCGATTACGGCGGAAGCGTTGTATTGACCCTCCTCGCGAAAGGAAAAAAGCGGGGTGATGTTGATTCGAAGGGTTTTGTTTTCGCCCGCCTTCAGGCTGATGGGCTTGAACGTACTTGTCCGTTCCTGATGGACGGGGAGTCCGTTGTGTTTGGTGACGAGGAAGGAAAGCCACGGATGCCCTTCTTCGTTATTAAGGATGAGATCGCTTTCGCCAACGTTGGCCACGGTCACGAGCAGATCGACCCGCTCGTAGAGAAGATAGTCGCTCCGCTCCATTTGGGCCGAGACTTGAATCTGCGCCGGGGCGAGGGAACTGGAAGCCAGAAAGCAGAGCGCGCCGAGGGCGGCCAGATATCTCATACTGGAAGCAGGCTACCGTGGTGATTCTGGAAAACAAGATGGAATGCTCGATTTGGGCGTGAAATCTCCAAGGCAACGGGCATCCTCAAGCCCATGTCGCCTGGAAGTTTCCCGCTCAAAGTGACCGTGACGGTGCTCGGTTCCGGCACTTCGCAAGGCGTGCCGATGATCGGCTGTCGCTGCACCGTCTGTCGGTCGACTGATCCACGCGACAAGCGCACCCGGTCCTCCATCCATCTCGAGACGCCGCAGGCCAAAATTCTGGTCGATACGACGCCCGACATGCGGCAGCAGGCGTTGCGCGAAGGCCTGGACCATCTCGATGCGGTGCTCTTTACCCATCCGCACGCCGATCACATCATGGGCTTCGATGATCTTCGCCGCTTTTGCGAAATTCAAGGCGGTCCGCTGGCCATTTATGGATCAGCCGAAACGCTTCAACAGATCGAGCGCATTTTTCATTATGCCTTTAATCCCAAAACCAAGGTGCCGGGTTACGTGCATGTTTTGCCACAGATCGTGACGGGTCTTTTCCGGCTGGGAGGCCTGGAAATCACGCCGCTGCCGGTGCCGCACGGGGCCGTCTCCACGCTTGGGTTTCTCTTCGCGAACGGGGGCCGCAAACTTCTCGCCTACTTAAGCGATTGCGCCACCGTTCCCGAGCCGGTCCAGGAAATGATCGCGGGGGTCGAGGTGCTGATTATTGATGGCTTGCGGGACAAGCCTCACCCGACGCATCTTACGGTTGGTCAAGCCGTGGAAGTTGCCCAGGCCGTCGGCGCCCGTAAATCATATCTGACGCACCAGACGCATGAGAAATGCCATGTGGATCGTCAGCGCGATCTGCCCGCTAGTATCGACGTCGCTTTTGATGGCATGAAGTTCGAGTTTGAGCTTGTGCCGGAGCGAGAATTACATTGATTTCATCAAACGAAATCGAGTCGTCATTATTGGCGGCGTGGAGTAGCCTGAAAAATCGCGATACCGTTGGGAAATATTCTGACTTTGGTTGATTGCCGCCTACTCGCCGCACCGGCGCGGAGATGGTGCTTGAGTGGTTTTGTTTTCCTTTTCGCCCTGGGCGCTGCTTTCGTGGCGGAGGCGGATGATTCCGCCCCAACGACGAACGCGGTTGCGGCGCCCGCGACAACACCTGGACTCCCCATCCGGCCGCTTCTCTCCACCAATTCGGCGGCCTCCACTTTCCTGGAGAACCATCCCGAGATCAACGCTCCCGTTCCCGGCGATCAATCCACTCTTTCGCTCAGCCCCGACGCCGCCTCGACCAACACCCCTCCCGAAGTGATCCCTGCGGGCGCCGAAAGCTTTCCTGATACGCTGCATCAGCCCAATGTCTTGGGTGATCCGGAGGCATTGGCCGATCACTTGCTGGTGGTCTACAATGCAAATGATCCCGACAGCCATGAACTGGCGCAATACTACGCCGCCAAGCGCAACATTCCTTCCGAGCGCGTTCTTTCGATTTCGTGTCCTCTCACCGAGGAAATCAGCCGACAGCAATTTGAAGATACGATTCGCTCTCCGATTGTCACTTATCTGATCGAGAAAGGTTGGATGGCGCGGCAAACGGAGCGCGTGCGGGTCGGCCAGCGCGTCCTCGGCCTGCTGGTCGCCACCCACAACGACATCTGGGCCATCGTCCTCATGCGCGGCGTGCCGCTCAAGATCGCTGCTGATCCGGACGACGACGACACGATGGAAAACCAGCCTGAATTGCAGACAAATGCTGCCGCGGTGGATAGCGAACTTACCCTGCTGCCGGTCTTTGGCCTGCCGAAGGGGGGGTATGTGCCTAACTGTTTTTTCGACGAGCAAATGTCGGGAATCAAGCGGGTGGGGCCTGAGCTGGCCAAAAATATGATCCTCGTCACGCGGCTGGACGGTCCCACCCCGGCGGATGTGCACCGGATGATCGACGACTGCATCTATGCGGAAAAGCATCGGCTGGCTGGTCAGGCGGTCGTTGACTCCCGCGGGCTCACGGATGTGACGAATGGTTATACCTCCGGCGACATCTGGCTTCGCGGGGCGCGTGATTCCCTGGTTAAAGATGGTTGGCCCGTCAGGTTTGATGATAAGCCCGAGCTTATTCCAGCCACCGATCCCTGTAATCAGGTGGCCATTTATCTGGGGTGGTATTCGCAGGACGCCATGGGGCCGTGGGTGACGGAGCCGGACCGCTTTGTGCCGGGTGCCATCGCCTACCATCTGCATTCCTTCAGTGCCTATACTTTACGGAGCACGACGGGTCATTGGGTGGGGCCGCTGATCGCGCACGGGGCCGATGCGACCATGGGCATGGTCTACGAGCCATATCTTGCGCTGACTCCCCACGAGGATATTTTCATGCGCCGCATGCTCCAGGGAAATTATTTTGCCGAAGCCGCCTGGGCCTCGGAAAGCGGTCTCTCCTGGATGCTGACGGTGGTGGGGGACCCCTTATATCGCCCTTTTCGCGTGCCGCTCGAGACTGCGCTGGCCGAGGCGAACACCCCTCATACCGACCATGATGACTGGCTACTTCTCCAGAAGGTTCAGCGCGGACTCAACGCCGGGGACATCAGCGCCAACCCCGAAAACCTGGAGTTGGCGCTCGAAGTTCCTGGCGCCGGGCCGGTGGCGGAGGAGGGGCTGGGCGACCTTCTGCAAAAAATCAACTATCCTTTGACCGGACCTCCGACGGAGGAAGCTTACCGAAAGGCATTGGCCATGGAGAAAATTCCGGTTGATCGCATCCGGGTCGGGCTCAAGCTGGCGCAGTATTACAGTAATCACGGTCTTGACGCCCGCGCCCAGGCCGAACTCGATATTCTCCGTGATCTTTATCCTGATGACGCAAAACGTTTCGGCGTGGCCGATCAACTGGTACCCACCTCCGTTCCCGCGCCGGTTCCACCTTCCGTAACTAGACCGGCTTCCACATCGTTGCCCATTCTTCCCCGCCCGCCATCACCGCCGAAACCGACCCCACTTCAGCAGTAGAATTTAGTGTTGAGGCGGATTGACGGGCACGGAATAAATCGGTTTGGGCGGGTTGGCCAGAATGATCAGCATGGCACTGCGAAATTTCTGGTAATCGGGAAGCGCGAAGATTTGCAGGTAGACGTCGATTTCCGTCGGCTGGCCCGCCTTGATTTTATGTTCGCGCCAGGTAAAGACTTCCGTGTTCGCATATTTCACATCCCGGGTCCGGAGCGCCCTGGTTGCTTCGGGCTCGTAGTTGAGGAGGATGCGGCGTTGCAGACTGCCGCTTTCGTCGAACACTTCGGCCATCCACGCCGTGTTCGGGTCCTGCGTGTAATCGAAAGACTGGCTGACGACGATTTCGAGCTTTTCGTGGTGGATCCGTTCCCTCACGAACCAAAGCGATTGCGACAATGCGGGCACGGTGCCGCTATCGTGCAAATCCTTAAAATCCCGGATGAGCAACTCGGCCTTGACGTCGTATTTGAGGGCCTGGTTGATCTGGATCAGAAGCTCGATGGCCTCCGGAAAATCGGGCACCTGCTCGTGAAGTTTTTCCAGATATTTGTCGGCCTTCGTCAACTCGCCGAGTTTGAAGCTGATTTTTCCCGCCTCCAAAAGCGAGCGTTTGGCGTTTGGCTCCTCGGCCAGGATGCCGTCATAGATTTTCCTCGCTTCGACCAGCCTGCCTTGTTGTTCCAGGGCGTAGCCTTCCTCGAAGCGCTTTTGATATTCGGCGATTTTCGCGGGATCGAGCTTATCGCCTGAAGTTGCACCGGTGGACGCCGCATCCGGCGCGTTCGGTTGCCCGGGTTGCGACGTTTCGACGACTGGCGATGGCGCTGTGGGTGAAGCCGGGGAAGAATTCGTTTGGGCCGACGCCCAGCCGCCCAGGAAAACAGCGGGCAGGATCAGAAATGTTTTCGCTTCCATCCTGCCGCTTGTTTTGTGCTCGAGATTTATGTCTCAGGCTTTTCGTTAGTACGAGGCCTGCGCGCCGCCGATATTTCGCTTGCCGATCCAGGGCATGAGTCCGCGCAGACGGGCGCCTGTCTTTTCGATCGGGTGCTTCGCCCCGGCTTTGAGAAGCTTGTGGTACTTCTTCTTGCCGGATTTGGCTTCCTTGATCCAGCCCCTGGCGAACTTGCCGTTTTGGATTTCCGTGAGCACCTTCTTCATCTCGGCGCGAACGGCCTTGTTGATGATGCGCGGCCCGGTCACCACGTCGCCATACTTGGCGGTATCGGAGATGGAGAAACGCATGCCCGAAACTCCCGCTTCGTACATCAGGTCGACAATCAGCTTGAGCTCGTGCAGGCACTCAAAGTAAGCCATCTCCGGTTGGTAACCGGCAGACACCAGGGTGTCGTAACCGGCCGTCACCAGGGCGCTCGCGCCACCGCAAAGGACGGCTTGCTCGCCGAACAGATCGGTCTCGGTCTCTTCCTTGAAGCTCGTCTCGATCACGCCCGCGCGCGTGCCGCCGATGCCCTTTGCCCAGGCCAGGGCGACTTTCTTCGCCTGCTTGCTCGGGTTCTGGAAAATGGCGATCAGGGCCGGAACACCGCGGCCTTCCTGGTACTGGCGGCGCACCAAATGACCCGGGCCTTTGGGCGCGACCATGATCACGTCAATGTCCTTCGGGGGCACCACGGTCTTGAAATGAATCGCGAAGCCGTGCGAGAAGAGCAGCGTCTTGCCCTTGGCCAGGTTCGGCTTGATGTCCTTTTCGTAAACGGAGGCGATGGTGATGTCGGGCACCGCGACAAAAATAACGTCGGCCTTCTTCACCGCTTCGGCGGCGTTAAAAACCTCGAAGCCAAATTTCTTCGCGGCGGCAATCGATTTGCTGCCGGGGTAAAGACCGATAATGACCTTCACGCCGCTTTCCTTGAGATTGAGCGCATGGGCGTGGCCTTGCGACCCGAAGCCGATCACGGCCACGGTCTTGTTCTTGAGTACGTTCAGATCACCATCTTTGTCGGAATAAATTTTTGCGGGCATAGGAGGGGCAAGTATTAGGCAAGTCGACCCGCGTTGAACAGGCTAAATTCTCATCCACCGGCTCATGCCCTGTGCGAAATGCTATTCCTCGAGTTTTCGCACTTCCCGCGCCATCTTCAGGACTTCCGCTGCCGGGGGCTGGCCAGGTGCGGCGGCGTGGTCGAGATAACCGTAAACCAGGCGCGAGCCGAGCGCGGTCAGAATGGCGCGGGATTGTCCGGCATGAGGACCGAGGCCCATGGCGGCGATGGACCAGTCGGGATGATCCAACAGAAGCGCGACGAGCCGCTGCAAATCGCGCCACGATTTGATCCGCCCGGCGATCTTCAGGATGGTGGCGGGCAGGGGATCGAACTGGCGCATCCACCGGGCGACTTGCGCGGGCGTGGCCGGTTTTTCGATGGCGTGGGCGGAAAGGACGACGGTCTTTTTGGAGCGTCGCGCTTCATCTATCACCGGCTGCATCGTGCGCGCGGTGGCGAGCTCCACGTCGATGGCCTCGACATGAGGCAGGAGACGAAGAAAGAGGTCGCGGCGTTCCTTCACTTTCCAGGCGCGTTGTCCGCCTTCCGCAGGAATGCGCAAGGTGAGCAGCACCGGATGCTTTTTTTTGCGCAGGGCGGCTTCGATTTCTTCAGCGGAGACTTTTTCCGAGAGCAGGGCATCGACGCGAATTTCGACCGCATCGGCGGGGATTTTTTTTCGCGCCAGCAGGCGTAGGCCGCGTGCGGTCGTCACCGTGCCGAGCACGACGGGGTGGGCTTTAGGGAAGGTCATGGAGTCGGATTAGCCGCAAAAGAGCACAAAGAGCGCAAAAATGAAACAGAAGAATGGCGGCTATTTGCCGGCTGCCGGCAGCGGCTTCGACTTGAACTCCAGCTCGCCCTTCGTCGCGACGACCTCGACGCGCGAGTTGTCGGTGATTTCGCCCCTGAGGAGCGAGCGCGACAGCTTCGTTTCGAGTTCGCGCTGGATGATCCGCTTGAGCGGACGCGCGCCGTAGACCGGATCGTAGCCGCGCCGGGCGAGGAGTTCCTTGGCGGTTTCGTTGAGTTCCAGTTCGATGTGGCGCTCGGCCAGTCGCGCGCGAAGCAGGTTGAGCTGGAGGTCGACGATGCGTTCGATTTCCGCGAGCGTGAGCGGCTTGAAAAGGACGATTTCGTCGACGCGATTGAGGAACTCGGGGCGGAAATGGGCGCGCATTTCGGCCATGACGGCATCGCGGGTTTTGTCGTTGATCTCACCCGATTTTTCCGAGGCATTTTCGATCAAATGGCGCGAACCGATGTTGGAGGTCATGATGATGATCGTGTTCTTGAAATCGACCGTGCGACCCTGGCTGTCGGTGAGGCGGCCATCATCAAGGATTTGCAGCAGGGTGTTGAAGACATCGACGTGGGCCTTTTCAATCTCGTCGAAGAGGATCACCGAATAGGGCTTGCGCCGCACCGCTTCGGTAAGCTGGCCGCCCTCGTCGTAACCGACGTAGCCGGGAGGCGCGCCGATCAGCCGCGAGACGGCGTGTTTTTCCATGTACTCGCTCATGTCGAGCCGGACCATGTTTTCCTCGCTATCGAACATCGATTCGGCCAGGGCGCGGGCGAGTTCCGTTTTGCCGACGCCGGTGGGGCCGAGGAAAATGAATGAGCCGATGGGGCGCTTGGGGTCCTTGAGTCCGGCGCGGGCGCGAATGACGGCGTCGGCGACGGCCTGCACCGCCTCGTCCTGGCCGATGACGCGCTCGTGTAAAATCGCATCGAGGCGCAGTAGTTTTTCCTGCTCGCCTTCGAGTAGCCGCGCGACCGGAATGCCGGTCCATCGCGCGACAATCTCCGCGATTTCGTCGGCGGTGACTTCCTCCTGCACGAGACTGGGCCCGCCCTTTTTCGCCGACTTGGCGATTTTCTCCTCGGCCTCCTTCAAGGCTTTTTCTTTTTGCGGCAGGGTTCCGTAGCGGAGTTCCGAGGCGCGGCTGAGGTCGTTGGCGCGCTGGGCCTGGTCAATCTGGCTGCGGACCTGCTCCAGCTCCTCGCGCAGTTTTCCGGTCACTTCGATGGCCGCCTTTTCATTTTGCCACTGGGCCTTGAGTTTGTCGCGTTCCGCCTGGACGTTGGCGATTTCCTTTTCCAATCCGGCGAGCCGTTCCTTCGAGGCCGCGTCCTTTTCTTTTTTCAGCGCCTCGCGTTCGATGGCGAGTTGCGTCACGCGCCGTTCGAGGTTTTCGAGCTCCTCGGGCATGCTTTCGTTTTCGACACGCAATTTCGCGGCGGCTTCGTCCATCAAATCGATCGCCTTGTCGGGCAGAAAGCGGTCGGTGATGTAGCGATGGGAAAGGACGGCGGCGGCGACGAGCGCGGAATCCTGGATGCGAACGCCGTGGTGCACCTGGTACTTTTCGCTGAGGCCGCGCAAAATGGAGATGGTGTCCTCGACGCTCGGCTCGTCGACCTGGACGGGCTGGAAGCGGCGCTCGAGGGCGGCATCCTTCTCGATGTGCTTGCGATATTCGTCGAGCGTGGTGGCGCCGATGCAATGGAGTTCGCCGCGCGCCAGCATCGGCTTGAGCATGTTGCCCGCGTCCATGGCGCCCTCGGTCTTGCCCGCGCCGACCATGGTGTGGATTTCGTCGATGAAGAGGATGATCTGTCCGGCTGATTTGGTCACTTCCTGGAGCACGGCCTTGAGGCGTTCCTCGAATTCGCCGCGGAATTTTGCCCCGGCGATGAGCGCGGCGAGATCAAGCGAGATGATTTTCTTGTCGCGCAGGCTCTCGGGGACGTCGCCGGTGACGATGCGTTGCGCGAGGCCCTCGACGATGGCCGTTTTGCCGACGCCCGGCTCGCCGATAAGGACGGGATTGTTCTTGGTGCGGCGGGAAAGGACCTGGATGGCGCGGCGGATTTCCTGATCGCGGCCAATGACCGGATCGAGCTTGTTCTGGCGGGCGAGCGCGGTGAGATCGCGGCCATATTTTTGGAGGGCCTCGTAGGTCGCCTCGGGGTTCTGGCTGGTGACGCGCTGGTTGCCGCGCACTTCCTGCATGGCGGTGAGGAACGCGCCGCGGGTGATCGTGAGGCTGCGGAAAATGCGGGCGATCTCGGTGTCTTTGTTCTCGCTGAACATGGCGAGGACGAGGTGCTCGACAGAGACGTAGTCGTCCTTGAGTTTCTTCGCTTCATCCTGCGCATGGACGAGGAGTTGGTTGAGGCGGTGGGTGATGCCGGTCTGAGCCGTCGCGCCGGAACCGCTGACCTTGGGCAGGCGATCCAGGGCGGCCTGGGTTTTCGTCTGGAGCAGATCGAGCGAGACTTTCAGCCGTTCGAAAAGGCGCGGGACCAGGCCGTTTTCCTGGGTGAGGAGCGCGTAAAACAAATGCTCGACGTCGACGGCCTGGTTGCCGAGACGGGTTGCCTCTTCTTGAGCAGAACCGAGGGCGGCGGTAGCTTGTTCGGTAAATTTATTTAAGTCCATGCCTCAAGATAGCCGTGCGGATTTATTCCACAAATGAAGATTACTTAAGTCTTATTCTGAGAGGTAAATTCAAAAACCATACCTGTCTGGTAGACAAATAGTCAGGGTTGGAAATGAGATAAAAATGAGTTCTTCAAAAAATTTGGCGGGCTAGTTGCTTCATGACTTTCACCCCGTTCCGCTGTGCTGGGTCATAGTCCGGGACGAGCCGTCATCCATTCCAATACCATGAAAAAATCATCCCGTCGTGACCATACGAGCGAGTCTTCGCACCGGAGCGCACGGGGATGTCATAAAAATGGGGGAAGCGAAGGGCCGTGGGAGTTTACCGCAAGCGGAAGCCTGGTCGCGCTGGGATCGTCCGGCGCCATTCGTCGTGCAGCTTACCGGACCGCGACGGGCGAATTGCGTTTTCTTCCGCTCTGATTTTCCAGCGGCGGATGGCCAAGGGGGGTGTCCTTAATTGCCCGCGCGAGTGACGAGGTGGTTTTCGAGAAAGAGGCAATCGATGCCGGTGCCGAGAAAAGTTTCAATGGCCTCCGTTGGCGTGTTGACGATGGGCTGTCCCTTTACGTTGAAGCTCGTGTTTAAGACCATGCTCCTGCCCGTCTTGCGTCCGACGGCCAGGAGAAGTTCGTGAAAGGCCGGGTTGTCGCGGGAGGAGACGGTCTGCACGCGGGCGGAACCGTTGACGTGGGTGATCGCGGGGAGCGAGGCCCTCCACTTTTCACGGACGTCGACGATGGTGATCATGTAAGGCAGCTCGGCGCCGGGGGGAACGTCGAACCAGCGATCAACTTCATTTAAAGCGACCGCGGGCGCAAAGGGACGAAAGGCCTCCCGTTTCTTGACCATCGCGTTGATGCGGTCCCGCATTTCGGGATGCCCCGGATCGGCGAGAATGCTCCGGTTGCCGAGCGCGCGCGGGCCAAATTCCATTTGTCCCCGGTACCAGGCGAGAACCGAACCGCCCGCGATCAAATCGGCCGCCGTGGCGCAGGTTTCTTCCAGGGAGCCGAGTTTGCGATTGGCGATTTTGCCGGAAAAAGCCGAGAGGGCCACTTGGACCGCCTTGTCGTCATAGCAGGGGCCGAGGAGTGGCACGGGCATTCTTATGTTGGCGACGGTATCGTTTTGGGCGGCGTGGTAAAGAGCCGCGCCCAGGGCCGAGCCGTCGTCCCCCGAGGCGGGTTGAACATAGATATGGTCGAACAAACCGGAGCGCAGGAGGTGGCCGTTGGCCGTGCAATTGAGAGCCACGCCACCGGCCAGGGCGAGGCGCTTCATCCCGGTCGAGCGGCCAAAACTGCCACAGATATGGAGCAGAACGTTGTTCAGGCATTCCTGGAGCGCGGCAGCGAGGTCGCGGTGCTCATCGGTGATTTCTCCACTGGGCGAGCGCGAGGGAATCTGGCCGTTAAGATACTTCCTGGTGGCGTGATAATTCTCGCGTTCGTCGCGGGTTATATTCAGGCGAAGCATGGGAATCCGAATCGATCCGTCCTGGTTCAGAATCACTTCACGGGCAAAGAAATCGCGGAAGCGCGCGGGATTTCCATAGGGCGCGAGGCCCATGATTTTGTATTCGTCGGAATTGAAATCGAAGCCGAGATGCAGCGTGATCAGCGAATAAAAAATCCCGATGGAATCCTGGGCGGAGAAAGCGGCCACGCGATGAAGCCGGCCGTCCCGTCCCTCGAAGAGGCTGGTGCCGTGCGCTTCGCCCATCGCATCGACGACGGCGACGAGGCATTCATCCCAGCCCGAAGTATAGTAGGCGCTGGCGGCATGGGCCAGGTGGTGGGAGACATGATGGAGGCGTTCCAGGGGAACATCCTTCAGGTCGCGCCGGATGAGTTTTTCGAGGGCTTCGCGGGAAAGCACCGTGTCGAAAAATTCCCGCGAGACCGGATCGAGGGAATAGATTTCCCGATACGGCTCATAGTCGAAACCGTGGACAAGGGCATCGACATCGCCCAGACCAAGCCCGGCTTTTTCGAGGCACCAGGAGATAGCCTGCACGGGGAAGTGGGCGCTTTGTTTCCTGCGGTCAAAGCGTTCCTCGGCTGCGGCGGCGATGATTTCACCGGAGATGACTAACGCGGCGGCGGCGTCATGGCCCTGGGAAATGCGATAGTCGCGTTCATCGAGATGGGGCCAGTGCCTGCGTTTGAAGGGCACCGCTGGTTCGATCCCGCTGATTCCGACAATGATCATGGAGTCCTGGCGGTCTCCCCGGAGGTCACGTTCTGGGATTTGAGAATGCCCAGGATTTGTTGGGCCAGGACCGCCACGCCGGGTTCCTTGAGCATGGAATTATGATCGCCGGGCACTTCGAGGATCACGACCTCACCCTTGACCAGGCGCTGCCAGATACGCGTGGAATCGGGAGGGTCGGTTGGCAGACGGTTTTCGCAGCGGAAGAAAACGACAGAGCCATCGTAAGTCCCGGGGGTGAAATGATCCGCCGCGATCCAATTGGCCTCCTTCACATCGTTGAGCAACTTGGGCATCTTCCAGCCAAAACGACTCGTCAACCGGTAGGCGCAGCGATAAAACGTCTTGATTACCCACGCCTGGATGTAGGTCTTTCTTTCCTGTAAATATTCGAAGCGATACTGCCCGAGAACCAGCTCCTGCAAATCCTTGAACAAGCGCATGACGACGGGGAGACGCTTGTGGACTTGGGGCGTAAGCACATGCTGCAGGGCATCTTCTTCGGTGATGCTCCGTTGGTAGGTATCGAGCAGTCCGACCAAACCCATGGGTTCGTTTTTGGCCGCAAGCTGGCGTCCGATTTCATAGGTGACGAGACCGCCGAAACTGTGCCCCACCACAAAGTAGGGTCCATGAGGCTGCCGTTCCTGGATTTGCTGGGTATAGTGACGCGCCATGACTTCCACGCTGTAGTCGGTGGGCAGGCCGCTCAAGCCGCGCGATTCGATGGCGTAGATGGGTTGGTCGCTGGGGAAATGGCGGGCGAGGTGCTCATAACGCAGGACGCTTCCGCCGACATCGTGAATGAGAAACAGCGGCGTGTTCGTGCCCCCGGATCGAATCGGAACGAGCGTGTGCGCCGCCGTGCTTTTCTGGGACGGGTCGCCTTCGCGCGTCTTGCGAATGAGATCGGCCAGCGCTCCCACGGTGCGGGCCTCGAAAAGCGTGGAGAGGCCGAAGTCAATGTTGAAGCGTTTGCGGATTTCCGTGAAGAGCCGGACGGCAAGCAGGGAATGTCCGCCCGAATCAAAGAAGTCGGTTTTGACATCGACCTCTTCGAGCCCCAGCAGCCGCTCCCAAAGTTGCTTCAACACAAGCTCGATGTCGTCCGTGCTGGTTGAGATGTTGCCGGACAAAGTTTCGATTTCTCCCATCGGGGTGACGGGCCGGAGCGTGGTCGGCGAGACGAAGACCATGTCCGACACTCGACTGCGGAGAAGGCGCTGAAAGGCTTCCAATCCCTCCCGGGTGGGGATGCCGAGAGGTCGGTAGGCCTCGGCGCTTTTCGTCGCCGCAAAGGGAGCGGCACCGGCTTCAAGTGGGGAAAGATCGGTCACGCTCCTCAGGCGCTTGATGGTGAACTCCTGCACTTCGGCGAGGACGTCTCCATTTTCGCCCGCCAGCGTGATATCGAAAGTAACGAGATCCGATCCGCTGTCGTGACGCATCCGGACGTGGCTGTAAACGCGGGAAGGGAGCGAGCCATAGACGGTCAGACGCTTGTAGGCGAAGGGCAGAAGCAAGTCGCCCGCCTGTTCGTAACCGGGGATGAGATACATCGCCAATCCCGTGGCGACGTCCATGAGAGCGGGATGCAGCAAAAAATTCTGGGTTTCGCCCCGGAATTCCGCGGGAAGTTCCACCAGGCCGAGACATTCCTTCGTTCCAAAAGCAACCTGACGAAGGCTCTGCCAATGTGGGCCAAAATCAAAGTGTCCGCGCTGGCGGACGTTTTTCGGGCTGTCACGGGTCTCGATCTGGCAACGAGCCTGGATTTCCTTGAGGTTGATCCGTGGCGTCTGGCCCACGGCCGCGCCGCACTGGCCGGAAACATAAAAGACATCGTCGGAGGTGATCGAAAATTGATAACCCGATCCCACTTTGGCCAACTCGGCGTGAAGGATGGCCGGTGTGTTGGGTTTCACGCGCAAAGGGGCCAGGAAGACAACATTTTCCAGTGAGACGGGTTGCTTACCGATTTTTTTCCAAAGCGCCGTCAAAATGATTTCGAGATGGCCCGTTCCGGGGAGAAGGGAATCTCCGCCATGGAAGCGGTGTTCGGCCAGGACCCAATGGCGTTCAACACTGAGGGTTCCCGAGTAGATCGTCCGTCCGTTCGTGTCCAACTCGATTCGCTCCAGCAGGGGATGTTGCAGGGGGACCGAGTTCGGGGACGGTCCGCGTTTGGGCGCGACCATCCCGATTTGCGCCCATGGCCCCCAGCCGATCACGATGAAGTTGCGTTCCGCCGGACGGCTTTGCGCGTAGGCATGGAGATAAGCGTTGGCGGCGCAATAGTCGACCTGCCCGTCGGGAGGAGTCAGTGCGCTGACCGACGAGAAGAGTACAAAAAAATCGAGAGGTTGCCCGCTGGTCAATTCATCGAGTATTTGCACGCCCTCCGTTTTCGGGGCCAGCACGCTATGGGCGGTCGGTTTCTTTTTCAGTTGAATGATGCCGTCCTGAAGAATGCCCGCCGCATGGATGATGCCGTGGAGGGGGCCGAATTTTTCGCGGCCCAGTTCCAACGCGCGACGGAGAGATTCACGGTCGGTTACATCCGCATTCAGCACCAGCACATCGGCGCCAAGTTGACGCCACTCCTCGAACCGGGCTTGATGGGCGTTGGTCTGCGCTTCGGCTTGGCGGGAAATGAGAACCAGCCGGGCGCGGTAGGAACGCGCCAACCAATCGGCCACGGCCAGGCCCAGGCCGCCCAGGCCGCCGGTGATGAGATAGGTGCCCTGCGGGCGGACGCGATCCTTCGCGGGTTCGAGGTCGAAGCTTTCCACATCCTGAATCGAGCGTTTGCCCTCGCGGTAAACGGCCAGGGTGCTGGAAGTATCGCCCTCGCCCGCAACTTCGCCTTCCCGAAGAATGACCCGGGCAAGCTCGTGGGGATCGATGGAGTCAACATCGACCTGACGACAGCGCAGCGTGGGATATTCCAGCGGCGCGACGCGGCAGGGACCGGCGAGCAGGCTACCGTAGGGGTTGAGGACGGGCTCGCTTCGTATGGAGAGGCTCTGGTGGGAGAGCGCAATGATTGAGACTTTCTGGTCCACGAGGCGCGCGCCCCAGGCCTGAATCAGGTAGAGAAGACTGAGAAAACAGCGGTCCTCGGCCTGATCTGACGGCTTCATGCCCCAGAGATGGACGATGGAACGGGGAATCAGCTTCTTTTCGATGAGTTGATCGAAGAGGAGGGAATAATCTCCTTCCGCAGCGAGATTCATCCGATAGGAGTTGTCACTTTGGATTTGGAAACTTTCGCCCGCGACCACCGTAATAAGCCCCGGCTTTTCTTGCCGCAGTTCCTCAGTCAGCTTTTGGCTTTCGGCGGACGAGTCGCAGAGAATCAGCCACGGCTCGGTTGACGTAGTTGGGGCCGGCAGTGGAGTCGTCTTCCAAGTGCTGCGATAAAACCAATCGTCGACCCGGTTGAGGGAATCGGTCAGCCAGTTCGTCCCGATCTTCGGGCCCAGCCAATATCTTTTGCGCTGAAAGGGATAGGTCGGCAGGGGGATGCGCCGAAGTTTTTCATGAGCGTGGAAGGCGTCCCAATCAACCGCGATTCCGTTGACCCACAAGTTGCCCAGGGCAAACAGCAGGGCGGAAAGATCGCTGTTCTTTTCGTTGGACCGGGGAAGAGAAGGGAAGGCCTTTTGTCGCGCTTCCGCGCCGCCCGATTGGCGGCTGAGCGCACAGAGGGTCTCGCCGGGACCGATTTCCAGAAGGAAGGCGCCTGCATCCGCGCCTGCGCGCAAGACATTCAAGCCCTCATAAAACCGGACCGTTTCGCGGAAGTGCCTCGCCCAATAGGCGGGATCCATCGCTTCCTTATCCGTCATCCACGTTCCGGTCACATTGGAGATGAGGCGAATCTGCGGCGCCCGCAATTGTTTCAAGCGCACCTGCTCCGTGAACGCCTCGAGTACAGGATCAATCAGGCGGGAGTGGAAGGCATGGGATGTTTCCAGCTGGTGCGAGGCGATGCCTGCCTCTTTGAGTTTTTCGTGGAGAGCGTGGATGGCGTCCGTGGGGCCGGAGATCACACACTGGTCCTGGCTGTTCACGGCGGCGAGGGAGAGATCGTCGTTCAGCCACCGGGCCGCTTCCGTTTCGGGACAGGCCAGGGCCAGCATGGCTCCCTCGGATACTTTTTTCAGCAAGTTGCCCCGCGCGCAGACGAGCGACATGGCGTCTTCGAGGGAGAAAACGCCGCTGATGCAGGCCGCGGGATATTCGCCGAGGCTATGCCCGATGAGTTTGTCCGGCTTGATGTCCCACGACATCCAGAGTTGCGCCAGCGCATATTCGACCGCGAAGAGAATGGGCTGGGCGTTCCAGGTAAATTTGATTTGCTCCGCGGCATGGGCCGCGGTTTCGTCCGACGGATAAAGAATGTCGCGGAAATCAAAGCCCAGGGAGGGCCGGGCCAGCTCGGCGCAGGTCTCAATCCATTTGCGGAAGACCGGCTCCGTCTGGTAAAGCTCGCGGCCCATGTTGCAGTATTGGGAACCCTGACCAGAAAAGAGGAACGCCACCGATGGCGGATCGGTCTTTTTGCCGGTGAGGACAGAGGGCGAATGGGGCAGGTCGGCGCATTGCAGGGCCGCGGCAGAATCCCGCGCAAGAAAGATGCGCCGGTGGACGAATTCGGTGCGCCCGGCATGGAGGGTATAAGCCGCGTCCGAGAGATTGGTTTCGGGAAAGCGGCGCAAGTGGGCGGCGAGATCGGATGTCGCTTCATCCAGCGCGGAAGGCGATTTGGCGGACAACGTCACGAGGCTGACCGGACGACCTGGCTCAGTCGTAGCGGGTTCCGGCGGCTCCTCGAGGATCGCATGAGCATTCGTTCCCCCGATGCCGAGGGAAGTCACTCCCGCCCGGCGCGGTCCGTGGGTGGCTTTCCAATCGGTGAGATGATCCACCACCTGCAATTTTGTCTTGGCGGCATCGATGAGGGGGTTGAGGGTCTTGAAGTGGAGCGAGGGTGGAATTTGCCGGTGGCGGAGCGCCAGCACGGCTTTGAGCAAACCGGCCATGCCCGCCGCGGTGTCGAGGTGTCCGATGTTGGTCTTGACCGAGCCGATCTTGAGTTGGCGATCGCGTTCCGCAAAGACCTGGCCGAGCGCGGTCAATTCGATGGGATCGCCGATGGGAGTGCCCGTCCCGTGGGTTTCCACATAATCGATGGTGGAGGGTTCGACGTCCGCCGCCGCGAGGGCCTCGATGATGACTTCGACCTGGCCTTCCACGCTTGGGGCGAGGAAGCCCACTTTTCGGCTGCCATCGTTGTTGACCGCCGTGCCTTTGATCACCGCGTGGATGGTATCGCGGTCGGCGATGGCGTCGGCAAGCCGTCGCAGGATGACAATGCCGAGACCGCTGCCGAAGACCGTGCCGGTGGCGTTGGCGTCGAAGGCGCGGCAATGCCCGTCGTGGGATTGGATTTCGTTCTGGCGATAGTGATAACCGATGGCATGGGGGAGTTCGATGCTGACCGCACCGGCGACGGCCATGTCGCATCCATAATGGAGCAGGCTTTGGCAGGCGTAATGGACCGCGACGAGAGAGGTCGAGCAGGCCGTCTGGATATTCAGGCTCGGGCCGCACAAATTCATCTGGTACGAGACGCGGGTGGCCAGCACGTCCTTGTCGTTGCCGGTGTGGCGGAGCATGAAAAGGCCTTCCCGTTGCACCAATTCGGGATCACTGAGGAGATTGTTGATGAGGTAGGAGTTGGGTCCGGAACCGGCAAAAACGCCGGTTGAGCCTTTGAAGGTTCCGGGCGCGTATCCGGCGTGTTCCATGGCCTCGAGCGCGCTCTCGAGGAAAAAGCGTTGTTGCGGGTCCATGATCGCGGCTTCCCGAGGGCTGATGCCGAAAAATCCGGCGTCGAAAGCATCCAGCTGCGAGAGCGGCGCGCCCGCGCGGACATAATCGGGATCGCGCAGGATCGATTTGCTGACGCCGGCCGCTTCCAGGTCGGCGGCGGAAAAGGGGCGGATCGATTCGACGCCATGAGCAAGATTCTCCCAAAACTGCGCGACATTTTCTGCTCCCGGAAAACGCGCGGCGTATCCGATGATGGCGATGTCCGAAGTCGTTTGAATGGAAGCTTCGTTGCTCATTTAGGTTTTTTTAGCGGAGCCGCCCTGCGGAGGGCGCTTTGGCGCGCCGCAAACTGCTGGCGGATCTTTCCCCGGATCAAGCTTGCGGTTTTTGTCTTATTTGTCACCGCTGATGTGCGTTGGTGAAGGTGTTTGGCCAGGCTGCGCACCGTGGGGAATTGAAAGAGGTCGAGGAGAGGCACGTCGTGGCCCGCCTTGTCGCGCAGTTGATCATGGACTTCGACCATCAGGAGGGAGTGGCCGCCAATATCAAAAAAGCGTTCTTCCAGGCCCACATTCTCGACACCCAGCGCATGGGACCAGATGGCGGCAATCTGGCGTTCGAGGTCGGTCGCGGCATCGAGACCATGAGAGGAAGTTTTTTGGTCGGGCTTGGGCAGCGCGCGCCGGTCCAGCTTGCCGTTGGGGGTTTTGGGAAACTCGGACAGAAAAAGAATTGCGGAGGGCACAAGGATTTTCGGCAGCTTGGTGCCGAGCCATTGCTGCAGGACGGGAACGGAGGGCGGATGTGCCGAGGTGGGGATCACATAGCTGACGAGGCGCTTGTCGTTGGTTTCGTCTTCCACGACGACCACGACCGCATCGCGGATGTCGGGGTGTTCGCGCAGGACGACTTCAATCTCGCCCAGCTCGATGCGTACCCCGCGGATTTTAATCTGCTGGTCGATCCGGCCCATGAATTCAAGACGGCCATCGAGCCGGTACCGGACGAGGTCGCCCGTGCGATAAAGGCGCTCGGGTTTCTCCGGGGAAAAAGCGTGGGTGATAAAGCGCTCCTGCGTGATGTCGGGGCGGTGAAGATATTCCCGCGCCAGGCCTGCGCCGCCGATGTAAAGCTCGCCGACGCTGCCGACCGGGACCAGTTCGCGTTCGGGATCAAGGACGTAGAGCTGAGTGTTTGCCACCGGGCGGCCAATCAGGATTTGTTTGTCTTCCGGGCGGATGACTTGTGAGGCGGACCAGACCGTGGTTTCCGTCGGGCCGTAGAGATTGACCAGGTCGCCGGCGATGATTTCCGAGAGGCGACGGGCCAAATCCATCGGGAGCGGCTCGCCGCCCACCATGAAGCGCCGCAAGGGCTTGAGGGCGTTGACCGATTCCGAGTCGCAGATCAACATCGAAGCTAGAGACGGCGTGCATTGGAGATGGGTCACGCCATGACGCTTCATCTGCTGGGGCAGGGAGTAGATCGATCCCGATTGCGAGACCCACTGACCCTCTTCCTGGAGGATGATGCGAAAGCCGCGGGCCAGCGTCCAAAAAAGCTCGAAGACGGAAATGTCGAAATTGACGCTGGTGACGGCAAGCCATACGCCCGGCTCCGTGCCGATGACCGCATCCATGGCTGTAAAGAAATTGGATACATTCCGGTGCGTAACCACGACGCCCTTTGGTTTTCCCGTGGAACCCGAAGTGTAGAGGACGTAGGCGGCATCCGAACTTTGGGGAGGGACCCGGCTTGAATGGATCGCCCCAGTTGGAGCTTCCTCCGCAGCCCCCTCCACCTGGAAAAGGCGATGACCGGTACCCGCGAAAAGTTCCGTGGTTTGTTTCGAGACGATGACCACCGCCGGTTTGGCGTCCTCGATCATGAACGAGAGTCTTTCCGGCGGATAGGACGGATCGAGCGGAACATAGGCCCCACCGGCTTTCAGCACGCCATACAGCGCGGCCATCAATTCGAGGGAGCGATGGAGGCAAATCGCCACGAACGAGCCGGGGCCAACGCCCGCGGCGCGCAGGCGCTGAGCCATGATTTCCGCCTGGACGTTGAGTTCCCGATACGTCCATTGACGGTCGCAGAACACGACGGCCACCGCATCGGGAGTCCGGGTGGCCTGCTCTTCAAAGAATTCGTGGACGCAGGTATTTTCGGCAAAGGGAACCGTCGTGGCGTTCCAGTCGACGAGAAGTTTTTGCCGCTCGGCCCCGGTCAGGATCGGCAAATTTCCGATGACGTCCTGCGGAGCCTTCGTCATGCCCTGAATCACCATATTCAAATGATCGCCCAGCGCCTGAACCTCGATGGGATCGAACCGGGTCGAATCGTAGTGGATTTCGATTTTCGAAATGTCGAGCCGGGCGAGGAACAGAATGGGGCCTTTGATCTGGTCGCGGGGTGGAAACGTCTTCGCCCCGGGCGGAACGATCAGGAAGGTGGGAAGAGTGCGGTCGAGTCCTTCCTCACGGGCCTGGGCCATATACTGAACGGGTATGGGGCCGTTTTTCCAGGCCTCCCTCAGGCCATGTTCAAATTCCACCAGCCATTTTGAAATGGGGTTTTTGGTGGGGAGAATAACCCGGACCGGCGCCAGCCATGGTTGATCCTGATCGAAGGAGGAGAAAAAAAGAATGTCGCTGCTGCTGGTATGGCGGGAAAGAACGATAGCCCATGCCGCAAGTAGAATCGTCTCCGTCCGTATTCCCGCCTGAACGGGTTCCAAAGGCGCCAGCGGAAGCTGGAGTTGTCGATCAAATCGGGCGGGCTGATCGGGATTTTTAGTGGATTGGCCGCGAAGAATGCCGGTTTCCTGAAGACCGGAAAATATCGTTTTCCAATAAGTTCCGGTTAAACTTCTGAAACGCGAATCAAATTCCATAAAAACAATCTTTTAGACTATAGCGGATATTTGGCGCCAAGAGAAGTGGAACTGATGGGGATATTGTGAGCCAAGGCAACGCTCAGGGGCATAAACCATGAGGCACTTAAATTGAGTAAGATTGCGAAAAAGGGATGTATCATGAGAAACTTATGAGCTAGTCCTTTGTGTTGACTGGCTTAAGGCTTCCTCCAAAAGCAAGATATGGCGCGTATTCACATGCTGACGGTTCATCCGGAAAGCGATACCCGTGCCAGAGGCGGGTATCTTTCACTCAAGGAAAATGCGCTTGCGGATCGATTCAAGCTTCACCAACTCGTGGATGACCCCGAGACGGCCGATCTCATCCTTTTCGTGGAGATCGATACGGGTCGTCTTTGCGAATATGTTCTCCGGCACCCGTATCTCAAACGCTTCCGCGCCAAGTGCTTCATGTTCAGCACGGATTGGCGCGTCATCCCTTTCCTGCCCGGAGTCTATACCGCCGTCGAGAAGAGATACTACCTGCCCCGGCGGGTGCGGCCCGGATTTTATCTGAGCTGCCTGATCAATCCCCAGATCCAATTTGAACCGGACCCCGAGCGCGATCTGCTCTACAGCTTCATGGGCGATGTGCAGACGGCCCATGTGCGCCGGGTGCTGGCCGGGATGGAGCATCCGCGCGGTCTTTGGGTCGATACGTCGAGGGAAAGCCAGGCCGTGATGTGGAAGGGAAGCGCGGAGCAGCGGGAAGTATTCTGGAAGAGATATGTCGAGGTCATGCGGCGGAGCAAGTTTGTCCTCTGTCCGCGCGGCCTGGCACCGTCCAGCATCCGGCTTTTTGAAACCATGTGCATGGGCCGCGTGCCGGTGGTGCTGGCGGATGAATGGGTGTCGCCCGCAGGCCCGGTGTGGGATAAATTCATCATCCGCATTCCGGAGCGCGATGCCCGGTCGGTGCCCCGCATTTTGGAAGAGAGGGAGGGCGAGGCATTCGAGATGGGGAGGGTCGCCCGCAGCGAGTGGGAGAAAAATTTTTCATCCGATATCATTTTCCATCGCATCATCGAATTGTGCCTGGAGATCAAGCAGGCGCGACGGCTGCCCGAATCGCTCGCGCGCCTGTCGATCATCCCGCAGCTTTTGCGGGGACACGTCTTCCGCGAATACCTGCGGGCGTTAAAGCAGTCCATCCAGGGCGGCGCAGGCAAATAAACTTTACTCGTAGCGCAGAGCTTCGATGGGATCGAGCCGGGATGCGAGGACCGCCGGCCAGTAGCCAAAGCCGATGCCGACCGCCACGGAGAAACCGCACGACAGGGCGATGGAAATCAGGGTTGGATTCATCCAGGCGCCTTCAAAATAGCCGATGAGGAGAGTGACGATCCAACCCAGGGCGATGCCGAGGAAACCGCCGCCGAGGCAGAGCGTCACCGATTCGATGAGGAACTGCGCCTGAATGTCTTTTTTGCGCGCCCCGAGCGCTTTGCGCAGACCGATCTCGCGCGTCCTTTCGGTGACGGAGACGAGCATGATATTCATGATCCCGATGCCTCCTACGACGAGCGAGATGGCCGCGACGCTCGAGAGCATGATGGAGAGGGTCGAGGTGACGGCGCTGAGGGCCTGGGTGATCGCGGCCATGTTGAAAATCCGGTAGCTGTTGTTGGTGACGCCGGGAATGTGGGGCCATTCCTCCGTCAGCTTCTGGAGTTTGTCCGAGGTGGCATCCACCACGGTGGAGTCACTGGCGCTGGTATCGATCCAATCGACATAATTTTTGCCGAGCACGCGGTACATGGCCGTTTGGAGGGGGATGACGATTTTGTCGTCGTTGTCGTTTCCCTCGCTGTCCGAGCCTTTGGAGGGGAGCACGCCAATCACCGTGAAGGGAATGTGGTTGATCTGGATCGTCTGGCCGATGGGATCGGCGGTGCCGAAAAGGCCGGTCTGGACGGTGGTGCCGAGCAAGGCGACGCGCGCCCGCAGGCGGCATTCCTCCATCGTGAAGTATCGTCCGTAAGGCGGCGTGGTGGAGTAAATCTGCTCGGCTCCGGGCATGGTTCCCATCAGGTTCGTGCTGACGTTATTATGTCCGTAAACGGCCTGGACGTTGCCGCGGACCTCACCGGAGACGGCGGCCACGGTCGGGATTCGCCCATCGATATTCATGGCCTCGTCCACGGTCAGACGGCTGACCGCGCCCGCTTTCTGGCGCACGCCGCCGGTATTCTGCCAGTTGGGCACGATGGCGAGCCGGTTGGAACCGAGCGCGGCGATTTCGCGGCTGACGGAGCCTTGCGCCGCGTTGCCCAGGGCAAGCATGACGATGACTGCGGCGACGCCGATGATGATGCCGAGGGCGGAGAGGCAGGTGCGGAGTTTGTTGCTCAGGAGACCCCGGGCGGCCTGCTGAAAATTGAGGAGAAGCAGGTTCCAGTTGAGCTGGCGGGACGCCTTCACTGCGGGCGCGGCCATGGCCGGTGTTTCGGCGCGGGGTAGGGTGGCGGAAGGCTTGCGAATGTCCTCCACGATCTCCCCGTCATGCACGCGGATGGTGCGGTCGGCGGCGGCGGCGATGGAGGGCTCGTGCGTCACGAGGACGACGGTCAGTCCCTCCGCATGCAGCTCGCGCAGCAGGGCCATGATTTCAGCGCCGCTGTGGGAATCGAGATTGCCCGTCGGTTCGTCGGCCAGCACGACGAGGGGTCTCCGCACCAGCGCGCGCGCGATGGCCACGCGTTGCTGCTGGCCGCCGGAAAGCTCGTTGGGTTTGTGATGGCTGCGCTGGCCGAGGCCCACGCGTTCCAGGAGGGTGGCCGGGGCGGTGGGGGGGCGGTCGCCCTTGGCGTAAATCAAGGGCAGTCCCACATTATCGAAGGCGCTCATCCGCTTGAGCAGATGGAACTGCTGGAAAACGAAGCCGATCGTCTCCGAGCGCAATTCGGAAATTTCGTCGTCAGATAGCCGGGCCGTATCGCGTCCGCCGATGCGCAGCGAACCGGTGTCGGGCCGGTCGAGCAAACCGATCATGTGGAGCAGGGTCGATTTGCCGGAGCCGGAAGCACCCACGAGCGAGACGAACTCGCCCTGCTTGATGTGCAGGGAAACCCCGCGCAGGGCGTTGACCGAAGTCTCGCCCATCCGGTAGGTTTTGCTGACATTCTCAAGAACGATCATCTTTTTTTCCTGCTGGTGTCGGGCAGGAAGGAAAAGCCGCCCTTTTGCGCGGTCTGGATGGTGAAGGTGGGCCGCGCGATCCAATCCCCTTCGTTCAAGCCGGAGAGAACCTCGGTCCGAGCGCCATCGCTCAGTCCCACCGTGATTTTTTGCGCGACCGGCGGCTGGTTCGGCCCCGGGACGAGGAGGACATCGCCTTCCGGGGAAATCGCATCGGTGGGGATGCGCAAAACTTTCTTCCGGTCGGAGAGGACGAGAAAGACGTTGGCCGAAATACCACTGCGGATGTAAGTGGGGGTCGAGTCGAGGAAGATATTGACCGTGTAGGTCGTAACGTTGTTGACCGTGGTGGCGTCGTAGGCGATCTCATGCACCTTGCCGGTCAGTTGTGCATCGGGAAAGCTGTCGAAGGTGATATCGACGGGCTGTCCCAGCCAGACGTGATTCAAGTCGGTCTCGTCCACACTGGCCTGCACGATGAGATGGTCGGACATGGTGAAGACGGTTTCCGCCGTCACGACCACCTGCCCCGGGACGACGGCGGTTGAGATGATATGCCCGTCCAGCGGCGCGATCAACGGCGCGGGTTTATAAATGTCCTCCCAGAAGGCGACCTCCTTGCCACCGGCGGCGCGGGCCGCATCCATGAGCGCGGCGCGGTCGGTCGAGCTGATCCAGGCAAGGACCTGACCCTGTTTGACGGCGGCGCCGTTGGAGACATTGATGGTATCGATGCGGCCGGGTATGGGCGGGGTGACGGTAAGCCGGTGCTCGGGTTGTACGGTCGCGCTTTCCCGCAGCGTGACGCGCAGCGGGCCGCGCTCGACTTTCAGGTATTCGTAGGTGGGTTGGTCGGCATACCAGCGGGAGATCTCCCAGGCGGTAAGCCCGGCGATGGTCAGGGCCACCACGGCCAGGATCAGGTAAGTGCGGTTCAAGTAAGTCTTTTTTTTCATGGAATGGCTCCGAGTCCCCGCGCTTCTTCCCAACTTGCCTCGGCAATGACGGCGGCGAGCTGGGCGGAGAGGAGGTTTTGCAGTTGGCTGACATAGTCGTCCGTAATCGTATTGAAGTCCTGGAAGGACATGAGCCCGTTGCGATAGTCGGCCTGCGAAATTTTGTAACGGAGCGCGGTCGCGTCGAGGAGTTCCTGCTGAATGCGGACGTTGTCTTCCGCGTCGACCATGCCTTTGAACATCTGCGCGAGGGTGAGGGCCGCATCGTTGGTGCCGGAGCGCAAATTGTCGAGGGCCTGGCGCAGCGAGGCGTGGGCCGCCTTCACGTCGAAGTAGGTCGCACCGCCCTGGAAGATCGGGTACGAAACGGAAAAGCCCGCGGACCAGCCATGGTTCTTGAGGGGAAATTGGTCATCCGACCGGTAGGCGGAGGCGTTTGCCGTGACGGTGGGATACCAGCCGCTCGCGGCAATGGTGATGCCCGCCGCAGCGGCATCGACCAGGGCCTTGTGCTCAAAGTAAACCGGCGTCAAAAGGGCGAGTTGATTGAAATCGGGTTTGACGGGCAGGACATCGGTTTGCAATTCGCCTTCGGCCAGCACCGGCTCGGGAAGGTTTTGTCCGATGTAGACGCCGAGTTGGAGGGCGGAGAGGTCGCGCGTGCGCACGGCCTGATCCAGATGAAAGATGGCCTGGTCGAGGTTGGCCTGGCTGAGCTGCATATTGCCTTTGTCTTCACTGCCACCCTCGTAGAGCAGCCGCACCAGGCGGGCGTTGCTTTGCTGGATATTGATGACATCCTGGCTGATTTTGATGAGCTTTTGCGCGTAGATCAATTGCGCGAAGGACGATTTCAAATTGTAGCTGAGCGCCGCTTTTTCCCCGTTAAGGTTGGCGAAGGCGCCGTTCAATTGCGCGCGTGCCTGGTCGATGTTGCCCTTGGTGGCAAAGCCGTTGAAAATCAATTGCGAAATCGAGAGTTGTTCCGCGTACGAGGTCGAATAATTGTGGGGCGCATAGAGGTTCGCGCCCTGGTAGCTGCGGCCATCGCCGAAGGAGGCGCTGATCTGGGGATAAAGCGCGGAGTAGGCGCCCATGCGCACGGCGTCGCTATTAAGGACGGCTTCGCGGGAGGCCTGTAAATCGGGATTTTCCTTTGTGGCCAGCCGCACGCAATCCTCCCACGTCAGCGTGATGCCGGAGGTTTTGGCCGGCGTCAGAGGGGAGGGGTCAGCCTGGAGGGTGCCCAACCCGTCCATCCCAAGCGCCAACCCGATCACTGCCATACGCCAAATAATCATGTTTCTTTAGATGCAAAATCATAAGCCCGCATTTTTGCCGACAAGTTCGGAACAATCGTAAGCTTTAAAAGGTAAAGCGGCGATTTGCAAAAAAGTTGCTTGAGGCAGTCCGAGTCCGAAGGACCTAAGGCGTGGGGAGCGGCTCGTACGTTTTTGCAAAGGAGACGTTGAGGCATTCGAGCCAGTAGAGGTTTTGCTCCTGCAGTGCGAGCATTTGCTTCCCGATGAAATCGATTTGGGCCGCGATTTTTTGCCTCGATTGGTTTTCCAGTTCGGTGATGAGTGTCTTCAACATCATCAAGTCGGACGGCATGGGGTCGGCCGGATTGGAGTTCCGGTTGATCTCCCGCAATTGGCTGGCGAGAATCACCTTTTTCTTCTTGAGCTCGGGCAGGGCTTCCCATTGACGGTTGGACAAGGTCGCAAGCTCTTCCATCAGCACCTCGATAACCTCGCGGATGACCAGCTTTTTTCTGCGCAGGTTTTGAGATTCGGTCGGGAGGTAAGGCATTGCTGGAGGAGGTAGTCTACACCAGCTATCGGAATAAACTAAATAAAACTTAGGAAATGTTTATTGAATAAAGATGTAATGCATCATTGGGAAAGGGGATGGGATCCCACAATTCAGCCGTTTTGGCTGGTTTGCAGATCAACTTATGCGGCCATAAGAGAGTCTCCCTATCCTCCTGCGGCTTATGAAAAAGAGACGTGATTACCGTTTTCGGTGGTAAAGTGGCACGCGGCTTGTTAATTGGTTTACCATGCCTGTCACTTCGCCTGGACTCAAGGGGATCGTCGCCGCCACCACCCGTCTCAGTGATGTCATGGGGGACGAGGGAATTCTCGTCTACGCCGGATACAACATCAACGATCTGGCCGGTCATGTCAGCTATGAGGAAGTCGTTTATCTCCTCTGGCACGATGCGCTGCCCAACAAGACCGAATTGGCGAAGTTGAAGGCCGATCTTCGCGCCGCCCGCACCCTGCCGCCGCCCGTGGTTGAATTTCTCCGCAACGCACCTAAGGATGCGAATGTGATGGACATCCTGCGCACGGGCGTTTCGATGCTTGGCCTCTATGACCATGCGCCGGTCGGTCCCCAGACGCCGGAGCAGCTCCTGCCGCGTGCCATCTCGTTGACAGCCAAAGTCGGGGTCATCATCGCCTATTTCCATCGCGCGCGGCAGGGCAAGTCGTTGCCGCCCATCCGCACCGACCTCGACGAAGCGGCTCATTTTCTTTACCTCCTTTCCGGTGAGGAACCGGGACCTGAAGCGGTCAAGACGCTCGACCTGGCTTATGTTCTTCACGCCGACCATGGCTTCAACGCCTCCACGTTTTCCGCGCTGGTGACGACTTCCACCCTCTCGGATATTTACTCCGCCGTCACCACGGCCATTGGCTCGCTGAAAGGCCCGCTCCACGGTGGCGCAAACGAGGCGGTGATCCACATGCTCCAGGAAATTGGCAGCCCGGACAAAGTCGATGCCTGGGTGGCGGGCAAACTGGCGAAAAAGGAAAAGATCATGGGCATGGGCCACGCCGTTTACAAGGTGCTCGATCCGCGCGCGCCGCACTTGAAGGCCATGGCGGTCGAGCTTACCCGCGAGCTGGGCGAAACCAAGTGGGTGGAAATGAGCGAGCGCATCGCCGAGATCGTCAAGAAGGAGAAAAATCTCAACGCCAACGTCGATTTTTATTCCGCCACGGTTTACTACAGCCTTGGCATTCCGACCGATCTCTTCACGCCGATTTTTGCCATCGCGCGGACTTCGGGCTGGACGGGGCACATTATCGAGCAGCTTAAGGACAACAAGATTTTCCGGCCCAGCAGTGAGTATGTCGGTTTCCCCGTCGGCAAGAAGGTCGTTCCTCTCGCACAGCGTTAATTTTTTTTGAGAGGCGGCAGACCCTTAATTCAGGTGTCTTCATGATATGGAGCTTGTCCCAAACTAAACGACGGCTAAGTTCGACCCATCCCTAGCGTTCAGCGACAGACTACTTTTCCAAAAAATGAACTCGACCACAGCCCGGTATTTGGAAGGCGCAGTCCATCATAACCATCCTTTGAGCCCGAAGGGTATTTCGGAGAGATTATTCACCTTCTGGTTCAATAGTTTTGTTTACAACCAGATTTGGGAGGATCCGCGTGTCGATCTCAAAGCCCTCGCTCTGACACCCCAAAGCCGGATGCTTACCATCTCCTCCGGCGGTTGCAACGTTCTCAATTATCTCATCCACAAGCCGGAGCACATCCACGCCGTTGATCTCAATCGCAGCCATCTCTGCGTGCTCAAGCTCAAGCTCGCCGCCATCCAGTATCTGCCGAGCTATGATGATTTTTTCCTTTTCTTTGGCTGTGCCGACGACGAGCTGAACCACTACAATTATTTCACCTATCTCGCGGAGCACCTGGACGAAAATACGCGCACGTTCTGGGAAAAGGGGAGTTGGATTCGGAAAATGTTTTTCGGGCCCCGCATTAAATACTTCACCAAGAATTTCTACGACTACGCGAAGATGGGGTATTTCATCCGCTTCCTGCACACCATTGCGCGCGTATGCAAGTGGGACCCCTCGCGTCTTCTTTCCGCCTCCAGCCGCGCCGAGCAGGAACGGGTTTTCGAGCAGGACATCGCGCCTTTCTTCGACAACTGGTTTGTCCGCGCCACCGGCAACATGCCCGTGATGCTTTACTCGCTCGGCATTCCGCCGCAGCAGTTCAGTGCGATGGAAACCGAGACACCTGGCGGCCTGGTTGGCATGTACCGCGAGAGGGTCAAGCGCCTGGCCTGCGACTTCCCCATCGCGGAGAACTATTTTGGCTGGCAGGCCTTTGGCCGCAGCTATGACCGCGCGGCGCGTTGCGCTATGCCCGAGTATCTGAAGGAGGAAAATTTCCAGACCCTCCGCGATAACCTCGACCGCGTTTCCGTCACCAACACGACGCTGATCGAGCACATGCGCTCGCAGCCCGATGCGTCCCTGGATCGCTTCGTTTTCCTCGACTCCCAGGACTGGATGCGGCCCGAGCAGATCGCCGAAATGTGGGCCGAAATTGCCCGCGTTGGCAAGCCTGGCTCGCGCATTGTCTTCCGCACTGCCGCCACGTCATCCCCGGTCGAGACCGCCCTGCCGCCCACACTCAAGGCGAAGTTCGACTACAAGGAGGCACTCTCGAAGGCCCTCCTGATGGAAGACCGTTCGGCCATCTACGGTGGCTTCCATCTCTACGTGATGGAGAGCTAACCATCACGCCCGCAGGACGGACATACGGAGACTGGCCTAAATGTTCCGAGGCGCGGCGGTTTAGCTTCCATCCCAAGCGGCGTTATTGTTTAGTTACGCGCTCGAATGGCCACGACCGAAGAAATGGACGAGATGTACCGCTGGACCCGGTACGTTTACGATTTCACCCGCAAATATTATCTGCTGGGCCGGGATCGTCTTCTGAACGAAATGGAGATCAAGCCAGGCGATCGCGTGCTCGAAATCGGGTGCGGCACCGCGCGCAATCTCATCCGCCTCGCCCGGCAGCGCCCCGATATCCAGTGCTACGGTCTTGATGCCTCCACCGAGATGCTGGCCACCGCTGCGGCCAACGTGAAGGCCCGCCGCCTGGAGGGGCGCATCACGCTCCAGCATTGTCTCGCGGAGGAACTTGATTTTGCGAAGACCTTCGAGCTTCGCGCGCCTTTTGACGCGGCCTTCTTTTCTTATTCGCTTTCGATGATCCCGACCTGGTCGCAGGCGATCGATGCCGCTCTTGCCAATGTCAAACGCGGGGCGGCCTTTTATGTAGTCGATTTTTGGGACCAGGGAGGATGGCCGAAATGGTTCCGGTTGGCACTCAGGCACTGGCTCGATCTTTTTCACGTCCAGCATCGCCCCGAGCTGCTCGACTATCTGCACGAACTCGATGCGAAGGGCGTCGGGACGCTGACGATCAAACCCGTCGCGGGGCGTTACGCCTATCTCGCCACGTTTCGGAAGTTGTAACCGTTGACTTCGGTGATCTTATGGCCATAATGAAAGTATGGCCGTAACCACCAGCAAGGTGACCTATTCGCTGAAACCGGAAACAGTGGATCGGGTGCAGGAACTGGCGACGCTCTGGGGCGTGCCGAAATCAGAGGTCATTCGGCGGGCGGTTGATAAGGTGGCGATGGAACCAGGTGTGAAGAAAAAGGAGACACCGCTGGAAATATTCTTGCGTATTCAGCGTGCCGGCAGCGGAATTTCCCCCGAAGTGGCGGCTAAATGGTGCGCTGAGATTCGTCGCGAACGCCGGGCTTGGGGACGGAAGCGGGGATGATACATCTCGATACGAATTGCTTGATCGGCTTGGTGACGAGCCCTTCTCAAATCAAACCTCGCCTACTTCTTTGGCTCAAGGCTGGAGAAGAATTTGCCATCAGTGCGGTGGTTTGGAGTGAATTCTTGAATGGACCGGTTACCGCGCAAGAAATATCGGACGCAGATGGCATGATCGCCGGGAGGATAGTACCGTTTGGTGTTTCTGAGGCCGAAATAGCTTCGAGGCTCTTCAACCAAAGCGGACGTAAGCGTGGAAGCCAGCCCGATTGCTTTATCGCTGCTACAGCCATTTGCGCGCGCGCGCCTCTCGCCACGTTAGATCGCAAGGACTTTGCGCCATTCATAGGTGCTGGTTTGCAACTTGCCTGATGCGGTCTAAGCCTTCTTCTTCGACGCATTCGCGCGCAGCTTTTCCCACTCGGCGATCCGGGCCTTGATTTTGGCTTCGTAGCCGTGGTCGGTGGGCTGGAAAAAACGGCCCGGTTCGATGCCATAACGCTGCGGTGCGATGGCGCCCGGAAATTCGTGGCTATATTGGTAGCCATCGCCGTGGCCGAGCCGTTTCGCGCCGGGATAATGGGCGTCGCGCAGGTAAGTCGGGACCTGCACCACCTCCCCTTTCTGCACGGCGTCGAGCGCGTTGCCGATACCGGCCACGGCCGAGTTGCTTTTCGCCGCGCAGGCCAGATAGAGCGTCGCTTCGGCGAGGGGAATTTTCCCTTCCGGCATGCCGATGAAGTCGACCGCGTGCAGCGCCGCGACGGCCACCACCAGCCCCTGCGGATCGGCCAGTCCGATATCTTCGCTGGCAAGAATGATGAGCCGCCGCGCGATGAAGCGGGGGTCCTCGCCTGCGTCGATCATCTTCGCCAGCCAGTAGAGCGCCGAGTCGGGATCGCTGCCGCGCACCGATTTGATGAAGGCCGAGATGGTGTCGTAGTGCTGATCCTCGTCCTTGTCGTAGAGGACGCGTTTTTTCTGCACGCATTCCTCCAGGGTCGCGACATCGATGTGCGCCACGCCCCGCGCATCGGGTGGAGTCGTCAGGGCGGCGATTTCGAGACCGTTGAGCGCGCGCCGGGCATCGCCTTCGGAGGTGGCGATGAGATGGGTCCGCGCTTCCGGCGTCAGTTCGACCTTGAGCCTGCCCAAGCCCCTTTCGGAATCGGACAGTGCGGCGTCGATCAGGTGGGAAAGATCAGCGGAGCCCAGCAGTTCGAGTTGGAAAATCTGTGAGCGCGAGACGAGCGGGCCGTTGATGTAGAACGAGGGATTGTGCGTCGTCGCCCCGATCAGCCGGACGGAACCGGCCTCGACGTCGGGCAGGAGCACGTCCTGCTGGGCCTTGTTGAAGCGGTGGATTTCATCAATGAAAAGGACGGTGCGCTGGCCGCTCGCTTTCATCCGCAGGACGGCAGCCGCGAGGACGCGGCGCAGATCGGCGACGGTGCCTTCGACGCCGTTGAGCCGCTCGAAATGGCACTTGGTGCGGCGCGCGATCACTTCCGCCAGCGAGGTCTTCCCCACGCCGGGCGGACCAAAGAGAATCAGCGAGGTGAGCCGGTCGGCTTCAATCAACCGGCGCAAGGGCTTTCCCGGCGCCAGCAGATGGCCCTGGCCGAGATATTCCTCCAGCGTGCGGGGCCGGAACCGGGCGGCGAGGGGCGCGTTGGGGGAAATGGTCCCGCCCGCATTTTCCGCCGCTGAACCGGAGGTAAACAAGTCGTCCATGTCGGATTAATGTAGCGCGGTCGGTGACTGTCGCTAACGAAAATGCAGGCTGACGGAATTTCAAATAGAGATTTACCCCGCCGCCTGCCGGGCGGGGCGGAGAAGTTCCTTCTTCACGCGGTCGAGGAGGCCGTTGACGAACTTGCCCGATTCGGCGGTGCTGAATTTCTTGGCGATCTCGATGGCTTCGTTGATCGAAACGACGGGCGGGATTTCGGGCCGGAAAAGCATTTCGTAGACGGCGAGGCGGAGGATGTTTCGATCCACCACGGCGAGGCGCTCGAAGTCCCAGTTGTCGGCCAGGGTGCGGATCTTGGCGTCGACTTCGGGCTGTTTTTCCAGCGCGCCGCGGAGAAGGTCGTTGGCGAAATCGCGGACGTTCTGCGGCTCCTCGTTCTGCTTCCAGAAGGCGGCCAGGGCCTCATCCACATTGGCGGGCTTATGAGCATCGTGCTGATAGAGAAACTGGATGGCGGCCTCCCGCGCGTCGCGACGCAAGCCCATGATCAGCGGCTCCCCTTGACGCGGTCGCTGAGAGCCAGAGAAAGCGCGGCCTGGGCCGCTTCATTGCCGCGGTTGAGCTTCACGCCCATGCACCGCGCGCGCGCCTCGGCCTCCGTGCTGACGGCGAGGACTTCGTGAATGACCGGCACGTCGGTTTCGAGGGAAATGCGCATGAGGGCGTCGGTGACGGCGCGTAAGATTTCTTGCGCATGCAGGGTCTTTCCCTGCCAGACGACGCCGAGGGCGATGACGGCGGCGTAGCGTTTGGTGCGGGCGAGGCGCTGGGCCTGGAGCGGAATTTCATAGGCGCCGGGCACGCGGACGATCTTCAGTTCATGGCCCTTGAGCGCCGTCTGGGCCGCAGCGAGCAGGGCGTCGGTGTATTCGCGATTGAATACGCTGACGACAAGGGCGAAGCGGAATTTGGAAGAACGGTTCGAGGCCATGGGGCGAACCGTTGATCTTGCGGGAAATTATCCCAACGACAAGACGAAGATTTAGTTCGGGCTGATCTGAAGAAGACAGCCTTCGGAAACGTCTACATGACAAGTAGGTAATTTTTTTGTCCATGCCGCCATGAAGGTGGACAAAAGCGCGGACTCCCTTTACCTACGGAGAAAGTTTTCGTCATGGACCTCAACCCCGCCCAGCGCCAGCACTCGCCCGAACCGCCCCGCCGTTCGATCGGGGCCGATCTGTTCGTGCTCGCGGCGATTGTGGCGGGAATCTTCAGCCTGATCGCCATGGGGCGCGAATGGCACCAGCCTTTTCAAAGCAAGGTCGAGATCAGTCTTTCGCCGTGGATGCTGCCGCTCTATACGATGTTCTCGTTTCTGCGCGGGGCGGGTGCCTACATTCTTTCCTTTTTCTTCACGCTTTTTTATGCGCGCTGGGCGGCCTACGACCGGCGGGCCGAGCGCTTTCTCATCCCCCTTCTCGACATCCTGCAGAGCATACCACTGGCGGCATTTCTGACGCCGATTGAGATTTTTCTGGTGGGACTTTTTCCGCACAGCGAGACGGGGCTGGAGCTGACCTGCGTCATCGTCATCTTCACCGGGCAGGTCTGGAACATGACCTTCAGTTTCTATTATTCGCTGAAGTCTCTGCCGGACGATTTCAGCTTTGTCGGCAAACTGGCCCGGTTCACGCCCTGGCAGAAATTCACCCAAGTCGAGCTGCCCTTTGCCACCAAAGGTCTCGTCTACAATAGCATGGTCTCGATGGCGGGCGGATGGTTTTTCCTCTCGATCATCGAGGCCTTTCAGCTCGGCGACCAGGATTATCGCGTACCCGGCATTGGCTCTTACATGAGCGTGGCGAAGCACCAAAACAATGGCTGGGCGCAAGTGTATGCCGTGATCGCCATGATTATCATGATCGTGGCCATCGACCAGCTTATCTGGCGACCGCTCATCGTCTGGTCGAACAAGTTCAAGATCGAGGATACCGAGTCGGAATACCAGGACAGCTCGGTGGTGCTTCGTTTTTTCAGCCGCTCGCGTTTGATGGCCTGGCTGGGGGGGAAATTAAGCAGCCTGGTCTTGCGACCCGCCCCGGTCGTGGTGGTCACCGCGCCAGTGCCCGCTCCTCGCCAGCGTGCTCCAATCCTCGCCTTCATGCCGTGGCGCAAGATTTTCCTTTTCCTGGCCGTGGGCCTCATTCTTGTCGGAGCCTACAACGTTGTTCATCTGCTATGGGAGGTCACTCTCTCCGAATGGCTCAGGATCGGAGGCTGTTTGCTGCTTACGCTCGTTCGCGTGCTGAGCGCGGTCGGCTTGAGCACCCTGATCGCGGTACCGATTGGCGTCTGGATTGGTTCCAACCCCAAGCTGGCGCAATACATGATGCCCCTGACCCAGATCGCCGCTTCCTTCCCGTCGCCGCTGGTCTTCTCCAACCTCTTCGCCTTGATTGTGCTGGTGCACGGCAATCTCCAATGGGGCTCGGTGATTTTGATGATGCTCGGCACGATCTGGTATATTCTTTTCAACGTGATCTCCGGTGCCAGCGCCATTCCGCAGGATCTCCGCTCCTGCACGCAACTAACCCATCTGCAGGGCTGGCAGAAGTGGCGCACGCTCTGGCTCCCCGGCATTTTTCCCGCGCTGACCACCGGCTGGATCACGGCGGCGGGCGGCGCGTGGAACGCCAGCATCGTTTCGGAATATCTCCAGGATCACACACCACCCCTGCAGGCGACCGGACTTGGCGCGCTGATTTCCGACGCCCAGGCCAACGGCAATTTTCCCGTGCTTGCGGCCGCTGTTTTATCAATGGCGCTTTTCGTCGTCTTTTTCAATCGCCTCGTGTGGAAACGGCTTTCGGCCATCGCCCAGGAACGCTACCAGCTTCTCACTTAATACCTCATCTCACCGAACTCCAGCACCATGTCCACGACCACTACCTCCTCAACGCCCATCGTTGAACTTTCCGGCATCAACATGACCTTCGGCGAAAACACCGGAGACAAAATGAAAGTGCTCGATGACATCAACCTGACGGTGCAGGAGCACGACGTGATGGCGCTGCTCGGCCCCTCCGGTTGCGGCAAATCGACCATCATGCGCATCCTTTCCGGTTTGATTCAGCCGACCAGCGGCGTGGTGAAGTATCGCGGGAAGCCTCTGGATGGCGTGAACCCCGGCGTCGCGATGGTCTTCCAGAATTTCGCGCTCTTCCCGTGGCTGACCGTCCGCGAAAACATCCTGCTCGGTCTCGAAAACTCGACCTACAGCCCGGAGGAAAAAACACAGCACTTCCAGAAGATCATCGAGATGGTCGGGCTCGACGGTTACGGCGACGTGCTGCCGAAGGAGCTTTCCGGCGGCATGAAACAACGCGTCGGCATCGCGCGGGCGCTCATCATGGAGCCGGTCATCCTCTGCATGGACGAGCCGTTCAGCGCCCTCGACGTGCTGACCGGCGAGACCTTGCGCAATGAAATCGGCCGGATCGCGATGGACCCGGCGGCCGGATTCAAGAGCCTGGTCCTCGTGACGCATAACATCGCCGAGGCCGTTTACCTCGCGCGCAACATCGTCGTGCTGGCGGCGCATCCGGGCCGCGTGCAAAAGATCGTGCCCAATCCGCTGCCTTATCCGCGCGACTCGTCCACGCCGGGCTTCCAGCAACTCGTCGCGCAGATCCACGCCATCCTGACCAATTCCGTCCTGCACGACGAACCTTCCATCAGCGAGCCGGAGGTTGTCACGCCCGAGGCCGCCGAGGAAGCCGCCTATGCGCCGCTCCCCAATGTGAACCTTGGCGAGGTCATGGGCCTTGTGCAACTGCTGCACGCGGAACCGGAAAGCATCTTCGCGCTCGCGACGCGCCTCAAGCGGGACTTCACGACGTTTCTCTCGGTCATCAAGGCGGCGGAACTCATCGACCTGGTCGAGACGCCGGGGCAGGCCGTGCGCCTGACCCGGGGCGGCATCACCTTCCAGAAGGCCGATCTCAAGCAGCGCAAAAAGATGATGCACGACCTGCTGCTCGACCTGAAAATCTTCCGGCACTTTTACGACAAGATCGAGCAGTCCGGCGAAAAGGAAATCACCGAGGAGGAAATCCTCAAGGACCTCGTGGAATTCTTCCCGAATGAACGGCCCAAGAATCTCTTCAAGACGCTGGTCAGTTGGGCGCGCTACGCCGAGCTGTTCTCCTACGATCCCAACCGCGCCGTGCTCAAGAAGTTCGAGAAGGCTTATCTCGGCAAGCCGCCCGCCTCGCGATTGAAGACGGGTGCGTAAGGTAGCCATCCTCCTACCTGCATACTCTAGAACGCCGCGATTATCTTCGAAGTTCTCTTTTGATCGCAGATTCGGTCGCAGTTTGGGGCCGTCATTTGTGACGGCTCGCCTTTTCTATTGAAATCAGGGATCATACTTTCTGTGAACCGCTTTAAGTTACTGACAAATTTTTCAGCTTTAGGGTTACTGCTTTTGACTGCGGTTAAAGCTTTGGCGTGGACGCATGCGCTGATGTCGGACACTGACTTGGTGCAGAAGAGCGATTTAATTGTCATCGCCCATGTCAAGCCCGGTTCAATCGTATTCATCCCTCAAGAAGGCGGATCAAGTTGGAGGCACACCGCTGTTTTAGTCATCAGCGAAGTCATCAAAGGGAAAAACGCATCAACCGAACTTCCAGTGGTTTTCCGTTACGGAATGGATCCGCTCGTGATTGGGAAAGATGGAAATATTCGGGGAGTATCCAGAGGAATCTCCGATCCAAATTCTCAAATCGTTATGGGGTACCAAGGCGGTGAATACGGGACAATTCCCGGGGACTTGGCTAAGGATCATATCTGGTTCCTTCGCTTTCCTCCGGCACCAATTCATCCAACTGACAAGCCCGCAGACCAAAACGTCCTTGGGGTTTCGGAACCTGAAGAACTTCAGCCCGTCGAGCTAAAGTCATACTTTGAAGCTTTTCTCGCACTTAACCCAGAGGATATTCTTAAAAACTACGCCTCCGGAAACTCGACACTGGCCATTCGCTCGAAAACCTATCTAAACCACTTGGCAATCGCTCAGATACTTAAAGAACCAGACGTTCAGAAACGGGCGCAGTTACTGTTACCTTATTTTCTCTTCACGGATGACAAGGATAGGCCGCCAGACCAAGGCGAGGCCGCCTTGCAGTTATGGGAAAGTTGCGGCCAGACGGGCGCGGCGATGCTGCTTCCGTACTTCGATAATCCAAAATATCGAGCAATGCGCTCCGACATCATGAGCCTCTGGGCAAACGCTCAATATCACGGCGGCATTCCGTTACTCGTTGATTTGTTGACCAAGGAAACGACATACTGGCAAAACCAAACACCTGACCAGCGTGATTTATGGGTCGATGTCCGGCCGGGACATAGTCCGACAATGGATCAGATTACCAGTATGAGGCGCATTGAGATGATCCTCTTTGTCTTTCGGCAGGTACCTGATGCTAATGCGAAGGCCGCGATTGCGAAACTCTCTCCGATCTGGAAGAAAATGTTCCCTGGGGATTCTAGTCGAGGTTTGGGACAAGAGCTCAATCAGGGGCTTATGATTCCAGGAGTATGACGACGAAAATTACCGACTGCAGAACTTAGGATCAGTATAGTATAAAGCAGGACACGCATCTCTTAGCTTTAAGATGCGCGACCTACGCGGGGTGCGCAACGAGCCTCGCGAGTTATCCCACCCACTTCGGCAACGGGGCGACGGCGCGGCCTTCGAGCGGACGGCGATAATCGTAGATGCCGGGCGCGAGCTGGCTCTTCTCAGCGTACGTCTGCGAAAGCATTTCGAGATGGGCATCGATGTTGTCGATGTGGTGGAGCATCCAGGCCTCGGGCGTGCGTGGCGTGACCGGCGCGCCGTATTCCTTCTGGCCGTGGTGCGACGCGATGAGATGCAGCAAATGTTCGCGCACCGTTTCGCGCGGCGGCTGGGCGGTCGAGGCAAATTCAGGCCGGGCTTCGAGGCTGCGCCAGAGCTTGTTGACCAGCTCGATCCCGATGGTGATGTGGCCGAGCAACTCGCCGATGGTGGTCATGGGACTGACGAAGCCCTGGGGCTGGTAATCCATTTCCCAGAGCTTGCCGCAATCGTGGAAGAGCAGGCCCGCGCGGACGAGGTCCCAGTTCAGGCCCGGATAAACCGGAGCGAGCGCCGCGCCCGCGCGCATCATCTGCGCCGTGTGTTCCAGCAGGCCGCCGCGACGCGCGTGATGGTAGTCCCGCGCCGCCGCCGCCCGACGGAATTTCTCGCCATATTCCTGGAGATAGGTTTGCGACAGGAGCCGCAGGCGCGGGTCGGCCATGGCCTCGACCATGGCGGTGACATCGGTCCAGTCGCGCTCGAGGACCGCTCGGCGTTCCGGCGTGCCCGCGAAGAGGTCGGCGATCTCCTGCTTCTCGAGCCAGCGCACGCGCATGTAGTCGACATTCAAGCCGTATTGATTGCGCCAGAAGGAGCCGTCGAGCCGCACGCAATCGCCGTCCTCGACATCGTGAAAGGATTCATAGGCGTCGCTGTCCTCCCAAATCTTGAATTTCTCGGTCGCGGTGCCGTCGGTGATCTCGATGTCGAGATAGGGCTTGCCCGCCTTGGTCACGTTCTCGCGCGCCCGCACGACCTGGCAGGCCAGCTCGGCCTTGACGGCGCTGCCGTCGGCCAGCGTGAGTTTTGCAATTTCCTGGAGAGTCACAGCGGGAAAATTAGCCGCAAAAAAGCACAAAGAAAACAAAGAACCGGAAATACTTCTTTGGAAGCGGACTTATCCGCGAAAATGTTTTCTCGCACTGAAGAAAAAGACGCTCTTAATGGAACTCATGCGGATGAAATGGTGGCTTCTTATTCTTCTGGCCGCGGGAATGATCGATGCTTCGGCTGAACCGCTCAAGTATTTGGAATTAAGCAAATCGAAGCCCGTTGAGGTAAATGGCTTGGAGTTTGTCGCTGCAACCCAGAGTCAATGGATAATCCATAGTCCGGAGGAGAACGAGTCTGTCGAGGTCCAGCTTTTAATCACGAACAAGAGCGGGCACGATTTGATTTTTCGCACGTTCGATACCTTCACGGTGCAACTTAACAATGCCAACGGGACTCAGATACGTCCTGGAGGAGGTCGCGATGGAACGATGTATTCCCCGTCCGTACTGATTCCCGCTGGCGACACTTATTGTTTAAGTCGAAGGGACGAACTGCTTTGGGACTATTCGACCAACAACAGCCCTATTACCCGTGCCTTTGATTATTGGGACGGTACCGGCTCGGTGGCTACCTTTGGGCTTCATAATCTTGGGCATTACACCTTATCGTTCGGCGCATTTAGTTCTCAGAAAGATTCCGACCGAGAATCTCAAAGATTGGGGGGCCTGCCGGTATGGACTGGTACTGCCCAAACCAAGGAAGTTCCTTTCGAGATTATCGGGTATTAGGATTAGCCCGCAACTTCTGCCGTCCCGGCGACCAGCAGGTGGTGCGGCCGCCGATGGTGGCGTGCTGGAGTTTCGCGCCGGTGCGGGGACAGGTGCCGCCCTTTTGCCAGCGGTGATTGAAGAGCCACGAGTCGGGTGGGTCGGAGAAATCCTTGCCGATGATGCGCAGCGCCTCGCGGCAGACCCAGCGGATTTCGCGATAAAGCGTTTTGATCTGCGCGGCATCGAGCGAACCTGCCGCCTGGCGGGGATGGATCGCGGCGCGCCAAAGAATTTCGTCGGCCATCCAGTTGCCGATGCCGGGGAAACGCTCCTGCATCAGCAGCACGGCCTTGATCGGTGCACGGGCGCGGCGTTTCAGAAAAACAGTCAATTCCTTCACCGTGAAGGTGGCGGATAAAAGCTCCGGCGGAAGCCTGGCCCACCATTTGGGTTCGTCGGCACTTTCCGCAAAAAGGACGCGTCCGAACAAGCGCGCATCCTCGAAGACCAGTGCGTGTCTGGCCTGGCGCAAGACGAGATGGTCGTGCTTGGCCGGCTTGAAACCGGGCGGCTCGATGCGCAGTTTTCCCGTCATGCCAAGATGCAATCCCAGCCAGGAATGAACGGACGAACGGGTCGATGCGCGAGCGACAAAGAGCATCTGTTTGCCGCGCGCCTCGGAGCGCTCCAGCTTCGCGCCGGTCAGGGCCTTGACCAACCGCGCGGTATCGGTGCCGCGAAAAATCCGCGCCTTGGGATGGAGCAATACTTCTTCGATGCGCTGCCCAAGGCCGGGATTCCATTGCTTGCGAAAATAATCGACCTCGGCCAGTTCGGGCATGGATAGAGGTTAGGGGATGAATCTTGGCGCGAAATAAAATTTCGCGAGGAACAGGAAGCGTTCCCAAATGAAATTTGGGAACGAGGGATTAATCTCCACGCTCTTACGAGCGCGGCTATGAGCATGACACGCAGAATATCGACGAGCGTCCCGCCGCGCGTTAAGCTGGTTCTTTCTATGTTCTATCGCCGCGTCGCCCGCCCGCTCCTCTTTTCGCTGCCGCCCGAGTGGGTGCATCACGCTTCCCTGGATGTCTTGACGCATACGCCTCTGTCATTGCTGGTCGAGCCTTTCGCGCGACGCGAATTTCCCGGCCTCGAAAAAAAACTGTTCGGTCTTACTTTTCCCAATCCGATTGGGTTGGCCGCAGGCTTCGATAAGAACGCGGAGGGCATCACGGTCTGGCCGCGGCTCGGTTTTGGATTCATGGAGCTGGGCACGGTCACGCCGCGTCCGCAGCCGGGCAATCCTCGACCGCGCGTCTTTCGACTGCCCGCCGAGCAGGGACTGATCAATCGACTCGGATTTCCCAACGTTGGCGTGGAAGAGGTGGCGCGCCGTCTCGAAAAAATCAAGGCTGCCGGCCAATGGCCGCGCACGCCGGTGGGTTTGAACCTGGGCAAGAACAAGGATACGCCGCTGACCGAGGCCGGGCGCGATTACGTGACTTGCTTCCGCCGCGCGCGCGACCTCGCCGATTATTTCGTGGTGAATGTGAGCTCGCCGAACACGCCCGGCCTGCGCGAGCTCCAACAGGGTCAATTCCTCGATTCCATTCTCGGCCCATTGCGCGAGGAAGACCCCGAGTCGAAACTGCCACTGCTGATTAAGATCGCTCCCGACCTGAACGAAGCGCAGATCGCGGACGTGGTGAACGCCGTGGAAAAATATCGCCTCAGCGGGATCGTCGCGACGAACACGACCATTGATAAAAGCGGCCTATCGGTGCAGGAGGAGGGTGGCGCAAGTGGACGGCCCCTCACGGCGCGGAGCACGGAGATCATCCGCACAGTGCATCGGTTGACCGGTGGGCGCGTGCCCATCATCGGCGTCGGGGGAATCTTTAACTCCGCCGACGCGCTGGAGAAACTCGAAGCGGGGGCGAGCCTCTTGCAGATCTATACCGGGTTTGTCTACGAAGGGCCGCTCGTCGCGCGGAAGATTTGCCATGGACTGGTCAAATCTTCCAACGCCTTTAATTAGTAGGTGCCGGGTCCGCCGTACCAACGAGAATACTGTCGAGGGTGTGATCGTCTCTCTCAATATAATCGCGAACCTGCATGCCGACTTTGATGTCGCCAATTTTACCGCCTTCCGCGTTGGCATCGCCCACCTTGATCACGCTCAGGCTATCGAGCGTATAGGTGTGAGTGGTGCCATTGCGCATGTATTTGAGCTCAACGGTGCTTGCCGTCGTATCAACCGCATTGACCAAAACTCTTTTATCGACGGGGGGTGGGGGCGGAGCCGAACTGTGGGCTACTGTATGAGTAGCTGTCGCAAAGGTGAATAAAAAGGCAAATACCAGAAGGCTGAAGGCAAGCAGCGGACGAGAAGATTTCATAGCCTGTAAGATACAGGGGAGTTGCTCTGCAATCCAGGCAATTATTTCAATGGCAGCGTAACGTTTTAGCCAGGAACGGGGCAGTGACGGAGCGCTTCGATTTCGCAACTTGCTCCGGGGTGCCCTGTGCGACCAATCTTCCTCCCGCATCGCCGCCTTCCGGCCCCAACTCAATCAGGTAGTCAGCGTCAGCAAGAATATCGAGATGGTGCTCAATGACGACGACCGTGTGGCCCGCATTGACAAGTTGATGCAGGACATGAAGAAGCCGTTGCACATCGGCCAGATGCAGTCCTATGGTCGGCTCTTCGAGGAGATAGAGATGATGCAGATGGCTAAAACCGCCGGTCTTGAGCCGCTTTTGGGTGTTCATTTCGAGTGAGCGGGCCAATTCGGCCACCAGCTTGATGCGCTGGGCCTCGCCGCCGGAAAGGGTGGGGCTGCGCTGGCCGAGGGTGAGATAGCCAAGACCGGTATCGCGCAACAAGGCGAGCGTACGATGCAGGCGCGGGACATCGGTGAAGAAATCAACCGCCTGGTCGATGGTAAGATCGAGCACATCGGCGATCGATTTCCCATTATAATGAACTTCGAGTGTTTCGGGATTGTAGCGACGACCGCGGCAGGTTTCGCACGGCACGAAGGTCGAGGGCAGAAAGCTCATTTCCACTTTCACCGCGCCCTGGCCAAGACAGGCGGGACAGCGCCCCGATCCGCTGTTAAAGGAAAAACGCGAGGCCTCGTACCCGCGTTGACGCGCCAGGGGAAGCCGGGCAAAGAGCGCGCGCATCTCATCCATCAGGCCGATGTAGGTCGAGGGCGTCGACCGGGAAGTTTTGCCGATGGGCGCCTGATCGACCTCATAGACCGAAGTGAAAATGTCGAAGCCAGCGAGTTTTTTCCATGGGCCGACCGGAGCTTTTTTGCGCTTTCCTTTTCTTCCCGAGAAAGCCTGCGCCGCCGGTTTGATCACGTCGTGCAAGAGGGTGCTTTTGCCCGCGCCGCTGACACCGCACAGCGCGACCAGACGACCGGCCGGAAAGGCCACGTCAAGCTGCTTGAGATTATTCGCGTGAGCACTGAAAATACGGCACCAGGCAGGAGGAGTCGCAAGGGAAGTCGCGGATGAAGATGGCCGTCTCTCTGATGGCTCTCCGCAGAAGCGGCGCTGACCGGGCAAGGGGTGACGCAGCGGCTTGCCCAGAATTTTACCGGTGGGCGATTCGCCATTTTTCGCCAGGGCGCGCCAGGAACCCTCGGCGACGATTTGGCCGCCCTGCGTCCCCGCGCCGGGACCGAGATCGATGATGCGATCGGCGAAGCGCATGGTGTCTTCATCATGCTCAACCACGACGAGGGTATTGCCGCGATCGCGCAGCGTGCCGAGCGAATCGAGCAGCCGGGCGTTGTCCCGCGGATGGAGGCCGATGGTGGGCTCATCGAGGACATAGAGGACGCCCTGCAACTCCGAGCCGAACTGCGCGGCCAGCCGGATGCGCTGCGATTCGCCCCCGGAAAGCGTGGTGGCGGAGCGGTCGAGCGAAAGATAACCGAGCCCGACCTCGACGAGAAATTCGAGGCGCTGGACGATCTCGGGAAGAATGTCGCGCGCGATGCGGGCCTCGCGCCCTTTGGGTTTGATGGTGCGAAAATAACGGACGGCCTCGATGATGGAGAACGCCCCGATTTCCCCAATGGTGAAGCCGCCGTGGGCGCTCGCTCCTCGCCCCAAGGGCAGACGCACCGCCCGCGCCAGGGGATTCAAACGCTGGCCCTGGCATTCCGGGCAGACGGGCAACGCCGCGTCGTCCTCGACCCACTCCCGGGCGCGTTCGATTTCGATCTCGCGTTCTGCCTCGGTCTCGCCCTCGGTCCGGACCTTGAACAAGGTGCCAAAACCCTGGCAAGCCGGGCACCAGCCGTGCGGCGAATTAAAGGAAAAGAGACGCGGCTCGAGTTCGTCGAAAGAGCGGCCCGTGCCGGGACAAAAAAGCTGGGTGCTGTAGACGATTTCGCGCCCGCGCGAGTCGAGGACATAGAGCGTGCCGCGGCCCAGCGCGAGCGCCGTCTCGACCAGCTGACGGCGATCTACGGTGGAGCGCTTTTTATGGTAGCGGCCCAGTTCGACGCTGATGGTGTGCTCCACATACCGGTCGAGCGCCTTGAATTTCGAGGGCTCGATCCATTTCCCATCGACCCGCAGCAGGGGATAGCCCTTTTTCTGGGCCCATTGGGCGACCTCGGTGTGAAAGCCCTTGCGTCCCTTGATGAGCGGAGCGAGCACGCGGAGTCCCTCCCCGTGCGCGGCCTTCTCCAGGCGCGCCAGAATTTCGGCGGGCGTCTGGCGGATGGCGAGCTCGTCGGTCTCGGGATCGCGGACCTGGCCGAGCTTGGCGTAGAGCAAGCGGACAAACTGAAAAATTTCCGTCACCGTGGCGACGGTGCTTTTGCGGCCACCGCGCGTCACCCGCTGTTCGATGGCGACCGAGGGCGGAATACCGGTGATGGAATCGACATCTGGCCGTTCGAGTTGCTCGACAAATTGCCGCGCATAGGCATTGAGGCTGTCGAGATAGCGCCGCTGGCCCTCGGCAAAGAGAAGGTCGAACGCCAGCGTCGACTTGCCCGAACCGCTCAGTCCGGTGACCACGGTCATTTCGTTTAGGGCAATATCGACCGAGATGTTTTTGAGGTTGTGATGGCGCGCGCCGCGAATCTGGATCGCCTGCGGCATGGCGTCGAGGTGGCGCAGCGCGCGGGCATTGCCATAGCCTTTTGCCCTTTCACGCACTCGCGCGCCCGCTTTGCCCGGGGAAAGCTTGGGTTGCAGAAATTTCCCCGTGTGGCTCGCTGGCGCGTTGGCTACCGTTTCGGGCGTCCCCTCGGTTACGATGCGTCCGCCGTCCATTTCCGCCTCGGGACCAAGGTCGATGATCCAGTCGGCGCACTTGAGCACATCGAGATTATGTTCGATGACGACGAGTGAATCGCCTTGATCGACCAGGCGCTGCAAGACGGCAAGGAGCAGCCGGATGTCCTCGAAGTGAAGGCCCGTGGTCGGCTCGTCGAGGATGAAGAGACGGGTTTGTCTCGCTGGAGGGGAGGACTCCGTCCCTACCCTGACTTCTTCAGAATGGGGCAGGACAGAGTCTGACCCTTCAGTTAAATAACGCAGCAACTTGATGCGCTGCGCTTCACCGCCGGAGAGTTGGTTGAGCGGCTGACCGAGCCGTAGATAACCGAGTCCGACCTCGGCGAGCAGGCCAAGTTTGGCGCTAATCTTTTCGTGGAGCTTGATTTCGATTTTGCTTAAACCCGAAGCGCCGGGATCAAAATGCTGCCTCGCTTCATCGACCGTCATCTCGAGGACTTCGTGAATGTTGCGCCCGCGATAACGAATCTGGAGCAAGGGCGCCTGGAAGCGTCGCCCCTCGCAGATGGGGCAGGTCACAAAGACATCGGCGAGAAACTGCATTTCGATTTTTTCCGCGCCGGAACCGTTGCAGCGTGGGCAGCGCCCCGTGCCGCCGTTGAAGGAAAAATCGCCCGCCGAATAGCCCTGCAGACCCGCCGCCTCGGTGCCCGCGAAAAGATCGCGGATGGAATCGTAGGCGCCGAGATAAAGCGCGGCATTGGAGCGCGGCGTGCGCGACAAGGGCGACTGATCGACGCGGACAACTTCCGAAATGAAATCGGCCCCGCGCAATTCCCGCCATGCGGAGGTTTCCTCGTCCTCCTCCGCCTGAATATGTTTCGCGGCGAGAAGAGCCGGATGAAGCACCTGATGCACCAGCGTGCTTTTACCGGAACCGCTCACCCCGCTGATCCCGACGAACAGGCCCAAGGGCACGGTGACATCGATTCCGCGCAGGTTGTTGGCCGACGCGCCGATGAGTTGCAGTTGAAACGCCGGATTGGGTGGGCGGCGCTGGCTGGGGATCGGAATCGTTTTCGTTTCGTTGAGATAGGCGCCGGTGAGCGAGGTTTTGTCGCCCAGCATCTTTTGGAAATCACCCGAGAAAACTACGTCCCCGCCTGCCGCGCCGCGTCCGGGACCCAGTTCGAGCAGATGGTCCGCCTCGCGCATGACGGCTTCCTCATGCTCGACGACCAGCACGGTGTTGCCGCGGTCGCGCAGCCGTTTCATCACGCCGACCAATTGTCCCATGTCGCGCGGGTGCAGGCCGATGCTCGGCTCGTCGAGAACAAAGAGCGTATTCACGAGCGAGTTGCCTAGACACGAAGTGAGATTGACGCGTTGAATCTCGCCGCCGCTCAGCGTGCGCGTGGCGCGGTCGAGCGTGAGATAACCGAGGCCGACTTCGAGGAGATAGGTGAGCCGCGCCAGAACGCCATCGCGGACCTGCTCCGCCGCATCGTCACCGGCAGGCAGCGGCAGCAACGCAAAAAAATCGCGGGCCTGGGTCAGCGGCAGGCGATTGATTTCCGGCAGAGTCAGGCCTTTGTCCTTCGCGTTCGCGCCCAGGCGAAAGTGGAGCGTCTCCGGCTGGAAGCGCGCGCCATGACAGGTGGGGCAGGTTTTGTAGGCGCGGTACCTGGCCAGAAAAACGCGCACATGCATTTTGTAAGTCTTCGTTTCCATCCACTGGAAATAGCCCTTCACGCCGTACCAGCCGCCCGCCTCCCACAACTCGTTAAGGGTCGAGCCTTCGCGCAGCTCGCCTTCAATCACAAATTTCTGCATCCAGGGTTCGAGATCGCAAAACGATTGGTCGATGGGAATGCCCTGGATGGCGCAGTGCTTGAGCAGGTCCTTCTGGCATTCAAGCGAGACGCCGCTTTGCCACGGCTTCACCACGCCATCGCGAATGCTCAGGCGACGGTCGGGCAGGGCGCGTTCGTAATCGATCTCGATGGTGCGTCCGAAGCCGCGGCAGGCCGGGCACGCGCCCTGGGGATTATTGTAGGAGAAAAGCGCGGGCGACGGCTCGCGAAATTCCGTGCCATCGTACGGGCAGACCCAGGTGCTGGAAAAACGAAGCTCGTTTGAAAAAGGAAAAGGGTAAAAGTTAGAAGGTAAAAGGACTGGATTCGGATTGTTTTCTGTTTCGCCTTTTTCCCTTTTCCTTTCTCCTTTTCCCCTTTCTGTGTCCCATACATGCACCTGCCCCTGGCCGTGACGCAACGCCGACTCGATGGCCTCCGCCAGGCGCGCGCGATTTTTGTCCGAGACCAAAACGCGATCCTGCACCACGCGCAAAAAAGGCGGCGCCGTTTCCCCCTCCGGCACCGAATCGTCGGTGCGGCGCAATCCGCCATTCATCCAGACGCGCAAAAAACCCTGTTGTTTCAGCGTGGCCATGGCCGCAGCCAGCGACGGCTTGTTCGGCATGGGCAAAGAAAAACCGATGAGCACCTCCCGGCCCGCGCGCGCCTCGATCACCTGATCGGTGATTTGCGTGGCGCCAAGCGGCCGCACCTGCCGTCCGCAATGGGGACAGGTGAGCGAGGCCAGCCGCGCGAAGAGCAGCTTCAAGTGATCGGCGATTTCGGTCATCGTGCCGACCGTGCTGCGGGAGGTCTTGACCGAGTTGCTTTGCTCGATGGCGATGGCGGGCGGCAGGCCGTCGATCCGGTCCACGTCGGGCTTGTCCATGCGCTCGAGGAATTGCCGCGTGTAAGGGGAAAAGGTTTCCACGTAGCGGCGCTGGCCCTCGGCGTAGAGCGTGTCGAATGCGAGAGACGATTTGCCCGAGCCGCTCAGGCCCGTGACCACGGTCAGGCGATGGTGCGGAATATCGACATCGATGTTCTTGAGATTGTGCTGGCGCGCGCCGCGGACGGAAATATGACTCGAACTCATGGGTGGGGGGCAGAGAATCTAATCCGCATTCGGCGAATGACAATGGATCGCCTTAAAAATCTCTCATGCTTGAGAAAAAAGTTGCGGCATGGCGGTCTGCGCCACAGTGTTTGCAGCTAATCCATGGCTTCATCCTCATCCCCGGTCCAGGCGCCGCCTCACGCTTTTCATTTCATGGGCATTTGCGGTTCCGCGATGGGCGCGGTCGCGGCCATGCTGCGCGACCAGGGTTACACCGTCACCGGCTCCGATGAAAGCGTCTACCCGCCGATGTCGACCTTTCTCGCCGAAAAAGGCATCGCGATCCAATCGGGTTACCGCCCGGAGAATCTGCCTGTCGAGGATGTGATCCTCGTGGTGGGGAACACCATCAAGCGCGGCAACCCGGAGCTGGAAGCCGCCCTGGAAGCCAAGCGCTATTATCTCTCGCTACCCGAAACGCTGAAGACCTACTTCCTGCGCAAGACGCATAATCTGGTCGTGACCGGAACGCACGGCAAGACCACCACCACCTCGCTCCTGGCCTGGATTTTCGAACATGCCGGACGCAAGCCGTCGTATCTCATCGGCGGGCTGCCGAAAAACCTGCCGCAAGGTTGCACCCGGCAGGAGGGCCCTTACTGGATTTTGGAAGGCGACGAGTATGACACCGCGTTTTTCGACAAGCGGAGCAAGTTCCTGCACTACCTGCCCGAGCTGCTCGTCATCAATAACCTCGAGTTCGACCACGCCGATATTTTCGACAATCTTGCGGCCATCCAGAAATCGTTCATGCACCTGGTGCGGATCGTCCCGCGCAACGGCATGGTGCTGGTCAACGCCGACGACAGCAACGCCCTCGCCGTGGTGAGGGAGAGTTGCGCGCCGATTCTCGAAGTCGGTTTCTCGGAGAACGCAGCGGTGCGGATTCAGGACGTGCGGGTGCAGGGGGAGACGCAGACCTTCCGGCTTTTGAACACCGAATTCACGCTCGCAATGTCGGGCACGTTCAACGTTCGCAACGCCGCCATGGCGATTACCGCCGCTCATTTCTACCAGATTCCGTTGCCGGAAATCGTCAAGGCCGTGGCGGAATTTCGCGGAGTCAAGCGACGCCAGGAAGTGCGCGGCGAGGTGCGCGGCGTGACGATCATCGACGACTTCGGCCACCACCCCACCGCCATGCGCGAGACCCTGCAGGGCCTGCGGCATCGTTTCCCGAATCGACGGCTCTGGGCGCTGTTCGAGCCGCGCAGCAACACGACCCGGCGCGCCGTCTTCCAGAAGGATTTGCCCGCGGCGCTCGCGCTGGCCGACGGCGTTTTTGTCGCGCAGGTCGCGGCGCTGGAACAGATCCCCGCATCGGAAAGACTCCACCCCGAGCAGGTCGTGGCCGATATCATCGCGGCGGGCGTCCCCGCCTATTACGAACCGGATGCGACGGCCATCGTCACCAAGCTCAACCCGCTCCTGAAACCGGGCGATGTCGTGGTCGTTTTCAGCAATGGCGGTTTTGGCGGCATCCACCAGAAGCTGTTGGCCTAAGTGTATTGAGAGACGTTGTCCGAATCGGCCAGGACGGCTAAGGTATCCGCGTGTCTGAACATTCCCCGCTTCATATTCTGATCTCGGGAGGTCACGGTGACCTCGCGCGCGCCATGGCGAAGGAGTTCCCCCACGACGAGGTTCGCGCGCCGGGGCGGAAGGAGATGGATGTGCGCAACGAGGCGCAAGTCGAGGCTTACTTTGCGAAGCTGGAACGGCTCGATGTGTTGATCGCGAATGCCGGGCTGACGCGCGACGGCGCGATGACGGCGCTGCCCGCGTCCGATTTCAACGAGGTGGTCGAGGCGAATCTGCGCGGGGCTTTTCTCTGCGCGCGCGCGGCGCTGAAGTTGATGCTGCGGCAAAGGAGCGGGCATATCGTGCTGATCGGTTCGCGCGCGGCCAAGCACGGGACGCGCGGGCAGAGCGCCTACGCGGCGGCCAAGGCGGGGCTGGCCGGCCTGGCGATGAGCATCGCGCAGGAGTATGGCGCGCGGAATGTCCGATGCAACGTGGTGCTGCCCGGTTTCCTGGAGACGCGGATGACGGCGGGGCTTTCGCCGAAGCGGCGTGAGGAGGTGCGGGCGGAGCATGCCCTGGGGCGGTTCAATACGGTGGAGAATGCGGCGCGGTTCATTGCGTTCCTGGCGCGACTCGACCATGTCTCGGGGCAGGTGTTCACGCTCGATTCGCGGCTGGACCGGTGGACGTAGGGAAACAATTTCGCACAGAGGACTGCAGAGGGCGGAAGAGGGGGAAGGCGGTTACGGAATTACCAAATTTTAGGAATTAACGGAATTGGGGGGCAGTTTTCTGGAGGGTCCGATCAGCATACCAAGTACACCAGCCCAATCATAAGTAAGATTGCTGCAAAGTATTTCATTGGCCAAACAAGACAGTCTCGAGCTTGCTCGATTAAGGTTTTTTCCTTTCCGGTCTTCTGCTCTTTCACGTTCTTGTTCGGCTCACTCTTTTTGCGCTGAAAGCGCTCGAAGCTCCACACAATCGCACTTGAAACGACGAGCGATAAAAACATGGGCCATTTGTGATTGTCCCAATATTCATTTCCCAAAGCGGCGTTAGACCCCAAATTGGCGAGGGCCGAAGAGAAAAGGACAATCGCTAAAACGAAACCGAACTGAGGCAACGTACAGAGAAATATGACCAATAGAGCCATAGAAAACTGGAAAATATTGGAAACGACATTCCATCTTGGCTTTTGTCCGGTATATGCCTCCTCAGAAAGCCAGTTCAAATTCGAGAAGTCTGGATCGGCGACCATGATCGCTTTGATGTCGTCGAGAACGCATTGGTAATAAGCGTCGTCCTTTAAGATAAAAAATCCACGAATCTGTTCTGTGATTAGAAGCCACGGTTCCTGCGCCTGAAATAAACACCATACGCTCGGCTTGCGTTTGAATAAGCCAATGGGTCCAACATGAAAAGACCAGCCAAAGTCCTCATGATTTTCCACGTCAGTTATCGGATAGCCCAACTTCTTTAGCCCTTCCTGAACGCGACTGGCGACATTATGCCCGGGCTGAATAAATCTGTTGCCGATTTCCTGACTATCATCTGGAAGACTGCTGTCGAATGTGGCGTACATCGACTGCATGATGATCTCCTTTCGGATTAGCTTCCCGCCAGCGGCTCAGGGCGGATGACGCCGCGTTCGGTGGTTTTGAGGAAAGCGACGAGGGTTTGGACGTTGGGGTTGGGGGCGTCGTCAGAGGCTTCGATTTTGGCGATGGCCTGGGAGATGTTGAGGGTCTTGTCGGCGAGAAGTCGGTAGGCGCGGCGGAGGGCCTTGATGTCGCCTTCGGAAAAGCCGCGGCGTTCGAGGCCGACGTGGTTGACGCCGCGGAGCTGGGCGGGGTTGCCGTCGGCGATCAGGAAGGGGGGAACGTCCTGGACGATTTTGGCGCAGCCGCCAATGATGGCGTGGGCGCCGATGCGGCAGAATTGGTGGACGGCGCTGAGGCCGCTGATGACCGCGTGGTCGCCGACCGTGACATGTCCGGCGAGGGTGGCGTTGTTGGAGAAGATGGTTTTATTGCCGACGATGCAGTTGTGCGCGATGTGCGAATAGGCGAGGAAGAGGTTGCCGTCGCCGATGATGGTTTTTTCGCCGGGGCCGGTGCCGCGATGAATGGTGGAGAATTCGCGGAAGACGTTGCCTTCACCGATTTCGAGGTGTGTGGGTTCGCCCTTGTATTTGAGGTCCTGGGTTTTGAAGCCGATGGCGGCGTAGGGGAAGATTTCGTTGCGGGGGCCGAGTTTGGAGGGGCCGTCGATGGTGGCGTGATGGCCGACGCGGCAGCCGTCGCCGAGTTCGACGCTGGCGTTGATGATGGCGTAGGGTCCGACCTGGACGCCGGTGCCGAGCTTGGCCGCTGCGTCCACGATGGCGGTGGGATGAATATTGGTTTCGGTCATGGGAAGAGGCGGGGAAGCATAACCAAATTTCGAAATTTACCAAATGACCAAATTTGGGAGGAGATATTTCGCACAGAGGGCCGAAGAGGCGGCGGAAGTGGGAAATTTGTTCTGGAGGGTCGGACTCCGTCCCGACCCTGACCCGTGCGAAATTCAGTTCAGGTATCGATCATGCCGAACATGAGTTCGGCTTCCGATACGATTTCGTTTTTGACGCGGCAGACACCGAAGGCGCGGGCGATTTTTCCGCGCGATTTGGTGAGCTCGACCTCGATGATGAGGGTGTCGCCAGGCAGCACGGGTTTGCGCCATTTGACCTTGTCGGCGCTCATGAAGTAGCCGATTTTGCCCGCGACGCCGCTGACTTTGCTCATGAGGATGCTGGCGACCTGGGCCATGGCCTCGACCTGCAGGACGCCGGGCATGACGGGATGGCCGGGGAAGTGGCCGGGGAAGAAAGGCTCGTTCATGGAGACGGCTTTTTGGCCGACGATTTTGGTCGTTCCCTCGAAGCCGAGAATGCGGTCGACGAGCAGGAACGGAAAGCGGTGGGGCAGGACTTTCATGATGTCCTGCGTATCCATGCCGCCTTCGCCGGTGGGGAGGGTCTCAAACGGCATCCGCTGGGCCTGACGATGTTTGTATTGCTTGTAGATTTCGCGGGCGAGCTCGACGTTGAGCGCGTGGCTCGGCTTGACGGCGTAGATGTGGGCCTTGAGGCGGACCGGAAAGAGGCTGAGGTCGCCGATGATATCGAGGATTTTGTGGCGGACAAATTCGTCGTCGTAGCGGAGAGGCTCACGCGATAAAATGGCGTCGCCGCGGATGACCACGGCGTTTTCGAGGCTCCCGCCCTTGATGAGTCCCTTTTCCATGAGGGGCTGGACTTCCTCGTAAAAGACGAAGGTGCGGGCGTGCGCGATTTCCTTGGGGTAGTTGCCGGTCTCGGGATTCCAGGTGCGAAACTGGGTGTGCTTGCCGAGGTGATTGGCGTTGGTGCAACTGACCTCGAAGCGGTCGGAGGGCCACGCGATGATGTAGCCGCCATCGCGGCTGGTGACGCGGACGGGTTCGTGGAGTTCGTACTCGGCGACGTTGGCGTCGAGTTCCTGGCGACCGGCTTTTTCAAGCATGTCGATGAAGAGTTTGCCGCTGCCGTCGCCGATGGGAGGTTCGTTGGCGCTGATTTCGATGAGGGCGTTGTCGATGCCGCAGCCGCGCAGGGCGGAGAGGAGATGCTCGACAGTGTGAATTTTGACGCTGCCTTCGCCGAGGGTGGTGGCGCGTTCGACCTGCTTGACGTTGTCGATGTGCGCCGCGACGGTGGGCTCGTCGGCGAGATCGATGCGCTTGAAGATGTAGCCGGTATTGGCGGCGGCGGGCTTGACGGTGAGGGTGACTTCAGCGCCGGTGTGGAGAGCGAAGCCCTTGACAGATTGGGGTTCGCGGACGGTGGTTTGCTTGAGACTGGCCATAAGGGGCGAGCCTAGCGGCAGTGGCGCGGTATTGGCAATCCCCGAGGGAAAGCGGGTTTCGCGCAATGGGCGGCAGGGGGATGGAACCGCGATGCCGTGCGTTCCCCAAGCAGCTTGGGAACGAGATGCAAACCGAGAGACCTAATTCGTCTTGCGGGTGGCGAGGACTTTCGGCTTTTCCTTCTTTGGCTTTTTGACTTCTTTTTTCTGGCTGTTGTTGCCTTTGCCCATGATGAACTCCTTGGTTGGATGGTTGCGCTGAGGGTGACGCTACTCCGGGAAAGTGCAATGGGAAAATGGAAGGCAGGTTTCGCACAGAGGACTGCAGAGGGCTGAAGAGGGGGAAGACTAAGGGGAAATTTCTGGGAGGAGAGGTGCACCGGGAATTGCGATTCGCTCGATGTTTCCCTTGAGCAGTTCACCACCGAAATTAATGAGCAGGCCCACCGGCAGCCCCGAAAGTTTGAGGTAGGTTAGAACTTGCTTTTTATGGACACGAGAAAGTTGCTCGATTGATTTGATTTCGACGATGACCTGACCTTCAACGACAAGATCCGCGCGAAAACCTTCGTCGTAAACTTTGCCACCGAAACGAATCGGCACCGGTACCTGTCGCTGAACCGAAAAGCCCACGCTCGTCAGCATATCCGCAAGGATAAGTTCGTAGACGGATTCAAAAAGTCCCGGCCCGAGTTCTTCATGAATGCGATAGGCGGTATCAACAATCGCACCCGTGATTTGATTGATTTCCATAAAGTGTTCTTTCCGCGCAGCGGCTTTTCTCTTCAGCCCTCTTCGGTCCTCTGTGCGAAATTTTCCGCGCGGTAGGCTCGGGCGAGGAGAGTGACCGGATGGACAACTTCGACCGGGAGGCCGCGGGCGGCGGCGCCGTTCTCGATTTGGAGG